>Ga0073900_10002165_pt1 | contig 10490 bp, 9 predicted proteins | sample KloWWTmetKNB5Kit_FD_66666 | JGI IMG/M metagenome (GOLD analysis project Ga0073900, IMG submission 66666) | Active sludge microbial communities from Klosterneuburg, Austria, studying microevolution and ecology of nitrifiers - Klosterneuburg... | ecosystem: Engineered > WWTP > Aerobic digester >... | reverse complement strand
AAATCAAAATCTGTTGGTGTAGCAGCATAAGATGCTGTGCCAGAATTTGAAAGTCCAAAGTTTATTTTTCCAGCGTTTACTGATGGTTTTGCAAAAACTCTTGCAGCATAAGGACTTGTTGGAGTTCCACCTGGACCTAAGTGAACGAAATAGCCTTCAGTCGTTGCACTTACATTTATCAAAAAAGAAAAATAAACATTACCAGTAGTAACTGGAGCAGAAAATGCTTTATTAACATCTTGACCATTGTTGTCTAGTCTAGCAGCATTTCCAACAGTTGTATTATAACCTACGTAAGTTAGTCCATTGCTAGCACCTACATCAATTGCTTCAGTTGCTGCACCACTGTGAACTGTCCAACCATTGTCTGTTAGTAGAGCGTTGTCTGAATAGTTAAAACTGTCAGTTAATATTTGTCCAAATGACAAGCTAGTGACAGCTAAAAATAATAAAGAGTAAATTTTTTTCATTTTTTTAAATTTAATTAGCCCACAAATATAAGCACAAAAAAACTTTAGTGAAAATAAAAAACGTAAAAAAAAGGTTAAAAAACGATTAAGAATGAAGAATCAACTATCTGACAATTAGTTTTCTAGTTACTGTAGTTTCTTCTTCTTTGATTTTAATGATGTAAACACCTGTAGGAATAGAGCTGATGTTTAATTCTTTGGTTGTAGTGGTAGTTTGTAGCACTTTTTTACCAAGAACATCAAAAATCATGATTTCTTTTTCCAAACTTGTCTTAGAAGTAATGTATATTTTACCATTACTCACTGGGTTTGGATAGAAACCTAAGCCATCATTTTGTTGTGGCTTTCCTTCTTGAGCCATTGCTGAGAAAGAAAACAAACAAAAAAGTAAAGTAATATTAAAGTAGTTTTTTGCCATGACAAAAATTTGGTTGTTACAAATATAGAAAAATTATTTCAAATACTATACCAAAAAAAACGCCTTCGTGTTAGGAAGGCGTTTTTTGTGAAATTATTAAGAAATTCTACTGAATTTATTGAACTAAGTTGGTTCCATTTACTGTTGCCCAAGTTCCAGTTGTAATGCTTGCACCAGTTGCAGCTTCACTAGTTGTGAATTGTCCAGTAGGGAAACTTACAGTTAATGCTCCAGCTCCAAGATATTGTGAAGTTCCATCAGTGATTTTCATTGAAGTTAATTTAATTTTGTTAGCATTAACTTGGTCAGTATTTGTAGCAGCATCTTGAATTCTTACTGCTGTTGAACTTGCTGTTGTATAACCTGAGATTACCACGTTTGAGAAATCACCATTTCCTTGTTTTTTGAATTGGATTGCATCATACTCAGCAGCAGAAGAACCACCTTCAGTAACTGTTCCTGCAGCTCTTTTTAATGTAATGTTTGTTATTACTGGCCAATAAGCATTATTGTTATTTGATGCTTCGATTTCCATTCCAAAGTTTCCTGTTCCAACTTGGTACGCATACCAGTTTGAGTTGTTTTGACCTTTCCAGCCATCTTGCCAGTCAAAAGAGTCATCATAATTTCCATAAGAAATTAAGTTTGTTGCACTTACTGTTCCGCCATAGAATTCAAATCCATCATCAGCACCTTTATAAGAAACTAAATGATCTAAAGTTGTTGCTGAACCAACTGAATAGAATGAAAAACCATTCATTTCACTTGTTCCGTCAGTAATTTTTTTACCAGCATATTCAACTCTTACGTAACGTAAAGTTCCACCATTGTGAGCAGCATTTGTTCCACCATAAGATAAATTTAATCCATCTTCAGATGTTTTTGTTGTAACTCCACCAGCACCATTAATTGGAGCATCACCATATATAATTATTCCACCCCAAGAACCAGGAGTTGCAGATGGTTCTGTTAAAACAATTGGTTGTGTAGCAGTTCCATTCATTATAAGTTTTCCACCGTTTTTTACAACGATTGCATCAACACCATTTGCAGCATTTGCGGTGATTTTTGAACCAGCGTCAAAAGTGACAGTTACTCCATTTTCGATAGTAACAATTCCGTTTAATGTATAATTTCCAAATGCAATTGTTCTGTTTGTAGTTATTGAACCTGTAAGTTCTCCTTCAACTGGTTGGATTGTAGTTTCATCGTCATCAGTTGAACATCCAACAAAAAGAGTTGATAAAATAGTCAAGCTTAATAGTAATTTTTTCATTTTAAATTGTGTTTTAATTGTTTTGACAAAACTAATTCGACAATGTTTTTTAAACGTTTGCTTAGTATTATTTAAAAGTTACTAGAAAATCATTTAATTGTAAATCGAATGTTTCGTAATTATGAATAAAAAAAGAGCTCTTAATTTGAGCTCTTTTTATTTCTTAGAATGTGTATGATAAACTTGTTGAAAATCCTACTCCTCGTTTGTAACTTTCTAGTAATAATGATGATTCGTCAATAGTTAATTTACTGTCTTCACCCATTTCTCTTTTGTAAATTGGATTTAAAATATTATCGATTGAGAATTTAATATCCCATTTTTTATTAATGTTGCTTCCCCAAACAAAATCAAGTTTGTGGAATGGTTTTTCATAAATATGATCGTTTCCTGCTACACCAACTGCATAAATTCTTTCGCCATAAACGCTATATACTAATGATGTAGTGTTTTTCCATTTTGAACTTAAATCAAATTCATATTTCAAATCTGAGTTAACCAACCAGTTTGATGCACCTTGTAAATCTCTTTTTTCGAAAGTATCAAAATAACCATCTCTGTTTTTATTAACGGTAGCTTCAGTAATCATTAATGAAGTGTTGAAACCAAATGAAAAACCTTCTAAACGCTTGTTTAATCTACTTAATTGTAATAGGACTTCGAATTCAGCACCAAATAAAGTTGCACTATCATTGTTGAAATACGTAATGGTTTGTCCACTTCCAGTTGCACTTGCTTGAATTGTTCTTTCGATTGGATTATCGATGTATTTTGCAAAAACTGTTGCAGCAAACAATTCGTTTTTAGTTGGGAAAACTTCAAATTTTAAATCAGCATTATAGTTTTCACTATTTTCTAATAATGAATTTCCTCTTTGCGTTGTTCCATCTGCGTTGATTATGTTGATGTCTAAGCTTTCAATAAGTACTGGTTTAGTGTAAGTCTTTGATGCAGCAAAACGTAAATTACTTGTTTCTGTAGTTTCATATTTTACATTAATCGATGGAAGAATATATAAATTTTCGTCTGTCCTGTTTCTGTAAGGATTTGAAATAGGATCAACAATCGATTTGAATTTATATTCTCTGATGGTATTTTCCGCTCTTATTCCAATGTTGAATTCTAATTTTTCTGAAGCATTGAATAAAAACTTAGTGTAAACTCCATCAGCTCTTTGAAAAATTTTAGTTTTCCACTCAGCCGTAGATTGTTCTGTAAAGGATAAAAAGTTATTAGCAATATCATTTTGAATAGCAGCATCAATTTCGTTTACAGCGATATTGTATGGTGTTGCACCAGCATTTGGAACGCCAAAAGTAAATCGGAATTTAGAAACCATATATTCTGCAAAACCATTATATCCAAAGGAGATTTTATGTTTTTTATCTTCGTTCTTTCCGAATTTGTAGTTGTATTCAACATTACCAGACATGTGGAAATTATTATCAATATTGAAAAATTGACGAAGTAAATTATTGCTTCCGTATTGTGTATTTATTTCTGTATCGTTAATTTTTGTTCCTGTGATAAACTTTCTATCTGGTTGATTGTATTTTGTTCTTGTATATGAAATTCCAGCTTTTATAGAATGTTTATCATCGGCAGTAATTTTATAATTTCCAAAAAACTGATTTGCAAAATAATCGGATTGCTCATATTGGTTTAAACGTATAAATTCGTTTGGATTATCAACAGCAGTTCTTGTGTAACCAACTTGGTCTTGGATAAGATTTTCGGTTGATTTTAGATAAAAACCATTGTAAAATAATTTTACTCTATCTGTTTTATAGTTTAATCCAACAAGTGTTGAAGCTTGAGTTTTGAATTTATATGATTTTTTTACTAGATTGTTGTCATATATTCCTTGACCTTGCGAAAAAGTTCGGTCAACACCTTCTCTAACTTGATAGGTGTTATCAAAATTAGTTGCAAAAACATAATTTAACTTATTTTGGTTTTTACCAACATAAAATTTTCCAGCATGCGAAACACCAAAGCTTGTGTTTAGTGGTGATTTAGTTTTTTCAACATCCCAAGTTGATTTGTAATCATTTGATATTTTTCCGTTTGGAATTGAACCATAAGATGATGGAAGATTTCTTTCTTTTCCGCCAAAACCAAAGAAACTTTTAGTATTATCAGCATCGGAAGAAAGTAAAAAATCGCTCGAATTATTATTTGTTGTATAACCAACTCCATAGGTTAGTTTTGTTTTGCTTTCTGAAGGTTGAATTGTAGTCACATCAATTGTTGCTCCAGCAAAGTCACCATAAATGTCGGGATTGAAAGTTTTATAAACATCCATATAACCTACAACATCCGTTGGGAATTGGTCTAATGGAATTATTTTTTTGAACGGACTATTTGAAGGAACAGCTAATCCGTTAATCAATAAATTGTTATATCTGTCTTCAAGTCCTCGAATGAACAATCCTTTTGATTCTACTTTTGTAATTCCAGTAATTTTAGTCAAACCTTCTTCAACATCGCTGATTCCTTTTCTTGACATTTCTTGCGCACCAATACTTTGTTTAATCTCAACAGCTTTCTTTTGTTCTAGTAATAAAGCAGTTTCCTTTTCACGATTAGCCGCTTTTTGAACCACAACATCTTGAAGTGTATAACTTCCAGAACCAATAGATTTATTAATGATTGAAGTTTCGTTTTCTTTGACAACTACTGTTTCTGTAACGTTTTCATATCCTAAAAAACTAAACTCTAAAGTATATTCTCCAGGAACAATTGAAATGGAATAATTTCCTTTATCGTCAGATGTCGTTGCGATATTCATTCCTTTAACGACTACATTTGCAAAAGGTAATGGTTCGTTGTTTAAATCTTTATCGGTAATAACACCTTTGATGGTTCCTTTTGTTTGTGCTAAACCAACCAAAGGAAATAATAAAGTGATAACAATTAGTTTAAGTCTCATTTTGTTGTGTTTTATTTTGGCGCAAAGGAACTACTCCAATGTAAAGACCACGTTACTCACTTATTAGTTTTTTGTTGCCAAAAGATTACCAAATTGTTACGATATTAAATTATGGTTAACTCAGCATTTCGTTTACTTATCATTTTGTATTATCTTTACTTTTGCGTATCTATTTCTAAAAGAGGTTCAACCCATGAAAAAAAAAGACATTACAATTTTATTAGTCGATGATGAGCAAGATATACTCGAAATTGTTGGCTATAATCTTGAGCAAGAAGGATACCAAATAATCACTGCATCAGACGGTAAAGAAGCTGTGGCTAAGGCAAAAAAACACTTGCCGCAACTTATTATTATGGATGTCATGATGCCCGAAATGGACGGAATGGAAGCTTGTGAAAACATTCGAAAACTTCCAGAACTTAGTAATGTTATCATCACTTTTTTAACTGCGCGAAGTGAAGATTATTCGCAAGTAGCAGGTTTTGACGCTGGCGCAGATGATTACATTACAAAGCCAATTAAACCAAAATTATTGGTTAGTAAAGTAAAAGCATTGTTAAGAAGACTAAAAAGCGAAGAAAAATCTTCTGAAACTTTAAACGTAGCTGGAATAGAAATCAATCGCGAAGAATATAAAATTGTAAAAGACGGAAGAGAAATCATTTTGCCTCGAAAAGAATTTGAACTTTTCTATTTATTAGCTTCAAAACCAGGAAAAGTATTCAAGCGTGAAGAAATTTTAGATAAAGTTTGGGGTAATGAAGTTATCGTTGGTGGAAGAACAATTGACGTACATATTCGTAAATTGCGCGAAAAAATAGACGAAGAATTATTCAAAACCATCAAAGGTGTTGGCTACAAACTAGAAGGATAAAATGGCAATAAAATTCAAGAAAACATACCGGTTTGCATTAGTTTCATCCGTTTATATTACTATTTTCTCAACAGGTTTTCTTGGATTATTACTGTGGTTTTTTAATAAATTTTCTGCTTCAATTTGTTTGGTTTTTGCTGTTTCAATTGCAACATTTTCATTCTTTGTTATTCAATATCGAGTGGAACGTTTCATATATAGAAGAGTAAAAAAAATCTATGATGACGTTTCACTTCTCGAGTCGACTTCGTTTAGAAACCAACCGATAACTACCGATATGGCGACTTTAACCAAACAAGTTAAGAAGTTTGCTACCGATAAAAAACTTGAAATCGAAACCTTAAAAGTTCGTGAAGAATACCGTAGAGAATTTATGGGAAATGTTTCTCACGAATTGAAAACACCACTTTTTACAGTTCAAGGCTATCTTTCTACTTTGCTCGATGGTGCTTTAGACGATAAAAAAGTTAGAAAAAAATATTTAGAAAGAGCTGAAAAAGGTGTTGAACGTCTTATTTATATCGTAGAAGATTTAGACATGATTGCTAAACTTGAAATGGGCGATGTCAATTTAGAACTTTCTCGATTTGATATAGTTGAATTGGTTCAAAATGTTTTCGATATGCTCGAAATGAGTGCCGATAAAAAAAACATCATTCTTATGTTTGATGTAAAATACAATAAAGCTATAAAAGTTTTTGCCGATAAAGAAAAAATACAGCAGGTAGTTACTAATCTTGTTATGAATTCCATTAAATACGGAAAAGAAAATGGAACAACCGAAGTAACTATCGAGGATTTGGTCGACAGCAAATTAATTATTCGTATTCGAGATAATGGCGAAGGAATTGAAAAACAACACATTCCACGACTTTTCGAACGCTTTTTTAGAGTGGATAAAAGTGGAGCAAGAAGTGAAGGTGGTTCAGGACTTGGACTTTCAATCGTAAAACATATTATTGAAGCTCACGGCGAAAAAATGTATGTAGAAAGCGAATTTGGAAAAGGTTCAGAGTTCTCATTCACGCTCGAAAAGCACCAATAATTGTTTCCAATTTATTTGTTCTTTCACTTTTGGAAAACCGCTATATAGTTGAATTTCTTCTATTTTTTCAATCGTAAAATCTTCTTGTTTTGAATAAGGAATCATACCATGTCTTTTCAATCTTTTGGCTAAATATTCTTGTTCAAATTGTCCTGGCGTTGGAATAAAAAAAGCTTTTTTGTCCAATTTCACTAAATCCATAATGGTTGTATAACCTGATCTGCAAAGTATATTTTCACTTTCGTTGAAAGCAATTTCCAATTCTCCAGAAGTCATAAAATTGTAAAAAGTTACATTGTTTATGGTTTCTATTTTTTGATTTTCTTCAATTTTTCCATTTATGAATACTACGTTACCGTTATAATTTCGAACTTGAATTTTTAGTTGTTCTTCCAGCAAGGTGCGCTGTGGTTCTGGACCAGAAAGTAAAACCATCAAATCATATTTTTTTGGAAGTTCTTTTTGTTCCAAACGGCTAAGTATTCCGATATATTTTAGATTAAGTGAAGTAGATTTCAAATGACCAAGTTTCCCAGTAAAATTAGTTGTTTTATCAAAATCTGGAACCCAACATTCATTAAAATTACCAATAAAATGTTGATGTAATTTACTTGAAATCCAAGTTGTTTTCCCCGATAAAACAGTCAGTTGATGCGTAATGATAACACTTGGAATTTTTTTATTGTAAACGCCCAATCGATTGTCGGAAATAATTCCATACAAATCATATTCCTTCATCCATTTTTTTACAATTTTCTTCTCTTCCAGAATTGCATTTATAGTTTTTGGACTGTTTTTAATCAATTTCCATTTAAAATTTTCAGCTTTTTTAGCATATTCAATATGATAAGAAGGCAACTCTAAATGAATCAAATTAGGGAATTCTTTTTTTAACAATGCCAAAGCACTTCCATCGGAAGCAATTATTGGAGTAAATCCGTTTTTTTGCAATTCTCTAATTATTGGAATACAACGAGTTGCATGACCTAAACCCCAATTTAAAGGAGCGACAAGAATATTTTTTTTATTTTGAGCGAATGATTCGGGCATTTTTGTTATCCGTTTTCCCGCTTTCCGTTTCAATCTGTCATTGTAAGGAAAGAAGCAATCTCATTAACAATTGCAGAACAATGACAGGATTTCCACTTCAATCGCGGCTATTTAGGTTTCTATTCGTTTACAAGAAATCAAATGGTTTCCAATTTTAACCCTGATTATAGCGAAAATCTCCCGATTTTTTTCGGGAATTGAAGCGGAAAGCAGGAATTACAATTACTGAAACAAACTATTGATTCGTTCTTTATCAAATGTAAAGATAAAACAGTTTAGGTTACTTTATATTTCCTTATTTTTACCAAAAAATTAAGTTTGTGGGAAGTAAGAATAAATTAAAACGATTTAAGGAAAACGAAACTTTTGAAAATGTTTTTCAACCAACAAGAGAACAAGTAGTTAGCGGTGAATTTTCGTTAAAAGGAAAATGGAGTAACGACTTTTTTAAGAATGACAATCCAATTATTATCGAATTAGGTTGTGGTAAAGGTGAATATTCCGTTGGATTAGCCGAGCGTTTTCCTGATAAAAATTTTGTTGGAATAGATATTAAAGGCGCTCGATTTTGGCGTGGAGCAAAAACCGCTGCCGAAACGGGAATGAATAATGTAGCTTTTGTAAGAACGCAAATTGAACTAATTGAACATATTTTTGCTCAAAACGAAGTCGACGAAATTTGGATAACTTTTCCCGATCCACAAATCAAATACAAAAGAACTAAGCACAGAATGACCAATTCGGAATTTTTACAATTGTATAAAAAAATTCTAAAACCATCGGGTGTTGTCAATCTAAAAACCGACAGCGAATTTATGCACGGTTACACACTTGGTTTACTTCACGGTGAAGGACATGAAGTATTATATGCCAATCATAATGTGTATAAAAACGAAGGTTCGCCAAAAGAAGTAACTGAAATTCAAACGTTTTACGAAAATCAATATTTGGAAATTAACAAAGCAATTACGTATATTCGTTTTAAGATTAAGTAATTTTTTAAGTGTTCAGTAAAGTGGTTAACTGAAAACTGCGACTGAACACTGATAACTAAAAATATGAGCATAATTCTTCCCTTCATATCAGGATTTGTAGCTGCGATTATTGGCATTTTTCCGCCAGGATTAATCAATATGACAGCGGCAAAAGTCAGTGTAACTGATGGAAGAAGAAGAGCTTTAGTGTTTGTGCTTGGCGCTTTGCTAATCATTTTTATTCAAACATATATTTCTGTAATTTTTGCACAGTATATCAATAAAAATGAAGATATTGTAGTGTTACTTCGCGAAATTGGTTTGGCTATTTTCACCGTAATTTCTATTTATTTTTTATTTTTTGCTAAGAAAACTAAGCCACAATTAGACGAAAAAAACATTCAATTAAAAAGCAAACGAAGTCGTTTTTTTATGGGAATGTTGATATCTGCGATTAACTTTTTCCCAATACCATATTATGTTTTGGTTACTATTACATTAGCTTCATATAAACTTTTTGTTTTTCAATCAATCTCCATTTATAGTTTCGTTCTTGGTGTTGTAATTGGTTCTTTTACTTGCTTTTATTGCTACGTTGTTTTCTTTGAAAAGCTAAAAACTAAAACCAATTATTTTGTTCGAAATATGAATACTATCATCGGAATAATTACGGGTTTAGTTGCAATTTTAACTTTGATTAATATTTTAAACTATTATTTCTAAAAGTTATGGCTCAAAAAAAGACACTATCAAATGATAATTTTTTTGAACGCGTTTATGAAATTGTCCGTCAAATTCCTGAGGGAAAAGTCACGTCATACGGTGCAATTGCAAAAGCTTTAGGAACAGCTCGTTCTGCACGAATGGTTGGATGGGCAATGAATGCAAGCCACAATATTGAAGATGTTCCAGCGCACAGAGTTGTGAATAGAAAAGGATTACTTTCTGGAAAACATCATTTTGAAGGAACCAATTTAATGCAACAATTGTTGGAAAATGAAGGAATTGAAATAGTTGATAACCAAATTGTGGATTTTGAAAAGGTTTTTTGGGAACCGAAAATTTTAGAATAATTACTCCAACAAACAAACCGTAAACTTCGTTTGATTTTCTCCATTTTCAAATGCCAAATAACCGCCGTGAGATTCAATAATGTTTTTAGATAACGTCAGTCCAATTCCTGCGCCATCTTTTCGCGTGGTAAAAAACGGAAGGAAAATTTTGTCTTCAATTGCAGCGTCAATTCCAGTTCCAGTATCGGTAAAGATGAGGTAAATTCGTTTTTCTTTCACTTCGGCTGAAATCGTAATTTCTTTGATTTCTTTGTCTTCCAAAGCATACATACTATTCGTTAGCAAATTAATAATGACTTGTTCCATTTGATTTTTATCGACTAAAATCCAACGGTTAAAATCAACCAAATTCACAACGGTTATTTGTTCTTTTTT
>Ga0073900_10002162_pt1 | contig 10496 bp, 10 predicted proteins | sample KloWWTmetKNB5Kit_FD_66666 | JGI IMG/M metagenome (GOLD analysis project Ga0073900, IMG submission 66666) | Active sludge microbial communities from Klosterneuburg, Austria, studying microevolution and ecology of nitrifiers - Klosterneuburg... | ecosystem: Engineered > WWTP > Aerobic digester >... | reverse complement strand
TCAATTCTTCAAACGAACTCGGCCAGTTCGAAAGCGGTGTGGCTGCTACCGCAATGGGTATGGTACCATCCGTCATCTTTGGAGGGTGTATGACTTTGTTAGTGGTAATCATAACATGGTTTAAAGCACCGGGATTAAGAAAATTTGAGTATTAACTTAGCCACATTCGGTGACCGGGATGAGTTTAAAGAATTACCGCTTCAAAACTAAAATCGAATTAACTTGTTATCTGAAAAATTAATCTCATGAATCGCCGCTCCTTTCTTCAAAACACTGCATTCACAATGGGTGCATTCACTTTAGCACAACACAATATCCTTTCTGCCCTGTTCCAGGAACCCTGGAAAATAACCATGCTGCGAAATGATGTGGGAATTTTTACAGAAAGAGGCGGCACCATTGCATTTCTGCTCTCGAAGGATGGTACCGTAGTCGTGGATTCACAATTTCCTGACCAGAGCAAACACCTGATAGATGAGTTGAAAAAGAAAAGTGAACAGCCTTTCAAATTATTGATTAATACACACCATCATGGTGATCACAGTGGTGGTAACATTTCTTTTAAAGGATTAGTGGAGCATGTGCTGGCGCATGAAAATTCAAAAAAGAACCAGGAAAATTCAGCCAGGCAAAATAAATCTGAAGACAAACAACTCTATCCTGATCAAACGTATACCAATACCTGGTGCCAGAAAGTGGGTAAAGAAAAAATCTGCCTGCACTATTTTGGTGCAGGTCATACCAATGGCGACAGCTTTATCCATTTTCAGCATGCTAATATTGTTCATTGCGGCGATCTTGTATTTAACCGTCGCCATCCCTATGTGGACCGCAATGCAGGTGCCAATATGAGAAGCTGGATAAATGTATTGGATAAAGCACTTAATAAGTTTAATAAAAAAACGATCTATGTTTTTGGTCATGCCGGCACAGGCTATGAAGTAACTGGTAAAGCCGATGATCTGAAAGTGTTCCGGGATTATCTCGGCAACGTATTAAAATTTGTGGAAGGAGAAATTAAAGCCGGTAAGACAAAAGAAGAAATACTAAAGGCTTCTGCCATCCCCGGTTCTGACCAATGGAAAGGAGACGGCATACAGCGACCTCTGACGGCAGCCTGGGAAGAGTTGACTGTTAAATAATGAAAATGAAAATAATTGTCATCATTATAGCTGCCCTGATCATCTGGGGAATTATCGTCTCGTCTTCTGGTTCTAAAAAGAACCAACAAAAAGATTCTGGTGATAATAACAGTGATGCAGGTACAGCAGCAGAAACGGGTCATAAAGATCACCCCGATGCTGATTATAATAGTACTGAAAGCGACCCAGGGGAAAGTGGTGGAGAAAGCGGCGGTGATGGAGGTGGGGAATAAATTAATAAAGCCTTCTAACAGTAATAGCCTTTCATTATAATTCCCGGAATTATAAAAACTTTTACAAATTCACCACTACCCGCTTGTCAAAATGAATTCTCCTGCTGTGAACAATTTTTATTTTTTTTGCATCTGGATGCAAAGGGTTTAATACAAAATTATTTTCTTCCGGCAGTAGTACACTGGGAACAGCAATAAGAAGGTTCTTTTTGGCCAATAAAAAACTATCTCCCGTCTTTTGAGTAAATGGACGGATATCCGGAGCATCCCAGCCGTCCGGCAATTTCCTGAGCTCAATAACCAGTGGTAAAATTGTATCCGGGACAATAACGGTTAAAAGCATATACACTTTTACCTGGAGCATTTTGGCTGGTGTATGTGCCAGTGTTTCCAGTAAAGCCAGTGAACGGGTGGAAGCTGCATAGAGAGCCGGCAATCCTTCGCTATTCCAGCGCCCACCGAACAACTTAGCACCATTACCGCTTAAATCGCCTGCATATATTTCCTGTGTGATACGATACAATTCCATACATTATGAAAAAACGCCTTGTTCCAGGCGACCTAAAATCTTAATGACTAACTGGATACCAAAAGAAGTATCTAAAAAATCAAGAGGGGGTTTATTTCCTAATGCCACGATTGGGCTATGCAACCATTCCTTAAAAGCTTCTTTGGAACCAATGACTTCAATACCTCTTTGTGCAAAAGCAGCCAATTCCAGTACTTTTTCAGTTTTCAGTGTATCAAGTAATTCATCTTCATCCTTGCGCTGAATATTCCGGTATGAGCTATGCAGCAGACCACTCATAGTTTCCATGGATATACCCAGGTGTTCTGCCAAAGACTTTAAAGTAGATTTTTTAATGCCTTCCCGTGTAAGGGCGATTAAATCAAAATCTCCGGATAAAGATTGCCGGAGAGTTTGCCGGCCTCCTAAAATTACCCGCAGTGATTCATATTTAACAGCAGCCTCCTGTAATGCAGGGGGATTATCAACTTCCGGCTTTGGGTAAGCCTTTGATTTTTTAATAACTACTGCTTTTTTCAATTTTTCCAATTTTATCAAATATACGACATATTGGATATACTTAATCCATTTTGTCATATATTTAATTCGCCCCGTATAGATATCAATCAGCCGCTATCTTACTATTTACCGGCTGCTATCAATTTCTCAATAACGTAATAGGTAATCGGACAAAAGGTGGAGTTCTTCAATGCCAAAGGCTGGCGTTTCAGCATAAAATCATCATCCATGTAGGGGAAACGGGCACAATCATTCGGGCGCACCTCATAAATACTGCAGTAATTATCAGTACCCAGGAATGGGCAGGGCAATGCTTTTACAACATTATCACCATCGCTGTCGGTGAGCAGGTAAGTGTCTTTAAAATCACCCTCCTTCATACCCAGGTACTTACTGATACGTTTTATATCGGGTGGTGTAAACCGGGGAGAATAATTTTTGCAACAATTGGCACATTGCAGGCAATCAATTTTACTGAATGCTTCCTCGTTCAGCATAGGCAACTGCTTCAATACTTTATTCTTATCGGCCCGGTTCAGAAATTTTTTATACTCTTTTTGTCTTTCGCCGGATTTCTTTTCCCAGTTCTGTAATAATTTTTCCTGCATCAGGCAAAGAAAGGCATTTCACCGCTTATCCCCACCTTCAACAAAGCACCTTTTTTCTGGCTGGCCTCCCGTAACTTTGCACATCCTTTTACAATTATAAGTATCCTTTTATGAGTCTTCTCGAGCAACAATCTAACGAATTCATTCCCCGCCACATCGGACCCAATGAAGCTGACACAAAAGCCATGCTGAAAACGATTGGTGAAGCCAGTTTATCAGCCTTAATAGATAAAACAGTTCCTGCCGGCATCCGGATGACCAACCCGTTGAGTATTCCTGCCGCCATGAGTGAACATGAATACCTTAAGCATATTAAGGAAGTGTCGTTAAGAAATAAAGTATTTGCTAATTATATAGGGCAGGGTTATTACGATACTATTACCCCTTCCGTCATCCTGCGGAATATTTTTGAAAATCCGGGATGGTATACCCAGTATACTCCCTACCAGGCAGAGATTTCACAGGGCCGCCTGGAAAGTCTGTTGAACTTTCAAACAATGGTAAGTGATTTAACCGCATTACCAATAGCCAATGCCTCCTTGCTGGACGAAGGCACTGCTGCTGCCGAAGCGATGACTATGTTCTTTAACACACTGAACAAACAAGACCATATAGAAAGACCGAAATTCTTTGTTGACGCAGCAATATTCCCGCAAACAAAAGACCTGTTGAGAACAAGAGCAGTCCCGGTTGGGATTGAAATTGTGGAAGGTGACTATCGAAATAACGTTATTGATGAAACCTATTTCGGAGCAATCGTCCAATACCCCAATGAAAAAGGCTCTATAGAAGATTATCGTGATTTCATTAATAAAGTTCATGCAACCGGGGCTTTTGTCGTCATGGCGACTGACCTGATGGCATTGACTTTATTGACTCCTCCCGGTGAATTGGATGCAGATGTTGCCATAGGTTCAGCGCAACGTTTCGGTGTTCCGTTGGGATATGGCGGTCCGCATGCAGCTTTTTTTGCCGCCAAAGATGATTTTAAAAGAAGCATCCCTGGCCGTATCATCGGAATTAGTATTGATGCATATGGTAACAGGGCTTTGCGTATGGCTTTACAAACAAGAGAGCAACATATCAAAAGAGAAAAAGCCACTTCTAACATTTGCACTGCACAGGCTTTATTGGCTAATATGGCCGCTATGTATGCTGTTTACCATGGACCAGATGGATTAAAGAATATTGCAAAAAGAATAGCCCTCTTTACGCAAACTGTTGCTGAAGCAATAGAAGACAGAGGATTTGAGCTGCTTAGTGATACTTACTTTGACACCATTGTTGTAAAAACCGATACGTTAAAAACAATAAGAGATAAAGCGGAAAGGCAACTGATCAACCTGCGTTATATTGATAATAATCATATTGGAATTTCAATTGACGAAACTACAGACGTAACAGACCTCTACGACCTTATCAATTGCTTCGAGGATGACAAGAATCCGGTAGCGTTTGATATTGACCAGGATGCTGAATTGCAGCATATCCCTTCATCACTTACCAGAACATCACCGTTCTTATCGCACCCTGTTTTCAACACGTACAGGAGTGAAAGCCAGATGATGCGTTATATAAAGCAACTGGAAAATAAAGATCTTTCATTGAATACTTCAATGATCTCTCTTGGAAGTTGCACCATGAAGCTTAATGCAGCTTCTGAAATGATGCCGTTAAGCTGGCCTCATTGGAGCAAGATCCATCCTTTTGCTCCGGCCAGCCAGGCAGAAGGATATAAATATATTATTGATGAACTCAGCAATTACCTGTGTGAAATAACAGCTTTTGATGCCTGTAGTTTACAACCGAACAGTGGAGCACAGGGAGAATATGCAGGTTTGCTGACTATCAAATCATACCATGAAGCGAATGGCGATCATCATCGCAAAGTAATGCTGATCCCGATTTCTGCACATGGCACAAACCCGGCATCAGCAGTGATGGCGGGTATGAAAGTAGTAGTGGTTAAAGCATTGGAAAACGGTTATATCGATGTGGAAGATCTGAAAGCAAAAGCTGATCAGTACAGTAAAGACCTGGCGGGTATAATGATCACATACCCAAGCACCTATGGTGTTTATGAAGAAACCGTGAAAGAGATCACTGAAATCATTCACCAGCACGGCGGACAAGTGTATATGGATGGTGCAAACATGAATGCACAGGTAGGATTAACTGCTCCGGGTCTTATCGGGGCCGATGTTTGTCACCTGAACTTACATAAAACATTTGCCATTCCACATGGTGGTGGTGGCCCCGGTATGGGACCAATTTGTGTAAAATCCCACCTGGCAAAACATCTTCCCGGTCATGTGGCCAATGGAAGCAGCCATGCAGTTTCTGCAGCACCGTATGGTTCTGCTTCCATACTGCTTATCAGCTATGGTTATATACGAATGTTGGGCAATGAAGGGGTGAAAGCGGCAACTGAATATGCTATTTTGAATGCTAACTACATGCGGGCCAGGTTGGATGGCAAATATGATATTCTGTACACTAACAATAACGGACAATGCGCCCATGAATTTATTGTTGACCTGAGGCCATTCAAGAAATCAGCCGAAGTGGAAGCGGAGGATGTGGCAAAGCGGTTGATTGATTACGGTTTTCATGCCCCAACAATGAGTTTTCCTGTACCGGGTACAATTATGATAGAACCAACCGAAAGTGAAGACAAAGCTGAACTGGACCGTTTCTGTGATGCTTTAATTTCAATTCGTGAAGAAATTACATCCATTGAAGAAGGAAGATCCGACAAAAAGGATAATGCATTGAAAAATGCACCACATACTCAATTTGTTGTTACAGCTGATGAATGGAAACATGCTTACTCAAGACAGGAAGCAGCGTTCCCGCTTCATTACGTTACACTAAATAAATTCTGGCCTTCCGTAGCACGGGTGAACAATACCCATGGGGACAGACACCTGATTTGTACTTGTGAACCGGTAGAGAGCTATATGGTTGCGGAAGCTTGATTTGATTATAAATAAAAAGAGAGGCTGTTATTAATAACAGCCTCTCTTTTTATTTTCCAGACTATGTTACCCCCTGCGGTTTCGGCTACTGCTGTTTCCGTTATTGTTACTATTTCTCTCTTGCCTGTTATTACTCTCATTTCTTCTCTCAAACTGACGAGGTTGTTCCTGTGTTCTTCTTTGATCAAACTGGGGGGTCTGCCTTTGCGGGCTATTATTATTTCTTGCTTCCGGCTGGCGGCTGCTTATATCATTCCGTCTTTCAAATTGGCGGGGTTGTTCCTGTGATCTTCTTTGCTCTACCCGGGGTGCCTGTCTTTGCGGAACATTATTTCTGACTTCTGGCTGGCGAACAGGTGAATTCGTATTGCCATTATCATTTCTGCGCTCAAACTGACGATGCTCATTGTTATTATTTCCCGGATTAGAATTTCTGTCAGGCCGTTCAGTAGGCCTGATAACTCTTGTGTTACCTTCCCGGTTTGGCTGACTGCTGTTATTATCAGTTCTGTCAATCCTCCGGCGGTCAGGAAGATTATTGCCACCATTACTCTGTGGTTGCCTTACAGAATTATCGTTTCTTCTGAAAGGGGAATTGTCGGCCCTGTCACGGTTATCAGGCCGGTTACTCCTGTCATTACGAGCTATATCATTACCGTTACCCCTGAAGCTGTTATCATTATTTCCGTTTCGAACACCAGCATTGTTCCTGTCATACCGTTCAAACTGACGGGGACTAATGCTTCTGTTATCATCACGACGGATATTAGGGCGATAAAAGCTTACTTCATTATTCCTGAACTGTGTTCTGCCCGGTCTGTATGAATCGCGGAAACGAACCGGTTCAATTCTGCCACAATATCTTTCTGCATCATAGCGGCGCGGGCCTGTACGATAACCATAGTTACCACCATAATTAAAATTATTAATGATCACGGTCTGGTGAATGATGGTCACATTTCTCCTTCGGTCAACATAATAATCAAAGATGCGGGGAGAAGTGATATAACGTCGTGGTGCAAAGACCCAGAAATCGTAAGGCGGCGAATAACCACCGATATTGAAATTAATATTGATGTTAATTCCAGGTCTTATAGGAGCCCAGCCGTAGTAATCACCACCGTCTCTCCAGGCTACCCATGCAGGGGACCATTCATAGCCGGGCACCCAATACCATCCATAGAAGGGATCATTATCCCAGCGTCCATAGTGAAAAGGAGCCCAGCCCCAGTCAAAATCAGATACCCACATCCATTCAGCATCTTCTGACCACACCCAATGTCCGTTGGTACTGTACGGACGGAAATCAGGACCGGCATCCGGCACCCACACATAACCTTGTCCCGGGTAATCAATCCAACGGCCATAGGGACTCAGTTCGTCATAAAATGTCTGGTAAGAAACTTCTCGCTGGCCATCATAATATTGAGCCGAGGCGGTTTGTCGAAGCGAACTGCCCAGCACCAATACAAATGCCAGTGCAGCAATTTTCATGATTCGTTTCATCGTCTTTCGTTTTTAGTAGTAAATAGATTCATACTGAAATTGTTGATTGGCTTTCTTTCTTGTTACACTAACTATGACGCTATTTTTATGCCATGACTATAACTGAATACGTATTAATATGCCATTTTAGCAAAACATTGTATATGTGTTAAAGCAGTAGCAACCATTTACATACTTCCGTTTTGAAAGAGATTCAAAAAGACCAACTTCATTACCTAAGCATAAATACTGTTAGAAACAGCCGTAGGCATTACTGCTTCTATTTCCTTAATTTTAAAATCTTAATTAAAGAACATGGACCAGCAAATCATTAACCTCTACGATGAGTACACTCATAAGCCACTTAACCGCCAGGAATTTTTACGCAGGCTCGCTATGCTGGCCGGCAGTACAGCTGCGGCTATGGCTTTGCTACCTTTACTCGAAGTAAATTATGCCCATGCAGCTGTTACCCCACAAGATGACCTGCTTATTGAACGAATCAGCTACCAGGGTATTAATAGTGATATGCAGGCTTATGTTGCCCGGCCAAAAGAAGAAAAAAAATATGCAGCGGTCTTAGTCATTCATGAAAACCGTGGTTTAAATGCCCATATTGAAGACGTAACCAGCCGTGCTGCCAAAGCCGGTTTTCTGGCTATTGCACCTAATGCGTTGTCATCCTTAGGGGGTACTCCCGAAAATGCAGATGAAGCAAGAACAAAATTTCAGCAATTAAAACCGGAAGATAACCTGCAAAATTTTATCAGGGTTTTCGACTACCTGTCAGCAAGAAAAGATTGTAATGGTCAGTTTGGATGTGTGGGATTTTGCTGGGGCGGTGCTATGAGCAATAACCTGGCTGTCAATGTTCCGGCATTGAAAGCTGCCGTTGCTTTTTATGGCCGTCAACCGGTTGCAGAAGAGGTGAGCAAAATAAAAGCAGCGGTACAATTACATTATGGCGCATTGGATGAAGGAGTCAATAAAGGTATCCCGGCTTATGAAGAAGCTCTGAAAAAAAACAACATCCCTTACGAACTATATATTTACGAGGGGGCCCAGCATGCCTTTCATAATGATACGGCACCCACCAGGTATAATGAAACCGCTGCCAAACTAGCGTGGCAGCGGACTATTGAATTCTTTAACAAATACCTGCAATGATTATTTCATTTCAGCAATTTCATAGCGTTGCTGGATGATCTTCCAGTTGACAGTACTCCACCATGCATTAATGTAATCCGGACGACGGTTTTGGTACTTCAGGTAATAAGCATGTTCCCAAACGTCGAGGCCTAATAATGGAATTCCTTTCAGGTCACTCACATCCATCAGGGGATTATCCTGGTTGGGAGTGGATCCAACCACTAACTTCTTATCAGCTGTTTTGACTAACCAGGCCCAACCACTACCAAAACGATTTTTGGCTGCATCAGAAAACTGCGTTTTAAAAGCTTCAAAAGAACCAAAATCCCTTGTTATATCTTTCAGTAAGCCAGGCGAAGGACTGTTCGATTCAACCGGGCTTGTCATTCCCTTCCAGAAAAATTCATGATTATAATGACCCCCACCGTTGTTTCTCATTTTAGACGAAAATTTGGAAATGCGTCCAAGCAGGAATCGTAATTGCTCTTTTTCCGTATCCACCCCCTCCGCTTTAACTGCATCTGCCAGGTTATTGGCATAGGCAGCAGCATGCTTCATATAATGAATCTGCATAGTCATGGCATCAATAACAGGTTCCAGTGTTTTAAAAGCATAGGGTAAAGGTCGCTGGATGTATAAAACATCTTCAGCCCCGCCAGCAGCTATGAACTGCGTGGTTTGAACGGAGGCCAGGACCGGTAATATGGTGGCAGACAAACCAGCAGCCAGGCCGGCTTTACCGGTTGTTTTCAAGAACTCTCTGCGGTTTTTTTTGTTAGGTGTATCCATATATATAAATTAAAATATAAAATGATAATTAAAATTAAACTTATTTGTCTTTATATGACCGGTTTCCATGTTAGTTGGTTGTAAATTCTTTCTAAAAGGTAGGTTTAGTTGTGAACAGCAGCCATCTTAACTTCGTTGTTTTCTATGTATCTGAAAGATTATTATCAAATACTTGAGCTGGAGCCTTCTGCTTCTTTACCAGAGGTAAAGAAGGCTTACCGGAAACTGGCCAAGCAATATCACCCGGATAAGAACAACAATGATCCCTATGCTACAGCGCTGTTTGCCGATATAAAAGAGGCGTATGAAATGCTGACTGATCCGGCCAAAAAGGAATATTACCTGCAACAGCGTTGGTACCATCAAAGTACCGGGAACAGAAAAACCCAGGAAGTAATCACTCCCGTAACAGTACTTAAACAAGCCCTTGAGCTGGAGCAATATGTTTCAAAGATTGATGTTTTCAGAATGGATAAAATGGGATTACAACAGTATATCATGGATTTAATACCTGATACATCGATCGAAAAACTTCAACAATTTAATGAGCCGGATACAATCCGGCAAATTGTTTCAATTTTATTACATGCCATAAAACCATTACCAGGGCAATACACCAAAGACATTTTTATACAACTTCACAAACTGAGTGCAAATGAGCCTATCGCAACAGAGAAGCTAAATATTTTCATCCGGCAACGTCAAAAAAAGAATAACCGGGAAAAATATTCCCTGGTTGTCATTATTATCCTGACAATCATTATTTCGCTGTTTATCTATCTTCTGGGACGTTAAGTTATCTTTGCCGCTATGCATTATGTTTCAGTTGAAGGATTGACCAAGAGTTATGGCATACAACCACTCTTTTCAGATATAACATTCCATATTGAAGAAGGCGACAAAATTGCCCTGGTAGCCCGAAACGGCACCGGCAAATCCACATTATTAAGAATATTGGCAGGCAAAGAAACAGCTGATGAAGGAAAAGTATGGGTCAATAAAGATGTTGATGTAGTGTTATTTGAACAGGAACCCACTTTCGTTGAAGAAAAGTTGGTGCTGGACAATATATTCTTTCATAACCA
>Ga0073900_10002156_pt1 | contig 10504 bp, 8 predicted proteins | sample KloWWTmetKNB5Kit_FD_66666 | JGI IMG/M metagenome (GOLD analysis project Ga0073900, IMG submission 66666) | Active sludge microbial communities from Klosterneuburg, Austria, studying microevolution and ecology of nitrifiers - Klosterneuburg... | ecosystem: Engineered > WWTP > Aerobic digester >... | reverse complement strand
TCAGGATCATGGGCAGTAGCATGCACCTGGGTTAGGCGCGACTCTTCTGCGGGAGTGCATTCAGGGCCTATTTGGCGTTTAATGAAGGCACATTCCTCACCGCAAGCCTGCCATGTTCGAACGACTTCGCTCAGTCTTTGCACGCAGCCAGGGGGCCGTCAACAACCAAGGTATTGCGACGCCCGGACAGCTGGCGCTCTGGGCCGGTGCGCAACGTTGGTCGTTTGACTTTCAGGGCGAGCCGGCACGGTTCCAACTGGGCGGTGTGGTGGCGGGGCAGCCTTGGTTGCTAGAGAGCGGACCACCCACGCGCGACTATCTGACAGGCACGGAGTTGCGTGCACGGACGGATCCGCATGCGGCCCCTGATGTCTGCGTTATGGTCATCAGCCGCGCTCTCAAGGAAACCCTGGAAGGGCGCGTCTATGGCGCCATCACGGAAACCCTGCAAACGGCCGTGGACGAAAGCCTGCCCCAGGAAATGCGCTGGTTGGCCATGTACGACGAACTGCAATGGCCTGAACTACCGCCTTCCTTTGCGCGGCTGTTTGCCGTGGTGGGAGAGCGCAGCGAGCAGGCCCGCCGCTGGGTCAATGCAGCCCTGGTATCACACCTTCTCGGGAGCCGCAGCGCAACCCAGGCGGCTTTGCCTCTGGTGTTGATGCTTTCGGGAGGCAAGTTGTCGCTGCGTATGCAGACCATGGCCTGCTATCTACCCGACCTGGAATACGCCACCGCCTTGCTGGTAGTGGCCACCACCGTAGCCGCACAAAACCTGCCGGCTACTGCTGAATCGGGGCCCGCTACGCTGCCGCCCGGGTAAGGGCGGCAGTCGCCTTAATGCGCCTTGGGCGGTGCGTATTTGCCCAGTTCCATCTTGGCAATGGAGGCGCGGTGCACTTCGTCCGGACCGTCGGCAAAACGCAGGGTGCGTGCCTGGGCATACGAAAAGGCCAGCGGGAAGTCATCGCAGACACCGCCGCCACCGTGCGCCTGCAAAGCCCAGTCGATCACCTCGCAGGCCATGCTTGGGGCCACCACCTTGATCATGGCGATTTCGGTTTTGGCGACCTTGTTGCCGGCCACGTCCATGATCCAGGCGGCCTTGAGCGTGAGCAGACGCGCCATGTCGATCTTGCAGCGTGCTTCGGCAATGCGTTCCTGCGTCACGCCTTGCTGGGCCACCGTCTTGCCGAAAGCCACGCGGCTCATGGAGCGCTTGCACATCAATTCCAGCGCGCGCTCGGCCAAGCCGATCAAGCGCATGCAGTGGTGAATACGCCCGGGGCCAAGGCGCCCTTGGGCAATCTCGAATCCGCGGCCTTCGCCCAGCAAGATGTTGGAGGCAGGCACGCGCACGTTCTCGAACAACACTTCGGCGTGGCCGTGGGGTGCGTCGTCGTAGCCGAACACGTTGAGCGCACGCACAATCTTCACGCCGGGGGTGTCGGCGGGAACCACGATCATGCTTTGTTGCGAATGGCGGGGCGCATCGGGGTTGGTTTTGCCCATGGTGATGAGCACCTTGCAGCGCGGATCCATCGCACCGGAGGTCCACCACTTGCGACCATTGATGACGTATTCGTCGCCCTGGCGCTCGATGCGTGTTTCGATGTTGGTGGCGTCGCTCGATGCCACATCGGGCTCGGTCATGGCGAAGGCTGAGCGGAACTTGCCTTCGAGCAGGGGTTTGAGCCAGGTGGCCTTGATACCGTCGGAGCCGTAGCGCGCAATGGTCTCCATGTTGCCGGTGTCGGGCGCGGAGCAGTTGAAGACTTCGCTGGACCAGAGCACGCGGCCCATGATTTCTGCCAGCGGGGCGTATTCGGCGTTGGTCAGGCCCGCGCCGTGGTAGCCCGAGGCCTCGGCCGTGTCCACCGGCATGAACAGGTTCCACAGTCCGGCAGCCTGGGCTTTGGCCTTGAGGTTTTCGACGGTTTGCAGCGGCGTCCAGCGCTTGCCTGCTGCCGTGTTGGCGGCCAGTTCGGCGGTGTACTGGCTTTCGGCCGGGTAGATGTGGTCATCCATGAACTGGAGCAGTTTTTTCTGCAGTTCTTTGGTTTTGGGCGAGTAATCGAAGTCCATGGGTTCTCCTTGAAAAACGGGGGGTATCGGTGGTGGTCAACCGCGCTGGGCGAAAGACCAGGCCATCTGGGCCAGGGGGCGGGCGCCTTCGCCCGAGGCCTTGGCCTGGGCGCTCGATGCCGTGCCGGCCTCGACGCGTTTGGCAATGCCTTGCAGGATGGCGGCCAGTCGGAAAAGGTTGTAGGCCATGTAGAAGTTCCAGTCGGCGGCCAGCTCCTCGGGGGTGGCCAGACCGGTGCGTTCGCAGTATTTGCGGATGTATTCGGCTTCGGATGGAATGCCCAGCGCCGCCAGGTCCAGCCCGCCAATACCCCGGAACATGCCCGGCGGGATATGCCAGGCCATGCAGTGGTAACTGAAATCAGCCAGCGGGTGGCCCAGCGTGGACAGTTCCCAGTCCAGCACGGCAATGACGCGCGGCTCGGTGGGGTGGAACATCAGGTTGTCCAGCCGGAAGTCGCCATGCACGATGGAGACGCGGTTCTCGTCGCGTGCACCGGCAGGCATGTGGGCGGGCAGCCAGGCCATGAGTCGGTCCATCTCTTCGATGGGCTGTGTGATCGAGGCCATGTACTGCTTGCTCCAGCGGCCGATCTGGCGTTCGAAGTAGTTTCCAGGCTTGCCGTAACCGGCCAGGCCTCGTTCGGCAAACTGGACCGTGTGCAGGGCGGAGATAACCCGATTCGATTCGTTGTAGATGGCTGTGCGTTCCTCGGGATTCATGCCGGGCAGAGCCTGGTCCCAGAGCACGCGGCCTTGCATGAACTCCATGATGTAGAAGGCGCGCCCGATGATGGATTCGTCTTCGCACAGCACATGCATGTGCGGCACGGGCACATCGGTGCCTTGCAAGCCACTCATCACTGCGAATTCACGTTCAATGGCGTGGGCCGACGGCAGCAATTTGGCCACGGGGCCGGGTTTGGCGCGCATCACGTAGCTCTTGCTGGGCGTGATGAGCTTGTAGGTAGGGTTGGATTGCCCGCCCTTGAACATTTCGACGCTCAGGGGGCCAGCGAAGCCTTCCAGGTGCTGCTCCAGCCAGCCGCTGAGGGCCGCCGTGTCGAATGCATGCTGCTCGGAGACGGCACGGGTGCCGATGAAGTGGTCGAAATTGCTCATGGGTGGGGTCAGTTGTCGAGTTCGGTGATGTCCATCAAGGCGTCGCGGTCGCGCACGACCAGCCCGCCGGGTTCGATGCGGATGATGTCTTCACGTTCAAGTGCCTTGAGTTCCTGGTTGACGCGCTGACGCGAAGCGCCCAGCAGCTGGGCCAGCTCTTCTTGTGCCAGTTGCAGGCCGATGCGCATCTCGTTGCCATGCGAAAGGCTGGGAACGCCGTAGCTGCGCACCAGGTGCAGCAACTGCTTGGCCAGCCGTGCGCGCAGCGGCAGGGTGTTGAGGTCCTCCACCAAGCCGTAGAGCTGGCGAATGCGCCGGGCATGCAGCCTGAGCATGGCCTCGTACAACTCCACATGCATGGCCAGAATCTTCTTGAAGTCGGCCTTGGCCACGCACAGGATGGTGGTCTCGCCATGGGCATAGGCATCGTGCGTGCGCCGGTCCCCGTCGAAGATGGCCACGTCGCCAAACCAGATGCCCGGCTCCACATAGGTCAGCGTGATCTGCTTGCCCGAGATGGAGGTTGAACTCACGCGCACCGCGCCCTTGGCGCAGGCGATCCACTCCTCGGGCGGGTCGCCGCGGGCGGCGATGAGGCCACCATCCTTGAAGCGTTTGACGTAAGCGCATCGCAGTATGTCGTGTCGGAGTGAAGGTGAAAGAGAGGAGAACCAGCGACCGGAGTTGATCGCTTCACGTTCTTCGATAGTAAGAATAGGGTCGTCCATGGGCTGTCTTTTGGGTGACTGGGTACGCGGTCATTGTCGCGTCAGGGACGGCACGCGAACATGGGGGTTGTCACCTGCGTGTCTGGATGCGGGCCGTGGGCGCACGCGTGCAGCGGCGCAAACGCGCCTGCCTGGCCATCACATCATGCGTGAATGGATTTAAATGAAAATTGGCTCTAGCGCTTATAGGGTAAGCGCTAATAGCTATGAAAATAATAGCACGTTAGGTGCCGTGCACCCAGTGCCTGGTCAGCGGTAGTGCGGCTTGCGCTTTTCCAGGAAGGCGCTGATGCCTTCACCTGCGTTGGCGTGGTGCAGGTTGCGCACAAAATGCTGGCGCTCCAGATGGAGGTGGGCGTTCAGCGTGTGCTGGCCCGCCTCGTCCAGCAGTTCCTTGATGCTGGCGAGTGCATTGGGTGCGCGCTCGTTCAGCGTCTGTGCCAGTTCCAGCGCGGCGGCCAGTGCACCGCCGGGCTCGGCCAGGCGGTTGACCAGGCCCAGCGCGTGCAGGCGCTCGGCGCTGGTGCGCTCGCCGCACATCAGCAGCTCGGTGGCCAAGGGGCGGGGCAGGGCGCGGGCCAGGCTCCAACTGGCGCCTCCGTCGGGCGAGAGCCCCACCTGGCTGTACGACATGGCAAACAGGGCGCTGCGCGAGGCCACGATCAGGTCGCAGGCCAGGGCCAGCGAGAACCCGGCGCCCGCGGCCGCGCCTTCGATGGCGGCTACCACCGGCTTGGGGTAGGCGCGGATGGTTTCGATCCAGTTGTGCAGCGCCTCAATGCTTTCCTCTTGCACGGCGGCACCCAGGCTGCGGTTGGCCTGCAGGCGCTGCAGGTTGCCGCCTGCGCTGAAAACGCCGTCGGCACCCGTGATAACCACGCTGCGCACCTCGGCGTTGCGCTCGGCGCCATTGAGTGCCTCGGTGCCCGCTGCATAGATGGCAGGGTCCAGTGCATTGTGCAGGTCAGGGTTGCGAATGGTCAGAACCAGGGTCTGGCCGTGGCTGGTGCTGCAAAGTTCTGCGGGCATCGTTGTGAGGGTGTGGGTAAAGAGAGGGGCTTGCAGGAGGCGGGTGCGGTCACTCTTCCTCGTGCTGCAGGCTCAGGCCAATGGCGCCACGGCGGCGCAGCCAGGGGCTGGGGCGGTAGCGGGGGTCGCCATACACAGTCTGCATGTTGAACAGTACTTCCAAAATGTTGGTGGGCCCCCAGCGGTCGCCCATCGCCAGGGGGCCCAGGGGGTAGCCCAGGCCCAGGGTGACGGCGACTTCCAGGTCGCGCGGGCTGCAGATGCGCTGCTGGCAAATATCGCTGGCAATGTTGACGATGGTGGCCACTACGCGCTGGGTGACAAAGCCCCCGCTGTCGCGCACCACACTGACAGCCTTGCCGTCGCGCGCCATCAGGGCGTGGGCGGCGTTGCGGATGTCCACGCGGGTGACCGGGTTGGTGGCCAGCACGCGGCGGCGTGTGGCGCTTTCTTCGACCAGCATGTCGATGCCGATGGTGCGCGTTGGGTCCAGGCGCTCCACCACGGCGACGGTGGTGATGTCGAAACCCAGCGGTGCCACCAAAATGATGGCATTGGCCGACGGCGTTGTGCCGGTTTCGATATCGGCGCCCAGGTTCTTGAGCAGCTGGTAAATCTCGGGGCGCCGCGCCGCGCGGGGTGAGACCCAAACCGGCGGGATGCTGTCCACTACGGGCGCTGGTGCATCGTCAGGGTACTGGGCCGCGTTGTCGACGTAGCGGTAGAAACCTTCACCCGTCTTGCGGCCCAACAGACCACCGGCCAGGCGCTGGGCGGTGATGACGCTGGGGCGGTAGCGCGGTTCCTCATGGTACTGGTGGTAGATCGATTCCATCACCGGGTGCGATACGTCCAGCCCTGTCAAATCCATCAACTCGAACGGCCCGAGCTTGAAGCCCACCTGGTCGCGCAGAATGCGGTCCACGGTGGCGAAATCGGCCACGCCCTCGTCCACGATGCGCAGGGCCTCGGTGGTGAAGCCCCGGCCCGCATGGTTGACGATGAAGCCCGGGTTGTCCTGGGCTTGCACGGCGGTGTGGCCCATCTGGCGCACCTGCGCGGCCAGGGCGGTGCACAGGGCCGGGTCGGTTTTGAGGCCCGCCACCACTTCCACCAGTTTCATCACAGGAACGGGGTTGAAGAAATGCAGCCCCGCCATGCGCTGCGGGTTTTGTAGGGCCGCAGCGATGGCTGTGACCGATAGCGACGAGGTGTTGCTGGCGAGCGCTGCCTCTGGGCGTAACACGGCCTCCAGTTCGCGCAGCAGCGCCTGCTTGGCATCGAGCCGCTCCACAATGGCTTCCACTACCAGGTCGCAGTCCGCAAGATCGGTCAGCGCATGGGCCGTCTGCAGGCGCGCGGTGCAGGCGTCGCACTGGTCAGCATCCATCCGGTTTTTGGCCACTTGCTTGTGCCACTGTTCCAAAATGGCCTTGTGCGCGCTTTGCGCCATGCTGGGTTGGGCATCCAGCAGGCGCACTTGGCTGCCTGCCTGGGCCATCATTTGTGCAATGCCACGGCCCATAGCACCAGCACCCACCACACCTACCACAGGAAATTGGATTTTCATAGCGTGATTATGGCCGTGGCTTAGTCGATAGGTTTTGTGCAAGAATCCGGCGCATATTTCGAGAAAACATGTGAATTTTCGTAACGCGTTCTTTGCGCTGGCACTGGGCTCCTCTGCAGGAGCGGCTGCGGCTTTGGCCTTGGGGCCCTCCAGAGGGGTTGTGTTGTTGGGGCGTACGGTGGATCTGGCCTTCGAGGTGCAGCCCGATTCTGGTCAATCGCTGGCCGATGCCTGTATCACCGCCGAAATGCTGTCAGGTGCCAATCCGGTTTCGCGCGGCCGGGTGCGTGTCACCCCACTGCCCGAAGTGCCGGGCCGGGCTTCGCTGGTGCGCGTGCAATCCTCCGCCATCGTGGACGAGCCCGTGCTCACGGTCACCCTGCTGGCCGGTTGCAATGGCAAGACATCGCGCACTTACACCTTCCTGGTCGATCCACCGGCCAGTATGGCGACGGGCAACCGCCCCGTTGTGATTCCCCGGGTGGATATGCCTGAGGCCGTCGGTGAGGCAGCAACCCCGGCGGGTCTGGGCGCTGGCACGGGCCGTCGTTCTGGCAGCGCCGCCTCTGCGACCGGTCTGGGGGCTTTGGCGCGCGCCAGCACCCAAGCTCCCCAAAGCGCTGCGCCTTTGAAGAGTTCCGCCGCTCTGGCACCCCCCATACCTTCCAAGCCTGCCAGGGCTGCGCGCAAGGCCGCACCAAAGACCCAAGCTCCCGAGAAGGAGGTTTCAGCCCCGCGCTCGCGCCTGGTGATGGAGCCGCTGGAAAACTGGCTCGAAACCCCTGCGCCGCTGCAGCTAACGACCGAACTTCAGCTGCCCGAGGTGCCCGCGACCACGCTGCAGCGCGAGCAGGCCCTGGCCCAGTGGAAGGCACTGAACATGCAGCCCGAGGACATCCTGCAGGAAAGTGCCCGCACCGCAGTGCTCAATGCCGAAGTGTCCCGTGCCAAGACCCAGGCCGACAGCGAGCGCGCTGCCGCCGTCGCCGTGCAGCAGCGCCTGGAGCAGGAGAAGTCCGAGCGCTATCCGGCCACTATCGTCTATGGGTTGCTGGCCCTGCTGGCGGGCATTCTCGCCTGGGCTTTGTGGATAGGGCAGCGCTTGCGTTCGGCCACCCGCCAGGCCCAGGGTGCGTGGGCAGGGGCCTTGGCACAGCCAGTGCCTGCAGCTCCGGTGCCGGTGCCAGAGCCCGTAGCCCCCAAGCCCATGGCGTCCACGCCTGTGGCACAGCCGCCGGTGCCAGTGCCTGCGGTGCGTGTACGGTCTCCCATCTCTGCGCTTGCGCCCCTGTCCGTGGCGGCACCAGCCGTTGATCGCGTGCAAAAGCAGCCTGACCCGGCGCCACAGCCCGTGTTGCTCGTCAACCCCGAGGAGCTGTTCGACCTGCAGCAGCAGGCCGAATTCTTCGTGTCGGTGGGCGAGCACATGCAGGCCATTGGTGTGCTGCGCAAGTACATTGCCCACAACGAAACGACCGCGCCAGCGGCCTACCTGGAGTTGCTGCGCCTGTACCGTTCACTCAGCCGCGTCGATGATTTCAACGAACTGCGAGCGCAGTTCCACCGCCATTTCAATGCACTGGTACCTGATTTCTCTTCCTTCAACCGCCCGGGCCGTCCCCTGCTGACCTATGCCGATGTACTGGCCGAGATTGAGGCGATCTGGAGCGATGAATCGGTCTTGCCATTGTTCGATAGCCAGTTGTTCCGGCATGGCGATTCGGTACGGGAACGATTCGATCTGGCCGCCTTTGATGACCTGCTGCTGCTCAACGCCATTGCCCGCACCACACCGCCGTCTGCACGCGGGGCGCCGCCGCCGCGTGAACGCACCACGCCGGTGGTCGGCGTGGTCGATGAACCAGCGTTGGTCCATGCCGATGCCGCAGCGCCGCATCGGGCGCCCGATGCGGCCGCACAGGCGCTTGACGGCATGGACAGCCTGCTGGAATACGATCCGGACTGGCTCAACATGGAATCGACACGTGGCGATCTTCTGCTCTCCACCAAAACCCCCGTCGGCATCGAGACCATTGACTTCGACCTGAGTGATCCGTCGATGGATGAGCCCGTGCCACTGCCCCCCATCACCCAAAGCGACCTGCCCGCCGTACCGCCCACCAAGGCGCCGGAGCCAGGTCAACCTGTTGGCTTTGGCGCCAGCAGCGATCGCTTTGAAGTGCGCTTCGAACTCGAAGAGGCCAAGAAGCCAAAGTGATGTGCCGGGCAGAGATATTTGCTCTGGCGATATGCTCCTGAAAATATAGCTACCAGCGCTTACACATCAAGCGCTGAAGCCGATTTTCTTTATAAGGATTGCATCGCCTGCAACAGCTGCACTGCGGCTGCTTTGGGGTCTGGCGCATTCACCAGCGCCCGCACCACGGCGATGGAACCCACGCCAGTCGCCAGCACGCCTGCAAACTGCTCCTGGCCAATGCCGCCAATGGCGACCGTGGGATAGTCGCGCAGCAGCGCCACATACGCTGCCAGGCGTGCCATGCCCTGCGGCACGGTCGCCATGCGCTTGAGCGTGGTAGGGAACACGGCGCCCAGCGCGATGTAGCTGGGCTGCACTGCGTCGGCGCGCAGCATTTCCGCATAGCCGTGGGTGCTCACGCCCAGGCGCAGGCCACTTTGGCGCAGTTCTTGCACTTGCGCCGTACTGAGCGCGTCCAGGTCTTCCTGGCCCAGGTGCGCACCATAGGCTCCGGCAGCGATCGCCTCGCGCCAATGGTCGTTGATGAACAGCAGGGCTCCCGTGCCTTGCACGGCCTGCACGGCGGCGAGCACTTCGCGGGCAATGGCGGCGGTGTCATCCGATTTGAAGCGCAGTTGCACCGTGGGCACCCCTGCGCGGGCCATGCGGCCGACCCAGGCGGCATCGGGCAGCACGGCGTACAGGCCGAGCTGCTTTGGGCAGGCGGCAAAAGGCGCTGCGTGCGGCCGCGCCTGTAGCCCAAAATCTTGCGCCACAGTGGGCCAAATCGCGGGGGTGGTGCTGCCGGTACGTTCCCAGCGCGATTGCCAGGCATGGGCCAGCACCTGCGCATCGTGGGCGATGAAACCCAGTGTGCTGCAGGCCTGCAGTGCGCCCAGGTACACCGGCGCGTCACTCGCGGGTGCGGGCACCAGTTGCGGCGGGAAACCGGTGAAGCTTGCGGCGTGGGCTGCGGTGATGGCTTGCGCCAGGGTGTCGCTATCAGTCATGCGGGAGCATGGTGCCAGAACGGCGTGCCCAGCAGGGGTGTGCTGGGCTGGGCGGCCTGCTGGGGTTGCATGGCCCCGGCATGGCGGGCTGTGCGCCCGGCTTGCACAGCGTCGGCAAAGGCACCGGCCATGGCTACGGGGTTTTGCGCCAGCGCTACGGCGGTGTTGAGCAGCACGCCGTCAAAGCCCCATTCCATCACCTGGCAGGCGTGCGAAGGCAGGCCCAGGCCGGCGTCGATCAGCATGGGAACGTTGATGCGTTCGCGCAGCACCTGCAATGCGTAGGGGTTCATGGGGCCGCGCCCCGTGCCGATGGGCGCTGCCCAGGGCATGATGGCTTGGCAGCCCACATCCACCAGGCGCTGGCACAGCACCAGGTCTTCGGTGCAGTAGGGCAGCACGTAGAAACCGTCGCGCACCAGCTTCTCGGCCGCCTGCACCAGGTTCAGCGTGTCGGGCTGCAAGGTGTAGTCATCGCCAATCACCTCGAGCTTGATCCACGGGGTGTCGAATACCTCGCGGGCCATTTGCGCCGTGGTGATGGCCTCTTGCACGCTGTGGCAGTTGGCCGTGTTGGGCAATACCGGCACGTTCAGTTCGCGCAGCAGTTGCCAGAAACCCTGGCCGCTTTCGGCCGGATTGCTGCCCTGGCGACGCAGCGAGGCGGTCACCATGGCGGGCTGGGCGCGCTGCACGGCGGCCTTGAGCGTCGAGGGTGAGGGATAGCGGGACGTGCCCAGCAGCAGGCGGCTGGAAAATT
>Ga0073900_10002147_pt1 | contig 10515 bp, 8 predicted proteins | sample KloWWTmetKNB5Kit_FD_66666 | JGI IMG/M metagenome (GOLD analysis project Ga0073900, IMG submission 66666) | Active sludge microbial communities from Klosterneuburg, Austria, studying microevolution and ecology of nitrifiers - Klosterneuburg... | ecosystem: Engineered > WWTP > Aerobic digester >... | reverse complement strand
ATTTTGCTGATAGGCATGTATAAGCTGCGTGAAAATGTACTTCTACCTGTGCAAGACCTGATTAAAGCCAACAGTAAATTTAAACAAGGTGACCGCCAAGCCAGAGCAGCTGTCACGGGCTATGCCGAATTTAGTGCACTTGCTCGTTCTTTCAATGACATGGCCAGTATCATTGCCACTTACCAGCACTCCCTAGAGAGCGAAGTTGATATTAAAACGCAGCACTTGGTAAAAGCTAACCAAGTGTTATCATTGTTTTATAACTTTTCTAAATATTTATCTAGCAGTCAAGTCAGCTTATATAAAATTGATGAGCTCATCACTGATTTTGGTAAAATTCTGCCTCATCTTGAATTCACTTTATGTATTCATAATAATTTTATTACCAGTAAAAACTCGATCATTTTGCATGGCGACAAAATGAAAGAATTGTGTAAAAAGCTAAATTGCGACAACTGCATCAGCAACGACCCAACCTATAGCAAGTCTTATCCAATCGCCCACTTAAAAGAACAATTTGGAGATTTACGCGTCAGGCCAAAATCTGTGTTGGCGATGAATACCACAACATCTCCAGAAAATGAGATTGAGAGTATCCAGCTCAGCGAGATACCACCACCTGCCTCGACTAACGACGCTGGTTTTACAGCTATAGCTGTCAATCCCACTTCCAACAATGACCCTAATTTGGACAATGAAAACAATGAATTGATTGTTGCACTGACCAGCCTCATTTGTACTGCGTTATCGCTACGCAAACAAAAACAACAAGAACATCAGCTTATTTTATTTGAAGAACGCGCCACAATCGCCAGAGAACTACACGATTCATTGGCACAATCGTTGTCCTACCTTAAAATTCAAATCAGCGTATTAGAACGAAATCTTAAAAATGGCTGTAACGACCACATTGAAATCATTGTTCGTCAGCATATCGCTCAAATAAAACAAGGGCTTAATTCTGCCTATCAGCAACTTAGAGATTTATTAATTACCTTTAGGCTGACGATTGATAACGATAACTTTGAGCAAGCCTTGCATGAAGCTGCCAAGGAGTTTGCCGACAAAGGAAGATTTGATATTGAACTAAACAATCGAATCATGACGCTCAATTTGAGTGCCACCGAACAAATTAATTTGATCCAGATTGCACGGGAAGCGCTGTCAAATATTACTCGGCATGCTCAGGCTAAAAATGTAGAAATTAATTTGGCCTTTGATGATGAAGATAAACACATTGTGATGTCCATTAGCGACGATGGCGTAGGAATGCCAGACACAGTCGATCAGACACAGCATCATGGATTAATGATTATGAAAGAGCGCGCTCACAACTTAAACGGTGAGTTGAGCCTTGCTCACTATGAGCCACATGGCACTATCGTCACTATTAAATTTGTGCCTAATTTCTTTGAGGAAGATAAAGATTAATAAGCTTGATCTATTGTTTAGTCCATTCATACTTTTATGAGTGAATGTTAAATTTTTAAATCGTTTGACGTTTTTGCTACATGTTGAATTTGTGAGTATGTTATGAGTACTAAAGTATATACAGAAACCTCTCCAGCCCGACTGCTATTGGTCGATGATCATCCACTACTTCGCCGTGCTGTGGCAGAATTATTAAGCCTTGAAAGTGACTTAAGCGTGGTTGGGCAAGCAAGCAACGGGCAGGAAGCCTTAGATTTTTTAGCAAAAAATAACGTCGATTTAGTCATACTCGACCATAAAATGCCCATACTTACTGGCATGGAAACCTTAAAAGAAATCAAAGCGAGAAATTTTAATACCAAAACTATCTTATTTACCGTTTCTGATAGCGGTGAAGATATCCAAGAGGCCTTAAAACTCGGGGTAGATGGCTATTTATTAAAAGACATCGAACCAGAATTAATTAATACTGACATCAGAAAAATTTTGCGTGGTGAACTGGTTATTAGCCCAAGCCTTGCACCCATTTTGGCACAAATATTACGCACTCCCAGTATTGAAGATATCTCAAGTAACTTAACCAGTAGAGAGTTGCAGGTCATTCAAATGATCTCGGAAGGACTCAGCAATAAAATGATTGCGCATAAACTGTCGATTACCGAATCAACAGTTAAAGTCCATGTAAAGCATATTCTTAATAAAACTGGATTGCGTACGCGGGTCGAAGCAGCGGTTTGGACAGTAAACCATTTGTCTAAGTAGCTTTATTCATTTTAATGTAAAAACGATGCAGCAGAACTGTGCTACTGCTATTGATATTGTTACTGTTCATTAAAAACCCACCTAACTTTTGCTAGGCGGGTTTTGCTAGGCGGTTTTGCTAAGTGGTTTTTTTAGTTTTAAATAGATAGACAAAAGGTCTGGATTTTTAGCTTTGACTTTCTGCTGCAATCTGCCGATCGACCGATGACATTTTATATTCATCACCAAAGGCATCTTCAGGCTCTGCTAACCAGAAATAGCACACAATCCATGCAATCAGTGCGCCAATAGCAATAATATAAAAGAACTGATTGGGCTCAACAAAGGTATAAATAAATAAGTAGAATACCGCCCCAACATTACCATAAGCGCCTGTCATTCCTGATATTTGACCAGTTAGACGCCGCTTAATGGAAGGGATAATACCAAAGGTTGCGCCTTCTGCACCCTGCACAAATACCGAGCATAAAATCGTAAATACCACGGCGATAAACAGTGGCCATTCAGCATTGAGTACACCCATCAGCACAAAGCCAATCGCGATACCAAACATATAAACCAACATCACTAAACGACGATTACCAACCTTGTCAGAGATATAACCGCCAAGTGGACGCGCCCATAAATTCACAAATGCAAAGGTTGAGGCAATCAAACCTGCGGCGGTTGGGTCGAGTTTCCAAGTTGCGGCAAAGAACATGGGTAGCATGGAAACCACCGCTAGCTCTGCACCGAAGTTGGCAAAATAGCTCACATTCAGCGCAGCAACGGATTTAAAGGGGTATTTATCATCTTCTGGAATACCCGCTTTAATCATAGGCACATTGACACTAATGGCTTTATAGATTTGATAAATAATCATTAATGCAAGCAGGCTATAGCAAACGATTGCGCCCGTCACACTCAAAAAATTCATCGCTTGGGTACGATAAACCAGCAATCCCAACACACCATATAAGGGAACAATAAATAGGCAATATAACCATAAGTCTTTCCACGTAGACACTTCTAAAGCGCCTGATTTTCGTGCTTTTTTATGCGTACCAACCTTTGGTCCGTCAGTAATTAAAAACCAATAGGCCACGCCGTATAAAGCTAACAGTAAGCCAGACAATGCAATTGCCCAGCGCCAGCCATCGTCACCACCAAAAAACTGCAACGCAACGGTTGGAATGGTAATGGCGGCGGCAGCCGAACCAAAGTTGCCCCAGCCAGCATAAAAGCCTTCAGCAAAGCCAATGTCTTTTGGCTTAAACCACAAAGCCGTCATATGGATACCAACGACGAAACCTGCACCAACGATAGACATAAATAACCGCGCGACGAATAGCTGCATGGCAGAATCGCCAAACGCGAAGAACCACGTCGGTATCGCCATCACCACCATGAGTATGGAAAAAACGCGCCGAGGACCAAAACGATCCAATGCCATACCAACAATCACGCGGCCAGGAATGGTTAACGCGACGTTGGCGATTAAAAATAATTTAATATGATCTGGTGTCAAATAGCTTTCTGTCTGAAGCATCGACGTGGCAAGCGGCGCCATGTTAAACCAAACATAAAAGGTCAGAAAAAAAGCAATCCACGTATAGTGAAGCGCTCTTATTTCTCGGCGTTCGAGTTCAAGTAGCTCTTTTGCATGCATAGCGTATAGCCCCCTATCAAAATATATTTTTCAAACAGTCAAATTTAGAATTATTAATTTAATTTTTTTTGGTTATAACCAACTGTTTAGACTAGATAATAATGACAATATACTAATCATAAATAATGCAGACTATTGAGCAAAAGCGGTATGAACTCCTTATTAGGTACTACTTAATAGGTATTAAAATATAGCTCTAATGATGATGAGAACCAGTATTGGAATGGCGAATAGAAGTCTTAAAAATTTTAAAAATAAGCATTCAGCATAAATTATTATTTTTTAGTAATAGTAAAAAAACTGAGTAAAAGTATTCAAATGATTGGCTGATTTTTATTATTAAAAAGGTGCTGACTCTCTAGAACCAGCACCTAGAATCAGCACCTCGACCAGCACTTAGAATCAGCACCTGCAAACAGTCGTACATTAAGTATTAATTACTCTTTAGGTTTATCAAATAATGCGTCAATCGGTTTGCTATGTATCGTAGACGCCTTGAACATTGATTGATTACCAGTATCGCCCTCTGCCCAGAAATTGATATTAAATTGGGCGTCATCACTGAGCTCTACGCGGTGCCAATATTGCGGTGGACTGGTCGCAAACTGCCCTGCTTTAATCATCACCACTTTTTCTGGCTCAGTTGCCGCCTCATTAGCAAAGCCATAAAACGTCACAGTGCCCTGCATCACACAAATTTGGCCAAATACACCTTCCGCCGTATTATGATGACTCAACAACGCGGCTGGCACATTATCTTTGGTAAAAAAATGAGTAGAACGTCTTATTTTCCAGTGGCTTGGAATAACTAAATGGCTCATGATAACTCCTTAATTAACAAGGTTTGGCGTTCGTTATCTTATCTTCAGTTCAATATTTAAAAATAAGATGATTCTTTAAAATATGCTGAATGGGATTAATTGATAATAATTCTCATTTTCGATTGATAATTTTAAAATAGCACCTTATGGGTCAATCTTCAACCCTAGTTTTCAAATAATCAAGGTCGGTGCTCAGTGTGCAAACAACCGTTAAACCAAATCGTTTTTTATCTTATTTAGCACTCATCAATAGTGGTAATTAACCCAGCCATCCCTCAATAATACGCTACGCTCATAGCTATTTTTTAAAACTCAATAGACTTCTTGCATAACCTCCTCTTGCGCTACGCTCACCCTTCTTAAGGGGGATTTAAAGGGGTATAAATTATTTATGCAAGAAGTCTAATAAGTTTCATTTGAATAATGTAGCAAGATAGACTCTCTTGATAATAGCTTATCTTCTTCTGATTTTAGAATTTATAATAAAAAAATTTGATTAATTGTTGATGGCAAACCTAGTACTTTATTCACGATACATGCATTTAAAAGCAGCGACACAAACACTGCCAATCTTAGACTTTCTTTTAAGAAGACATGACTTGTCGCACTGATGTATGGATGCATTCTCTGCTATACTCATTTTAGTTGTTAAATTGATGGAGTCTCAAAGTGCTTAAGACCACCGAACAGAAAAAAAATATATTCAAGACACACGTTTGCAAAACTACCTTGCGAGCCTCAAACTTGAAGGGATCACCGCATCAGGCAATGTAGCACAACTCAACAAAGCGCAAATTTTGCAAAAATATAAAAAGTATTCACAAGCAGAAAGCTAGTCGGGTGCTTGAATGGATAAGTATAGCGAACTGGGTGATAGCCTGTATTGCTACTCAGGTACAAATATTTTAAAAAACAAGCTGAATATCCGTGATGAGCAGATTTTAGAGCAAGCCGAACTTGAACTGTCTGGCATAGCCAGTAGTCTGATTGAATATGCAGAACCAGCTTCTGATTAAAAAAAAGAGAGCCGAAGCTCCCTCATTCTTCTCGGTTTGCCAGCTTGGACTCAATCCATTGATTGACTTCCCAAGCTGACCAGCCGACCCGTCCTACCGTTAAATGAGCTTGCTTAGGGAAAGTCGCATCGTATTGCTTATGGCGCTCATCTATAATGTTATAAATCGTTGCACGACTTAATCCGGTGAACTGGATGACTTCCTTTAAGTTAATGATTTGATTCATCTGAAAAGTCTGACCTGTGAACGCATTCATGTTGTTTACTCCTGAACATTGATGCGAGCGGTACTTCGCTCAGACAATAAGGCAGTCCAGTAAAATTTTACTGACGCTGATATTGTCCAAGCGCATCTAATTCACAGCCCGAACACTTTGCTGTAAACCTTGCTGTAGCTCCTGCACATGGCTGAGGTCATGCGTTTGTGGCTGTTTCTGCTGCGTTGGGTTTTGGCTTTCGTCACTGTAGAACTCATCCACCACATCCAAGCCATCCTCCATATCGGTTTCAAAGCGTGCATTGGCAAAACATCGCTGTGCAGTTAAGTCCAATGCTTCTTGGCTAAAGCCTGCCGCCTTGCACTGTTGGTCGATCTGCTGCGCCTGTGCAATGGCATCGTTAAGACTCACGCCATCACATAGGGTGATGTCCACGTAATACACTGGCTGACGATAGCTTTGCGTAGTGCTTTTACCGCGCAAGGTCAGTTGCAAAGGTAAACACGACAACAGATTGCGTGAAGCCGCACGGTAGTAGTTCAGCCGTGCTGCTAAGGTGCGTATGCTGTTATAGCCAGTGGTACGGAATATAAATGTGCCAAATTCATCCGACTCATCTAAGTTGACATGCAAGCGTCCATAGGGCTTGCAGTTGCCGCCTTGTGCCAATGGGCATAAATCGGGTGATGGGCATGGCAGTTGTTCTACGCCTTGCGCTGTGATGCGCTGACAAGTTTCACCATTGCCAACACAGATCGGTCTACCTGTTTTACGGTCAAACAAGCTATATTCGGCACGTAGGTTTAGGTCAGGGTCGTTAAAGACCATGCGTACTGGTATGGTTCTGAGTTTTTGGTTTTGTGCTTTGGCACGTAGCTGTTCATCTAAGGGGTGTTTGACCCAACCGTCTTTGCCTTGTATTTGACTGGTGATGGTAAATTGGTCGTCTTTTTCAGGCAGGCGTATGCCGTTTTTTTCGACCACTTTGCCAATGCTAATGCGTCCTAAGACTGGTGGGGTGATGGCTAAACCTTTAATCATGGTGGTGTCCTCTAGGTTGTTGTGTTGTGGGTTGTTGCGTTTGGTGTTGAGCTGTATGGAGCGTTTGCTTGTTGCTGCTTAATAAAAAATTTGGGCATAAAAAAGCCCATGCGTTGCGGCATGGGCTTGGTGGGTTTGGCATCGGTCTATTCTGCGTTCGGGTAAATCTGAAAGCGGCGTGAACCTTGTTTGGTTTGTGGAAATTGCGAAAGGTACTCTGGGTGCTCTTTTAGTAAGGCTTTACTGTCTAGGCTGATCGAGTCTTTGGACTTTTTCCAAGTGACTGAGCCAGTGCTAAAAGTGGCACGTTCAGCGTCTTGCATTTGAGCTTGTAGCTGATGCTTGAGTAGATCGAACTGCTCTTGATGCTGTTCTATCAAGTTGCGTGCTTGGATGAGCTGCTCAAACTGCTGGTTGGCGTTTGGGTCTGCCGATAGGTCGGTGGTCACAAGCGGTACATGCTCTGGATACAGCAGTTGTAATGCCTTCGCTGCCGATTCACTGGCATCTGCATCGGGTGGTACGTCATTTTCTACGCACTCCCAAAAGTGTCGTTCGGCATTGACGATGTGTTCAATCACCGCATCGCTGCGTGTGACCTTGTAGATTTTGGTGGCATGTCCACAGATCAGCACACAAATATGCGCTGCTTGTTTTCCTGTCACCGCCAGTTGATGTTGCACCTGACACAGCACATATAGCGGTACACCATCACGCCATAGCTTTGCGCCATATTCACCTGCGGTTTTGCATTCCAGTATTTGCACGTCGTCACTCCCGACAACCGCATAGTCGAGGTTGGCGAGCATAAAGTATTTATCAGGCTCGGGGTGCTGTAGCACCGCATTGACCCTGCGTACCTTGCTGTTAGTGTGCAAGCTGTAGTATTCGGCTACCAGTGGCTCTAGGCGTTTCCCCCAATACAGCGGGGCATGTCCTTCGCTTTCGTCTTCAATGGATTGCTGTATGCGTCCAGTTTTAATCATCCATAGTTCTAGCATCGACATATAGGGGTTAAGCCCACATGCTGCGGCACAGTCACTACTGCCGATGCCTTGTTTACGGATGGCTAACCATTCGGCTTGGCTGAGCCGTTTGGTTTCTACAAAGCGTTTCGCTCGGTTTGGTTTAGCTAGGGTGGCGCGTGGTGGTCGCACCGTACCTGTGGTTGCTGCAATGGCTAAATTCATTTTACTGTCCTGTAATGTGAAATTGCGGGCATAAAAAAGCTGTGTCGGCAGACACAGCTTTGTTTACGATTGCAATTGATGGTTGTGGGGTTGGATTGGTTGGGGTGTCGCTTAGTTGCTTATGCAATCATGCGTAAGGCTTGCTCTAAGCCACGTTGCTTTAAGCCTGCACCTGCACCAAACCAAGCGGAATCAAGTCGGTGGTCTTGGCTCATGGCACGGCGTTCGTGGTCGGCAAACTCGGTGATGCTGCACAGTAAGCCGTAGGCGGTGTCTTTGGCTGAGCTGAGTTCGGCACCGCGTCCATGACCATTAAACATGGTCATTACTTTCGACATGGCACGTCCGTTCGGTTCAGTCTTTTGTTCAGCTTTGGCTGTACCGTTCGCTTGCGCCTGTGTTGCCACATTGCGGTAGAACTGAATAATGCCTTCATCCTGTTCGGTGCTGCTGAGGCTGCTATTGTTAAACACCGCATCGAAGTAAGCTGCCGCTTCTTGCTGTGTCACTTTGCGTTGGCTGAGTTTCTTCATTTCGTACATGTGTTCATCCCATGCACGGACTGATATGCCAAGCTGTTGTTTAATTTTATCCGCTTCAAACTTGGTGCTATGCGGCACTTTAACCACGCCTGCATTGTTGCTTTGTCCTTTCAGCGCAATGGCTAAGGTGTTGTTGCACACCACACGGATATTGGTGAATTGTGCGGTAGTGGAAAGCGTACCGTCACATGCCGTTGCCAGTAGAATATAGCCGTTGCTGACATCCTTACCTTTAAGGGCGGTCGATTGTCCTGTACGTGCCAATGCCCAGAATTTCTTGCCGCCTTTGAGTACGCCTGCGGTTTCCAACTCAAAGCCCGATTGCTCGGTTAAATCACGGTAGAACTCCAAGATTTCTTTGGGTTGCACTTCTTGGTAGCGTTGGCTGACCACCGATAGTGGTGCATGGGTGTCTGAGCGGTACAATACACGTTGTTCTTCAAAGGGCATGATAATGCTTTGCCCACGATGGTTTTGTGCCATGTAGCTCACATCAGAGCTTTCTATACGCCAGTCCATGCCAGCCTGCTTTGCCCACACTTCAATCGGTTGATTTTGGGTGAGCTGATTGCCGAGTCCATGCCACGGGGTTTGACCGACATAAGCCATTTGTTCGAGTAGATGCGCCATAATTGTGTCCTTATAAACAAGAAGGCTGCCAGACCACACCCCGCAATGGGATGAAATCGAGCAGCCTTTGATGAGATAAATGTAATTTAGAATGCGGCAATTGCTGTAATTACTGCATTCTTTTGTTGGTTCATCTTTATGTTATATAAGTGAAATTTAGTGCAATCAGTCGTATCTAGCGACCGTTGCCACAGTCGAACATCAACTCAACCATACAGCAGTCATGCAGGCATTCACCCAACTGGGCAATTGACGACATGATGCTGAAATGGCGTTTTTGATTAATAGTGTATAAGTCAAGAATCTTGCTTTGAGTCTCTTCTAATCCCTCTACGCTTAGTATTTTCAAACTGACCTTTGCCAAAAGCATTCATATTCTTTTCTAGTTTTACGCGCAAGCGCTGTGCGTCTTTAGTGGAGTCCGTCAGGTATTCGATGACTTGTACTAAGCGATCCCAGTCACCTTCGTTTTTCCTAGACAACATGCCCAAGCCAATATCACAGCCCGCCATACGCAGCTCGTGAATGTACTCGCCACTATGCAGGTTAAAATAACTACCGTGCCCTTTAGTGATCTGTTGCCATGTCTCGCCTACACGCTGTGCATAAAAAGAATCTGACTGTACTTTAGTCCCATCATAAATCAGCAACAAGTGCACATGATAACCACGATCCTTTGCCTGTTCGAGCGCCCATGCATAGCCATGCAAATGATTAAAGATAGTATCCTGATTGGATATTCGGTTACGCATAACTTCAAAGTGACTATAAAACTGGCGAATATCTATTTGTTGCTTCGATTCATTTAAGTAGCCTAAATCAACACGTACAATAAGCAGCTTAGTATAGTGATTAAAAAATGAATCAACGTACTTAAACAGGCTTGCTTTATTTTTTTCTTCTTGCTTCCAAAACTGGTATAGATCACGTTGAATATCGCCTTTGTAGAGTTTAATTATTTTGTCGTAGAAGGCTAACTGCTCATCATCAAAGTTTAAAACAAAATCATAGTTATCCGCTGGATTGGCAATTTTATCGTGCCGCACTTCATCCATCATCATTTTCAGTCTAATAAAAGCATCCACATAATCAAAGTAGTAGTGATCGATATTGTAAATGCCATCAAACAGTTCAAGCAGCTGTTTAAACTCAGGTTTGAGTTCAGGTTTAAATCCATAAACCAATATAGAGCTGATGAAGTTTTCTACTGCGAATAA
>Ga0073900_10002146_pt1 | contig 10518 bp, 9 predicted proteins | sample KloWWTmetKNB5Kit_FD_66666 | JGI IMG/M metagenome (GOLD analysis project Ga0073900, IMG submission 66666) | Active sludge microbial communities from Klosterneuburg, Austria, studying microevolution and ecology of nitrifiers - Klosterneuburg... | ecosystem: Engineered > WWTP > Aerobic digester >... | reverse complement strand
GCAGTTGGGATCGAGAGAATATGGTTTGGGTGAAAAAACAGGCATTGCTTTAAATGGAGAAAATCCTGGTTTAGTGCCGGACGAAGAGTGGAAATTAAGAGTTAAAAATGAGCCATGGTATCCAGGTAATACCTTACAAATGGCGATTGGCCAATCAGATTTGTTGGTTACTCCTCTTCAGGTTGCTAATTTTACCTCAGCGTCAGCTATTGATGGCATATTACACCGTCCGAAGATAGCCAGATTTGTTAGTTTTTCCGATGGCAGAGTTGAAGAAATTGATTTGGCAAGTGAAATTAGAAAGGTTAATGCAAGACCAGAGTGGTTGGCTCTTGTTAGAGAGGGATTAAAACAGGCTTGTTTAACTGGAGGAACTGGATATCCATTTTTTAACTTTAAGATTCCAGTGGGATGTAAAACAGGAACGGCAGAGTTCGCCGAAACTGAAGAAACGCACGCTTGGTTTACAGTGTTTGCGCCTTTTGATGCACCAAGCATAACGTTAACTGTTTTGGTTGAACGGGGAGGAGAAGGTTCGGCGGTGGCTGCTCCGGTTGCAAGAAATACCTTGGAGTGGTACTTTAGCTCGATTCGATAAAGATTTAACTAGTTTGCGTGATTTTTAAAGAGCGAGATTATCGACTTTGGCTGTCCACAGTTATGCCGAATAGTCCTGCGGCCTTGAGGGTATTGGTTAACAAGTTTGGAAGTGCTAAGTTAATATTTGAATCTAACGCAAAACATTTGGAAGAATTAGGTGTGAAGACGAGGGTTTGTGAGTTGATTGCGAAAAGTTCACATGATATTTCAAAAATTAAAAAGGAGTTAGAGAAAAAGAATATTTGGTTTCTGGTATTAGGTGACGTGGGAATGCCTGAGATTTTTGATTGTTTTGATGATTTGCCATTTATTATTTATGGAATTGGATCGCAGTTGGCACTGGGGAGCGAGTATTCACTGGGAGTAGTAGGGTCGAGGAAAATGACAGATTATGGTTTAGCGCAAACGAAAAGAATGTTGTCGGAATTATTGGAAGATTCAAGAATAACAATTATTTCAGGTATGGCAAGAGGAATTGATGCGGCTGCACATTGGGAAGCAATTAGTGCAGGTAATAAAACAATAGCAGTTTTGGGTAACGGGGTTGATGTTTGTTATCCAACGCAAAATAAAGTTTTGTATAAAAAAATAATTGAATCAGGATCAGTTATTATTTCTGAGTATTATCCAGGAACTCAGCCATTTTATGCTTATTTTCCACTGCGAAATCGAATTATTGCGGCTTTATCAAAAGCAGTTTTTGTTGTGGAAGCAGGAGTTGAGTCTGGTACGTTGATAACTGCTAGAGAGGCACTAAATTATGGGAAAAACTTGGGAGTTCTGCCTGGCAGGGTTGATATGCCAAATAGTTTGGGGGCATTAAGGTTAATAAAAGATGGGGCCGAGCCGATTATTAATCCTAGCGATTTGAGAGATATTTTGGGGATGGATAGGGTGGTCGATAATAAAAATTTGGATTTGGAAACTTCGATAATTTTAAATTTCTTATCGGATGGTCCGAAACAATTTGACGAAATTCTTTATGGTACAGAGATTGATAAAAGAGAATTATTAGTTAAGATTGAAGAGCTAATTAATGATGGAAAAATTTTGGATTCGGGAACTGGATTTTATTCAAATATTTGACTAACAAATTTCAAAAGCTTGACAGTTTATTGTAAAGTTATAGAAAGTTATCGTGTGAAAAGTATATTTATTTAGATGATTAAAAATTTAGTAATTGTTGAATCTCCAACCAAAGCAAGAACATTAACAGCTTTTTTGGGAGCCAAATATCGCATTGAGGCTTCTAAGGGGCATATGCGTGATTTGCCAAAATCTGATTTGGGTGTTGATATGGAGAATAATTTTGAACCAAGATATATAGTTCCAAAAGCTAAACAAAAAGATGCAAACGCTTTAAAAAAATTGGCTCTTACAGCGGAAAATCTTTATTTAGCAACAGACCCTGACCGAGAAGGAGAAGCAATTGCGTGGCACTTAAGAGAGCTTTTTGGAAAGGACTTAATTGATAAAAAACCCAAACGGGTGGTGTTTCATGAAATTACAAAAAGCGCTATTGAACACGCTTTTGAGACTCCAAGAGAAATTAATTATGACCTTGTTGACGCTCAACAAGCCAGAAGAGTTTTGGATCGAATAGTCGGATATAAAGTCTCTCCAGTTTTATGGAAAAAAATCAAAGGCGGATTGTCGGCAGGTCGTGTTCAATCAGTTGCTTTGAGGTTAGTTTGTGAAAGAGAACAAGAAATCAAAAAATTCGTACCGATTGAATACTGGACGATCAAGGTTTTGGTAAAAACCCCTAAAGGTGACGATTTTGAAATTGAATTAGATAAGAAGAGTTCTAAAGCGATTACGGTTAGTAATGGTAAAGATGCGGATGAAATTGAAAAATCATTGCATGAGGGTAAATATATTGTGGATAGGGTAACACAAAGAGAAACAAGTCAGCACCCTAAACCTCCATTTACAACATCAACTTTACAACAGGCTGCTTCTAATCGATTGGGTTACACGGCCAAAAAAACAATGTCGCTAGCGCAGAACTTGTACGAAGCAGGTTTGATTACTTACATGCGTACTGACTCGATGGCATTATCTCCAGAGGCGATAGAAAATATTAGAAAAGCCATATCCTCCAAATATTCTCCAGATTTGTTACCAGAAAAACCGAATTTTTATAAAAATAATTCCAAAGTTGCTCAGGAAGCTCATGAGGCAATAAGAATTACTGATTTTGAAAAAACCGAAAAAGATGTGGCTGCAAAATTTACCCCACAACACGCTAAGCTTTTTGAACTCATTAGAAAAAGAACATTAGCTTCTCAAGCAAAAAGTGCAAAACTGTCTAGAACAGGAATTGTTGTCAAGAATGGAGATTATTCGCTCAAAGCCAGTGGGTTTCAGATTGTGTTTGATGGATATAGAAGAATTTGGGGGGTTTCGGATGAAACTGATGTTATTTTGCCGATTGTTGAAAAAGAAGATTTGTTATTGGAACAAAAGATAAATAAAGAGCAACACTTTACAGAACCACCAGCAAGATATTCTGATGCGACTTTGGTTGCGGCATTGGAAAAAAATGGCATAGGTCGGCCGTCAACTTATGCACCGACAATTGCTACGCTTATGGAAAGGCTCTATGTTGAACGAATTGAGAAAAGGTTTATGCCGACAACTTTGGGGTTTACAGTTAACGATTTTATGGTGGAGAATTTTCCAAAGGTTGTTGATTATGACTTTACGGCAAAGCTTGAAAATTCACTCGACGATGTCGCAAACGGTAACGAAAAATGGCAGCCAGTGGTGGAGCAATATTGGAAACCACTGGAAGCAGAAATTACAAAAGCAGAGACTGATGCTAAGAGAATAAAAATTGAGCCAGAAAAAACTGATCAAAAATGTGAGAAGTGCGGGAAAGATATGGTTATCAGACAGGGACGATTTGGCAAATTTATTGCCTGTTCAGGATATCCAGAATGTAAGAACACTAAACCGCTTGTTGAAGAATCAACTATTGATTGTCCAACATGTAAAGAAGGTAAGGTTGTGACAAAAAGAACAAGAAAAGGCAGAACTTTTTGGGGGTGTAGCAGGTATCCAGATTGTGAATATGCCAGTTGGACTAATCCGGTTCCCAAAAAAGATGATGAAGAGTCGGAATCTGCTAAAGAGGAAAAACAGGAAGATTGAAGTTTGTCGGGTTTTTTGATTAGATAGTCGTTATCGGATTTGCTGCTCCATTTCCCAAAATATTTTTTATGAATGCTTTTGAACGAGAAAAACATGATGCTGGTGGATCCCAAGCTAGGTTTGACTTTGACTTGGCAACCAAAACCAAAGACGAAATAGCTGAATATCATCCAACATTTGAAGCGTACCCTCAAGTTTTGCCGGACTGGCTAAAATTATTAAGAGACGAGCCGTTTGGCGGTTATCCACCGGAATTACGAAAAGCCTTGGGTTTACCAGAATATTTTGTTGGTTCGCAGATTGAAGGGTGGGATTTGTTACGGTTAATTGCAAAGAAAGAAATGATAATTGATCCTCTTCCAAAGTCATTTTATGATTTTGATGTGTCTGTTGAGGCGTTAAGAGCAGATATGCGCCAATGGGCAAATAGACATGGTAAGCTTTTGACCGAAGAGGATCTTAATAGAATGGTGCGAGCAGAAATGGAAAGATTTTCAGCTAATGATTTAAGGGAGCTTGGTGCATGTAAGGTGGACTTACATATGGGAACAAAGTATCAACACTACGCAAGAACAAATGTATCTTCTGTTCGTATTGGAGAACCACTTCCTTTAGGAATTTTGATTGAAGGTGAATTAACTCCTTCTGATCAATTAATTTTGCAAACTGGTGAGCTTATCAACGCCTCAACTGTTGAGTATTTGTTATTACCAGATTATATGCGAGGATCGATGGATGGCAGATCGGGTAATGCCAGAAAAGGATTGGTTGTCGAAACTGCTTCACTATTTGATCCTGGTTTTGAGGGTAATGGGACCATGGAGTTGTCCAATTTGGGTCCAGTACCAATAGATATTCGATCAGGTGATACTATATGTGCGATGGATTTTTTGTTACTTTCCTCACCTGCAAAACATCCATATCGGGGTAAATTTTATAGACAACAAAAACCACAAGGAGGTAGAAATGAGTAACGAAAAAGAGTCAGGATTTGTCCATGTAGATGTTGGATTTAATCCATTAAGAGAAGATATTAAACCTCCAGAATACAAAACAGAAGGGGCTGTTGGATTTGATTTTGAAGCGAGTGAGCGAGTGGAAATTCAACCAAGAGAAATTAAGTTAATACCAACTGGGATTGTGTTTGAAATACCAGAGGGATATTTTTTGGCAATTGTGCCAAGGTCTTCGACGCCGAAAAAATTTGGTGTAGATATGCCTCATTCAATTGGAGTAATAGATGTCGATTACTCTGGACCAGAAGATCAAGTGTATGTTCAGGTTAGGAATTTTACTGATGAGGTTCTGATAATAAATGCGGGTGACAGGGTGGCTCAAGGATTAATTATTCCTGTGGTAAAAGCTAATTTTGTGAAACGAGATTTAAGTGGTAATCAAACTAGGGGAGGATTTGGAACTACAGGGAAAGGCAGTACATCATAAATGATGCTAGAACGAGAAAAAGGTAACTTTTTTGTTAGTTTTGAAGGACCGGATGGTTCTGGTAAATCGACTCAGGTTAAGTTAATCGCAGATTGGTTTAATGATAATGGTCAGGAAACAAAAGTTTTTCGTGAACCTGGTAGTACTAAGGCAGGCGAAAGAGTTAGGGAGATGGTTTTGGGTACCAAGCTTACACCTGTAGCACAGCTTTTTGGGTTTAATATTGCCAGAGCACAGTTTGTCGCTGAACAATTAAAGCCGACATTGGAAGCAGGATTTAACGTGATAAATGATCGTTTTACAGCGAGTACTTGGGTGTTTCAGGGCTATATGGGTGGAGTAGATTTGGATATGGTGGAGATGGTTAATGCACAGGCGACTGATGGGTTAAAACCTGATTTTAATTTTTTGGTTGATGTTTCGGTCGATGTTGCAATGGCAAGAATGCAGGGAGAAGGTCGAGTTAAAGATGTATTTGAGAATGTAGATTTAGCCAAAAAAGAGCGAATAAGACAAGGTTATTTGGAGTATGCAAGAATCAATTCTGATGAGTGGTGTGTTGTCGATGGGGGTCAGAATATGGAGGAAGTGACGAGAGTAATTAAGGAAACAATGAAAGATTTAGGTTTTTATAAATAGGAAAAAATATTTATGAGTGAAGTATTAAAACTTAAAGGCCGAGAGCCCGTAATTGGTGAATCAAACGAAATTAACCAAGTAGAAGCTTGGGCACCTACGTATACAGCTGAGCAGTGGGATGAGGCGCAGCGAGAATTGTTAACCCCGTTTTTTAGTAATCTGGATGGTGCGGTTTATGTGATTAAAAATATGCCGGAGGAAGTTGTGGCGGCTATTTCTTCAAGAGTTTCGAGGGCTGAACCGTCAATCAGACGGGTTTTTTGGAATGAGTATATTCAACCTATATTGGCTGCAGGTGGTGATGATGGTGCTGAAATGATTAGATCGATACAGCATTTAAATAGTGGCGGGATGGAAAGAGTAGCTAACAGTGAGAGAGCAAGAACTTTTTTTAGAACTTGGTTAGCAGAATATGGCGACGACTCAATTGCAGAAATGGGTAATTTGCATCTGGGAATTGAGGGAATTAGCCAAATTGCGGTTAAAGAAGTTGAAGATGTAAGAATTGGACTGTCTCCAATTGAAAAATCCAGTCGTTATGTGAGGTTTGGTCAACAAGTTGATGGGAAATATCAGTATGTTGTTCCAGATGAAATAGCCAAGCTTGGACCACCATTGGGAATGGAACAGGATGGTTCGGAAATGTATCTTGAATTAGTGGACTTACTTTATGAAACATATGTTGAGCAAAATCCAGTTTTGGCCGAGAGATTAAAATCTTTGTTTCCTAAAGGAGAAGATGAGAGTCAGGCAGTTTGGCGTAATACTTTAAGAGCAAAAGCCTTCGATGTATTGAGAGCTTATTTAGTTGGGGCGACACAAACAACAGTGGCAGTATCTGCTAATGCCAGGGCTTTGGAAGGATTAGTAAACAGATTGTACGCGTCAAAACTTACAGAACTGCGATGGTTAGGTAAACAGATTCATCAAGAGGTTAAAAAAGTAACCCCGTCACTACTGACTAGGCCTGGAACAATAAGAGGTCAACAACAGCAGATTTATCTCGAAAACCTTGATAACACAGCGGAATATTGGGCAGAAGAGGTTATGGATACATTAGAAATTGGTCAGGATCAAGCCTTTGTTGAATTAATAGATGTTGAGGATGAAGCTCAAGCTCAGATAAAGTTGGTAGCGCAACTAATGTACAAAAAGACATCTGGAGTAACCTTAAAACAGCTCAGACAAGCTGCTACTGAAATGGGTGAAGAAAAAAGAAAAAAGTTAATTGATAGCTTTTTGAGTTTACGAAAAATCAGGCAAAATAAAGTGCCTAGAGCATTTGAGGAGGTTACTTATAAGTTTGAACTTACGGGTAATTTTGGAATGTATCGTGACCTACAAAGACATAGGATGAATAGTCCTGAAAGACAGATTTTTACGACAGAGTTAGGAGTCGATATTCCACAAGATATAATTGATGCGGGACTAGAAGATCAATTTGTTGAGTTGATGCAAGAGGCTAATGATGTAAGGGTGAGATTAATGGAAGCAGGTGCGACAGCTGAAGAGGCTCAATATATTGTGCCATACGCTTCAAAAGTCAGATGGGCAGTTAGGATGAGTTTGAGGGAATTATATTGGATATGTGAGTTGAGAAGTGGTATGCAGGGACACCCTGATTATCGAAAGATGGCTCAAGAGATGTTTGAAAAAGTAAGAGCAGTTCATCCCAGTTTGGTTGAAAAAATGATGGTTGATATGAATGATTACGATTTGGCTAGAAGAGAATCTGAAAAAAGAACTGAACAAAAACTTTCCGTCTTGACGGGAGACGTGAAATTAGATTAGTATTTGAGCCTGTTATAAATAAATCACACTCGAGTCTTGTATTCTCCTAACTACATATTGGCTCGGGGAGGTAAAAAAGGAGATAAAAATAAATGTCAGACACAAAAACAACTGCTGCAGTTAGCGAGCAGGAAATAAGCTTAGAAGATTTGCTAGAGGCTGGAGTTCACTTCGGTCATCAAGTGCGCCGTTGGAATCCTCAAATGGCTCAATATATTTATGGCGCCCGTCAGGGTGTTCACGTTATTGATTTAGGAGCTTCCTTGGAAGGTCTTAAAAAAGCAATGGAATTCGCTGAAAAAATTGGTAGTGAAGGTAAAACTATTGTTTTTGTCGGTACCAAAAAACAAGCTCAAGATATTGTCAAAACAGAAGCTACTTCGGTAGGTGCAAGCTATATGACCGAGCGCTGGATTGGTGGAATTTTGACTAACTGGGATGAAGTTTATAAAAATATTAAAAAACTTCGCAAACTTAAGGTTCAAAAAGAAGAAGGCGAGTTTAAAAAATTAACCAAAAAAGAACAGTTGTTTATTGATAGAGAAATCGAGGGATTGACTCGTTCTTATGGGGGAGTTGAAACTTTGGACAAAATTCCAGATGCGGTTTTTGTTAGTGACGCTCATCGCGAAACTATCTCTATGAAAGAGGCTAACAGGATGAATGTTCCAGTGATTGCTATTTGTGACACTAATTCTGATGTTAGATTAGTTAGTTATCCGATTCCCGGTAACGATGATGCAATAAAGTCCTTAAAGATTCTTACTTCGAAAGTAGCAAGAGCTTATGGTCAGGGAAAAATGCAATTTGAAAAAAATAAAGCTAAAGTAGCTGCAAGTCAAAAAAAGGAGGAATAAAATGAGTGATTATTCTGTTAGTGATCTAAAAGCAATCAGAGAAGCAACTGGAGCTGGTGTTGCGGAAATCAGACAAGCTCTAATTGACTCTAGTGGAGATGTTGAAAAAGCCAAAGGAATTTTAAAAGAAAAAGGTTTGTCAAAAGCTGACAAAAAGAGTGATAGAACAACTAACCAAGGTGTTGTTGAAACATACAAACATATGGGAGGGAAAGTTTCAGTTATTGTTGAAATTTTGTGTGAGACCGATTTTGTGGCTCGAACTGAGGATTTTCAAGAATTAGCTCGTGAAGTTGCGATGCAAGTTGCGGCCATGAATCCAAAAGACAAAAAGGAGCTTTTGGCTCAAGCATATATTCGTGATTCGGCACAAACGATTGAAGAACTGGTCAAGGCAAAGATTGCCAAGCTTGGAGAAAATATCCAAATTGGTAAGTTTGCTAGAATTGCACTTGGAGAGTAATACTTTTTTAAAGAGTATTGGTTTAGGGGTTTTAGCTATACAATAATTAATAATGAACGAACAGGAATATAAAGAAAAATTTGACTTAGCGATTAACCATCTTAAGGTTGAACTTGGTCAAATTAGAACAGGCAGAGCTACTCCAAGTTTAGTCGAAAATATCAAAATTAATGTTTATGATACTTACATGCCAATTGTGGAATTGGCGACTGTGTCGGTGACTGACCCAAGATCACTTTTGATTTCGCCTTGGGATAAAACAATCGTTGAAAAGGTTGCCAAAGGAATTATCGATGCGGGAACAGGTTTATCAGCTGCGGTTGATGGAGAAAATATTAGAATTAATATTCCCCCTTTAACACAAGAGAGGCGAGAAGAATTTACAAAAATTGTTGCGCAAAAATCAGAAACAGCAAAAGTAGCCATTCGACAAATAAGGCATGATTTTGTGGAAAGAATTCGTAAACAAAAAGACGACGGAGAAATTAGTGTTGATGATGAGAAAAGATTACACGAAAAGCTAGACGAGGTTGTGGGTTCTTATAATAATCAAATTGATGAGTTGAGGGATGCCAAGTCAGAGGAGTTAATGACAGTATAGTATGGAAATGATTATTTCAATTATTGCGTTTGTTTTTGTCTTGACTGTTTTAGTTATGGCTCACGAATTGGGGCATTTTTGGGTCGCGAGAAAAAATAAAATAAAAGTTGAAGAATTCGGTCTTGGATTACCGCCAAGGATTTGGGGTAAAAAATACAATGGCACTCTATATTCAATTAACTGGTTGCCATTTGGCGGATTTGTAAGATTACTTGGAGAAGATAGTGAGGGTGCGGATTTGAAGAAAAAAGGTAGTTTTTATTTGGCTCCAGCCAAGACGCGAGCAGCTGTTGTAGTTGCGGGAGTTGTGGTTAATTATTTTATTGCAGTAATTCTATTGTATATAGTTTTAATTGGAAGCGGGTTTAAGTTTAGTGTTCCGCAGATTGTTGAACATAATTTCAAATTCGCAAATAATTCCACGGAAGTTGTATTGGCAGAATTTACTGAAGAATCTCCATTAAAAGTTACGGGTCTTGAGCCGGGTGATGTTGTTAAAAAAATAAATGGCTCAGATGTTGGAAGTGCTGAGTTTTTGAGCAATCAAATTAAAAATTCAACTGGCACTGGATTAAGTTTGGAGATTAAAAAGTTTGACGGCGAGTTAGAATCAATTCAGGTAAATACACTGGAGAAAGATGGCAAGAAAATACTTGGTGTGTACTTGGCCGAACAAACTGTAATTAGTTATGACGGGTTTTGGCAAAGGACGTTTTCTGGTGTAAGTCAGAGTATTAATTTGGCGGAGTATTCCACAAAAGTAATGGGGGCTTTAATTGGCTCAGCGTTTAAGAGCGGTAATTTTGAACCTGTTTCACAAGGCGTTGCGGGACCTGTTGGAATAGCGCAGTACACAAAAGTTGCGATTGATTTTGGTTGGATGGCGTTTATTCAACTGGTTGCACTATTATCACTTAATTTGGCGATGGTGAATATTTTGCCAATTCCCGCACTTGATGGCGGTCGAT
>Ga0073900_10002145_pt1 | contig 10519 bp, 9 predicted proteins | sample KloWWTmetKNB5Kit_FD_66666 | JGI IMG/M metagenome (GOLD analysis project Ga0073900, IMG submission 66666) | Active sludge microbial communities from Klosterneuburg, Austria, studying microevolution and ecology of nitrifiers - Klosterneuburg... | ecosystem: Engineered > WWTP > Aerobic digester >... | reverse complement strand
ATCATATTCTGTCCTTACCTTTTGGGCTATCGGAAAAGACAAGGTGTCGCACAGTGTCATCATGTACATTTTGGCATAAAAATCTTGTTCTACGCTTTTGGCTGTTTTCCACTAAATGCCTCTACTTCGACCCTTGCCTTTAATAGTTTAAACTCCTCCTCTATTCCCCATCGGCGATGATATAACGCCTGAAATTAGCTATATTCATATTTCTGCTCATCTAACAATGATGTGCAAAGAATTTCGACCTCTCCGTTTTCCAGTTCAATTGATCAGAATATATTTCGTGTATCAGACGATCCGTAGCTGGAAATTGGGGGAGTAGTTCGATTATAAAATAATTAGCAGAGAATTATAAAACTTTATGTTTTGAGTTTATTGTTAACGATAAGTTAATAACAAAGGGCGAAATATCTGAAACTATTAAATTCTTGTTAATAAAGGGCAAATCACAAATGAGCTTTATAACTGTCATGAACTATGTCAAAGCACTATCCATCCTCTATAAAGCAATTCAAAAACTATTTTATGAAAAATATTGTAAAAACTCTTTTGCTTTGTAGCTTGGGCATAGTAATCTCTTGCAAATCCAATCCACCATCACAGACCATAGGTCCAAATAAATTGGCGAAGATAAATGTAAGAAAGAGTATTCCTTTGAATTCCCTAGAACCTCGTTTTTTCTTTCCCAAACATGATAGCCTCATTATAATTTCAAACTATCAAGGCGAAAAAGTATTAGGCAGAATCATTAATATCAATACCGGTGAGAAAATAGGTGAATTCATGGAACATGGCAGAAAGACAAACCAACTATTGTCTGTCTTTAGTGCAGGAATGATAAATAATAAAATGTGGGTATATGACATTACGGGGCAAAGGATAGTTTCTTGTGACTTGTCAGTTTCACCCGAAAGGAAGTCATCCATATATATGACTTATCCTTTGAATATATCATACTACTGGGTGGCAGTGGACAAATTCAATAACGTCTATGCGACCGGAAATGAGAAACAGACTTCCAAGATAGACATATTTAACCTAAACAATCAGGAGTCAATTTCCAGCATTGGCAATTTCAATGATATGCCGACAGAGTATAAATCTACGCCGGCTATTTGGCGCACGGGTCAGCAGAGCTTTCTCTACTTGAGACCTGATGCGAAGTTTGCTGTTCTTGCCGGCAGATTCACTGATAAAATTGACATAGTTGATCTAACGTCTCAAAAGTCGAAAATAATTCGCGGCCCTGACAATTTTGAAGCAGAATATACACCTATTTTCCAAGAAATCGATACAGTTTTCTCCTTTAATAATAAATCAAAACATGCTTTCCTGGGTGGTAGTGCTACTCAAGAATACATCTATTTATTATATAAGGGTGATTACCATTATAAGGAGGACCGGGAAGTAACTAAAAAGGTACTTATCTATAATTGGGAAGGTAATTTAATTAAATGCTATATTGTTCCACATGGTACTGCGGAAGTCACCTCAGATGATCTTAACCAAACATTATACCTGTACGATCGTATTAAAAAGAATATACAAATAGCTCATTTAGCCTTAAAATAATTTTATGAAATGGCGTAGATTTATTAGGTATTTATTTTTATCGTGCTTAATATTGCTCTTGAATAACTGTACGTCACAAAGAAATTCTCAGACCGACCTCTCAGTAAATGCTTCTAAAAGAGATACTACTTTAATTATTATTCCGGATAATCTTATTTTATATAATCCATACGATAAGCCGATAAGTATTAATAGCGCAGAATCTATTAATTTCACTCTACTATTTTCTACCAATTCAGCATGCGCATCTTGCTTATCAATTATTAAAAAAATATCTGATAATTCCAAAAAATTAAAAGAAAGTGGAATGGATGTTAAAATAATATGTGTAGCTTATGATGAATTCGAATCTTTTAAATTCTTTTGTGAGCGCGGAGATTTTAACTCTTCCGAATTTCCCTTTTATCTGGATCAGAAAAAGAGTTTTAAAGCTTTAAATAAAGAAATTAATTACAGTGGTTATGTATTCTTGTTGGACAGGAATAATAGAATACTACACAAGTATAATGAATATGAAATACCTTTTGATTCGTTGATAAATCATAAATAATTGATTATTTTTTGACTATTGCACTCAATCTGTATTATAAATTCTAGCATCCAAGAAAATATCTCTAATAAGGGAAATCCCTTGAAATAATCATAGGACAACGTAATTTACTTCTTCTATTCCTTATTCGCTAGCTGTCCGCAAGCTGCATCGATGTCCTGCCCGCGACTCTTGCGGAGTGTGACATTAGCGCCCGCTGCCACAAGTATCTTCAGGAAGGCGTGCACTTTCTGATTGTCGCTACGCTGGAAAGGTATGCCTTCGACTACATTGTATTCGATGACATTGATACGAACAGGAAATCGCTTAGTCAATAACGCCAACTGACGTGCGTCTTCCGGCTGATCATTAAAGTCACGCAGTGCAAGGTATTCATAAGTAATCCTATTTTTTGTCTTCGTATAGAAATAATCGAGTGCCTCCATCAGCGTTTCGATATTATTCTGATCATTAATGGGCATGATCTGGTCTCGCTTGGTGTCATTGGCCGCGTGCAGACTCAATGCAAGTTTGACTTTAGCCCCGTCATCTGCCAGCTTTCGGATCATCTTAGCGATACCCGCCGTGCTTACAGTGATGCGTGAGGGGGACATACCCAGTCCTTCCGGAGAAGTGATGAGCCTGATACTCTCCAGTGTATTGGAATAATTGAGCAAGGGTTCACCCATACCCATATACACGATATTGGTCAGTGGATGATTATAGATTTCTTCGCACTGCGCATTTACAGCTACTACCTGATCTACTATCTCCGTATAGCTGAGATTGCGAACGCGCCCCATGCGTCCCGTCGCACAGAAAGAGCAGGACAAGCTACAGCCTACCTGAGATGAGACACACACCGTATATCGATTATCCTGGGTCACCGGGATCAGAACAGCTTCTATCTTATTACCATCTGCCAGTATAAATCTGGTCTTCACCGTACCATCTGCGCTTTGTTGCATTAGCTCGGGCTTCAAAAATGGGATAATGAAGTCATCCTTGAGCTTTTCTCTTAGTTCCGCTGGCAAGTCAGTCATCTGATCAAAATCATTGACGTGCTTCTGCCAGAGCCACTTGCGTATCTGACGCGTCCTAAAAGAGGGCAATGACTGCCCACGCACCCATTCTGCGAGGTCGGATTCCTTCAGTAAACGTATGTCTTGCAATGAATTTGTATTAATTTAGGCCAAAGGTAAGGCTTTTTACAACCATCGGCGAGCCGTGTCATTGTCAGCTATAAAATCACGCTAATCAATTAATCATCGCTCTTGGTAGAAAAAAATCTTTAATGAGCGATACATGCTGTAAAATTGTACAAATTTATTTCACATGAAATATTTAGCCTTTATACTATTCGTACATCTGAGTTTTGCCTCGGTAGCTCAGGAAGTGTGGCCGCTCAGAAAGTGCATCGAAACAGCCCAGCAAAATAGCATCCAGATGCGACAAAGTGGCGTAGCTATCGAAAGAGAGAAAATAAATGTCACAACCTCGAAAGCAAGTCGGTTGCCTGACCTGAATGGCGGAACTTCATTTTACCAGAGTTTCGGACGCCGTATTGACCCTACCACCAATAGCTTTAATAATCAAACCTTCAGTAACCAATCTTACAACTTATCGAGTAGCGTCAACCTATTTTCATTCAATAAAATCAGCCATTCCATTCATCTAAATGAGAATAATTTGGCCGCTGCACAGTCAGATCGTGATCAACTAGCAAATGACATCGCACTGCAGGTAGCGCAGGTTTATCTCAATGTCATTCTATCTCAGGAAAACCTAATCATCGCTAAGCAAAGTCTGGAACAGACCAATTCTCAACTTTCACTCACAGACAAGCTGATCAATGCGGGTTCAAAAAATCGCAATAGCCGACTGGAAATAGTCGCTCAGCAAGCGCGCGATGAGACCGATATCATCATTGCTGAAAATCAAATCTCTTCTAATCTGCTCGATTTAAAATTGCTCATGCAAATAGATGTTAGTACTGACATCAGTGTGGAAGTGCCAATGACTGCCTTCGATGGCGAAAATCCGGAGGCGATTGATTTCGAACAATTATATAATCAGGCAATAGAAAGACAACCAAAATTTAAGGCTTATAAAAATAAATTAACCAGTGCTCGTCTGAATGAAAAAATCTCTGCAACCTCTGCACTGCCGAGCTTATATGCACAGGGTCAATTGGGCAGTAATTACTCATCGCTAAATAAAAAACTGGGAGACATTACCTTCGTCGATGTAATCCAACCCGGCGTGAAGATCGACAATCAACCGGTCAATTTTACCGTCCTCTCACCTCAGGCCAGCTATGTAAATAATCCGTATTTCTCACAGCTCAATCAAAACCTAGGCTATGGTATAGGCGTCGGATTGAATGTGCCCATCTATAACAACAATCGCAACAAAGCCTCAGTACAGCAAGCCAAACTCAATACTGAAATGGTGGAGCTGGATCAATTACAGGCTCAGCAATCACTCCGCAAAGATGTACTGCAGGCGCTGAATTCAGCACTTTCAGCTAAACGTACTTTTGAAGCCGCACAAAAAATGGGTGATGCTATGCAAGGCGCTTATACAGATACTCAAAAGAGATTTGAGATAGGTACGACTAATACATTTGAATTAATAGCCTCCAAAAATAATCTGTCAAATGCGGAGCGCAATATGGCAATAAGCAAATATCAATACCTCTTCGCAATGAAAGTACTTGATTATTACGCCGGAAAACAAATAGACCTTTAAAAAATAATAACACAACAAGCAGCATAAAATGAGTTCTAACAAAAAAAATAAATGGTGGATTTGGACACTAATTGGATTAGTGATTCTCCTGATAATAGGTGGGGTTTATAAGAGCCGTACTACAAAGCACGGACTTGAAGTCACACTCGAGAAAGCGCAGGATCGGACTATCTCCGAGATGGTGACCGCCAGTGGAAAGATCTACCCTGAGAAAGAAGTCAAAGTATCCTCAGATGTCTCAGGTGAGGTGATCGGCCTGTATGTAAAGGAAGGTGATACAGTCAAAGCAGGTCAACTATTAGCCAAAATCAATCCGGACACTTATCTCCCGACTATCCAGCGAGGGGAAGCCTCTGTATCATCTTCGAAAGCACAGGAACAGACTTCACGTGCACAGATCAGTGCTGCCAAGGCTCAGATAGCACAGATAGATGCTCAGGTAGATCTGGCCCGGCAGACTAATAAAAGAAACACCCAACTGTTCAAGGAAGGCGTGATCTCGAAAGCTGATCTGGAAAGCAGTCAGGCCAACCTGAAAGGACTAGAAGCCAATCTCCGATCCGCCAAAGCCAGTCTGTCTCAGGCTGAGTCTAATGCATCAGCAGCCGGATATGGTACGAAAAGCGCCCAGGCCTCCCTCCAAGAGATGAGAACCAGCCTGAATAAAACGATGATATATGCACCTGTAGATGGCATAGTGAGCAGACTAAATATCGAAAAAGGAGAGCGTGTACTAGGTACCATCCAAATGTCCGGTACTGAGATCATGACAATAGCCAATCTCAATGTCATCGAAGTACAAGTCGAAGTGTCAGAAAATGACATAGTGAGAGTGAGTCGCGGTAATGAAGCTACTATAGAGATCGATGCATTCTACGGTGAGAAATTTAAAGGGGTTGTTACTGAGATAGCCAATAGTGCTTCTACCTCTCTCGGTAGCGGAGCTGCTACCTTGAATACCGGTCAGGTAACTAATTTCGTAGTTAAAATACGGATGGACTATGACTCATATAAAAATAAAATAGTCAAGAATAAACCATTTCCTTTCAGACCCGGCATGTCCGCTTCTGTCGAAATCAATACCAATACAGCAGAAAATACACTCTCTGTTTCCATACAGTCTGTTACTACTCGCGAAGATGAAAAGATGAGCAAAAAAGATACTACCTTCAACACCGATAAAATCATGGAAGTCGTATTTGTCAAAAGCGCTGACAGTGTCAATATGGTTCGAGTAAAAACCGGCATTCAAGACGACGAATTTATCCAAATACTGGAAGGACTTAAAGCGGGTGATGAAATAGTGACCGGCCCCTACTCCACCGTCTCACGAACACTAAAGCAAGGTGATAAAATCGTCGAGACAAAAGAAAAGAAAAATAAAGTCGACGAAAAGAAAGGATAAAGCACAGCATTATCCTTGGACAAAAAGCCTACAGTGTCCCAAAGACTAAAGCGCAGTGTCATAAAGACCAAAGACTAAGAAGGCAGCTCTATTTTAAAACATATGTGGCTCTTCCTTATCCAAGAGCTCTACTTTCTTACGGGTATAGTCTATTTTACTATGTAATAACTTAAAGAAATTAATACGGTGGTGTCCACTTGCATGACTCAAATTATAAGATTTCTTTTCCAATGTCCTGATCCAATTTAGGGTATATTTGATCAACGAATCATCTTCGCACACAAAGAAGTTGGGGTTATCATGAATGATGAATATGTACGGCCTGATATCATTATCCACGATGATGACATTATTAGAATAGATCATTCGATTGTTAAATACAGTCAAGGGGGATCTACTTTCGGCGTCTAGTCCAGCACTGTACTTATGCCCTACCTGCACCATTCGCTCTATTTTGTCTAAGATATGGTCGATGCGACTGAGGATATCAAGCGCCACCTCGGTGCAAGGAAACGCTTTTATCTCAGACATGAATAGAATCTGCTGGATGGTATTATCCCAAATATTTGGATTCCATACCTCTGAAGTGGTCAGGTGGCTATATCCTTCCCACAAATCCTGTATATCTTTAAGTAGTGCAGAAGAATAATGTGCCGGATCGAACACTGCGCCATCCTCGAAAGTCTTAAGACCCCAAACTGCATTGGCAAACATAAATAGTTTGAAAGCACCTAAGAGTGGATCAATACAATAATAAAAGAAAGGAACCTCGTGGCTTGTATAATATATCGTAGAATCAGGTAAATTATTGACTTGTTGTAATAAATTTTGAAGACGCTTTATATAATCGTCGATACTCTTTACCGGATGAATCATTCCAGGCAACTGGATGTTGATAGATTGCCCCGGATCAAAAACCATCGAATCAAAGGACAAATTGAACTTCCTCATCAGGTAGACCAACTCACCGGTAGTGAATTCAGAAGAACCATTCAACCGCTTATAGAGCGTGCTGCTGGAAATACACATTTGCTCCGCTATTTCAGCTTTCAGGCAGCTATCCAGATATATGCGTCTATTTATTTCATCTCTAAAAGATTCATTAATTTGTAGATTCCACTTTGCTATCGAATTCATTCATTACTTGATTTTATCAACAATTCATCCGCACAACTCTAATTAATTGGTCAATTTAGTAAATTTGGAATAAAATAAATCCTATTTCGTCGATAAATTCCTCTATTTTGTAATTATTATAGTCAATTCACTGTTTGAAACGATAATTTAATCCATACAAATGAAAAAATTCTTAATCAAATTTATACTTCTCATACTCGTTCTTGCAGTTGGATTTTTTGCCTTCGCCTACTATGCAAGTTTTGGTGAAGGTGTTCGAACAGGTAATTTAATTAAGCTAAGTCATAAAGGATATGTGGTCAAAACGTGGGAAGGTGCTTTAGACGTAGGTGTGTTCCAAGGAGCTGTGCCTACTACCGGACGTATAGAAAATACAATCTGGGAATTCAGTGTACCTGATGCGGCTATTGCTGCCAAGATAGAAGCTGCCAATCAACGTGGTAGTAGATTATCTCTAACATATAAGGAAAAATACTTCAAAATTTTCTGGAAGGGCTATACAAAAAATTGGGTTATTGACGTAGTCGAACTGCCCTATAATACAAATAATAATCTTCCGGGCAATCAGCAGCAACCCCAACAAAATCAAGGTTATCAGCAGGCACCTCAGCAGAATCAGGGATACCAGCAGCAGCCCCAACAGAATCAGGGATACCAGCAGCAACCTCAACAAAATCAAGGTAATCAACAAAATAATCAGGTTCAGCCCAATCAACAACAACAATCCCCTGCCCAAAATCCCGCTACGCCTGAGCGTCCGGGATCGCAGCAATTGTAGAGAGTGGTAGCGCAGTGAAAGCGTATATCTATTATATTTGTTTCCATTATGGCAACAAAGAAGAATAAATACGCGGGTAAACCTGCTCCACGTGCACAACGCCCCGTTACAGTAGGCAAAAGCACCAATAAGAATCTTAATAATCCCCTTCCAGATATCGGCAATAAGCCTTATCTGGGGTGGTTGGCATTAGCTCTCATACTGACACTGCTTGCACTCTTTCCAAGCTTTTCAGCCGGCTGGGTCAATTGGGATGATGAGGTGAATGTACTTGAAAATATGCCGGTTCAGAATTTTGATATTTATAAAATATTTACTTCTCACGTGATCGGCAACTACAACCCGCTCACTATATTCACATTTGCCCTTGAATGGAAATTTTTCCAAAATAATCCTTTCCCCTACCACTTCAACAATATCGTACTACATCTGGCATGTACCGCACTTGTTTTCATTTTAAGTAAAAGGCTGGGTGCTAATAATTGGGTAGCATTTATCATTACATGTTTGTTTGGATTTCAACCCATGCGCGTCGAGAGTGTCACCTGGATCACAGAACGCAAAGATGTTTTGTACGGTGTGTTTTATCTATCGGCCTTGGCAATCTATGCCAAAAATGGCTTGCGAAGCACCGGTAAAACGATTGCAATGCTGATTCTAATGACCCTGAGTTGCCTGTCAAAGATTCAGGCAGTTTCACTACCACTTTCTATGCTGGCTATTGATTATCTCAGAGCGGGGAAGTGGTCACTTAAGGACTTAATCTCGAAATGGGCTTTCTTTGCAGTAGCTCTTATTACAGGTTTGATAGGAATTTATTTCCTGGCACAGAAAGGGAGTCTATCCGTAATGAATGATGAGACAAACTATAATATGATCCAGCGTCTTGTGATTGGTGTTTTTACCTTTATTATTTATCTGGTCAAATCCATCATTCCGTATAGAATGTCGCCTCTCTACCCTTATCCCGGTGAGTTCCCGGCTTACTTTTATCTTGCCATCATCCCATTTGTAGCGTTGATTGGAGGCGTATATTATTTTAGAAAAAAAATACCAAAAGAAATCATTTTTGGCTTATTGTTCTTTACAGTCAATGTAATGTTCATGCTCCAGGTTCTGGGAGCAGGCCAGGGCTTTCTAGCTGATCGGTTTACCTATATCGGTTACTATGGTTTGTTTTTTGCCTTCGGTTACATCATCTTCCGATGGATAGAGCGGTACCCTACCAATACAGGAATGATCAAGGGAGTAGCCTACGCTTCCCTCGCCGTGTTCTGGTTTATGACTAATTCACAGACCAAGATTTGGCATGATAGTGAAGCGTTATGGACACACGTCATGAAATATTACAAAAATACTTCTCTCCCCTTTTGGAACAGGGCAAATGCCTATCGTGATTTAAATCGAACCGAAGAAGCTCTAAAAGATTATAGTGAAGCTATTCGTCTGGAACCGAAAAAGATAGGATTGTATAATAGTCGTGGTAAATTATTTTTTACTTTAAAGCAATTTGATAAGGCTGAACAAGACTATATAAAAGGTCTCCAGGTAGATAGCACCGACAGTGAACTCTGGGTCAATCTAGCCGCAACTAAGGCCAGTCAAAATGATCTGCAAAGTGCGCTGAAGTATGTAAACAAAGGCATTAAACTAAAACCCGACAATGCTCAGGCATACAAGATCAGATTTATCCTATATCTCAATACGAATCAGGATGATCTCGCCTTGAAAGATGCTGAGAAGCTTGTCGAGCTGGGACTTAGAGAGGCAGATATGTATTATGAACGTGCCTTAATTTATAAGAAAAAAAATCTGACACAAAAGGCAATGGATGACCTAAATACTTCTATACAAATAGGTGGTCCAAATGCTCCTATTTATTATCATCAGCGAGCCTCGATGTACGAAGCAGCCGGTAATGCAAGTGCCGCTCAACAAGACACCAAAATGGCAAATGAATTGGAACAGGCAGCTCGAAATAAATAATTATTACTATTATTTCCCACAGATCACGCAGATGGACGCAGAGATAATAATTAATGTAATGGCTTTCTCCTTCGCATCTCCTTACGTTGTCACTAAAAACCTGCAAGACGATTCAGGCGCACATTAGCCGGAGAAAAAAAGTAAGACTAACTTTTCCTAAAATAGGTTTACACAGAAAAGTGCGAAATAAAAAAAGAAAAAGTTATTTTAGAAATGGTCAGCTCGTCGTCTAGCCCACCCCCTGACCCCCGCCAGCGGGGGAAATCTAATATTTGTATTTCTGGAAGCTGCTCACGACGCTCACAGTTCGCTCAGCGAAGATTAGTTTTACGCTAACTTTATTTATGTAAGCTGTTCG
>Ga0073900_10002140_pt1 | contig 10527 bp, 10 predicted proteins | sample KloWWTmetKNB5Kit_FD_66666 | JGI IMG/M metagenome (GOLD analysis project Ga0073900, IMG submission 66666) | Active sludge microbial communities from Klosterneuburg, Austria, studying microevolution and ecology of nitrifiers - Klosterneuburg... | ecosystem: Engineered > WWTP > Aerobic digester >... | reverse complement strand
CAAAAAAAGGCCGTGCGGTTTTTGCCGCACGGCCTTCAAACTTACTTAAATTTTGGATTGGCTCTAGAACCAGCCCTGCTTTTTGCAGAAATCCGTAATTACGGGGATGTTGACATCCTTTCCGCCATAGGCTTGAATTGTCCAAATAATCGCGGGGATGATGGACAAAATACTAATGCAAAAACCAATCCCTACAACTGCCAACACAGCTGAGGCAACGAACACAACCACGCCAAAAGCAATACTTTGAATTGTATTTTTGCGCAAAACAGCATTATTATTGGTTGACCCAAGCAAAAGGAATAGGATTCCGCTGAAAGGCATAAACAAGTATGCCAATGCACTCATCAGGTTTGTGTTGTCTGCGCTGGATACGCTGGCAGCGGCGTTATTCATCGCGTTGGCTGCGCCCTTGGCCGCGCCGCTGGCTGCATCTGCCACATTACTCGCTGCGCCGCTGGCTGCGCCCGCCACATTGCCTGCTGCGTTGCTTGCCGCGTCGCTCACCGTGTTGACAACGTCGCTGGCTGCATCTTTGGCGGCATCCGCTGCATCGTTAATGTTGTTCTCCAGATCGCTCATGTTAGCCTCCCATAAAATACTATTGAATCGTTACCCTATTTAATCATCGACTAAACATCTTTGATACGATCAAAGCATTGCAAAAGTTTCGACCTGACCAAAAAAGTGTCTAAACAAGTATAAATGGATTGTGATGAATGTCAAACGAGATGAGTAATTTTGTGTTTATGGGCACGCCAGATTTTGCCGTGCCATCTTTGCGGGCGCTGGTTGGGATGGGGCGCGTGGCGGGCGTATTCACCCAGCCCGATGCGCCCGCCGGACGGGGCGGGCAACCCAAACCGCCGCCGGTAAAGCTGGCCGCGCAGGAACTGGGCATCCCCGTTTTTCAGCCGGAATCGCTCAAGCCGCCGGAGGTTTTGGAGCAGCTTCGCGCCCTGGCCCCAGATGTGATCGTGGTGGCGGCATACGGACGCATTTTGCGCCGCGCTGTGCTAGAGCTGCCCCCGCACGGGTGCGTGAACGTGCACGCCAGCTTGCTCCCGCGCTGGCGCGGCGCTTCGCCCATCAGCGCGGCCATCGCCGCCGGTGATTTGCAAACGGGGGTCACCATCATGCGGATGGGTGTTGGGTTGGATGACGGCCCGATGTTCTCGCAACGCGCCATCGCCATTGAGCCGCAAGACACCACCGGCACGCTCACGCCCAAACTGGCGCAGCTTGGCGCAGAGCTGCTGGCCGAGACTTTGCCGGGCCATCTGCGCGGAGCAATAAGCCCCATCCCCCAAAACGAGAGCGAGGTGACGCTGTGCCGCACGCTAAAAAAAGAAGAGGGGCAAATGGATTGGCGCAAACCCGCGCTTGAAATGGAACGGCATGTGCGGGCGATGTCGCCCTGGCCGGGCGCGTTTACGTTTTGGAATGGCAAGCTGCTCAAAATTTTGCGCTGCCGCTTGGCCGATGGGTTTTCTGGCGGTGAGCCGGGCCGCGTGTTCGCCCAGGGCAAAGCCATTTGCGCGCAAACCGGCGATGGCGCTCTTGAACTGCTGGAGGTTCAGCCGGAGGGCAAAAAGCCCATGCCAATTCGAGATTTTGTGAATGGGCAGCGTGAATTCGCCACAGCCAAACTAGGCGGGACGATGGATGACGGACGATAGACCATTCATCGTCTATCGTCCATCGTCTTTACTTTTCTAATTGCGATTATCAACAAAACAATTCCCGCCAAAAGATAAAACAGCGTCATCAGCGCAAACGGGGCGGGCATGGCGATGGCGCTTGTGGCGGGCAAACCCGGCAGCGGGTCGGGCGTGATGCTGAGCATGTGGCCGCTGGCGCGAAAGTTTGTCTCGGCGGAGACAATGGCGCTGATGGGGCTAAAGCTGAGCGGCAGGATGAGTAGAAGTTGACCAAAGAAAACGCCCAGCGCAGACCCGCTAGAAGCCAGCGCCGTTCGCAGCGCCATCAACCCCGGCGCGGCGATGAGGCTGAAAATGGCCGTGCCCATCACCAGCAGCAAAACCACCGTGTAAGTTAGGATCGCCGCGGTCATCCGCGTTTTGGAAATGGCCGAGGCAAGCACGCCCAGCGCGGTAAAGGCAAACCCGGCGCACAGGATGACGCACAACACCACCGCAATTTCTGCCGCCTCCACCCCGCCAATGATGAGCACCAGCGCAAAAATGGGCAGCGTGACCAGCGTGAGCAAAACCACATAGCCATACGCCGAGGCGAATTTTGCCAGCACGATCTCGCGGGCGGGCAGCGGGGTCATGCGCAGCGCATCCAGAGTGGCGTTTTCGCGCTCTGCGGCAATGGCCCCAACCGAGAACAGCGGCCCAATAAAGCACACCAGCACCAGCAACAACCCGCTGGTGATGTAAAACAACGACGTGCCCGCCGCGCGTCCAGATTCAATGCCGCCCCCGGTTGGCCCATTTGCGTTTGAGATGGCCACGCCCAAATACAACGCCAGCGCCAGCCCGCTCACAACGGCCAAATACACCGTGAGCGCCCCAAATGACCGCGCGTTGCGAAACCGCCGCCGCAATTCGGTGCGAAGCAGGGGATTAAGACGATTGGAAAGAAGCATATCTTGACTTCTGCATTTCCCTAAATTTCGTGAAAAGCCACCACCTGCGCCCCGTGATGCGCAAGCTCGCGCAAAAGCGCATCGGCCTGCAGGTAGCCGCCGTTAAAGCGGCAGCGCAACTCGGTAATGGGCGGTTGCGGGCTGGGGGCCGATGGCGCATCGGGCGCGCCCGTGCTCCAAATTTCCACCACGCCCGGCGCGGCGCGGGCCACATCCATCACCCGCTCAACATCGCCCAACGCGCGGATGAGGATGGTGCGATACGCCTCGCCCGCGCTGGTCAGCTCGCTCATCTCGCCCTGCGCCGTGAACCTGGTCCTGGCCAGCAGCGCCCCACGCGTGATCAGGCCATCGGCTTCGGCCAAACTCCGCGCAGTCAAGACGATGGCCTTGCCCATGCCCGCCAATTCGCGCAGCAATTCGCGGGTTTCCACCTGCGCCCGCGGGTCCATCCCGCGCATGGGCTCGTCCAGCACAAGCGCGGGCGGGTCGTGCGCCAAAGCGCGGGCCAAACCCAGCCGCTGGCCCATCCCCCGCGTAAGCGCCCCAATGCGCGTGTTTGCGCGTTTTTGCAAATCCACCAGGCTGAGCAAATCGCTCACCAGCGCGGGCCGCGCACCGGCAGAAACGCCATAACACTCGGCAAAAAACGCCAGATATTCGGCGCATGTCATGTCTAAATACACCCCGGCATCGCTGGCAAGGTAGCCGGTTAAACGCCGCGCCTGTTCTGGCTGATGGGTTGTGGACACGCCCCCAATCATCACCTCGCCAGACGTTGGGCGCATGAGCGAGGCCAACAGGCGCAGAAGCGCGGTTTTGTTTGGGGTATCCGGGCCAATCACGCCAAATATTTCGCCCGCAGCCACCTCAAACGAAAGGCCATCCAACAAAACCGTTTTGTTGGTTTTGAGCGCGAGGTTGGTGACCCGAATCATGGCGAGAAATTAAAAGTGCAAAGTGCCAAGCACGGAGTGCAAAGTGCAAAGTGCAAAGTAAGCGATGATTTAAGTTATGCCTTGTCTGCGTTGTGATTCTTAAAAAAAGCCGACAGGTGCCAAGATTTTGCACTTTGCACTTTGCATTTAAACCCGTTTTGCCGCCGCAATCGTGCGGCTCAATCCCTCATCCAGCGAGACCTGCGGCGCGTAATTCAGGCGTTCGCGGGCGCGGCTCAGGTCTGCCCACATCCGCGAGACGCCGCCGCTTTCGGCGGTCACGCGCAGCGGCGTGAGTTCCTTCCCCAAAACGCGGCCAACCGCCGCCACCACCTCGTTGATGCTGGTCGCCACGCCGCTGCCCACGTTTATTGTGAGCCGGTTGATGGAAGGCGCGGTGGCCGCGGCAACCAGCGCGCTCACCACGTCATCCACGTAAACAAAATCGCGCGATTGTTTGCCATCGCCATGCACAATGATGGAGCCGCCGCCCAGCGCCTGGCGGATGATGGCGGGCACAACCGGCGGGTGCGAGGCCCGCAAATGCTGGCCGGGGCCATATGCATTAAACACGCGCAGCGAGACGGTCTCGAAACCCCAAAGCGCGCCGATGGTGTGCAGGTAATACTCGGCAGAAATTTTGCTCACCGCGTAGGGCGAGGCCGGGTTTGGCACATGCGTTTCGCGCAGCGGCTGCTCGTGCTGCTCGCCATACACCGCGCCAGATGAAGCCATGATCACCCGCCGCGCGCCGGCATCGCGCATGGCTTGCAAAAGCGCCACCGTGCCGCCCACGTTTGTGGTGTTGTAATCACCGGGGTAAAGCACCGATTCCGGCACAGACACCCGCGCCGCCAGGTGATACACCGCATCCACGCCTTGCAGCAACGACCAGAGCTTGGGCGTGTCGGCCACATCGCCGCGCGTCACATGGGCCGATGGGTCAAGGCGGGTTGGGTCGCCGCTGCTAAAGTCATCCAGCACGCGCACGGTGTGCCCCTGCTTTGCCAGAGTGTTAGAAAGCGCCGCGCCCAAAAAGCCCGCGCCGCCAGTTACAAGAAATTTCATGTGTGTGTGTGTTGGTTTCACCGCAAAGGCGCAGAGTAGCAGAAGAAGAAATGACAAATGAGAAATAAGAAATTTTGTTGTGCAAGCTTTTCTTATTTCTCGGCGTCTCTGCGTCTCCGCGTTGAGATTATCTACGCCATTCGCCCCAGCCGCTGGCCGCCCAAAATGTGCACATGCAGATGGAACACGGTCTGCCCGCCATCGGCGTTTGTGTTTATCACCAGCCGGTATCCATCTTTTGCAATGCCCTGCTCGCGGGCGATTTTTTGCGCCGTGAGCAGCATTTTGCCCAGCAGGCGCTCATCGCCTGGCTCGGCCTCATCCAACGAGCGAATGATTTTGTTTGGCACAACCAGAATATGCACGGGCGCGGCGGGCGCAACATCGCGGAAGGCCGTCACGTCCTCATCCTGATACACAATTTGCGCTGGAATTTCGCGCCGCGCAATTTTTGCAAAGATGGTGTCTTGGGACATGCGCCCCATTTTAGTCGCTTGCCAGAGCCGGATACAATCATTAACGTGAGTTTTAGATAACGGAGCGTTGTCACGCCCAAATGATCGCGATTGTTATTCCCACCCTCAACGAGCCGCGCCTGAGCGAGACGCTGGCGGCGCTGGCCGCGCAAACCGCGCGTGATCTGGTGGAAGAAATCATCGTGGTGGGGGTGCAGCAAAACTGGTCGCCGCCGCCGGGTGTGCAATTTGTTCAAACGCCGCAGCCCGTGACCGCCGCCGAGGGCCGCAACCTGGGCGCGGCCAGCGCCCGCGCCGCAGATATTGTTTTTCTGGATGCGGATTGCATCCCCCAGCCCGATTTTGTGGCCTGCATGGCGGGCGCGTTGGCCGATGGCGTTGTGGTGGGTGGGGCGATGATTCTGGAGCAAAAACCGTATTGGCTGATGTGCGACAACGCGCTGGTGTTTGCCCGCAGCCTGAGCGGTGCGCCGTGCGGCGAGCGCGATTATTTGCCCAGTTTTGCGCTGGGTCTGCGCCGCGCCCTATTTGAGCGCGTTGGCGGTTTTGACCCGGCCTTTTTTGGGCGCGGTGGCATCGCCGAGGATGTGGACTGGAGTTTCCGCGCCAGAGAGCTGGGCGCGAGGCTGCTTTTTGAGCCATCTGCGCAAGTGGCGCACCGCCCGGCGCGGGCCAGCGCCAGCGCGGTGTGGCGGCATTTGCGCCTCTTTGGGCGCGGCTGGGCGCAAATGGCGCAAACGCACCCGCGCCTCGCGCGGTCACCCATCACCCGCGCGCCGGGCTGGCTGCGGCAGATGGCCGCCCTGGCTGGCCCGTTGCTGGCGGCCAAAGATGTGCTTGGGGTGTTTGCGGCCAACCCGCATTTGCGCGCGTTTTGGCGGGCCGCGCCGGGCATGTGGTGGGGCAAGCTGGCGTGGTATGTGGGCGTAGCAAATTTGTAGAACTCTTTTGAGCTTTCCTTTGCGCGGTTGCGGCCGCGCTTTGGATTTTTTCGCCGGTTACTTATAATTGTGCGCATCCGGTTGCGGCATGGTGCAAGTTGTGCCAGCGGCCAGATGCAAAACACCATGACCGCATCTTTATCCAGCCGGCTGGCGCGGGGAGCCGGCCAGGCAGTGCTGGGCGACCTGATTTCGCGCGGGCTGCTCATGCTCAATGGCGTGCTGATAGCGCGCTGGCTGGGCAAAGAATTATTTGGCGAATACACCGTCATCGCCACCGCCCTCACATTTCTTGCCAGTTTTTTGGGGTTTGGCATGGACACCTGGCTGCTGCGCGAAGGCGGACGGGAGCCATCCAAATTGCGCCAAAACGCGGCGGGCGTGGTCATCTTTAAAATTTTCATCATCGCTGTTTTGTGCGTGGCGGCGCTGGTGGCCCGCACCGCCTGGGTCTCGCTCACGTTTGCGTTTGGGCTGGCCACGCTGGGGATGGTCGCGGGGAGTTTTTCTCAGACCGGCTACACCGTGCTGCGGGCGCGGCGGCAAAACGGGCGGGTCGCCCTCATTCAGGTGGTGGTGGCTGCGCTGGTTTTGGCGGGTTTGGCGCTCATCAGCGCCACCCGGCCTACTGTGATTGGGGCCATTGCCATTCAAACAGCCGTTGGCGTTGCGGCTGCGCTGGTTTTGGCTCAGCAGGTGTGGCATTTTCTCATCACAAAACACCAGTCAGACACGCCAGAAGAGGCCCGCGAAGAACGGGTGCGGCTGCGCGATTTGGGCAAAGTGATCCGCCGCCTTCCGCTCATTTTGTTTGCCGCGTTGCCGTTTATTGGCGCGGATCTGTTGGCAAGTTTTTACACCCAATCCAGCCCGGCTATTTTGGGGTCGGTGAACCAAACCGCGCTGGCACAATACAAAATTGCGTTCACGCTCGCCACCGCGCCGTATGTCATCCCCACGATGGTGTTTATGGTGGCCTTGCCTTTTTTGAGTGACACCAAAACCGAACCGCGCGAATACGCCTCGGCGGTGCGGGCGATGGCGTTTAGCGCGCTGGCGTATGGGCTGATCTTGCTGGTCGCCATCCCGCTGGCCGCGCCGCTAATCACGGTTATTTACGGCCCGGATTACGCCGAGGCCGTCCCCTTGCTGCGCATGATGAGCGCGATGCCGCTGCTCAAATCGTTCAGTTTTTTAAGCGTGGCGGTCATGCTTTCGCGCAATCGCCAGCGGTTGCGCGTGGCGTTGCAGGTGGGCGTGGTTTTTCTCAGCGTCATTGGCGGGCTGATCATCATCCCAAGATTCAACGCGGTGGGCGCGGCGGGGCTGGCGGTGGTGGTGGAAATAGCCTTGTGCGCGGCGTATGGGCTTGGCGCGTATGTCGCATGGCGGGGCAAACCATGAGCCGCCTCGCCGTCATCGTGGTGAATTACAACACCGCCCAACGAACGCTGCGCTGCCTGCAAGAAATTGCGGCGCAGCCAGATGGCGATTTTGCGGTGGTGGTGGATAACGCCTCTGCTGATGGCAGCGCGGAATTATTTGAGCGCGAATCATCCGCGCGGGTGGTGCGCAACACAAAAAACGCGGGGTTTGCGGGCGGGGTGAACGGCGGGCTGCGGCTTGCGCTGGCGGAGGGCGCGGAGTACGCGCTGCTTCTGAACAGCGATGCCTCTGTGCCGCCGGGCGGCCTGACCCGGTTGATGGAATACATGGATGCGCACGCGGAAATTTCAATCGCCGCGCCAAAAATTGTGTACTCCAGCAACCCGCGCCAACTTTGGGAATTGGGCGGGCAGATGCGCCCGCGCTGGTGGATGACGCCCATCGGCATGGATGAGCAGGACAACGGGCAATATGACAGCGGGTTAACCCCAGATGTGCTGTTTGGCTGTGCCATGATGCTGCGTCTGGCCGATGTTCGGAAAATTGGATTTTTTGACGAGACGTTCTTCATGTATTTTGAAGACATTGATTTTTGTTTGCGGGCGGCAAAGCTGGGGTTGCGGATGGGGTTTGCGCCGGGCGTGACCGTGCGCCACGATGACAGCCTGACCACGCGCAAAACCCCTCACTTGCGAGATTATTACACGGCCCGCAGCCGCTGGATTTTTTTTAAGCGGTACGCGCGGGGAGAGTACGAACCTGCGCCCGCAAAAGGCCGCGCCGCCAATCTTGTTCGTTTTTGTCTGCGCGAGTCGCTCTATATTTTTGGCGTCACCAGGCGGCGGTTGTTTGCGGGCGACCTGCGCTCCATCGGCTGGTATTACCGTGGCATTTGGGAGGGGATGCGGACCAGATGAACACGCGCAACATTCTGATCCTGGGCCAGCATTCGCAATGCAACGCGGGCGATCAGGCCATCCTGATGGAAACCCTGCGCCAAACCCGCGCGGCGTTCCCGGCGGCCAAAATCACCGTGATTAGCAACGACCCGCGGCATTACACGCCGCTGATGGGCGAGGGCGTGGCGCACTCCATCCGCGCATGGGTGACCTATGCCAACCCAGATGGCAGCGCGGGTATTCGCCGGTTTGTCACGCCGTTTTACGCGGTTGTGCTGCTCATCATTGGCGTGGTCTTTCGCGTTTTTGGCTGGCGATGGCGCTTCTTCTCTGACCCGGAAAAACGCCAAATGCTGGACGCGTATTTCGATGCCGACCTTGCGCTGGGCATCGGCGGCGGGTATTTGTTTGCCAGCGCAGATGCGGGCAGTTGGTTTTTGAGTTTGTGGCTCATGCTGGCGCTGGCGGTGTGGATGGGAAAACCGCTGGCGCTGCTCCCGCAATCCATTGGGCCGTTTGGCGCAACCTGGCAGCGCCGGGCGATGGCATGGCTGGCTCGGCACAGTTTTCTCGTCATGCCCCGCGAGGCCGAATCGCTGGAGACGTTGCGCAAGCTCAACGCGGCCAGCACGGCATTGCTTTGGCCCGATCTGGCGCTGGGATTGCGCTGCGAGCCTGCGCCCGCCCGCGCCCCATCGGCCCAAACGCCCGCCCCCATGCGGGTTGGTTTTACCCTGCTGGATTGGCAGGCGCACGGCAACCACGCCTTTGCCCAGCAAGACTACGAAACGGTTATGCTGGCGCTGATTGATCACGTGACCAGCGCGGGCGGCGAGGCGCATTTGTTGTGCCAGGTCTGGGGGCCGATGGCGCACGATGATGACAGGCATGTTACGCGGCGGGTGTTTGCCCGCGCCAAAAACCCAGAGCGCGTGATTCTGCATCCTGTTTTGGAAAATGCGTGCGACCTGGCTGGGTTGTATGCCACGATGGATGTGTTTGTGGCGACCCGGATGCACTCGGCTATTTTTGCCATACTGGGCGGCGTGCCCACGCTGGTCATTGGGTATCAGCCAAAATCCATTGGCTTGATGCGGATGCTGGGGCTTGAGCCGTTTTGCCTGCCCATTGAGCAGCTTGACCCCGCCACGCTGATTGCGCGGTTTGAGGCGTTGGTGGCGCAGCGCGAGGCCGTCTCGCTTGCGCTTTCGGCGCAGGTGGCGCGGCTGGGCGAGCAGGCGCGGGGTGCGTTGGCCGAGGTGGCGCGGAGGTTGGGCGAATGAGCGCGGTCGGGCGGCGCATCCGGGTGGCGCAGTTTGCGCTGGGCGTTCCGCGCGGGGCGCTGGTGGGCGGCGCGGAGGAGTTCGCGGCCAACCTGGCCCGGCGGCTGAACCCCGCCCAATTTGAGGTGATGTTGCTGGGCGTGTGGCGTTTTGATGACGCCAACGAGCGCGAGCAAATTGCCAGTTTGCGGCAGGCGGGCGTGGGCTACGCGGCGCTCATGCCGCATAATCCGAACATTCGAGAGCTGCGCCGCGCCATCCAACCCATGCGCGGGTTTGTGCGCGATTGGAAGCCGCAAATTGTGAACACCCATTGCGAATACGCCGATTTTGTGACGCTGGCGGCCAACGCGCTGATCTGGCCGCGCGTGGCGCATGTTCGCACGGCGCATTTGGCCGATGAGTTTCCGGTTGTGATGAAATATCGCCCGCATTTGGCGCGGCTGCTTAGCGCGGCGCTCACACCGCTGCGCCGGGCGGATGTGGGCATCTCGCGGGCGGTGGTTGCGCGGTTGGATGGCCGCCCCGCCGCGCGTTTGCTTGTCCGCAAAGCGCATTTGTTTTATAACGGGGTTGACCTTGCCGCCATTGGCGCAAAACCAACCGGCGCGGATATTCGGGCAGAGTTGGGCTTGCCCGCCACCGCGCAATTGGCTGGCATGGTTGGGCGGTTTGAGCCGCGCAAGGGCCACGCCGATTTTTTGCAGGCCGCCAAACTGCTTGCGGCGCAAAACGCCAATGTCTTTTTTGTCATTGTGGGCGATGGCCCCAGCCGCCCAGAGGTGGAGGACAAGGCGCATGAGCTGGGGCTGGCCGGGCGCGTGTTTTTTACCGGGGCGCGGGCCGATGCGATTGCCATCATCCGCGAGTTGAATGTTTTGGTGTCGGCTTCCACGCTGGAAGGGCTGCCCACCGTGTTGAT
>Ga0073900_10002139_pt1 | contig 10531 bp, 6 predicted proteins | sample KloWWTmetKNB5Kit_FD_66666 | JGI IMG/M metagenome (GOLD analysis project Ga0073900, IMG submission 66666) | Active sludge microbial communities from Klosterneuburg, Austria, studying microevolution and ecology of nitrifiers - Klosterneuburg... | ecosystem: Engineered > WWTP > Aerobic digester >... | reverse complement strand
CATATAAGCTGGCTCTAATAAGGGCAAAATCCACACAAAAACTAAACCGCTTAAAACCAAAATTAAAAAGGTTAAACCTGGCTCCCAATCTGGCCGATAGTACATATTACTGTCTTGAGCCGTGCTTTGAATAATGCCATCTAATAAATTGGCATGAATTTCTACACCTGGATAACCTGTTTGCAAAGGCGTTGTACGCAAGTCGGTTAAGCCTAAGGCCGATGTACCCACCAACACAATGGCATTTTTTAACACAGGAATAGCATTAGGATTTTGCAACACATCGGTGGCAGAAATATAAGGATAACTTTTACCTTTACCTTTATAGGGTATCAACGCCATGCCTGATTCATCGGTATAAATAATATGTTTACCCAAAATAATCGACTCTAAGCGTAATTGATTACCACTTTTAACACTTTGTACTTTAATGTACGGCTGACCTAAATATAAACGCGCTAACTCTAAAGATAAGGCACTGTATATGCCATCTTCATAACGTAACACTAAAGGCGAACGACGCATCACACCATCGACATCAGGTAAAGTACTCACAAAACCCGCCCCTAAAGCCGAGCCAGCAAAAATAGGTAAATTACCTGTATAATCAGGCATATAGTTAATGGTCAGTTTATCTATATCTCGTTTTTCTACTTTTAATAATGGGATAGGTAATACCCCTGCATTAATGCCACCTGCGGCATGTAAAAAATAACCTAACACGGTATCTTTATGAATCACTTGAGCAAATTTTTTGTCACCATCTAATTGCTCTACTAAAGGTGTTAACTCTTGACGTGTACTATCACTAATCGTCGCCTTAGATGCCAACACTTGAGCAACAGGATTTCTTTCCTCCTCCGAAAACACCACGTCAAAACCAATTAATTTAACTTGTTGACGTTGTAATGCTAAAACCAACTCGGCTAATTTATCGCGTGACCACGGCCAACGCCCTTCTTTTTTTAGACTTAGCTCATCCACATCGACAATAACAATCGGCACAGAATCGGCACGTTGCGGCTTAAACGCCTGAAAACGCCAATCATAAACCAGTGTATCTATACGCTGTAACCAATTATCGGCCACGCTATGTGGCTTGTTAATGGCAATCAACTCTAAGGTGATAAACAAGCTTAAAATCACTAATCCCATCCATATCGGGAAATGTTTTAATTGTTGTTTGATTTTGTTAAGCATAACCCTGTTTCCATTGGTTGCGTAAAGCATCAACACAGACGCATAGTGTAATTGTACATCTATTAGCAGTGGCCAACTTTCAACAAATCAGCCATAGTAGCATCAGTCCTAAAAATGTTAGCCTATACTAGTGTAGACTTAATACGCCTCTAAAATAATCGTCTTTTATTAATAATTCAGGCATTTTATTAAAGTTATATACAGCATTACACTTTAGGGTCGATACCGTTATCGCGTTAAAATATACAGGGCGATATCAGTCATCAGAGCTATTTTAGTTTAGGGCAAATGTACATGGTTTTAACTACCAATTGGCATCTTATCTTAGCATTGGGCTTTTGTTTAGCTTTTCTTTTGTTGCCGTGGATTGCACGTTATCCTCAAACACTACAATTACGCAGTGCTTTTTTTATCGCCAGTCAATGTGCTATTTTTTTATTTTTTTTAGCCACGCCAGCACCAGAATACATTTATTTATTAGCTTTTTTAGTGTTATTACCTTTATTAGCACTTAGCGAACAAATGCGTTTTTTATGTCAACCGAGCCAAAACGATAAAAAACGTATGTTGTATTATCAGCTTAGTATTAGTGGTATTGCGCTACTGTGTTTACTCTTGCCTAATACAATGGCATTTATGGTGGCCGCTAGCACTTATTTGTTAAGTTCGGCTATTTTATTTACCACTTTATATCCTAAAGATGTACTCGAAAGAGTACATATTCGTGGCTTATCATTATGTATTTTTTTAATGACCGTTGCCTATAGCGTTAGCCTAACTGTTACCAAATTTCAAATTTCAAACTTACTTATTAACGTAATGATGACTGCACTTATTTTAAGCACTATCATTGCTAATTTATGGGCACAAAATCAATATTTACTCTTTATAAATCAACCAACTAAAAAAAATACCGCTCAAGCTTTAAACGCTGAAAATGAAGAACATAAACAATCTTTAATTACACTTAGCCACGATATGCGTACTCCATTGAGTGGTATTTTAGGCATGGCCGAGTTATTGCTAGATACCCCGCTTAGCCCTGCACAACGCGATTACACACAAACCATTCAAGCCTCGGGTAACTCTTTATTACACCTTATTAATGACCGTTTAGACTCACATCATAACGCCGAAAAAAATATGACTATTTTAGAGGAAGTTTTTGATGTCACCGAGTTAGTACATTATTGCTTAGATATTTTTAAAAATCGTGCCGATGACAAAGGCATTGAATTGATTAGTTATATCGACACTGCCCTGCCCAAAGAGTTATTGGGTGATGCTGTCCGTTTACGGCAAATTTTGTGTCGCTTTATTCATAATGCCCTACGTTTTACCGAACGGGGTGAGATTGTCATTAGCCTCAAAAGCCTTATATTTAATCAAGAATTAGGGATTCAGTTTAGTGTACAAGATACAGGACTAGGTTTAACCGAAGGCCAAGTGAAGCTGCTTTTTAAAAACATTGATAACATCGACCAAAGTGACGCATGGCATATAGGCCCTAACATTGCCACTTGTGCTCAATTAATAGAGCAAATGGGTGGCCTTTTACACGTTGATAGCACCCCCTACGAAGGTGCATTATTTTCGTTTACTCTGCCCTTAAAAACGCCTAGTAGCCTATTAAGTGACTCTACAACAGAGTTTATTGCTTCATTTGCAGGCAAGCGTTTATTGGTAGTTGACGATAATCGCACCGTGACTAAGGTACTCGCAGAGCAAGCAAACCAATGGGGAATGCGTGTTAGTACGGCTGAAAATGGTACTGAGGCCCTTGCCGTAGCACGTAATGCTGCTAATTTAGGGCAGTCATTTGACGTGATTATTATGGATTATCAAATGCCTGGTATGAGTGGTTTACAACTTGGTGCACGTTTAAAAGAAGATGCCTTAATTACCAACGATGTTATTTTGATTATGCTCACAGGTCTGCGCCAAAATAACATTCAAAACTTAGCCCGAAATGCAGGTATTCATCGGGTATTAAGTAAACCCATTACCAGCAAACAACTACGCCAAGTGATTAGCCAAGAGCTTAAACGCTTACAAGGTATTGCGGCTCCTGTACCTAATCAAACAGGGCATTTAGGTAAAATTAAAGTATTAATTGCCGAAGATAATCAACTCAGCCAAAAAGTTATTCGGGGCATGATGCAAAAACTAGGCATCGAACATACCATTGTTAGCAATGGTCGTGAGGCGGTACATAGCGTCATGCAAGGCGGTTTTGATGTGGTATTAATGGATTGTGATATGCCTATTATGGATGGCTACAGTGCCACCCAAGAAATTAGACGTTGGGAAAAGCAAGAACACCGTGAGGCTATGCCCATTTTTGCACTCACGGCACATATTTTAGAAGATCAAAAACAAAAAGCCTTTAACTCAGGCATGAATAAACACTTAAGCAAGCCCATAGAATTAGGTGATTTACAAAATGCTTTGTTAGAAACCATTACGGTGTAAGCCAAAAACTTGGCTCATGGGTCATGTTTTCGGGTAGATGCGTTTGTAATGTCACCGCTTCACTCAATAAACTTTCTTCTACTTCTAAAGTATCACGACGATACAAGATAAACTTACCTTGAGCAAACTCAGTTGTTTTTATCGCTACACCTGTACTTTGCCATGACACCCAAGGCATTAACCTAGGGTTAATGCCCTCAATTTCTACCTCTAAAATATAATGTGCATTTTGATAACTGATGTGCCATCTATAGTCATCTAAAGCATCTACTTTATGACGTAAACAATGTTTTAGCTCTTGAAAATGATAAGTTTTTTGTCCAATTTTAAAACTTGCCATACTAAAATAAGGCAAAGAAAAACGTGGACTCAACGAAGCACGACGACTAAAGCCACAAAAAAATCCTTCACGGGTACTATTAAATTGATGACACTCTGCAAAAGCATACTCTGCAGGATGCCCCACGCCCCAATAATGAAAACTACTGCCTGCAAAATCGGTGGCTAAATCTAAATCTGGGGTTTGTATTTTGCCTAAATATTTAATATTACTATCAGCTAATTGCAGTTTAGAAGCTGGCCATTTTTTTAACCAATACCAAAGTGGATTTTTTAATTGCCATACTTGATGCTGGCGATGTAAACGTAAATGCCAACTCACACTACCTAAATGACTATGTAATTTACCGCGTAAGTTGTCTTGATTAATTTCAAAAAATGCACCCGAAGCAAAACTAAAAACACAGTTTTTCCATGTTTTATGCGCCAAAAACTGCGTTAGTTGCGCTGTTGACAAGGATTCTTGCTCATAAATGGTATGTGTTTTGGTGGTTTTTTTATCAAAACACACCAGCAACACCGTTAAACAGGCTGCATCTTGAGCCGTTTTTTGTAAGCTATGTTCTAATAAAAAAGCATAACGGCCATCATTACTTAGCCCTCTAAAACCAAAACGCTCTATAAAGCTTGCTTTAGACTGGGTGTCAAACTGCATACGACTAGGGTTAATTGCCAAAATTTGCCTCTATTCTAAAAACAAACAACGATTTAACATCTTTACCCGTTGTCCAATCACGTACTAATTGTGGCTCTAGTTCGTAATATAACCACGAACGCCAAAAAGACTGTCGATACAACACAAACAATCGGTCACTGCTCACTTGCCATGAGGGTTGCTGCACCCCTTCAATGGTAACACCATAAGCTAAACTTTTTTGTGCGCCAATTTTATGCAAAATACTGTTATCTTGCGACCAACGTAAGCCAATGGCTTGAGGCTCATTTTGCCAATATTGCAACGCTGTGCTCAAACGTAACACTGTCTTATCATTTAATAAACGTTCAACTTCACCCTGAGAAACCGACTTAAGCTCTGTTTTAAGTCCATAACGTAATGTTTCGTTAAATCTAAAAATCGAATTATCACTAATACGCCAGTCTCGTTGTGCGCGAAAACGGGTAAAAACATCGGTAGAATGCGCGCCTATATCGATACTGTATTTAACCCTAGACACTACGTTTGGTAACCACCGAATCGCGGCACTGGTTTTTTCGTTATTTTTTGAGGTTGGTGTAGTTTGTTGATTAGCATACAAAGAGTCTTCTTCATCACTAATCACCAATCGAAAACGCCGTTTAGCATTGGGCAATTTAACTGATGCACGAATACGTATTTTATCTGTTAGCCCACTACTTTCGAGCCATGTGACATCGTTAATAATACGAATACGGCCAATACTATCTTGGTTATTTTCGACTTGGCCAAATAAACTATCAAGCCATTGCGCGGTTTGTGTGGCGCGATACGACACCAAACAATGTTGACTGTCTATCCAACCCAAAAAATGCCCTTCATCATCACGTTGAATACAGTCGCTTGAGCGTGGAGGCGATGTTACATCTACTGCAATAGTTGGCTCAGTATTCACATTAACAATAGGCGATGTGGCTTCTTCGGCAGATACATTTATCGAAACCGCGACACATAGCGTGATGCTGAGACCTTTTATATACCGAGCATTCATCACCACACCACTTCCTTGAGCTTAGGATTTAAGAGATTTAATATGCGGCGCAAGCATAACACGCTTATTTAAAAACAAAAAAGGGATGAAAAAGTCATCCCTTTTTTGACTTTACGACTTATGCGGTGCAATGCATAAGTCATAACTTAATAAAGCTTAGAAATAAGCCATATCAAAGTCCATCATCACATCAGAACCCGATTTTACTGAAGCCAAGCGTGAGCTTAACTCTGGCAACATACGTGTCACAAAGAATTGTGCCAAACGCATTTTGTCGGTATAAAACGCATCGTCTTTGCCAACAGCTGCTTTGGCCATTTTGGCCCACATATAGGCATAACACAACAAACCAAAGGCATGAAGGTAATCTAAGGCCGCAGCATTAATTTCGTCGGGGTTACGGTTTGCTTGTTCAATTACCCATTGTGTTGCCACTTCAATTTCTTTGGCGGCTTGTTCTAAGGCATTATGGATAAACGCTAAGTTAGCATCGCCTGCTAATGTTGCATTAAAATCACGAACTTCGGCAATAAACGAAGCCACAAATACGCCATTATTTTTGGCAACTTTGCGACCCATTAAGTCTTGGGCTTGTACGCCGTTAGTGCCTTCGTAAATCTGAGAAATACGGGTATCACGTACATATTGTTCCATGCCCCATTCACGAATAAAGCCATGACCACCAAACACTTGCTGTGACTCTACACAAGCCTCAAAACCTTTATCGGTTAAAAAGGCTTTAACCACAGGCGTTAACAACGCCACACGGTCAGAGGCTGCTTGAGCAACAGCAGGGTCGGCACTGTATTTGGTTTGGTCAAGAATTTGTGCTGCATACATCGCAAAACAACGTGCGGCTTCGTTATGGGCGCGGACACGTAATAACATACGACGCACATCAGGATGCACTAACAAGCTATCGGCCATTTTTTCGGGCATTTTTGCGCCTGTGGCAGAACGACCTTGTAGACGGTCACGCGCATAGGCAGCGGCATTTTGGTAGGCCGCATCAGACGCGCCTAAACCTTGAATACCCATCGACAAACGTTCGTAATTCATCATCACAAACATTGCCGCTAAACCTTGATTGACTTTACCAATCAAAAAGCCTTTAGCTCCATCAAAGTTCATTACACACGTAGCCGAACCTTTAATACCCATTTTGTGTTCGATAGAACCCGTAGCTACAGGGTTACGCTCGCCTAAAGAACCATCGGCGTTAACCAAAAACTTAGGCACTAAAAACAACGAAATACCGCGTGAGCCAGCAGGCGCATCGGGTAATTTTGCTAACACCAAATGCACGATATTATCGGTTAAATCGTGTTCACCGCCCGTAATAAAGATTTTAGTACCGCTAATGGCATAACTACCATCGGCTTGTGGCTCGGCTTTAGCACGAATAATACCTAAATCTGTACCCGAATGCGGTTCGGTTAAACACATAGTGCCTGACCATTCGCCACTGTACATTTTGGGCAAATACATATCGTTAATTTCTGGTGTGGCGTGTTGCGCCATCGACATCGCTGCACCGATACTTAATAAAGGATACAAAGTAAACGATGGATTTGCAGCAAAAATCATTTCGTCAGTCATTACAGTAACCATTTTTGGCATACCTTGGCCACCAAATTTTTCGTCTGCCCCTAAACCAATCCAACCTGCTTCGGCGTATTGTTTAAAGGCTTCTTTAAAACCTGTGGGTGTAGTCACAACACCATTGTTAATGCTACAGCCTTCTTCATCACCACTACGGTTAAGTGGCAATAAGACATTTTCGCTGACTTTAGCCATTTCTTCTAAAATTGCATTAACTGTGTCCACATCTACATGATTTAACGCGGGGTTATTTTGCCAAAACGTGCCTGCATCAAATACTTCATTTAATACAAAACGCATATCACGGAGGGGAGCTTTATAAATAGGCATTGTTATTCCTCTAAAAATTAAATTAGCCCTCACTCTAACTCTCTCCCACAGGGAGAGAGAACTCCCTCTCCCTGTGGGAGAGGGCTGGGGTGAGGGCAGCAAAAAATTCGTAAAAAAGCCCGCAAACAGCGCGGGCTTTTAGGCTAAGCAATTATCTCATGCTTTTTAGGACTTACACACGGTTATCGCTTATTTGTCTGTATTTAAGCCGTTTCCAACAGCATTAAATACAAACAAAACGCGCTAATCTCAGTGAGATGTGCAAGTCCAATTCACTTAGAATGCAAAAGCATCCGCAGACATTTGCATCAAGGTTTCTGCACCGCCATCAATCATTTCAATATGACCTTTGGTACGTGGCAAAATTTTTGCAAAGTAGAATTGAGCTGCTTGAATTTTAGCTTTGTAGAAAGCGGCATCGCCTTCGCCAGCGGCTAATTTAGCTTGAGCAACTTGTGCCATCCAAGCCCACAAATAAGCCAATGTGACATAACCCGAAAACATCATGTAATCAACGGCAGCAGCCCCTGCTTCGTCGGCATTGCCCATGGCTTTCATGCCAATACGCATAGTCACATCGCCCCACTCTTTGTTAAGAGCGGCTAACGGCTTAACAAACTGAGCCATGTCAGCATTGCCTTCATTGGCTTGGCAAAACTTGTGAATCATTTTGGTGAAATTACGTAGCATTGCACCTTGGGTTTGTAATACTTTACGGCCTAACAAGTCCAACGCTTGAATTTGAGTCGTGCCTTCATACAACATCGAGATACGGGTATCACGAACAATTTGTTCCATGCCCCATTCACGAATAAAGCCATGACCACCAAACACTTGCACGCCGTGGTTTGCCGCTTCGTAACCTACTTCGGTTAAAAAGGCTTTTGCAATAGGTGTCAACAAAGACATCATATCGTCAGCCGCTTTTTTGTCTTCGGCACTTTCACCAGCAGCAACAGTATCGTTGTAACTAGACAACCAATACACTAAAGCACGGCCACCTTCGGCAAATACTTTTTGTGTCAACAATAATTGACGCACCGCAGGGTGAACAATAATTAAGTCAGCTTCTTTTTCAGGATTTTTAGCCCCTGTTAAAGAACGCATCGCAGTACGGTCACGGGCGTATTCTAATGCACCTTGGAATGAACCTTCAGCTGCTGCTACACCTTGAATCGCCGTACCAATACGTGCGGTGTTCATAAAGGTGAACATACAGTTTAAGCCTTTATTGGCAGGGCCAATTAAAAAGCCTGTTGCTTCGTCAAAGTTAATAACACAGGTAGAAGATGCTTTGATCCCCATTTTGTGTTCGATAGAACCACATTTTACGCCGTTACGTTCACCGCTTGGCATAAACTTAGGTACGATAAACAACGAAATACCTTTAGTGCCTTTAGGCGCATCAGGCAGACGAGCTAACACAATATGCACGATGTTATCGGCCATATCGTGCTCACCAGCAGAAATAAAGATTTTTGTGCCAGAGATTTTGTAGCTACCGTCGGCTTGTGGTTCGGCTTTAGAGCGAATCAAACCTAAGTCAGAACCTGCATGAGACTCTGTTAAGCACATTGTGCCAGTCCACTCACCCGAGATTAACTTGGTTAAGTAAACGTCTTTTTGCTCTGGAGTACCGTGCGCTTCGATAGTGTTGATAGCACCGTGCGACAAGCCAGGGTACATACCCCAAGACCAGTTAGCAGTACCCATCATTTCGCTCATGACCACGCCTAAAGACGGTGGTAAACCTTGGCCACCGTGCTCTTCAGGAGCAGATAATGCACCAAAACCTAATTCAACAAATTTTTTGTAGGCTTCTTTAAAACCTTTAGGTGTAGTCACTACGCCATCATTAAATTGACAGCCTTCTTCGTCACCACTACGATTAATGGGTGCTAATTCGTTTTCACAAAATTGCGCGCCTGCTTCAAGCACGCTATCAACTAACTCACGGTCAGTGGTTGCAAACGCAGGAATACTTGCGTAATGCTGTTGTACGTTTAACATGTCATGCAAAATAAACTGCATATCACGGAGGGGAGCTTTATATTGAGCCATCTGAACAACCTCTCACAATTGTGCTGGGACTTTTACCCAGAAAACGCCTACTTTTTAGAACTTACACGGCTATCACGGCGTGATACGTAAGTTCACCCTAAAAACGCAGACAAATTACTATTGATATAGTGTAAAAACTAGCTACCTGACAATACAGTCAATTTAATGACTGGACGTTCACACTGTAAACATTCTCACTTTGTAATGCTATTTTTAGCAGGTTTTTTGTTTTTTTGTCTAATACAAAAATAGCACAGAGATAAAAATCAGTTTTTTATGCCTAATCACGCAACATAAGCACTAAAACTAAAAACTCAAATTCATGTTAAAATCGGCAAAATTTACGGAGTTTATGTTGTGAAAAAAACCGCTATTGCGCTGTTATGTGCTTTTTCTGTGGCCAGTTGCGCTCAATTTCCAAGTGGCTCTAATGAGCTTGGTGGTCAGCCACGCCCTGCTTTTCAAAGTACGGCACTAGGTATGGCAACGGTGACTTCATTAATTGTTTTAATGGAAGTTAAACGTCAAAAAGTTCAACAAACATTGCAAAAACAAACCAACTCAGCAGGTATTGCTAAGTATCAAGCGCGTTTAACTGCGATGGATGCGGTTAAAGGTAACTTAGCCAGTTATGCCAGTGGTCAGCTTTCTTTGGGTGATAAACTCAGCCTAATTAATGCAACCACCGATATCGTGCGTACTAAATTACCCGAATATGGCGACGTGTTAACCACTTTAAGCACTTTAGGACAAGTGTTAATTACTGCACAGCAACAAGCAGCTCAACAGGCTAAATAATCAAATTGCCCTCTTAGCGGAGGGCAATCCCACCCATCCCTACC
>Ga0073900_10002137_pt1 | contig 10531 bp, 10 predicted proteins | sample KloWWTmetKNB5Kit_FD_66666 | JGI IMG/M metagenome (GOLD analysis project Ga0073900, IMG submission 66666) | Active sludge microbial communities from Klosterneuburg, Austria, studying microevolution and ecology of nitrifiers - Klosterneuburg... | ecosystem: Engineered > WWTP > Aerobic digester >... | reverse complement strand
AGCCCCATCCAATAGTACCTATAAATCCGCTACCTATTCGAAAATAAGAAGCATCTGTAAATATTGGTGTGTCTATTTTATTCCATGTTAATCCCGGATCATTCTTTACAATATTAAAAGGTATGTTATTGTAAAGTGCCTTTTGGTCATTAACGCTAATATCTTGGTCTAATATTACAGATAAAAAACGCCTATTATTATTTTCTACGTTATTGCCGTAGTCATTTTTTAGTAAATAGCACCCTAAGTGTCTCCCAAAGTCTGTTTCTAAGAACGGGCAACTTATAGTATGGCTAATGCTCCTGAATCCTAATCTCAATACCCCAAGTGGATTAACGAAGGGTCTTAAATCGTATAAAGAAAGTGTGTTTTTTAAATAAGTATTCCCGTAATTAACAAATGGGAAAGTGTACATATTTTCACCATCTACATAAACAAAGTGATTCTCATTTAAGTCCTTAACGTTGTCCGTTGTAAATGTTATAGGTGGGTAACTTAACTTATATATAGGTAAGTTTTCAGCACGTTCGACCCAAAAGTCATATCCAAGTGTCAACTCAATATCAATAACTCTTTTACTTTCATCTATTCGCTTAACAAATAACTTTGTGAACGGCAGTCTTTCCCCACCCCTTTGCACATAACAGTTAACCCCAACTCCATTGGTATCTCCTGCTGCTGCATCTAAGTACGGGCTTAATGCAAGTACATTTCTATCTGTCCATGCCAAAGTAATACCATAACTTGATATTACGTCAACGGTCTCAGGGTCAACATTACTTATATCTTCATATGTAGGCAGTCTTTCTTCAGACCTCAAATCCAATAGATACCGACCGTTAATTTTAAAGTTGTCCCTTAATAAGTCGCCACCATATATCTCTATACTAACATCACTGATGTCCATTTGCGCTGTTTAGGTCGTTTGCAATATATCCATTAAAGCTAAAGTACTCACCGCTTTCAAGCTCCAAATCCAAGTCGCTGTCAAATATAAATTTAACCATTCCATATTGAACGTATTGATCCGTTAATATAACATAGTAGTTTTCAGCACCAACAAATCTAACCCATTGCTCTTGTTCTTGCTGTGTCAAAGGCATCAACCTTTTGAAGTTGTATCTTACTTGGGTCTTACTGTTCGTTATTTGATTACCCCCATTTGTCGTGCTATTGTATGGCTTATTTGTATTTAATACATCTTTATTACTTGCTGGATTCAATGCAGTCATAACACAATCAATCGAAGTATAACCACCGCCAATGTCAAAGTAAACTATCTGACATGGTTGACCATCTTCTACGTCGTCACATCCTACATATTTATAATATGTGTCAGCACCGTCCAATGTAAGTTTAACCATATAGGTCTTTAACCCTGCCAATCCTGCATGGTGTTTATATCCTATCGGAATACAGTTCACCTTTGCCGCCGTTCCTGTCAATGTTGTTACAGTTGTACCGGTGTAACCTCCTCCACTTGCAGCGTAATCCTTTAATATCGTTACAGTACAAGCTCCCCAAACATAAATCCAATCATAACTTTTTCTACTATACCAATTATTGAACGGCTTAAAGGTCAATAGTTTGTAAGATGTCATATTGTCAATAATATCAAAGTAGTTGTTATTGGTGCAATTAACCACCTTTATAGGTGTTGCACTTGATGTTACTGGGAATCCCGATATAAAACCTGTTACCAAATCAAGTGTTATTTCACCGTACTTTAAAGTAAATGTTTGGAATCCTAAAGCATCTTGAACTGTATTTAATTGTAAACTTGGCGGATTTGTTATTAAACTTTGTTTTATTGGATTTACAAGATTAACGTGATGAACATATGATGTATTTACTGGCTGTATTTCACTTGCAGCAATTATTTTACCCAAAGAATCAATAAGTTGGTATCCTATGCTTTTTTGTGTTAACCCTGGAGTGCCTAACGTGCTTATTGTCAACCCCCATGTTATTGGTTCGTCTATTGCACATATTTCATTCGGTGAACTTGATATATTTACTGCCATTATCTTTGACTATTTTTTACTGCTAAATTGTTTCTTTCAGCCTGTCGATGTTTTTCATCACCGCCTAAATAAGTACCTTGATAAGTACCCTCAAAAAGGACTGCTTTTAATTCCATAAGTTCCTGTCTGCTAAATCTTGACCCACCGTTAACGCTGTTAGCTTGGTCAATTGAATTAAAGACTTGAGGTATTGGTAATTGAGGACTTGTAAAACCACCACTTGCAAAAGGTCTGTACTTGTTTGCCTGTACACGTTCTAAGTAATTGAATAGACTTGGATTTTCTGTTACAAACTTCTTATTACCTACCCATTCGCCATCGTGTACCGTTCCAACGGGGATATGTCCTGTTTCATCTCTTTGACCTGTTCCTGTCCCTGTAAATCCACCCTTTGCGAACTTCTGTGATTTTATAATAGCTATTTGTGTTGCCGTTGCTACACCCGCCGCAATTGCCTGTGCTACTGATACTGGGTTAAATCCTGTTTTAAATGAAGCTATAACAGCCAAAGCTCCGTTTATGTTAGCCTGAATAATTGCTAATCTTTGTGCCTCTCTTGCCGCTTTCTTTTCAAGTGCTTCACGTTTAACATCAAACTCTTTTTGCAGTGCAAGTTCTAAAGTAGTATTTCCCTTTACCGCTTCTAACTTAGCATCATATTCGGTTTGGAGTGATTTTAAATCTTGATCTAACTTCTTTTGGTTATACGTTTGCCAAATATCTAAAAGCTGATTGGTAGTATCTTGTGCGCTTTGTATGTATATGTCTTTTGCCTCATCTTGTTGGGCTTGTAATTTTTGCGCTTCTTCGCTTCTCCTCCCTAACCCACCATCGCCTTCAATTCCCTTTAGTGGGTTTTGTGTTGGATTTAATTGGTCAACTTGATTTATATTAATTCTGCTTGGCAATATTCCCAAAAGGTCATCATTGCCGTTCTTTTTGTTGATAGCCTTAGATGTTATTACCCTTGTTCTTAATTGAGCCTCTTCTAACTTCTTATTAAGTTCATCTAATTGGAGTGCATAGCCACTTAATAACTTGCTGTCATAGGTTTTATCCATTAACTGTTTAAGGTCGCTTATATCCTTTGTAATATAGCTTATTGACCCAAATGCACCTTTTGCTTCTGCTTCTTTTCTTAACCGTTCAGTCTCTTTAGCAATTTCTTCTAATTTTTTCTTTATTGCTGCCTTTTCCTCTGGAGTTAAAACCTTAGTATTATTTGTGATGCCAAATGAGGTATCCTTTGAAAAGTTTTTGCTATCAAACAACGGGTTAATTACGTCGTCTTTAGTCAATCTTTCAACTACTTCTTTTGCAGCCGCTTTACGCCTCTTAATTAATTTTACTAACTCATTCGCTCTGTTTTCATAGTAATCACCTAATAATGTACCTTCAAATGTCTTCCCTGCTAATTTATCAATAGTATAAGCAAGTCCACCACCACCATTTATAACTTCAATAAACTCTGTAACAGAATTTACGTTGCTTTTCATCCACTCTTGAAAATCACTATCTACTGCAAGGTCAGCAAGTGCATTTTTTAGCCTATTCCAAGCATCTGGTAAGCTATCCATTTGGTTTGCCTGTTCAGCTAACAAACTGTTTGTACTACCTATATATGCATTTGACGTGTTAACAATATCATTGAACCTATCCAAATTGTTACTCATTGCCAAAACTAATTCCTGTACATTGGCTGAACCTAACCCCATTTGTTTCAATGCGCCAATTAACCCTACTTGGTCGCTGCCAAATCGCTCCTTTAGTTTTGTAATAACTAAAATCATTGCATCTACTGGCTTAGTATTCAATAGATTTTTAAAATCTTCCTGACTAACTCCTATTTGCTCAGATACTTCTTTTAGCTTAGTTCTTATTACAGAGTTAAAGCGAATCATTGCTCCAGATCCACGCTCTACATTTATACCTAAATCTAAAAATCCTGTTGACAATCCTATTGTTTCGGATGCAGAAAGTCCTAATGATTTAGCAAGTGACCCAAATCTAATAGAAGCATCAACTATCTCATCTGCTGTTGCATTCGTTTTGTTATCAAGTACGTTTATTACGTTACCTAAGTGTAAGAAATTATCCGCTAATTCAGTTCCGTTGGATGTTGCGCCATAAAGAACATTGGATAGCTTTGAAACTTGAGTTGTTATCTCTTCTGCTCCACCTGCAAAATTATCACCTAAAGCAATATTTAAAAGATTGACCGCCTCTGTAAAGTCTCCAACTGATTTTTCTCCTTCAACTCCAAATCTACCAGCAATTTTTGAAATATCAAGTAATTCCTGTAATGTGGTTGAAGTATCTAACGCCCTTAATCTATCTGTTAGCCTTTCAACTGCTTCTGCATTTAGCCCTGTAGTCTTTCTTACGTCTGCCTGAAGTCCATCAATCTCTGAATTTAACCTAATTACACTCGTGACTAATGCAGCCGCCGCCGCTGCACCAGCAACCGCACCACCAACAACTCCACCTCCAACTAAACCGCCTGTTAAGTTACTTGCAATCTGACCTGCCGCCTGTGGATAATTACCAACATTTCTGGCAGCCAACCCATAAGCACGTTCCCTCTTTTGCAATAATGCTTCCTCCTGTTGCAATTGCTTTAACATTGCCTTACCGCCTCGATTGTTTAATTGAGCCTCGCTTAACTTATTGTATTCCTTTCTTAAATCCCTGACAATAAGCCTTAGCCCTTCAATAGATCGCTTTTGCTTTGAATCCGCTTCGATAGCATCCTGGACCTGTTTTTTTCGTATTGCACTATTTGTTTTACGTATTTCATTTTCTGCTTTTAACTCATCCTTTGCAGCCTTGTTAAATCTACGTTCAGCACTTGCCACCTGTGCTTGTTTACGAGCCATATTCTCAATCTCATTCTCGTTCGATTTCCACGCCTTAGTTAAGTCATCGACGGCTGTCTTTGCCTTCTTTGCCCCCTTTTCTATTGAATCAAGTTCTTTCTGACCCAATCCAACTCCATTTATTTTAATATCGAACGCTAAACTTTTCCCTGCCATGGTGTTGTATTTTGAATTACTTTATTGATTTTTTTAATCTTACTCGGCTGCACCACGCAGCTCATTACTGAATCAGAAATAACTATTTCATTTCCAGTTACACTTAATCCCAATCGTGCTATATTTAAAGCACCGTTACAATCTGCATTTATCAACTTACCATTAGCGGTTACGAATAATCCTCGTTTTTTCCTTTTGCCTAAGTACGTTTCGTGTTTACATATTTTTTCCATATCTAATGCAGAACACTTTGAAGTATATGCTTCTTGGGTTACAATTGTTTCAATACCTAATACCATGGCTTTATACTTAATTTGTTCTATTAAGGTAGCATGCGGAATAGATGTGAAATCTCTATTGTTTTTTCTTCCTATGTTAATATTTTGTTTCCAATTGTCGTTTTTGCCTATAATTATCTTTGTTATATTTTTGCTATTTGCTATTTCAACTACTTTCTTACTAGCCTTGTGAATATAGTCTTTTATTTTTTGATTTCTCCTGAATGTTATTCTGTTAAGCCTTTTTGATGTTACGTAATTTTCACACAAAGAAGATTGTAGCTGCTTTTTTCTCTTATTAAAAAAATTATTAATAGCCTTTATTGGTTTCCCATTTATAATAAATGCAGCATCTTTTGTGACACACGTTGCTAAATTATTTAGCCCAACATCTATACCCATCCAATTCCCATCATATTCTTTTATTGGAGTTTCTTTAATTGTGTAAATAAATTCTACAACAAAGTGGTTTGACTTAGGTATTACCCTGCACTGATTTATATTTGTTATGTTTGTTTTTATTGGATTTATGTTTATTACTTTTGGGAAATGAACATATCCATTTTTTAATTTTGCCTGTCTATTTGTAAAATATATTTCAGACAATATTTTTTTATATTTAGGCATTTTGGGTTTAGAAACAAACTTATTGGGGTTAACATCATATTCTCTTTTAGCCCTTTGCCAAGATTTTATATTCTTAAATACAGCCTTTATTATCTGTTGAGAAGTATTTGCAGGTAAAGCCCTAAATGTTTCTTCATTATATCTTGCAAATAATCCAGATAATTCATATTCCGTAAATTTTTCTATATTTCCAAATATAGATTGCCTATAATAATATAATACTTTATTATATAAATCCTTAGCTTTAATGCACCATGGCTTAAAGTGGTCATCTTTGAATATGTGTTGTTCTGATCTTTGCATTATGCTGCGTTCAAACGATCAATAAGGTTATCCAATGCAGTCTGTACATCTCTTTGGTACTCAAGTTCTATATATTGGGTAATATATCCGTATTCTTTATCTACAACGTCCATAAATCCGGTACGCTTATTGTTTTGGCTAAATCTGTAACTTGCTGAAGTTGGCATACCTTCCTGTTTATGTTTGTTTGCCGTCGCAAATGCAGCATTCTTTGCCTCATTTAATGCTAACCCTTTGCTTTGAAAGTATCGTATCAGTCCGTCAATGTATTTACTTGACTTCTTACCTGATCCACGTTGATAAGGTATTCTATTTGCTCTTACTCCTGTGTTTAATGGCTCCCAATAATCATTCATGTAGATTTCACCTACTACATCATCCGCAATGCTTTTGCTAACAAGCTCTATTGATGATACTAAACTACCTGTATTGTTATGCCCTTGAGTTTTTAGCTCCTTTACAAGTTCATTCTTTACAAATATTAGTACGTCATCAATTAAAGCCATGTTAGTTCAATGTTGAATTTACATGATAGTTGTTAAATACACCGCCTGTATCGTTTGAATACTTGAAGTTTTTTGGTATTGTCTTAAAACTTTCCAAAGCCTTTATAGTGTCCTCCAATACCCTTACATCTCGCTTCAATTTCATAATGTCCTTTTCCATGATTAGTAGGATTTCTTTCTTTTTCATTACTTTAGATTAAAGCTGTTAATGTCTGACTTCAATTCTGAATCCAATGTTCTAATTTTTAAAAGCAATGTTTTGCCATAGTCACCATTTCTTATAAGTTCTGATAGCATTTCATATTCACGCTTCATAAAATGTAGTCGCTCTAATCCTGCACGGTATTTTATCTCTGTCATTATACGAAATTTACTATTGTGTCGGATGGAGGGATGACTGAAATTGAACATGGATTCATAAACAAAGTAAATTCACTTATATTAACTCCATAGAGGGCGTTTCCTGTGCCCCAAAATGTATTCAGTTGGTAATCATCAGTAAGGGTTAATTTAGCCTTGTATTTCATGCTAAGAACTGAATCGTAAACAAAGGCACTTGAATCAGGTAAGGAATTAACATATCCCTCTGGTAAATATATTGTATCACCATTGTAGGTATATGCTCTAACAGTCTTTAGGGTTTCAAGAAACTGTTGCATTAAAGTGAAACAATCTTGATAAATCTCAAATTTATTCCTACGCTTTAACCTATTGCTTCTTTCTGGTTCTTTTTCGTAGTACTTATCAACTAAAAGCAAATCGAACGTATGGTTAGCCTTAGAATTACTATTAAATGCATCTGTTATGCCATAACCTGCTTCTCTTACGGCTAAAAGAGGATACTCAAAAGACATTTCATTAGTTGGAAACTGCTTAGCTTGCCACTCCTGTGACCAAAAGTAACATTTGTTTTTTTCGTCTAATGTTTTATCTATCTTTTCATCCTGTATCTGAATGTAAGAATCAATAGCAGCGTAGCATTTAATACCAAGTTCGTCAGTATTAATATACCGTTGGGTTCTAAACAGGTTTGAGATTACTGTATATACGGAGGTATTATTTGCAAACATGCTACAAATATACGCAAAATAATTAAACTTTTAAAGATTTTTGGTTACACTATTTTTGTCCTATCAATGTGTTTCCACAGTTTGCCATTAAGTATTCTATAGATTAAATCTATACTTACATTATATTCTAATGATAGCAATTTGACCTTGGCTCCATACTTAACTCTACGTATTATATTAATAACATCACATTCCTTTAGTTTGCATGATGCACTAAGTTCTCCGGGTCTCTTTTTGATTAGTCCTATATCATATGCGTGTTGTGTATTTTCAGATGCGGTGCACCACTCTAAGTTTTCTAATGTATTGTCAGACGTAATTCCATTTTTATGGTTTATATAAGGCTTATTATATGGGTTGGGAATAAACGCCTTAGCTATTAAACGGTGAAGATTTTGAGTTTTTCTTCCTTCTTTATTAGTAAGACTAACTTTATAATAGCCGCTTTTATGAAAAGATGGTTTCAGTAAATTATGACCATTGTCGTGTTTAGTGTTTTTTATTCTACCTAAGTTAGATACCATGTAATTTTCATAATCTATTATTATTGCCCACTTTTCGCCATCTATATTTTGAATATTTCTAAAATTTTCTTTTGACCATTTTATAGATTTATTTTTATTTTTACATTTTTTGCTGCAAAATTTATATATAATAGTTGCAAAATTTTGTTTTGGAGTGTATTCAATTCCACATATAGTACATATTCTCATTTCATCAAATTAAAAAACCGCAAACAAATATCCCCCTTCACATGGATACCTATTTACGGCTTTAGTTCTTAATAGTTAGTTATAAATGAAGGGCTAACTACAATTTAGTTGCGAATGTCGGACTTGAACCGACGGCTTCGGGTTATGAGCCCGACGAGATACCAACTTCTCCAACTCGCAATGCAAATATAAAAAACATTTCCCAAACAAACAGAATTATTTTCAAAAAAAAGCACCTGTATTTCTACAAGTGCCTGATATAAGTGTGCGAATGTATTTTTAAAACCGTCGCTGGATAAAAACACACAGCGACGGAAACAAAACAAAAATTGAATATCTAAAGGTAGTTAAAATTAAACGCTTTGGCTTCCATTATATATGGATATTTGCCTAAGTACTTCACGAAATCCTGTCTTCATAACAGACTGTAACGGATTTAGATTAGGTTGATTAAAATACCCAAGCTCTATTGCCTTCTGGTAGATAATTCCTTTATATCCTGAACGTTGAAACGCCTTTTTATTCATTAACTCCAACTCCGACATTTGCTTTATGGCTTCGGCTCCTGTAATTGATCTACTTGATTTTGGAGCGCTAAAAAAGTACTTGTAATCGCTTGACGTTGCAAGATCTGAGTAAGTCCGAGACCAAAAAAAAAAGCCTGAATACTTGATTCCGTATCAATGTCGGACAAGTAATCTGTCACCACTCTAATATGATTGTCAATCGCCGTTTGCCCATTCATCCAAGCCAAATTAGGCGAATCTTTACGGTGTATTAAACACGCTAATATCTCAACATGATGTCGAAAGTATGTGTTGAAGTATAAATTTTGTTGGTCGTCGGTCATCATATGCAAAGGCAACGGCAATTTGTCTTCTCCTCGTGGTGCTATCTTCTCACTGTATTCATTCAACTTTTTTTCCAACTCACAAAGCTCTACCCCCATCCATGTAGGCATATCTGGCATAGGTTCACCGCTCCAAATATCATATTCCCCAAATATCTTAGGTATAACAAATGTTTCTCCCTTATACTCGAACTCAAAGTCTCCATCCACCTCTTTAGGTGCTATACTTGCAAAAACACTTCCTACATGACCATAAAGCCTGTAAAGTGTCATGTCTATGCTTTCCCAATCCATGTTATCTTTAACTGGCAAAAGCATCTCAAAATTATCCTTAAAGCTGCCTTTATTGAATCCCATTATAACATTAGGCTCAATATCAAGTACTTGACCTAAAAACTCTACTACGAGCTTTAAAAAGCTAAATTCATTAAGCGGCTTTTCATCACCAAATAATTCATTTATCTGATCGAATACGTATTTGGCATAGAAGTAACGCTTTAACGGTATCTCTTTTCCGCTCTCTGGAATGCGTATGTTTACCTTCTTACCATTGAAGGTGGTTATAGTGGCACTAATCAATTACTTGTAATTATATTAATGCAGTGATAAGATTTATTTTTCATGGTTCTTACTTCTTTACAGACGCTTTCAGCTTTTCCCTGTTCTTATCAAAGGCATCCCAAACATCAAGTACCTTCTTTGTTTCCAACTTAGTTCCTGCATGTTCGTTTACAAAGTCTCTTATCTTTGCCGTGCTGTTTCCAAAGGCAGCCTTCAATTCCTCTGGCGTAGTCGCTTCAAATGCTTTATCTAAGTCAATAGCCTCATCCACTTCAACAACTACCGTAGGTTCTTTCTTTGCCGCTTCCTTGTCCTTTTTAATCTTAGCATCTTTCAACGGATTGTAGTCAGGGTCATTCATTAACTTAGCAAAGTTTATTTCTTCACCCTTTACAGCCACAAATTCAGTTTCAGGCATACTATATTTTGCCCTCAATAATGCTATCCTTTGTTCTGTTTGTGGGAAACCTCGCAAAAAGGTTTGTACTTGGTTTTCTACCATTGTTAACTGTATGTTTGCGCCTCTATCAGCGTACATCAGTTCAAATGCTTCTAATTGTTTGTTTA
>Ga0073900_10002126_pt1 | contig 10551 bp, 3 predicted proteins | sample KloWWTmetKNB5Kit_FD_66666 | JGI IMG/M metagenome (GOLD analysis project Ga0073900, IMG submission 66666) | Active sludge microbial communities from Klosterneuburg, Austria, studying microevolution and ecology of nitrifiers - Klosterneuburg... | ecosystem: Engineered > WWTP > Aerobic digester >... | reverse complement strand
AGCAAATATGTTGATTTAAAAATAGAAGATTTACATCAAGACGAAGATGTATTGGATACTTGGTTTTCATCTTGGTTGTGGCCAATATCGGTTTTTGATGGATTTAAAGACAGAAAAGAGTTGGATTATTATTATCCGACATCCGTACTTGTGACTGGTTGGGATATTATCTTTTTGTGGGTAGCTAGAATGGTTATGGCTGGGTACGAATGGGAACACAAACGCCCATTTGACCATGTGTATTTCACTGGAATGGTGAGAGACAAACAGCGTCGCAAAATGTCAAAATCTTTGGGCAATAGCCCTGATGCACTCAAGCTAATAGAAGACTTCGGGGCAGATGGTGTAAGATTTGGGATGCTCTTAAGTTCCCCAGCTGGCGGAGACTTATTGTTTGACGAAAAATTGGTGGAGCAAGGTAGGAACTTCTGCAATAAAATCTGGAATGCCTTGCGTTTGGTAGATGGATGGGAAACCGACGAAAATATGACAATAAGTGAAGGAGAAATGCTAGCTTACCACTGGATGGTAAACAAAATGAACGCATTGGCAACAGACATAGACAAGAATTTTAAAGAGTACAGATTATCAGAAGCCTTGATGAGCATTTATAGTTTTGTATGGTCTGACTTCTGCTCCTGGTATCTCGAAATGGTAAAACCTAATTTTGGTGAAAAAATATCCATAAAATCACGTGAGAATACTATTCAGATATTTAGTGAAATTTGCTCGCTGATGCACCCATTTATGCCTTTTGTCACTGAAGAGATCTGGCATCAATTGAAAAATGGCAATCAAGATAGCGACTGTATAATCAGTACTTTTCCAAAACCAGCACCATATGATCAAGTCCTTATCGATAGGGTAGAACAGGCCAAAGATATCATCACCAATATAAGAGATGTTAGGAACAAGAACGGCATCAAGATGAAGGATGAACTAGATGTACTGATGATTAAATCTGATCGAGCGCAAGCATTGGTTAACCAATCAGGATGGTCAGAAATCTGTATAAAACTGGGTAATTTGCGATCTATCCAATTGTCTGATGATGAGTCGCTAAAAGGTATTGGTTTCATTTCTGGTACAGAGAAGTGCGTAGTTATTCTCCAACAAGAAATTAATTTGGAGGCTGAGTTGGAAGAAAAGATAAAGGAACTGGAATATCAGCGAGGATTTGTAGCTTCCGTTCAAGCTAAACTTAGCAATGAACGTTTTGTAAGTGGTGCACCTGAAGTGGTCGTAGCTAAGGAAAAAGCCAAATTGGCAGATGGTATGGAGCGAATCCGCATCTTAGAGGACGATATTAGAAGGTTGCAAAATTGATATTAAATATGCGATTGAGCATTTAGTGTAACTCAATTCACTACATTGTAACACACCTTTATTTTAGTCTAAAAGCTTATCCTAAAGGTATGACGCAAAAGTTGTAAATATAATGCAACAAAGAATTACGGCATATGAATGTACCGAAAGTAAATATTTGCTGAAAAGAAGATTTAGCTTAAATCGCTTTTGAAAAATCTCCGATGAAACAGTAAGATAGATGCTACACCTACCGTAATTGCAGAATCGGCAATATTGAAAACAGGTCTGAAGAATTCAAATCTTTGTCCGCCCCAAATAGGCATCCAGTCAGGTAATACCGTATCTATCATTGGGAAATAAAGCATGTCCACAACTTTTCCAGTTAGAAAACTACCATAGCCGCCTTCTGGTGGAAATATAGTAGCAAGACCGCCATGATAATGAGATTCTGAGAAAATCAACCCGTAAAACATACCATCAATGGAATTTCCGACAGCACCAGCAATTACCATACTAAAACTGATGATCAATCCAGTGGTTTCGTTTTGCTTGATGAGATTATATAAAATATATAATAAAAAACCTGTCATTACGATCCGAAAGATGCTTAAAATATATTTACCTGTCAATCCACCAAAACTCATTCCGAACGCCATACCTTCATTTTCTACAAAATGAATTTTCGCCCAACTCAATCCCAAGATATCAAAGCCATCACCATAATTAATATGGGTCTTAATCCAAATTTTTACAGCCTGATCAATGATTAGGATAAGTAATATGGTAAACAGTACAATCGTGCTTTTATTCACAACATTTTATTTTGAAAGGTGCAAAAATATTGAAAATTTTATCAATACATGTATTAATCTCAATTTTTGGTCGTATAAGTTGCTTTAGTATACAAATTTTATTTTTTTTTGGTGAAGAATTAAATAAAAGTATAACTTTACCTTAAATTTTTTCATAATGTATAAGATATTATTTTTTGTTTTTAGTATTCAATTAGCATTTGGTTTTACTGACCCTTCAATAATAAAAAAAATTGATCCTTTGGTAATTAAAAATTATACCCAAAAGGAATCAGCAGAGTATATTGTTTTATTTAAGGATAGATTGGTTTATTCAAAATCGTTGGCTTTAAGGTCTAAAAATGAAAAAGCGAAATATGTTTATGAAACATTATTTAATCATGCAAAAAAAACGCAGCGCAAGGTCGTAAGCTTTTTGAGTAATAAGAATATTCCCTTTCAATCATTTTATGTGATAAATGCGATAAAGGTTACTTCAGATGAGGTTACAATGATGACACTTGCTGAAATGGATGAAGTGGAACGAATTATAGATGATACACCCATGAAGATGTTGGATTATGAATCAGAAAAAGTTACAAATTCAAGAAGTTCAGAACCAGAATGGGGATTGAAATATATTAAAGCTGATAGTGTTTGGGCCAAAGGGTTTACAGGGCAAGGCGTTATAATCGGTGGTCAAGATACTGGCTATGATTGGCAAGTAAGTCCGCTAAAACAAAAATACCGAGGATATATCGATAGCACTTCAGCTACACATGATTACAACTGGCATGATGCAATTATCAAAAATAATCCTATTTTTCCAGATACAATATTAAATCCTTGTGGCCTATCTGTAAAACAACCTTGTGATGACAACAATCATGGTACACATACTATGGGCACAATGGTAGGTGAAGACGCCGACAACAAGATAGGTGTTGCACCTGGAGCCAAATGGATTGCTTGCCGCAATATGGATCGTGGTTGGGGCCAACCTTCTACATATATAGATTGTTTTGAATGGTTTTTAGCTCCGAAAGATTTGAATGGACTAAACCCGAATCCTACAAAAGCACCGCATGTTATAAATAATTCATGGTATTGCAGTAGAGAAGAAGGTTGTAATGAATCCAATTTTTTACTAATGGAAGAAGTTGTCAAAAATGTGAAAGCATCAGGCATTGTTGTAGTTGTATCAGCAGGCAATAGTGGAAACGGATGTGGAAGTGTATCCGGTCCACCTGCATTTTTTGAATCATCACTTTCAATTGGCGCAACAGACATAAATGGCAATATCGCGGGATTCAGCAGTAGAGGTCCCGTAATGATAGACAGTTCGTTTAGGCTAAAGCCAAATGTCTCAGCACCAGGTGTTAATGTTAGGTCTGTCATCAGAGGTGGTAGTTTTGCTGGATTTAATGGAACTAGTATGGCAGGACCACATGTGGCTGGTATTGTTGCATTGATCATTTCTGCAAATCCTGCGTTGGCAGGCAATGTGGATGTAATAGAAGATATCATAGAAGGAAGTGCAATTCCTACAGTTTCAGAAATGAGCTGTAGTAATTTTGATGGAGCATCGGTACCTAATGCGGTCTTTGGATATGGTATTGCAAATGCACTTCAAGCTGTTAATAGGGCATTAGAATTTAACACCAATATCCTTGAGAATGAACCATCAAGCATCAAAGTATTTCCAAATCCAACTGATGAATTACTCACTTTTGTTATTGAAAACGGCAATGAAGTAATGGAGAATATAGAAATAATCGATTTGAGTGGTCGAGTGGTAATTGTGATGGAACAGCGCAAAAATCTGATGTACACAATGCCGGTAGCAAGTCTGGAGTCAGGTATCTATTTTTATCAAGTGAAAACAAATCAACAAACAACGGTTGGGAAATTTGTTAAATTGTAATCTTGGACTAATAACCATCTAGGATAGATTTTACCATTTTCTTAACTTCGGTTTCAGTAAAGTTCTTGGAATTTCCTCCTTGAAAACTGATTTCTTTATCGCTCAATGTCATGATTACAAAAAAATCATAACTTCTTGCTTCGCCACCATGTTTTTTTTCGAAAATGAAACCAGAATCAAATTCTTCAACAATTTTTGAAAAATCTGACAGTTCGATTACTTGATCTTTTTTCTGCTGTTTTAATTTTGTATTTGCAGACGTAAATGCATTTCCCATAAAAACTTGTATGTCATATCCATCGTTGTTATGTATGTTTACATCGGTCAACGAGCCTGCACCCAATTTTGTAACTTGTACATCATCAGGGGCCATTATAGTAAAAGGGATTCCATATCCCATTAAGTTAAGCCCATTTTTCTTATTTGGTTGTCCCGCACATCCGGCTATGACAACAAAAAGTACGATACTTACTACTTTTTCTAAACTCATGATATTAATGTTTGCAACAAAAGTATAAAATTTGTGTGAGAAGGTGAGAAAATGCTAAATTTTACTAGGATGACTATTATGAGATTCTTCTATAGTATAATGAATTACCAAATTACTAGCAATACAATAAAACATATTATGAAATAAAATATATTATAATGCTTGTATTTTGTATTTTATTTGCATGTTTTTGCCCACTATCTTTGCATTATCAAAAGCGAATAAGAGTATTTGTTTCTTAGTTAAAATTGAGATTGAGTTAAATATAATTGCCTGTCGGGGTGAGATACGATTAGGCACGTGAGTTTTGGATATGTTTATGGGATTATAATTTGTAAATGGTCGCTGGGGGGCGACCATTTTTTTTTTCAGCTATTCAAAGAACTAATAATCTATATGGAATTAGAAAGTACTAAATCTATCCTTGACATGATTGATAAAATAATAAAATTCGATATATTGAATTAGGCTTAAATTATTGCAGTTATTCTTCAGCTATTTTATTCTAATTAAATAATACTGTAAGTTTTTAAGAAATTTTGTAACTAAAAGAAACCCAATAAAAACTAGTAAAATTTAACTATAAAACTGAAAATGTAAAAAATAAAGAGGGTAGTAGGAAATTTATGTCTTGTAGAAAAATTACTACAAAAATCTAAAACATTAAAAATATAGCATTTTATAAATTAAATAAATAAATATGTAAAAATCCCGTTAAAACAGTGCTTTACTTCATTTTTTTATTACGTACTTTTGTGCCTATCAGGTATAGCTAGGTATTTTTTTAACCCCAAAATTTTCCTATCTTATGAATGTACGTCAGTATATTTCACTGTTATATCTATTGATATCTTTTCAGGTAACAGCGCAATTTAGTATAAGTCAACAAGTTCCAATTCAGGCTATTTCTGCTTGTTCAGATACAGTCACATTTCAAATCACAGTTTTAACGCAAACAACTCTAGGCTCAACAGGCAATGAACTTACATTGGATTTTGGTCCAGGAGCTCATTACATTATAGGTAGTGCAAATGTCATAAGCACAAATAATGGTGTAACTATGACAATGCCATCAATATCGGTTACCGAAAGCAATGTTAGTAACGAAAATGTACCTGTATTTAGTATAAGCGATCTGGTATTTGCTGATCAATTTACTTTGACTTATCAATTGGCACTTGATTGTAGTGTGATAGGTATGCCTGTATTGCAGAATGTTGTTTTGGCTACCATGAGTGGTTCAAATGGCAACGTTTCTAATACATCTGACCAGTATAATGCATCAAACGGTGTAATGAATATTCTACCTAATGGTCCAGGTGCAAGTCAATCGCCCAATCTTATATTTCCAAATGGTGTGGTAGGACAGTTATATACAAGGACAATCAGGGTGAGAAATGGTGGAAGTTCTGTTGACAAATTTATGTTTTACGATACAACCGGTGTAGGGCTTACGGTCGTACCAATAAGTGGTGGAACGATATTAAGCACTACAACTGTAGGTACGAATGTAATTCGTGTTTATCGTTTTGATGATTTTACGTCGATTGGCAATTTAGATGATTTATTTGACACCAATGAAACGATTGAGGTTGTTCAGTCTGTTACAATCGCTGCTTGTACTAATCTAACTTCATATTTTGGTGCAAATTATGGATGCTATGGACTCGAAAGTTGTGGGAGTGCCACAGGAACTCGAAGGATAGGAGGCGCATCTTTGAATCCAGCAGTCCAACCGAATCTTGTCACAACTATACGACGCGAACCAATTGTTTGTCTTGATGAACCAAGAACAGGTCAAATAATACTAAAGAATACAGGTACAGACGCAGCTAGACAAGTAAGTATCACAATTTTTAAAGATAATGGAGCGACAAGTGCCAGTAATGATGCCATATTTGGTTATCTAGACACAGCATCTATTACTTACACATTATATGTTTCGGGTACACCGACTATAATTGATCCTGCATTAACTGGAAATATCAATAATACAGCCAATGCCGAAGGTTGTGGTTATCTTAAACCGAGACAGGTGAGTTTTATAATTCCATTGATACCAGCAGGCGATTCAGTGGTCATTTCAGCTGATATGATTGGATGTTGTAATGAACCATGTACCCGAAATCGATTTGTAAGAGATGGATTTGCATTTTCGGGCTCTTATTTAAATGGATGTGGGACATCACCTCGTAATATCACTGTTCAAAATGTGCTTCCTCGCCACCATTTGCAACAGGAAGTATTGTTAGACGCACCGACTGATGTCAATGATGGAGATGTATTTAGTATGATTATTGATGTAACAAGATTTTTTTATTCTAGTCCCATTTCTCCATATACACATAGTTTTGAAGTCACTTTACCTCCAGGTGTTATGTTTTCTGGTTCACTTAGTGATATTGTCATTTTGAAAGCAAATGGTATGCCTTATACTATTACACCTACGATAGGATATGACCCTATGACAAATAAAATCACTTTTACATTTACCAATGTAAATCCGATGCAGGATAAAATGAAAATTTTGTTTAATAATCTTATGGCAGTTTGTGCCAAAGGAGGCGGAGGTGCGATCATGGTAGATGCTTATATGATGACAAATCCAATGTGCTCTTGCAATCCTCATACATTGTGCGTAAATAGAAGCATTCAATTGCACTGTCCGATACCTTGCCCAAGAGGTGGTATGTATAACAGAGATTTTAGTATGACTAGGACTAACATTGGGTTGTTGGATAATGATAATAATGGAATTCCCGATTCACCACAAGGCACACAATCTCCATTTGTAAGGGATAATTATGCTATACATTGTGATACATTTGAAAGTGAGTTTACAGGTATCGTAGTCATAGGACCTGACTCACCTCCAGAAGGATTTATTTATGGTTATGCAATAGACTCATCTCAGACTGCGGCAAAGCTTATTCCACTTTCTGGTAAAGTAATAATAACTAGACCTGGAGGTACGACGTTTACTTGTACAAATATTCCTGTTGGTAGTACAGGGTTATATCATTACGCCAATTTTTCTATCAGTAATCTTGCATCATGTGGATACGGCCCTACTTTTGTAGGTGGAGATACAGTAAGAACTTATATAACTTATGCTGTAAGTGATGCAAATAGATATTCAGGTGTTTTTCAATATCCTGTCAAAACTAGATATTATTTGAGTAATGTAGATTATAGGGATACACCATTTTCTAGTACAACAAATCTACAGATGTATTATTGTGATAATTATTCTGGAGAATTTGGATTAGTAGGATTGTATGATGCATCTAATGGACAAAGAAATCTTACTCATCAAAGTTGTGATACTTTAGAAACTATTATGGATTATTTCCTAGGAGTAGGTCCATCCCAATATTATTCTGGAGGCAACTTTTTTACTAATGAATACAGGCCCATTTCATACTATGACACATTAAGAATTACTGTTCCTGCTGGTTATACATATCATAGAGCCACAGTAGCATATAATTACAATGGAGTTCAGAAGCTTGTATCTATTACGCCCATAGATGTTAATGCAAATCCATTAGTTTTTGTGATTACAAATTTGTTTGAAATTAATGGCGGCACTTTACCTATTGCAGATGAAGGGCATTACATACAATTTAGGACTTATATGGTGGCAAGTTGTTTGGCTACATCTTCCAACACTATAAATATAAATATGCGGCAGAGATCCATACCTGTAGGGAAATATGATCATCTAGTCACTGCTGCCAATAAACTTTACTCGAGTACAAATGTGATAAGTTACAACAAGCCGAATATCTCCATCTCTAGTGCAGAACCAATAGTACAGGCGGCTACCGATACTGTTTCTTGGGATATTACATTGACCAATACTACACCTTTTCCAGCCAATAATGTATGGTTTGGAGAAGTCGCTGGTGGCTCGATTGAATTTATTCAAGCCCAACAAATAAATTGTACAACCGGTGCTTTGATAGGATCTGTATTGACAGATAATGGCATGGGTGTATATGAAACAGGCACCCTGAATGGCAATAGCCAGAGATGTTATAGGGTGACAGGACGAATTACTTCTTGTATGACAAATGATTTGACTATTTCTTCAGGATGGAATTGTGGCGCATATCCAGAAACCACTCCTGAGGCGATTTGTGATAGTGAGTTATTGTTACGTGCTACCTTATTGGAGTCAGGTCTCAATATTCAAATTGTAAATCAACCTTTGACTGCTGTTGAATTATGCGATACTATCACATATGAAATTATAATATCCAACCCAAATGTTGGACGAACTGAAGATGTGATTGTTGGATTTACGATTCCAGGTGGTGTTGATGGTGTCGAAATTATACCCAACAGTTCATTCCTAAGGTTTCCAGCTTCGACAGGGACTTATCCAGCATCACCAAATCTCTTAGATCCAATAGTAAATGGAATAAATTATGAATGGGTCATTCCAAATAGTATAATCGGTGGATCAGGTTTGGATGGTACCTTGGATGCTCCTGAAAATCAATTCAGATTAAGATTTAAAGCGAGAACTGTGCCATGTGATATTAGATCGGGTATTAGATTCTTTTTTAATGCAAGAGGTATGTCCCCATGTGGCGTGCCTGTAGAAGCGACACAACAAGCAACACAACGGATCAATTTGGTTGGATCTCTTGGGGCAGCTGGTGCATTTGTTGTAAATACGGAAGTAGGTATGCCAAGGTATTGCATTCAGGATTCAACCACTATAGATGTAAATTTATTGTATATAGGATCAGTAGCCACAGACGGAAATGAATTGGTAAGCTTAACTATTCCTGCTCATTATCAAATAGTGAGCGGATCTTATGTAGCCACAGGAGCTCCTGCACCGACATCTGGTCCAACTCCAGCTGGCATGGTGGTAGATGGAAATGTTTATCAATTATCATTACCTGCCGGAATAACGATTGGTGATGAAATAAACTTCAGTTTACAAATTTCTAAAGTGGATACGGCGGTATGTATATTGGATCCTGTAATTTTAACAGAAACGAGTAGGGTATTCCAAGCGACATGTTCATCAGATTTGGGCATTATGTGTGATATCGTCGAAGTAAGTGGAGATGATAGAGACACAATGACTATTTTACCTGCAGTGTTATCGTTTAATGGACCACTTGACACTACAATTGTCTGTTCTTTATTAAGTATTTATTTATCTTCTGATGGTGGATATACTATAAATGATGCTTGTGGAAATGTAACCATTACATCTGAAATTATTACAAGTCCACCTTGCTTGATCGATGGAGATTATTCCGTAAGGTGGATAAGTATTGATGACTGTGGTAATAGAGATACAATAGTAATTACATTAACAGTAATAGATACAGTTCCTCCTGTGATATCAGGTGTCCCTAATGATATTACTGTTACATGTGCAAGTGATGTACCACCGATCCCACCGACCTCTACTATCACAGTCATGGATGATTGTGCCTTAATGCATACAGTAACAATCGTTGACGAAGTTACAAATTTGGTTTGTGCAAATAAATACACATTATTAAGACATTTTATTGCTACAAATGAATGTGGTAGAATGGATACATTAACACAAACTATCACGGTAAATGATAATATTAAGCCGCTTTGGATGACGCTTCCGCAAGATCTTTTTGTGGAATGTTCCGATCCAAATCGGACCACAATAATAAATAACTGGCTAGCTGCTTTTGGAAATGCCATGTCCTTTGACAATTGTAATGGACCAGTAACAATAACTATGACAGCTGGTTTGCCGGTAACCACTTGCGGTGGAAGTACGACAACAGTCTACAATGTCACAGCTGATGACGGTTGTGGAAATAGTATTACTGCTTATGCAGATTTGGTCATATTTGACGATACACCTCCAACTTTGGTGCCACCTGTCGATATTACGATAGCATGTACAGATAATTTATCTACATCACTTAGTAGTTGGTTTGCTACCACATCAGCTACAGACGGATGTGGCGGTACAGTATCATTAACTCAAACATTAATATCCGATGTTGAATCTTGTAGTGGGA
>Ga0073900_10002122_pt1 | contig 10567 bp, 7 predicted proteins | sample KloWWTmetKNB5Kit_FD_66666 | JGI IMG/M metagenome (GOLD analysis project Ga0073900, IMG submission 66666) | Active sludge microbial communities from Klosterneuburg, Austria, studying microevolution and ecology of nitrifiers - Klosterneuburg... | ecosystem: Engineered > WWTP > Aerobic digester >... | reverse complement strand
TCTTTATCCAGCATATCGATGGTAACAAACGTTGAGCCCTCTCTGTCTGTGATAAAAGGACCTGTGTACTTCGCAGCTTCATCATCACTATACTTTGATGCAGCTTCATTGAATCCTAAAGTACCTGCAATTATTTTTGAACGAACGGTATCTAATTTTCTTCTTGCCTGGCTTATTTCTTCTTCAGTAACAGGAGGGATACGGAGTATATGACGAACAATGGCATCATCACCATTCCGTTGCACCATCTGAATGATATGAAAACCGAATTTTGATTTAACAGGAGACGATATTTCACCTTCTTTCAAACGGAAAGCAGTTGACATAAAAACGGGGTCCCATGTTTTTTCCGCCCGGTTTATCTGGTACTGACCACCCCTATCCCTGCTACCCGGATCTTCTGAAACTTTTTTAGCCAATTGCTCAAAAGTTGTCACCTTCATTTCAATCTGCTTCTTATAATTGTTCATCTCCCCGGCAATATACTGCTCCAGTTCCCTGGAAGCTTTGGGATAACTGATAATCTGGCCTATCTCCAGCTCAGACTCGTAAAAAGGAAGGCTGTCTTTGGGTATTTTTTCAAAATAGGCTTTTACTTCAATAGGAGTGATCCTTACATTTTCTACAATTTTTCGCTGCATGGCCTGTGCCAGCTTTTGTTCTTTTACAGATTCTCTTGCATCATCCTTGATCTGGTAAATAGTTTTTCCTGCAATTTCTTCCAGGGCTTCCTGGCTACCTAATTGGTTAATATATGTCCGAATCCTGTTGTCCAGATCTGCCTCTACTTCTTCATCCGTTACCGGCAAAGAATCTTTTTGAGCCTGCAGCATCAACACCTTTGAGATTATAGCCTGCTCCATCAGTAAACATTCACCATTTTCCGGAACAGTGCCTCCCTGGCGAGCAATATCTGCCAGCGAGTTTTTAATATCTGATTGAAGAATGATCTTATCGCCGACAATACCGGCAATTTTATCTGCTATTACTTTCTTAGGTTGACCCTGGGCAGATGCAACAACAAACAACAGCAACAAACAGGCAGTAAAAATTTTCTTTGTAATAAGCATAAGTTCAAAAGTACTTTGCCGGGCAAAACTTAAATATAACCCGGAAGGTATTTAACAAAAGTTTCTAAGTGACGGCTACAGCCTGAAAACAAGATACAAGCTTTCCAGGCTGTAGCTTATACCTTGATATTATAATGTTCGCTTTACTTCTTCAATTTCATAAGCTTCAACCACATCGCCGACTTTTATATCACTGAAATTCTTGATAGTCAATCCGCATTCCATACCAGATACCACTTCTTTTGCATCGTCTTTGAATCGCTTCAGGGAGGCCAGTTCCGCATTGACACCTTCCCCGGTCGGATAAATAACGATACCATCACGTATCAGGCGAATCTTGGAATCTCTCTTAATCTTACCATCCAGTACAATACATCCGGCAACTGTTGCTTTATCGAACTTAAACACTTCCCTTATTTCCACATTAGCAACAATTTTCTCCTGCACTTTCGGTTCCAGCATACCTTCCATGGCACTCTTCACTTCTTCAATCGCATTGTAGATAATAGAATACATCTTTATCTCAATACCTGCATTATCTGCCAATCTTGAGGCCTGCAGGGAAGGACGAACGTTAAAGGCAATAACGATAGCATCAGATGCTTCAGCCAGTACGATATCACTTTCATTGATCTGACCAACCCCTTTATGTATAACACTTACCAGTATCTCCTGTGTAGATAGTTTTTGCAAAGAGTCGCTCAACGCTTCTACTGAACCGTCCACATCACCCTTGATAATAACTTTCAGTTCTTTAAAACTACCCAATGCAAGACGACGGCCTATTTCATCCAGTGTAATATGTTTCTTGGTTCTGATACCCTGCTCACGCAGTATCTGTGCACGGCGATATGCAATTTCCTTTGCCTCTGCTTCATCCTCGTAGACCTTAAATTTTTCACCTGCCTGTGGTGCTCCGTTTAACCCCAATATTACAGCTGGTGCAGAAGGTCCTGCTTTATCTTCTTTTTTATTTCTTTCATTGAACATGGCCTTCACACGGCCAAAATACTGGCCACTGACAATCAGATCCCCGGGTTTCAATGTTCCGTTCTCCACCAATAATGTTGCTACATAGCCACGGCCCTTATCCAGTGAAGCTTCAATAATGGTACCTGTTGCTTCCCGATCAGGATTAGCTTTCAGGTCAAGTATTTCAGCCTCAAGCAGAATTTTTTCCAGGAGCTTGTCAATATTCAATCCTTTTTTGGCGGCTATTTCCTGGTTCTGGAACTTACCACCCCACTCTTCCACGAGTAAATTCATTTGTGATAATTGCTCGTATATCTTCTGAGGATTAGCCCCGTCTTTATCAATTTTATTGATGGCAAAAATCATCGGTACACCTGCTGCCTGGGCATGGCTGATAGCTTCACGGGTTTGCGGCATCACTGCATCATCCGCTGCAATAACAATTACTGCAATATCGGTAACCTTGGCACCCCTTGCCCTCATCGCTGTAAAAGCTTCGTGACCGGGTGTATCTAAGAACGTAATTTCTTTTCCATTAGCTAATTCCACCTGGTAAGCACCGATGTGCTGCGTAATACCGCCGGCTTCACCTGCTACCACATTTGCACTGCGTATATAGTCAAGCAATGATGTCTTTCCATGGTCAACGTGGCCCATGATAGTAACAATCGGAGAACGGGGCTGAAGATCCTCTTCATCATCTTCTTCCATTTCTTCTTCCATTTCCATGTGTTTCTCCATGTCAATAAATTCGACATCGAAACCAAATTCACTGGCGACCAATTCAATTACTTCTGCATCCAGACGCTGATTGATGGACACCATGATACCAAGACCCATACATTTACTGATAACATCTGCAAAGCTTACATCCATCAAATTAGCCAATTCGCTTACACTGATAAATTCAGTAACCTGCAATTTGTTATCTTCTGTGGCTTCACCCATTGCATCGGCCATTTCCTGTCTTTTCTCACGGCGTAATTTGGCTTTCAGGTTTTTACCTTTTCCACCACCACCAGACAATTTTGCCTGTGTTTCCTGTATTTTTCGCTGGATCTCTTTTTCGTCAATCAATTTTTCTTCGCGACGACCGCCCCCAACTGCACCGCGGCTATCGCGGCGATTGCCACCGGCACCGGGTCCACCCCTTCCACGGTTGAAACCACCACCGCCACCCGGCCTTTTATCTTCTTCTTTATTAATGAAAATTTCCCGTTTGGTATCTTTTTTCTCTATCGGGATACGTTTCCTTTTTTTCTTTTCATCTTTTACAGGCCTTGTATCGCTATCAACGGGTAATTCAATCTTACCAAGAATTTTCGGACCCGTCAATTTCTCCACCTCGATATTTTCAATAACTGAATGCTGTTCTTCAGGTACCGGTTCTTCTTTTGCAACTACTTCTTCAACAGGCTTTATTTCTTCTGCTACTTCTTCGTCTTCCTTTTTCTTTTTTGCTTTACTCTTTACAGTTTTTTCTTCTGCAGGTTTTGGCTCTTCTTCCTTTTTAACTTTGGTAATCTTTTTAGGACGGGTTGAAGAATCTATAGCAGAGAGGTCTATCTTTTTCACCACTTTAGGTCCTTCTATTTCAGGAACCTCCAATTTTACCACTTCTTCTTCTTTCTTTTCTTCTTCTTTAACAGGCTGAACCGGCTTTTCTTCTACTGGCTTTGGCTCTTCCTCCTTTTTGGGTGCTTTAGGAGCCGGCTTTTCTTCTTTTTTGAAACTAATCTCTTCGTCCTCTTTTTTCTTTTTTGCTTCTCCCTGGGCTCCTTTGGGTAATTCAAGCTGGTCGCTTTTCATCTTTGCGGCCTTATCACTTTGAAATTCCTGTTGCAAAGCCCGGTACATATCCTCAGTCAACTTAGACGTAGGCTTAAGATCATCTTTAGCAAATCCTTTCCCTATCAAAAAGGCAATAAGAGTGTCCTGGCCAATGTTAAATTCTTTGGCCGCAGCTAATAATCTTGGAAGTTTTAATTCTGCCATTCAGTTTATTTAATTGTCGTTAAGTCAAATGCTGTCATAATAGTACATAGCAAATAAGCAGGAAATTCCCAATGACTTATTTTACTACAATGACATTGCTGACTTCATTTATTCTTTTTCAAATTCTTCTTTCAGCACTTTTCTTAATTCATCAATCGTTTCTTTCTCCAGATCAGTTCTTCTTTCCAATTCCTCGGGAGTAAGGGCCAACACACTCCTGGCTGTATCACATCCTACCCGTTTCAGCTCATCAATGATCCAGGTTTCAATTTCATCACTGAACTCCTCAAGATCAATATCAAACTCTTCCACTTCACCTTCGTTGTCACGATATACATCCAGCTCATAACCGGTCAATTCAGAGGCCAGTTTGATATTTACACCCCTTCGGCCGATCGCCAGCGAAACCTGGTCTGGTTTAAGGTAAACATTTGCATGTTTATTCTCATTATCCAACTCCATACTAGTGATCTTGGCAGGTGTCAGTGAACGTTGTATCAGCAACTGGATGTTACTGGTCCAGTTGATCACATCAATATTTTCATTTTTTAACTCACGAACGATACCATGTATCCGGCTTCCTTTCATACCTACGCAGGCACCGACGGGATCAATACGATCATCATACGATTCAACAGCAACTTTAGCTCTTTCTCCCGGATCACGAACAATTTTTTTGATAACAATCAAGCCATCAAAAATTTCTGGCACTTCAATCTCCAGCAATTTCGCAAGGAAGTCGGGTGAAGTACGGGAAAGAATGATAACAGGGTTGTTATTCTTCATATCCACTTTTCTTACAACAGCACGGATATTCTCGCCTTTTTTAAAATAATCCTGTGGTATCTGCTCACTTTTGGGCAATATCAGTTCATTACCTTCCTCGTCCAACAATAGTATCTCTTTCTTCCACACCTGGTACACCTCAGCACTGATGATCTCTCCGATTCTGTCACCATATTTTTTGGCCAGTACATTTTTCTTCAGGTCACTGATGCGGCTGGCCAGTGTTTGTTTGGCTGCAAGGATAGCCCGGCGGCCAAAATCAAGCAGGTCAATCTCTTCGTACAACTCTTCACCAACTTCAAAGTCTGGCTCTATCTTCACAGCGTCAGAATAGGCAACCTGCGCCAGCGGATCTTCCACTTGCCCATCTTCCACAATCATCCTGCGACGGATAATTTCAAGGTCCCCTTTTTCAGCGTTTACAATCACATCAAAATTCTCATCACTACTATACTTTTTACGCAATAGGGTTTTAAATACATCTTCCACCACTTTCATCATGGTAGGGCGGTCAATATTTTCCGCATCTTTAAAATCCTGGAATGCGTCGATCAGGTTAATACTTGACATAACACAAAGTTTTGAAATCCCGGTTGATTAAAATTTAATTTGAATTTTTGTTGTTTTTATATCATCAAAAGAAATAGTGTGTTGCACTGTTTCCATTTTTTTTCCTTTTCCTTTAACTTCTTCCACCACAATTTCGGTATCTGTTGCACTGATCAGCTTTCCTTCAACCCTTTTACCCTCTTTTCCTGTTACTTCGACATAACGGCCAATATTTTTCAGATACTGCCGGTGTAGTTTCAACGGCTCATCCAAACCCGGTGAAGACAATTCAAGGGAAAAATCTCCCTCCGGAAACATTCCCTCTTCTTCCAGCTGCTTGTATAATTTACGGTTATATTGAACCAGTCTATCAACACTAACCCCATGATTACCATCGATATACACCTTAATGTTGTTGGTAGGTTTAATTCTAATTTCAACCAAAAACAATTCCGGTTCAGCGCTGATCAGGGCTTTCACCCTTTGCTCAATTGCTTGTATTTGAGATTCTATGTTCATGGGGTATAAAAGAAGAAGGGAACGGCCTCGTTCCCTTCTATCGTCTTTTTCCGATGCAAATGTAAGGGAAATGAATGGTATGAGCCAAATTGAAAATCTGAAAAACAGAAGGTTAATAATTCGGTAAACAACGGCAAATTCCCGGCAATGAAAAAAAGGGCCGTCTTATCTTTACACTATAATGAAGTACATTTTATTCGCCATCCTGGCTTATATATTATACCAGTTCATTTTTAAACTGGTCATTCCTGTGTACCTGGCCAGCCGCAAAATAAAAAAAGGATTCCGTGAAATGCATAGCCGTATGCAGGAACAGATGCAGGAGCAGCAGGGCTTTTCATCCCAAACTTCCCCCTCAGAACCTCCTCCTAAAAAAAAGGCGGGAGATTATATTGAGTTCGAGGAAATAAAATAATCACTTTTTCTGTGCAAACAACCAGGGAAACAAGCCTGGTTCAGCAAAGGCAGAGTCCCAGCTATTATGGTTAGCAGTTGGATACAACGTAAATTTTACTGATGCTTTTACAGCTTTTAAAGCTACTGTCATTTTTTGGGATAATTCCGGTGGCACAACATCGTCCTTACCCCCATGAAATATCCACCATTTGGTTTTCTTAAGTTGTGAAGCTGTTGAAGGTTCGCCGCCGCCACATATAGGGAAGGCCGCTGCGAAAAGCCTGGGATTACGTCTCACTATCTCAAAAGTCCCCATACCACCCATGGATAATCCACCAACATAGACCTTTTTCTTACTTACCTGATAGTCCTTTAAAATTGTAAATAATAATTCCTGTGCCAGCTTCATCGCAATTGTTGGTTCGCCTTCTGCTTTAAATGCAAATACTCTTTTACCATTTTCCATTTTAAAATCAACATTACTCCAGAAGCTATTTTGGGGACATTGCGGAAAAATCACAATAGCGGGATATTTTTTTCTCACTTCCTCTTTCAGGAAAAGCTTAGCTCCATGTAACAGTTGTTTTTCATTGTCATTTCCCCTTTCACCGGCGCCGTGGAGAAAAAATACCAATGGATATTTTTTAGAGACATCATAATTCTCTGGCAGTAATAAACGATACGGCAGCGTATCATTACCACTAATAAATTGCTTTTTTTGAAAGAGGTTCAAATCCTGAGCGGTCGTCAGCACAGACAAACCGGTGAGTACGACTAAAGCAATAAATTTTTTCATACCATTTATTTAGTGAGCTGAAAATTAACTTCTTTCACGTCATTGCTGCTACCCCCGATATACAATTTAAATTGTCCCGGTTCGTAAATATATTGCAGTTTATCGTTGTAAAAACGGAGATCATTCACACTAATCGTAAATCGGACTTCTTTTGTTTCTCCTTTCTTCAAGGTAATTTTTTGAAACCCTTTTAACTCTTTTACCGGCCTTACTACAGAACCGGTTATATCTCTAATATATAATTGCACCACCTCTTCCCCGTCATAATTACCATTATTATGAACTGTAACCATTGCTTCAATCTTTTCCCCAGGTTTGAACTGAGCTTTACTCAGCCGGATATTGCTGTAATCAAATTTTGTATAGCTGAGCCCAAATCCAAATGGAAATTTCGGGCTGTTGGGCAGATCGGTATAGGCTGATACATAATGCAGGTCACTATCATTCTTTGCCGGACGGCCTGTATTATAATGATTATAATAGACCGGTATCTGTCCCTCAGTTCTTGGAAAAGTCATTGGTAATTTGCCGGAAGGATTATAGTCGCCAAACAATACATCTGCAATAGCATTGCCTGCTTCCGTACCCAGCCACCAGGTGTAAAGAATCGCTGGTGCATTATCTGCCGTCCAGTTAAAGATCAATGGACGACCGGCACTGATCAATACCACAACAGGTTTTCCTGCATTCATCACTGCTTTGATCAATTTTTCCTGCACACCGGGCAAATGTATATTGCTCCGGCTTTTTGCTTCACCACTCATATCCCTGGCTTCACCAACACTGATGATCACAATATCTGCTTCTTTTGCAACAGCCACTGCTTCTGTAAAACCTGCCGTTGATGAATCGTTGATATTACAACCCTTTGCATATACTATTTCTGAAGCGGCACTAAGTTTCCGCTGAACACCTTCCCATAAAGAAGAAATTCTTGCCGTATCATCCGGCCAATCATAACTCCAGAAACCATTATTATCAGCTTTTGCTTTGGCAAACGGACCAATCAGGGCAATCTTTTTTGTTTGTTTACTCAATGGAAGTAATTGCTTTTCGTTTTTCAGCAACACAATACTTTTCCTGGAAATATCCCTTGCCACTTTTATATGCTCCGCATTATTCCATTGCGCCTTTTCTCTTTCTTCATTACTGTATTTATAGGGGTCATCAAATAGCCCCATTTCAAATTTCTTTTTCAGAATACGCCGCACCGCATCATCAATCACATTCATTTTTACTTTCCCCTCCTTTACCAGTGCAGCCAGGTGTTTGATATAACTCCGGCTTTCCATATCCATATCGCTGCCGGCATTGACTGCCTGCATGGCGGCTTCATAATTATCTTTAGAAAACCCATGATTGATCATTTCGCCCACACTACCCCAGTCGCTCACCACAAATCCTTTGAATTTCCATTCCCCTTTCAAAATATCTCTTTGCAAATATTTATTACCAGTGGCCGGTATGCCATTGAGGTCATTGAATGAATTCATGAAGGTGGCTGCACCTGCTTCAGCCGCTGCTTTGAAGGGAGGCAAGTACACTTCATGCAATTGTCGCAAACTCATATCTACAGAATTATAATCCCTGCCACCCACCGCAGCACCATAGGCTGCAAAATGTTTAGCACAAGCCATGAGTCCATCTGTATTGCCAAACCCCTTGCCCTGGAATCCTTTCACTCTGGCTGTAGCGATCAATGAGCCGAGATAAGGATCTTCACCGGCACCTTCCATTACTCTTCCCCATCTTGGATCGCGGGCTATATCCACCATCGGGGCAAAAGTCCAGTGTACACCTACCGCTGCTGCTTCTGTGGCAGCAATCCTCGCAGATTGCTCCATTGCAGGTATATCCCAGCTTGCTGCTTCCCCCAGGGGGATGGGAAAAATAGTTCTGTATCCATGTATCACATCCTGCCCGAATAATAAAGGGATCTTTAATCTTGATTGCATAGCCAGTTGCTGCAACTCTTTTGTTCTTGCCACACCTGTTACGTTCAGCATAGAACCCACTTTACCGTCTTTTATCTGCGATAATAAATTATTGTCATTGGTTAAAGGACCTGTTGCTGCCCATGGTCCATTGTATTGGTTCATCTGTCCTGCTTTCTCTTCGAGTGTCATTAATTTTAAGACAGAATCCACCCTCTGGTCAATGGTTTTTTTTTGCGCTGTACATACAATAAAACTTACTAGTGCAATAAACAGAATGACTGATCTTTTAAAAACTGGATTATACATAACAGAGTTTTTATACCAAAATGAAGATTAAATATATTTAAGTTTCCAGCTAGTCATGAATAAGACTCACTTTGAAAGTATTATCATTGCCAACCCGCCTATATATAAGAGCAGCATGATATTCAGTAAGGATTTTGTTCCCTGTGGTGCTTTATCAAACTCCCTCCATACATAAATTCCCCATAGTGCTGCCACCACCGTTGCACCTTGTCCTAATCCATATGAAACCGCCGGGCCGGCTTTACCCGATGCTATTATACTCAAAGACATACCTACGCACCATATTACTCCACCTAAAATACCAATCAAATGATCCTTTGTTATGCCTTTAAAATAGTCAGTGAAAGATACCGGCGTACCAATGAAAGGACGTTTCATTTGCAGAGAATTAAAAAGAAAACTGCTGATCACAATACCAATCGCAAAAATTACCAGGGCAGTATAAGGAGTCAACTTCCCGGCATCCGGTACATTGAAATTGGTAACCATTGAACCGGCAACATACTTATAAAAAAGACCCATTAAACAGCCGCTTACGACTGATAATATCAACCCTTTTTTGGAAACACCGGTAGCAGAATTTGTTTGCAGCTTCTGGTAGGCCCTTGCATTTAATAATATAGCCAATGCAATTAAAGCTACACCGCCAAATATGAGCAAGGGGTTTCCTTGGGGATTTGAAATATAATTAACAACTACGCCCAATACCAATGCAATGCCAATACCAACCGGGAAAGCAACAGACATTCCTGCAATGGCAATAGCAGCCACCAATAAAATATTTGCTAAATTAAAAATAATGCCGCCTGCAAAAGCAGACAGGATATTGCTGGCACCTGCCTGCTTAATATCATCAAGGAAAGCCCTGCCCTCTGGGCCAATACTTCCCAATGTGAATGCCAGAAGCAATGTGGTGATCAATATACCAAAACCATAATCCCAATAAAAAAGTTCAAACCGCCAGGCTTTGGTGGTAAGTTTTGTCGTATTAGCCCAGGAACCCCAGCAAAGCATGGTGACAATACAAAGCATAATGGCCAATCCGTAATCTTCTACAATAAACATGGTTATAGTTTTAGATGATAAAATATTTTAAAGTCTATGCTATTTTTAATAGACAATTTCAAATTCAATTAATTGCTTTACCGACCGCCTGGGTACTTCCACTATTGCTACCTTTTTAGTTTCATCGTAGCTGAATTTATGGTTCTGCTGATTTATTTTTACTTGCACTGGTGCTT
>Ga0073900_10002120_pt1 | contig 10578 bp, 9 predicted proteins | sample KloWWTmetKNB5Kit_FD_66666 | JGI IMG/M metagenome (GOLD analysis project Ga0073900, IMG submission 66666) | Active sludge microbial communities from Klosterneuburg, Austria, studying microevolution and ecology of nitrifiers - Klosterneuburg... | ecosystem: Engineered > WWTP > Aerobic digester >... | reverse complement strand
AATACAGAAACGGCAAAACATGCAATTGGCGCAACAAATAAGACAATTCGCGATTTGACGCCGACACTACTCGGCAGCGTCTCGCATGTGTTGATGTTTGTGTTCACGGGTACATCATCAGAAATTGAAGTCTATCTTGACGGTGTAGCTGTTGCCGGCACGACAACCAATGTCGGGGACCCTGGTGACACAATAAACACGGGGACCCTAAAAGTAGGGCACCCGGGCGCCGCGTTCACCGGAGAAATTGGTGAGGTCTTTACTTCTCGCGTGCCGTTCAACGCCACCGAGCGCGGCGAACTGACTACATATCTTTGCGCTCTGCGCGGGGTGACGTGCTCTTGACGCGCCTCCTCCTCCACGCACTCCCCGCCGACAGCGCGGCGACCGACGCCGCCGCCCTCGCCGCCGCAGTGGGCGACCTCGGCGCGCTGGCCACGGTGATGGTGTGCGCCACCGTCGTGCTGGTGTTCCTGGCGCGCGGGGGATTCGCGTACCTCACCGCCCGCGAGGAACGCCTCAAGGCGCAGCCGGCGACCGCACGCGGCAACACGCCGCCAGCGGGCACGCCAAACGCGGGCATCCTCACGGCACTGCACGCCAGCGAGGATCGCGTCCGCGAAACCCTGCGCCCGCTTGAAGAGCGCATCCGCGCGCTGGAGCAGAAGGAATCCTCCAGTTCCACGCAACTGGCCAACCTCCGCGCGGAAATCGGCAAGGACATGGACGCGTTCGCCAAGGCGAGCGCGATGCAGTCAGAGGCCATCCAGGAACTCACCAACGTGGTGACGGGACTGCGCGCGCAGTTGGACTACGCAACCCGCACCGGGTTCGGCAACCCAAAGACGGGCGGGTGATTCGTGGCATACGTCGCGCCGGGTTTTCGCGGAATCCAGGAGGTGCGCTACGGCGCCACCGGTCAGCGGCTCATCTGCTGGCCCGAGATTGACGGCGCCAAGCTCGACCCCACCGCGGGCCCCACCGTCACCATCTACCCGCCCAACTCCACCACCGCGCTCATCACCAACGCCGCAGTGACCGAGGGCGCCAACAACGAACTCTACTACGACCTCGACGCGTCCAGCGCCGCCAACTACCAGCTGGGCCAGAACTACCGCGCGGTCTTCACGTGGAACACCGCCACGGCCACCTACCCCACGCCACAGCGTGAGGTGGTGTTTGACGTGGTCCGCCAGCCGCTCATCCACAACATCCCGATGCGCGCCGACGACCTCAAGCGGGCGCACGTCATGGTGGAGGAAGCGCTCAGCCAGACCGGCATCGAGTCCACCATTGGCGACCGGGTGCTTGTCGCTGCGTGGCAGGACGTGTTGCGGTGGGTGGAGTCCAAGGGCCGCCGTCCGTCACTGGTGACGCCACCCGAGGTCTTCTACGGCCTGGTGGAAGCACGCGCCACGGAGCGCCTGTTTCGCGCGTGCGTCAACGCGCCGGACGACGTGTGGACGCGGCTGGCCGACGAATACGCCAAGCTCTACGACCGCGCGCAGACCGAAACCGTGTTGCGCTACGACGAGTCGGACGGCGTTGGCCACGTCACTGAAGCGGCCTGGGCCCAGCCGCAACTGCGGTGGGGCAACGACCTGAACAACGCGCCGGGCATTCGCGCCGGTGTGCCGTACAGCAGCGGAGGCTACCGTGGCCGCTACTGACATTGTGGCGGACATCCTGGCCGCCGTGGTGGAGGCGCTGGGCAGCACGGAGACCACGCCGGTCACCGGCACCGGCGCACCAACCAACTTCCGTGAGTGGACCAGGCCGGGCTTTGAGGGCGCGGGGGATCGCCACTTCGAGGTGGAACTCACCGGCATGGACGAGCACGGCAACACCGGGACGGACAACGCGACCGTCTACGTGGACGCCTACCTGACGCTCTTGGTGCGGATGAAGTTCCGCAACGAGGGCAAGCCCAAGAGCGTGTTCCACGGCTACGTGGCCAAGGACGTGCGGACCATCCAGGACCGGGTGCAGAACCACCTGCGAAATATTGATGGCGCCACGCCGGCCGGTGTGAAGGAGTGCCGGACCAACGGAGAGGCCCGCATTGTGGCCGGGGACGACCCAATCATCACGCTCGCCGAGGTTCCGTTTCTCGTCGAGTACAGCGACACCGCAAAAACCGCTTGACCAGAAAGCAAGGTGACCCATGACCTCTGTCGGCTCCGCTCTTGTCAACCGCTACAACGTGGCCGAGGTGGCAACGTTCACCACCACCGCGCCGGTGAACTCCGACACGTGGACGCACGTCCCGGTCCTCGGCGCACCGATGCCCGACCTCACCATGGACGCGGACGAGGCCAGCGAGGCGAACACGCTGGGCGCCTCCAGCCTCCACTACCCGACGGTGCGCAAGAGTGCCCTGGCGGTGACCACGCGCATCCACACGGGCAGCAAGGGATTTGACGGCTCCGGCGGCGACGCAGACCCCACCACGCCGTTTCTGGCGTTGATGCTCAAGAGCCTGTTCAACTCGGCTCCGTCTGCCGCCTTCACCGGCACCACTGCGGCAGCCGCGGGCGGCCCGGGACGCACCACGCCGCTGAAGGTGACCAGCGCCACCAATCTGGCCGTGGGCATGGCGTTGATGTGGGAAGGGGAGATTGCCTTCATCAAGGGAATCTCCGGCACGGACATCACCCTAAACCGGGACTTTTCTGCCACGCCCGCCAACCTGGATCCCATCTATGGCGCGTTCAACTACAGCCTGACGCTGGGCGACGCGGCGACCTACCTCTACCAACTGGTGGAGCGTGACGGACACAGCTGGCTGCTTGGCCCCGGCCAGGTGATGAACGGCAAGATTTCCGGGTTGGCTGCCGGTGCCGGGCTTCGCTACGAGCTCGGCTTTGAGGGCAACACCTTTGCGTCCGGGTTCGCGCCCAGCACGTTCACGCCCAGCGTGTTCACCGACAGCCCGGTGATTGCCAAGGCCGGGCAGGTGTACATCGACAACACCGCCCGCCTCATCACCGACGGCAGTCTGGACTTCGGCTTCCTGAAGGAGTGGCGCCAGGCGTCCAGCACCACCAACACCACGGAAGGCAAGGACGGCATTGAGGTCGTGGGTCACGGCACGCCGTCCATGACCCTCAAGCCGTTCTACGCCGCCGCGGACTGGACCAAGTACCTGGCACGCACGGCCTTTGAGTTCATGGCGGCGTACACGGTGGGTTCCACCGACGCAGCCAAGGCCCGCGGCGCGGTGGCCTGGTACATGCCCAACTGCCAGATGACCACCAAGGAGGGCACCGCGCAGAACCAGGTGGCCAGCGAGGTGACCATCTCTGGCCGTGACCCGCAGACCACCGGCTCCGTGGTGAGCGCGTACACCAGCCTGACCAAGCCAATCTACTTCGCCGTGTTCGGTGGCCGCTGATGAGCCGCAGCCTGTGGAGTGAGACACGCTCGGTGGAGCTGCGGCCTGGGGTCCACGTTGTGCTGCGGCACATCGGGGGCCCGGAGGACGCGCTGCTGTGGGACCGCATCCAGGCACGATGGAGCCGCACCACGGCGAAGATGGAGGCTGGCGCGCGCCGCGAATTGCTGGCCGAGTTCGGGGACGCGGAGGCGGCCATGGACGCGGTGCTGCCGAGCGCGTCCCAGTGGCAGTCCATCCGTGAAGCTCTGGAGGCCAAGGGACTCACGTCGCGCCCGCGGGACTTTGGCGCCGCGGTGAACCAGTGGATGCACCAGAGCGAGGCGTGGATCGACGCCTACAGCGCGCGCGTCAAGGAGCTGATCACGCTCGGGCTGGTGGACGGCGAGAAGGAATACGCGCGCCTGTTTGAGGTGGGCGGGCCGGACCTTCTGAGCGCCGCGGCCAACCGCGTGACCGAGTTCCACGGTCTGGAGAAGTCCCAGGGGGAAGGCTGAGGGCCTGGCTGTACCGACCGCCAGGCCAGTACTTGTGTGAGGAGTGCATGAACGCGCCGGAGAACATGGAGCGCCTTGGCAACTGCGGCGGCCCTGTGCCTGGCGGCGAACGCTTGCGCGTCCTGGTTGGCGAGCCGGTGGCGTTCTGCCCGACAGCGGGCGGGCTGCAGGACGAGGACGTGCTGCTGCTGGCGCCGCTTGTGCCCAGCCCGGCTGGCCCGGGGTTGCTGGACGGCGCGCACATGCTGGACATGCCGCCACGGGTGCGCGAGGCGCACGCGTTGGCGTCGGCGTGGGTTGATGAGTGGCGCGCGCGGCAGCCGAAGGGAGGCGCGTGATGCCAAACGTCGTCTACCGGGTCACCGTGGCGGGGATTCAAGAGGCCATCGCCGGGCTCAAGACAATTCCAGAGGCAGCTGCGGCAGCCAACGGGCACCTCTTTGATTCGTTCAAGTCCATCACCAACGAGGTCAAAAGCATTGGCGGTGTGAGCGTCAAGGCGTTTGGTTCGTATGCGTCCGGGGTGGAGAAGGCGAAGGTTGCGCAGGTTGCCTTCACCGAGACTGCGGTTCAGGGGACCACGACGCTCTCTGAACGCGCGAACAAACTGGCCGACGCCTTCAAGATGGTCAGCCGTGACATCGGCACCGTTGGCGGCGCGGCGGCCCAGGCGTTCACCCACGCCGCAGACGAGGCGTTGAGCGTCATCGGCATCATCACCAAGGGTGGCCTCGGCGCGGTGCTGGCTGGTGTTGGCCTGGCAGCTGGTGCCGTGGCGTTGGCGTACAGCCTCTGGAACGACGAGACGGAAGAATCAAAGCGCCTCGCCGTGGAGGCAGAGAAGAGCCACAAGGCGCTTGTTGCGGCCTCCAAAGACGGGGCCAACCAGGCGTTTGAGGCCACCAAGAAACTCAACGCAGAACAGACCCGCCGGTTGGCCATCGAGAAAGACCTGCTGGTGGCGGCGCTGGAGCAGGACAAACTCGCCAAGATGTTGGAGGCGAGCAAAGACGCGAACGTTGCCGACCGCGTCACTGCGCGTGCCAAGGTTGAGAAGGATTCCGACGCTGCCATCGCCAAGGCCAAGGAGGAGCGCGAGACGGCCTGGGCGAGCTACCGCGTCCAGATCAACAAGGAACTGAACAAGGAGATCACCCGCAACGAGGTGGACGAGCAAGAGGAACGCCGCAAGAAGGCTCAGGCCATTGCCGAGAAGCAAGCCCAAGACGAGGCTGCACGCAACCAGCGTTCGGCAGAAGCGGCGGTGGAGTTTGACAACCGCATGGCGCGCGAAGCCATGGCGCGCGAGGACGCGCAGATTTCCATGGCGGCAAAGCGCGAGGAGGACGCCCGCAAAGCAGAGGCAAAGGCAGAGGTGGAGTGGTCAAAGGAGGAGCAGGACGCCGCGACCAGGGCGGCCGATGCTTTTGCTGCTGCTGCCGTTCGCAAGGAGGAGGCTGCACAGAAGGGGGCCGAGAAGATCAAGAAGATGCGGGAGGAGATCGTAAACGTTGGTTTTGCCGCTGCCGCGTTCAAGAACGTGAGCGCTCCAACGTTCTCTGCCGGGATGATGGTGATCGACTCAGCGATGAGCGTCACCAACAAGTACCTTGAGGAGTTCGGGCAGATTAACCGCGACAACTGGCGCGACCTGCTCAACTGGAGCAAGGACAAGCAGGCCGCATTTGCCGCCGAGGCCCAGGCGGCGTTGTGGTCGCTTGCCCGCCAGGCCGCGCCCAAGGCCGTCTTTGAGAACGCCGAGGGAATCGCAGCCGCCGCCGCAGCTGCAGGCGAGTACGGCAAGGGCAACGTGGCGGGCGGTGTTCTGCTCACCGCCGCCGCGGTCGGTCACTACGCGGCCTCGGCAGCCTACGGCACCATCGCGGTGGCGGCCGGTGGTGCCTCATTGGCCATCGGCTCCCAACGCGGCAGCGGTGGGATGTTCGCGGCGTCCCCCGGTGGCGGTTCTCCGTCTCCATCCGGCGGTGGTCCATCCGGCGGGGGCGGCGGCGGTTCGCCCACGCGCTCCCGTGGTGGCGGCGGCGGTGACTCTGGCGGTGGTGGTGGGGTGAGCATCACCTACGTCTACGAAGCCGGCAGCATCAACGCGAACGACGAGCGTGCCACCGCCCGCACCGTCACACGCGCAGTGGGCAACGCCCGCGGCAGTTGGCATGAGCGCCGGCTGCTTGACCGGAGGACGTGATGGCAAAGCTTCCGGTTCTCATCCCGTCCTGCACGCTCACGTCGGCTGGCGTCATCCGCGTCAACGAGGTGGCCGGCGGTGGCGGCGCCTCCAACATCACCATCCCCGCCGGGCGCTACTGGAACGACCCGAACATCTCCACGGCGGCGGCGAACAGCGACACCATAAACGCGGTGGACCAGTTGGCCTACCGCCTCCTTTTATACGGCGCCGGGACCTTCGGCTTGTACGCCGCAAGCTCCGTCACCGTGTCCGGTCTCACCGTCGCGCCGCGTGTCGCCGCGCTGTTTATGAGCGGCGCAGATACGTTGGCCATCCTGGCCAGCCACGCATCCACCACGGACATTGGGCGCAAGTTCCTGAACTACCTTGGTTGGGACTGGTACACCGACACGACGGCGTCAGCCACGCCAACCGCTCAGTCTTGGGCCGCATACTTCAAGTGTCCGCTGGCCGAGACTGGAGACATTGACGAGAAGGAGGAAGCGTTCTCCGCCATCGTGCGGCTTGGTGGTGGTGGCGTTTACACCGCTGACCTTGGCGACCCGCTCCCACGCCGCGTCGTCTCGCTCGGCGCACTGCCCGGCCGCATCGTCAACCGGCGCGAGCCTGGCGCGGACAACGCGTCTGACAGCAACGACAGCCTTGCCTTCCAAAAACTGGTCTGGCGCTGGGCCTCTCGCGGCGAACTGCTGCGCTACTACGCAGACTCGGCCGCCACCATCACCGGGCTGAGCGCGGCACTGGCCAAGAACGCCAACACATGCACCGTGCTCAGTGCCACCGGCATTGCCGCAAGCACGGCCATCTGCATTGACGGGGAGTGGTGCGAGGTCACCAACGTGGGAGGGCCCACGCTCACGCTGCTGCGGGACCAGCCGGTGGCACACCCGAAGTACGCGCCGGTGTCCACGGACTTCGTTGGCACCTACGCGCTGGACGCCGACGGCGGCAACGTGAACATGCGGTCTTTCGGCCCGGCCCGGCGCGCGGTCAATCAGGACCGATGGGACATGGATATCCCGCTGGTGCGCGCGGCGTGGAGCTGACCAGTGACATTCGCCAGCGTCCTTTCTGCGTTTACCCACTTCAAGGTCGATGCGCTGTTGGCCATCGACGGCATCCCAGTCCTTTTCGGGACGCGGGCCGGGCGCGTTTGGGACACTGGCGGCACCAACCCGGTCACCAACGGCCCGTCAAGTTGGACCAGCGTCCAGGCCATCATCCAGGACTCAATCCAGATCGGGTCCCGCGAGTTGGACAAAGAGTCCAACATGGTGCGCCCTTCCGGGCTGACGCTGTCCATCGCCAAATCCGCCGCGTGGGACAAATACTTTGAGCGGCGCCGCGCACCTCAGGGCGTCTACCTCACCACCGACGCCACGGTGACCGTCACGTCATTGAGCGCCAACGAGCTTGGCGAGTTTACCGACGGGGACTATGCGTACCTCGGACGGGAGACGGTAAAACTCACCACCATCGCCAGCTCCACATCGGCCAGCGTTGTGGCCCGCAACCAGATTTCCATCGGCGGTACACGCGCGGCGTACCACCGCAAGGCCAACGCCGGGGCACCGCTCACCCTGGTCCCGCAGTACCACACCGGCCGGCCCGCGGTGCTGCGCCTGCTGGTGAGCGAATCAGATTCGGACTTCTCTGACGTCATCACGCTGGTCATGGCGGACGCGCCCAAGGAGAACCGCAGCAAGGGGACGTGGGAACTTACGTTCACCGATGGCATGGACAACTTTGACCGGAAGGTTGCGGTCGGACTTGAGGGCGCCCCGGTTGAGTCCTTGGCGTTCTCGTCAGACTACAATTACGTGGAAGTCACGTTGTCACCGTCGTGGCAGGAGTTCCGTGACGCGGACAACCAGGGCCACATCTACATCACGCCGGCCGAGGGGAGTGATGCGCCGCCGCTGCTGGTGTCCATCGCTGCGCCCGCAGGGGCCACGGCCAACGTGGTCAGCATTGCGTACGAGCACCTGGTTGACCTGTTGCAGAACAGCCGATGGACGGCCGGCCGTGGCGGGGAGAACCTGTCCGCGTCCATGTTTGCGGCCTACGCGGGCGGGTTCGCGCGCCGGTGCTACGTCTTCAAGGACTACCCGGCGCTTGCCGCACTGCAGTTGATGTTGAGCCAGGTCGGGGACGGCACCAACCACGCCACGTACGACGTGATGTGGGGGCGGACCACCGACAGCAACGCGGCGCCCACCGAGAGTGGTGAGCAAGAGAAGCGCTTCGGCGCCGCGCTCTACAGCGGGCTGATTGATGTGGATAGTTTCGCTGCACTGGTGGACGAGAAGGTAGACGGTTGGTTCTACGTTGTGGGGTTGCGCGGAGAGGAAGACCTCTTGTCCATCCTGGAGGAGGCGACGTGGGCCGTGGGTGGTTACCTCTACGTCAACTCGTCCGGAAAACTGGCCATCAAGCGTCACACCGCCGCCTACGCGGGGGAGGCCTCGTCACACACGGTGACCGACAGCGACACCGTGTTTGCGCAGGACTACGCCAGCGAGGACAGTGATGCGGGCGTGGCTCACACGGTGAGCGTTGAGTGCAACGTCCCCATCGATGGGGACGACCCAACCACCAAGATCCATGTCATCAACGCGCGCTACCGGGAAACCTACCGCAACGTTCGGGCCGCAACCGTCACCGTCACCCGCAAGGGCTTGGTGGTGAATGCGCCGACGCAGCAATACGTGACGTGGCTGGGCGACGTGACGCCGGGGATGCCGGACCCGCGCCTTGTGACGGGCGGGATGCTGCGCACCATGGTGTCCCGCAACCGCATGACCCGCGAGTACCGCGTTGTGCTGCCGTGGAAATACGCGGCCATGCTTCCCGGTGACCGCGTCTCTCTGACTCACAGCCTGCTCAACGCGTTTGACGGGTCCACCGTCTCGGCGCTGGTGTGCGAGGTCATCGCCACGCAGTTGAGCATCAACGACCAGACCGTGACGGCGACGCTGCGGGAGACGCTCAACGGAAAGTGGATCGCGCCGGTTGGCCGGCTCACCGGCGCAGCTGCGGGCAGTACCATCACCCTCACCACCAGCAGCACGTTGTGGGGCGGGAGCACCAACCCGGCACGCTATTGGGCGGCTGGCTGGGGCGTGGCCGTACTGGACGCGTCGGCGTCTCCACCGTTCAGCACAGTGCTTGGGACGACCACCATCAGCAGCATCAGCAGCGACACGCAGATCGTGTTGTCGGCGGCGCCCATTGGCACTGCGGCCGGGGACCTGTTGGTGCTGCGCGACTACGACAACGCCAGCAACACCACCGCCAGCGCCGTGCTTGGGGCCGGCCAGCGTGACCACGCGTTCTTGGCGGATGCCGCCTTTACCCTCGGAGCCTCAGGCGCCGATGCACACAAGTGGGGCTGAACCATGGCGGCGCTGATCGGGACGAGCCTGAGTGGGATTGAAGAGGACGGCACGGAGCCGGACAGCCCGATCGTGGCGGCGCAGATGGAGAACATCGCCAAGGACCACGGCTACGCCTACGAACTACTCACCAACAAGAACGGCGACGGAGCGGGTGGAGCGCCCACCAGCACGGGCCACTCACACATTGAGACTGGCAACCTTCTGCTCTGGCCGCTGACCACGTCATGTTTTGGCCCGGAGATGCCGGACACCGGCGGAACGTTCTACCAGGACCCGCCGCTCATCTTCTCGGCGTCGCCGTCCCCGGCACAGGGCCTGGTGCTGGCGTTGTGGCCGTTCTTTGTCCCGGCAGGCATGGCGGGCAAGCGGCTGCTGATTGTGATGGAGGCGTACGGTGACGGCGACCCATCCACGTTCGCCACGCTGTCAACGTGGGGTACCACGTCACCTCCGTCCACCGCCATCTATTCCACGGAAACAGCGGTGACGGGGATGGATCGCGTTGCGTTCCGGCGCTACGGCGGACCCGCGTTTGATTCTGCGGACGGAACGCTCTACGTGGCGGACGTGACGCCGGCCGCGGCCGGGCTCCACACGCTGAAGATATTCCGCGACATCCCCAACGCCACCGTCCAGCAGCCCATGTATTACCGGGCGATCCACGCCTACTGGGACGTCTACATGGCGGGCGTGAACATGCACACGGTGCCGACCGTTGCAGAATCGCGGTCCAGTGGCACCGCGGCAGCAGTTGGCGACGTGCACAACTCCAACGCCTACGTGCCGGTGGACAGCACACTGGTTGCGGCAGATGCCCCCATGGGCGTGTCTGCCATGCTCAACCAAGCCAACAGCGCGTATCTGGAGGAACTGGCCACGGGCTTGCCCGCTGGCGCAGGGCCGACCCTGGTGCTGCCCAAGGGCCACGACCACAGCAACCCTGCCGCGGCGCCGTGGTACGGGCGTGGCATCGAGTTCAACCTTTACAGCGAGCCGTACGGCACCGCCGACGCAAACACGTCCGGGACGGTGCTTGGCACCAACGTCATCAACGGCCGGTTCTACGCACCCAAGGTTCCG
>Ga0073900_10002114_pt1 | contig 10595 bp, 5 predicted proteins | sample KloWWTmetKNB5Kit_FD_66666 | JGI IMG/M metagenome (GOLD analysis project Ga0073900, IMG submission 66666) | Active sludge microbial communities from Klosterneuburg, Austria, studying microevolution and ecology of nitrifiers - Klosterneuburg... | ecosystem: Engineered > WWTP > Aerobic digester >... | reverse complement strand
GCCGCCCGGCCGGACGCCGATCAAGACGCGTCTGGTCGCCGATTCACGGCGTGCCGATGTGGTTGGCTTCGTTGCCAGGCAGGTCGATGAAGGCCGTCAGGCTTACTGGGTCTGTCCACTGATCGAGGAATCCGAAGCCCTGCAGTTGCAGACGGCGCAGGATACCTGCGAGCAGCTCTCGGCTGACTTGCCCAATCTGCGCATCGGTCTGGCCCACGGCCGCTTGAAGCCGGATGAAAAGCAGGCGGTGATGGCGGCTTTCACGGTAGGCGAAATTGACGTGCTGGTGGCGACGACGGTGATCGAAGTCGGCGTCGATGTGCCGAATGCCAGCCTGATGGTGATCGAGCACGCCGAGCGTTTCGGCCTGTCGCAATTGCATCAGTTGCGCGGCCGGGTCGGGCGCGGCAAGTATGAATCGAGCTGCGTGCTGCTCTTCGCCGGTCCGCTTTCGCCAACCGCTCGCCAGCGTCTGAAAATCATTTTCGAGCATACCGATGGTTTCGAAATCGCCCGTCAGGACCTGCAACTGCGTGGCCCCGGCGAGTTTGTCGGTAGCCGGCAAAGCGGTGTGCCGCTGTTGCGTTACGCCGATCTGGAGATGGATGCCGATCTGGTTGAGATGGCACGGGAGGTGGCGGAAGCAATGTTGATCGAGCACCCGGAGCTTTCCGAAAGACACCTGAAGCGCTGGCTCGGGTCGCGGGAAGAGTTGCTGAAATCCTGAGCCTGGGCCATGTTGTGACGGCTCGCCAGCGTGCGCTACGATGTATTACGCTAATCCTGGGAGAACGAGGAGTAATGAAAATGCGGTTCGGAATTTGGTTCGTCGTGGCGGCTCTTGTCGGCGTAACGAGTGCGGCAGCAGCCGATTTTGCTAGCAAGGGCGGGCCCGAACCCGCCAATCTCGCCGAGATTGCCGAGTATCTGCGCCAGGATCCCTATGCGCTTGAATTGCTGATCAGTTTCGGAACTTCCAAAGGGGGCTCGGCCGGCCACCTCGCCCTGGCGGTTCGGGACGAAGTACCTGGCGATGATCTGGTCTACTCAGCCAACTTCTATGCCGACCGGACGCGCCAACATGCGAGCGGCTTCTATAACGCAGACCTGATGCTTGCCATCCCGAAAACGGAGTACCTGTTCAAGACAGTCTCCTCGCTCGATGAAACAGCCTCGTTCGGTCTCGATTTCGGCGAAATCTACAAGCGATCGGTCATCGGTGTGCGGGTTTACGGCGTGCCGGCTGGCGAGAAGGCCGGGTTGGTGGCTTACTTCAAACGCATCAATGACGACTATCACCAGCGGGCCAAGGATACCGAGTACCACGCGGGCGAAGTCAAGTATGACTACTTGCGCCTAAATTGCGCCAAGACCATCGGTGCCGCGTTCAAGTTTGGTGCCGGCTACCAGGCACTGGAGGTCAGCAGCGCAAAAATTTTTTCCGGGCGACGCCTGGTTGCAGCCGCCAATGCGAATATTCCTACCGAGATGGCAATGAAACTGATCAAGGTTTGGAGTCAGCGCGGCTATGACATCGACGTGGTGCTCTACAAAAAATATACGGGCTCGACTTATGTTGACCCGCATGAGGAGGAAAAGGTGGCGTTCAAGGATTTGCCGAACCGTTTCCCCTCGGTGCTTTCCCGTGATTTCCGCCGGGAGCAGGGCGCCTATAAGGATTTCGACAATCTCTACGCGATGTATCTGCTTTTCAATATGGGCAAATACAGCGTGCGGGTGAACGACCAGTCGAAGTTGCTTGAGATCGAGGTGAGCAAAAAAGCCATGGCTTACCCGGAGGCGGCCAAGCTCGCCAGCCTGAGCGCCAAGTCAGATAGTGAAAACTTCCGTCAGGAGCATGCATTCCAGCCAATGGGTACAAGCATTGGCGAAAACCCGGACAACACGCACCTATATGACTTTATTGACGATGGCACCGGGAAGTCTGTGCCTTGAAATGCGGGCGTCGTATGCGAAAAGGCGTGCCAGGTACGGCTGTTTTCAATAGCGCACAGTCACTGCTACCATGAAACGCCTGCTCGCTTATTTCCCCTCCATTTTTACTTTACTGTGCGCCAGCGCGCTGATCGCGCATGGTCCAATCGGGCAACCGGCGGACTACCACGCCTTTGCTGACCACGCCGATTTTATGGGCATTGCTCACGCCAGCGACGTACTTTCCAATCTGGGATTTGCGCTCATCGGCCTTTGGGGAATCCTCAAACTCTGGCCGCAACGTCATCATCCGGGCATCCTGCCGGGGAGTATTGGGTATGCCATCTTCCTGGTCGGCCTGATCCTTACTGCACTCGGTTCGAGTTACTACCATCTTGCTCCGGACAACGCCCGCCTGCTCTGGGATCGTTTGCCGATTGCCCTGGCCTGTGCCGGCTTGCTGGCGGGTGCCTGGGCCGAGACGACTCTGCCGCCAGGCCGGGTTGTTTTTGCAACCACCCTGCTTGCCGTGTTTTCGATTGCCAGTGTGTTCTGGTGGTATTTCACCGAACTGAATGGGCAGGGCGACCTGCGGCCTTATCTTTTGCTGCAAATTTTGCCGATTGTGCTGATTCCGCTCTGGCAGGCAATCCACGGGACCGCTACCGAGGATCGTCTATGGTTTGGTGCCGCCTTCCTGCTTTACATTTTCGCCAAGCTTGCAGAGGTCAATGACCACGCCTTGCTTGCGATAACCAACATGATGATCAGTGGTCATACGCTGAAGCATCTACTGGCCGCGGCCGCAGCTGCTGCCTTGGTGCACCGGCTTATCCAACGAACCCGGGCATGAAGGCCTGAACAACTTTTGGCGGCCACCCGGGGCAGAAATTGCCCCTTAACTCGTGTTGACCGCAGCAATCCTGCTTCAGCCAAAAAAGTTCTCGATTATCCGCGCCACTTCCACCGGCTGATCGTGATGCAGCATGTGATCGGCCTTCTCGATCCACGCCTCGCTCAAGTTGGCAAAGCAGGCTTGTCGCGCTTCCCAGTCGCCGGGACGGGTGGCGAATTCGCGGATGACCCAGGAGTCGCGACCGGCGACCCAGAGTACCGGGCAGGTGATCTGCTTCCACACCGCCATCGATTCTTCCAGGCGGAACATGTAAGGCGAGGTGCCCTTGTGCCAGGGGTCGCCGTTCCAGACGACACCGTGGCGGCGTTCGCCAGATCGGTTCACGCCTTCGCCGACGCGAGCCAGGTGACGGGCGAGGAATTTGGCGCGTTCCGGCGTCAGGAAACGGTCGGTTTTGAGTATTCGGTGGGCGAAGTCGGCGCGGTCGCGGTAAACGTGCATGCGTGGTGGTTTGTCGAGCTGGCCTAGCCAATGCCGGTAACGTTCCGGCGCCATTTCCGGCTGCGTCGGGGCGATGCCGAAACCTTCCAGCGTCATCAGTTTTTCAACCCGTTCAGGCCGGATGCCGGCATAAAGGCAGGCGAGAATGCCGCCCATGCTGTGGCCGGCCAATCGCACCCGAGCTTCAGGCGAATAGTGGTCGAGGATGGCTTCCAGGTCGCCGATGTGTTCGGCAAAAAAATACGGCCGATTCAGCCACTCCGAAGGGCCAAAGCCGCGCCAGTCGGGGGCGACGATATTCCAGTCCTGCTGCAGTTCATCGACGACAAACTGGAAGGAGGCCGAAACATCCATCCAGCCATGCAGCAGGAAGAGCATCGGCGCCTGCGGGTTGCCCCAGCGGCGGATGTGCAGGCGAAGCTTGGGCAGATCGAGATATTCGGAGCGGGAAAGGTGCATGGAGGTGTTCTTGATTTTTGGGCAAAAAAGGCGGTTGACCGTAGCATTCGCATTGCTGCCGACCGATTGTAGCGTGATGGTCGCTGCGGCGTGCCCCTGTGCTCTTCTCGGACGCACCGCCGGTATCCTCAATTACTTATCCATGATCAACGGCTTTGCATAATCGGCCAAAGCTGACGGTGGCGTCGGCTCAAGCGAATAACAGGTGGCACGCAGGTTGCCGATATTCATGCAGGGTATGGTTTGAATGTCTATTTTTAATCATCGGCGATGGACAGTAACCGATCACTCGCCTTCAGCACTAGTTTAGCGGCCAAGCAAGAAAAATCGACTTAAACGGACAAGGTCTTTGATTACTGCCTGGCAAAGCTATGCTCGCCACCCTTTGACTGCTCGCGGATTGCCGCAAGTTTGACGTACAGCGTGCTGCGGGAAATGCCTAGATTTCGCGCCGCCATGGACAGGTTGCCACGGGCGCCACTGACCGCCGCATTGATGGCCGCTCTTTCCATCTCATCAAGGCGCCCGGCACCAACCGAGGCCTTCCGGACAATATCCGGCAGCATAAGATTGTCGGCCGGAACGCCAATATGCGGCGGCAGCAGGGAACCATCGATCTGGTCGCCGTCGCTCAAGGCGAACATCGCCTCGAAGACATTCTGCAATTCGCGGATATTGCCCGGCCAGCGATAACGCAGGAGTTGCTGCAGGACCTCCGGGTCGAGCGTCTTGGCAGGACAGCCGTACTTCTGGGCAAGCTTGCGATTGAGATAACCAATGATCGCTTCGGTATCTTCAGGGCGTTCGCGCAGGGCCGGCAAATTCAGGCTGACGACGCAGAGACGATGAAAAAGATCTTCGCGGAAACGGCCGGTGCCGGCTTCGGCCTGCAGGTCGCGATTGGTAGCGGCAATGATGCGTACCGAGATTTTTCTCTCCTTGGTGTCGCCCAGTCGGACCACCACGCCATCCTGCAGCACGCGCAGCAGATGCGGCTGCATGTCGAGCGGCATTTCGCCGATTTCGTCGAGGAAAAGCGTGCCACCATCGGCCTGCTCGAACTTGCCGGGCAAGCCGCCGCGCCGAGCACCGGTAAACGCTCCTTCGCTATAGCCGAATAACTCGCTGGCCAGCAGTTCGCGGGTCAGGGCGCCGCAATTGACGGCTATGAATGGACCGTCGGGCTTGGCGCTGGCCTTGTGGATGGCGCGCGCAAAAATCTCCTTGCCGACCCCCGTTTCGCCAAGCAATAAGACCGGCAGATCGAGTGGCGCAATGCGCCGGGCGCGCGCCTTGGCCACGCCAATCGCCTGGCTGGTGCCGATAATTTCCGCGAAATGATCGATTTCACCGGCGACTGCCTCGCTGCGGGGCGACAGATAGGTGCTCGTCCGAGGCTGAAGGCCAACGGGAATAACCAGCATGGTGCCCAGTTCGCCATCCCGGGTGCACACCGGATGCAACCATTCGGCACGTAGCCAGGCCGGAGCCTGTTCGCTACGCTCCGAGCGGGGCAAGGTGGAGTCGAGCGCTGTAACCTGGCTGCCGACCTGGAAGGGCAGACGGACGCCGTACATTTCGCGGGCCTGTTGCATGCTGCCGCTGGTTTTGACGATGCGACCGCGGTGGTCGAAGAGGACGACGCAATCGTTGGCATAGCGGCTGAAACCGTCCATCGCCTGGGCCAGGAGATGACCATGGAGTTCCGCGTCATGACGGGCCAGCACCGCTTCGATCTGCTTGGCAGTAGCGATGACCAGGCCGAGCGTGTGGCCATGAAAGGTTTCCTTGACGCCGGAGACGTCGACCACGCCGAGCAATGTCCTGCTCAGCGGATCGAGAATGGGCGCGGCAGCACATGTCCACTGCTTGACGTCCACGCAGTAGTGCTCGCTGGCGTAGATCTGCACAGGTTCGAGGGTGGCGATGGCCGTACCGATCGCATTGGTGCCGATTATTTCTTCGCTCCAGCGCCCGCCGGGCGCCAAATTGATCTGTTCGCCGGCATCACGGGCCCGCGACTCACCGCTGAGATCGAGAATGGTACCGCTCTGGTCGCTGAGCATGATCAGCGTGCCGGACTCGCGCAGGATTTCGCGCAGGGATTCGAGTATCGGCCTTGCTGCCGCATACAGATCACCTGAGCGCTGCCGCAAAAATTTGATTTTTTCCCGCTCGGTCGCCGGAGCACGGGAAATGGCGGGGTCAACTGACTCCTGGCGGCTACGCTGCCAAGAGTCGAGCACAACATTGCGCACACCGACCCCGCTCACCGAGCGGTCTTGCAAAAAGCACTCCCAAGTTGCGGCGACGGTCTTTTCGTCACCGACGCGGGGAATCAGGGGGTTGCTGCAGGGGGTCACATTGCGCTCACTTCGGGCTCCGCAATTAATTTTGCAAAACAATATGTTTACCTAAACATAACCATAGTTGCAAGAAGGAAATAAGTCAATAAAACCGTTTTATATCAATATGTTGTGCGGCGCAGCACGAATTCTCAAAAAGTGTCCGGATCCCGGACGGTCAAAACAATACGTCGAGTTTCCGGACGTTTTCAATGTCGGGGCGCGGACAGTTCGAATTTTCCCAACTTTCCGCAAGTTGCTGATTCGACGTTGGAATTCACGAGTGGTCGGTGCTGAGGAAAAACTGGCCCATTGCTTGCCAATAAGTCGGCGTGGGATCACTCACCACGAACACATCAACGATAGGAGACACAACATGCAAGTCCAGGACTCAACCGTACAGGTGATGGGCATCGATGCCGGCGGCACGATGACCGACACCTTCTTTGTCCGGGCCGACGGGCGCTTCGTCGTCGGCAAGGCACAAAGCAACCCAGGGGACGAATCCCTGGCCATTTTCAATTCGTCCGAAGATGCGCTGGCGCATTGGAACCGGACGGTCGATGACGTGTATCCGGAACTTGCGACCTGCGTCTATTCCGGTACCGCCATGCTCAACCGCATCCTGATGCGCAAGGGTCTGGATGTCGGCCTGATCTGCAACAAAGGCTTTGAACAGATCCACTCGATGGGTCGCGCCCTGCAAAGCTACCTCGGCTACGCGCTGGAGGATCGTATCCACCTCAACACCCACCGCTACGACGAGCCGCTGGTCCCGGTTTCCCGCACGCGTGGCGTCACCGAACGCACCGACGTTCAAGGCAAGGTCGTCATCCCGCTGCGCGAGGACGAAGTGCGCCAAGCCGTTCGGGAACTGGTGGAGGCCGGCTCCCAGGCGATCGTCATCTGCCTGCTGCAATCCCACAAGAACGAGGTCAGCGAGCAGCGTGCCCGCGACCTGGCCAAGGAAGAATTGAAAAAACTCAAGTCGGACATCCCGGTTTTCGCCTCGGTGGACTACTACCCGTCGCGCAAGGAAAGCCACCGGATGAACACCACCATCCTCGAAGCTTACGGTGCCGAACCCTCGCGCCAGACGCTGAAGAAGGTCAGCGATCGATTCAAGAAGCACGGCGCCAAGTTCGACCTGCGGGTGATGGCCACACACGGCGGCACGATCAGCTGGAAGGCCAAGGAACTGGCCCGCACCATCGTCTCCGGCCCGATCGGCGGCGTCATCGGCTCCCGACTGCTCGGTGAATACCTCGGCGACGAGAACATTGCCTGCTCCGATATCGGCGGCACCAGCTTCGACGTGGCGCTGATCACCAAGGGCAATTTCGCCATCAAGTCCGACCCGGACATGGCCCGCCTCGTTCTCTCGCTGCCGCTGGTCGCGATGGACTCGGTCGGCGCCGGCGCCGGCAGCTTCGTCCGCCTCGACCCGTACAGCAAGTCGATCAAGCTTGGCCCGGACAGCGCCGGCTATCGCGTCGGCACCTGCTGGCCGGAAAGCGGGCTGGATACGGTGTCGGTCTCCGATTGCCACGTTGTGCTCGGCTACCTGAATCCGAATAACTTCCTCGGCGGCGCTATCAAGCTCGACGTGCAACGGGCCCGCGACCACATCAAGGCGCAGATCGCCGACCCGCTCGGCCTGTCGGTTGAAGACGCCGCATCCGGTGTCATCGAACTCCTTGACCTGACGCTGTCCGAGTACCTGCGTGCCAACATCAGCGCCAAGGGGTACAACCCGGCAGAGTTCACCTGCTTCTCCTACGGTGGTGCCGGCCCGGTGCATACCTACGGCTATACCGAAGGCGTCGGCTTCAAGGATGTCGTGGTTCCCGCCTGGGCGGCCGGCTTCTCGGCTTTTGGCTGCGCCTGTGCCGACTTCGAATATCGCTACGACAAGTCGGTCGATCTCGGCGTCCCCCAGATGGCCGGCAATGCAGAAAAGGAAGCCGCTTGCGCCACCCTGCAGGAAGCCTGGGGAGAACTCGCCGTCAAGGTTGTCGAAGAGTTTGTCATCAATGGCTACAAGCCGGAAGACGTGTTGCTGATCCCCGGCTACAAGATGCAGTACATGGGGCAGCTCAATGACCTCGAAATCACCTCGCCGGTTACCTCAGCGGCCACCGCCGCCGACTGGCAGCAGATCATTGAGGCTTTCGAGACTACCTACGGCCGTGTCTATGCCAACTCCGCGCGTTCGCCGGAACTCGGCTTCTCCGTTACCGGGGCCATCCTGCGTGGCATGGTCATCACCCAGAAGCCGGTGCTGCCTGAAGACCCGGACTGCGGCCCGATACCGCCGCCCGACGCCTATCTCGGCACCCGTCCGTTCTATCGCCACAAGAAGTGGGTCGAAGCGGCGCTGTGGAAGATGGAGTCACTGAAGGCCGGCAACTATATCTGCGGCCCCGCCATTATCGAGTCCGATGCCACCACCTTCGTCGTGCCGGACGGTTTCGAAACGACGATCGACAAGCATCGCCTGTTCCATCTCAAAGAAGTCAAGTGAGGAGACACACCATGAATATGATGAGCAAGAAAGAAATTGGCATCGGCAACCTGCTGGCGAGCGGCATGACGCTCAAGCAAAACCGCGATGCAATCATCGAGCGGACCAAGACCACTGGCTTCTACGATGGCCTGGAAAAGCTTGAATTCCGCGACAGCGACCCGATCAGCTACGAAAAGCTGTTCTCCAAGCTGCGCGGTGGCCTGGTCCATGCCCGCGAAACGGCCAAGAAGATTGCCGCCAGCCCCATCGTCGAACAGGAAGGCGAACTCTGCTTCACGCTCTACAACGCGGCCGGTGACTGCATCCTGACCTCGACGGGGATCATCATCCACGTCGGCACCATGGGCGCGGCGATCAAGTACATGATCGAGAACAACTGGGAAGCCAATCCGACGATTAACCCCGGCGACATGTTCACCACCAACGACTGCGCCATCGGCAACGTCCACCCCTGTGACATCGCCACCATCGTGCCGATCTTCTGGAATGACAAACTGATCGGCTGGGTCGGCGGCGTCACACACGTCATCGACACCGGCGCCGTGACGCCGGGCTCGATGTCCACGGGCCAGACGCAACGCTTCGGTGACGGCTACATGATCACCTGCCGCAAAACCGGCATCAACGACGAACCGCTGCGTGACTGGTTGCACGAATCACAGCGTTCGGTGCGCACGCCGAAGTACTGGATTCTCGATGAGAAGACTCGGATCGCTGGTTGCCACATGATCCGCCAACTGGTCGAGGAAGTGATCCGGGCCGATGGTCTGGAAGCCTACGAAAAGTTCTCGGGAGAAGTGATCGAAGAAGGTCGCCGTGGCCTGATGAGCCGGATCAAGGCAATGACCCTGCCCGGCAAATATCGCAAGGTGTCTTTTGTCGATGTGCCTTTCAAGCACGAGGATATTCAGGTTTCCAATGCCTTCGCCAAGCTTGATTCGATCATGCACTCGCCGGTCGAGATGACGATCAAGCCGGATGGCAAGTGGCGTCTCGACTTCGAAGGCGCCAGCCGTTGGGGCTGGCATACCTTCAATGCCCACCAGGTGGCTTTCACCTCGGGCATCTGGGTGATGATGTCGCAGACCCTGGTCCCGACCCAACGGATCAACGATGGCGCCTACTACGCCACCGAGTTTCACCTGCCCAAAGGCACCTGGTGCAACCCGGATGACCGCCGTACCGGCCACGCCTATGCCTGGCATTTCCTGGTCTCCGGCTGGGCGGCACTGTGGCGCGGCCTTAGCCAGTCCTACTTCAGTCGCGGCTATCTGGAAGAGGTCAATGCCGGCAACGCCAATACCTCCAACTGGCTGCAGGGTGGCGGTATCAACCAGGACGGCGAGATCCACGCGGTCAACAGCTTCGAAGCCTCTTCCTGCGGCACCGGTGCCTGTGCCGTCAAGGACGGCCTGAACCACGCCGCCGCCATCTGGAATCCGGAAGGCGACATGGGTGACATCGAAATCTGGGAAATGGCCGAGCCGCTGCTTTACATGGGGCGCAACGTCAAAGCCAACTCGGGTGGTTACGGCAAATACCGTGGCGGCTGCGGTTTCGAGACCCTGCGTATGGTCTGGAATGCTCAGGACTGGACCATGTTCTTCATGGGCAACGGCTACATGAACAGCGACTGGGGCATGATGGGCGGTTATCCGTCAGCTACTGGTTATCGGTTCGAAGCGCATGAAACCGGTTTGGAACGTCGTATCGCGAACGGCGAAGCCATTCCACTGGGTGGCGACCTTGATCCGTCCCAGAATATATATGAGCGGAGCATCGACGCAACGGCAGTGGTCAAGCGCGACAAGCAGTGCATGACGACCGAGGATTGCTACGACAACCACGACCTCTACCTGAACTACATCCGTGGCGGCCCCGGCTTCGGCGATCCGATCGACCGCGATCCGAAAGCCGTCGAGAGTGACCTGAACCAAAAATTCCTGCTGCCGGAATACGCGCAAAAGGTCCA
>Ga0073900_10002113_pt1 | contig 10600 bp, 9 predicted proteins | sample KloWWTmetKNB5Kit_FD_66666 | JGI IMG/M metagenome (GOLD analysis project Ga0073900, IMG submission 66666) | Active sludge microbial communities from Klosterneuburg, Austria, studying microevolution and ecology of nitrifiers - Klosterneuburg... | ecosystem: Engineered > WWTP > Aerobic digester >... | reverse complement strand
CTTCCGCCCGGTCCTGGATCGGTTTGGCGATGTCGGTGGCGTTCAGCACCTTGCTGGCTGCCTGCTCGGTCATCTCGGCGATGTAGGTGAGGCGCTGGCGGGCATCCGGGATGGCATGGGCAGCCTCCTGGAGGCTGCGGTCATAGCCGAGTTCGCGCAGGGTGTCGTGCAACTGGCGCGTCATCACGCCGATACGGTTGAACACCTTGTCGCAACTATGGGCGGATTCATCCCCGGCAGCACCGACGTGCTCGCTGGTGGAGTATTCACCGGCCACGGAATCGAACAGGGCCTGGAGTTCGTCGTCGTCACCACCGGCGGATACAGCCGGAGAAACAACTTCGAGATGAGGAGGAGCAGCAACGGGCGCTACCGTCCCCCCGGCAATGCTGTCAAACAGGGACTGCAGGTCGTCGCTATCGCCCGATTCATCGAATTTAAGACGCTTTGCCATGATGGAGCTCCGTCTGATCGGCTGCCTCAAGCAGCTTTCTGGCCCATCTTTTCGAAGATCTTTTCGAGCTTCTCGGACAGGGTGGCCGCAGTGAAGGGCTTGACGATGTAGCCGCTGGCCCCGGCCTGGGCGGCCGCAATGATGTTTTCCTTCTTGGCCTCGGCCGTGATCATCAGGACCGGCAGGTGCTTCAGGGACGGCGTTGCCCGGATGTTCTGCAGCAGCGTCAGGCCATCCATGTTGGGCATGTTCCAGTCCGTGACGACGAAGTCAAAAGGCAGGGAATTAAGCTTCTGCAGGGCGATCTGGCCATCTTCGGCTTCATCCACGTTGGTGAAGCCAAGTTCCTTGAGCAGGTTGCGGACAATGCGCCGCATGGTCGAGAAGTCATCGACGACGAGAAATTTCATCTTGGGGTCCGACATGTTGTTGATCTCCGTTCAATCCCGGTATGCCCGCATCAGCAGGGGGCGCAGGGTATCCGCCAAGATGTCAGCATCGAACTTGGCGACGTAAGAATCGACACCGACGCTCTTGCCCATCGCCCGGTTGGCTTCGGACGACAGGGAGGAATGCATGACAACTGGAATGCCCTCAAAGCGGCTGTCCGCCTTGATGTTGCGGGTGAGCACGTAACCATCCATCTCGGGCATTTCCGCATCGACCAGAATGAGGTTGAGTTCATCACGCAGACTGACCCCGCGCTGCTGGGCGTGGTTGGCCATACCTTCCAGTCGCGTCCAAGCCTCGAGCCCGTTGAGCGCATGCTTGTGGCGTACACCGAGTTTATCGAGAGTTTCCGCAATTTTCTTGCGCGCCACGGCCGAATCATCAACGAAGAAAAGATTGACCTCGTGCCCGCCCTCAAGGGGATGAATCTGCCCCACTACGGCTTCGCCAAAGGTGCTGGCCAGAATGGTCTCCACATCAAGAATGGAAACAAGCTTGCCGTCCTGCAACTCCGTGATGGCCGTGATGAAATGATGCCCGCCGGAGGTGACGTTATCCGGAGCCCGGACCTTGTCCCATTCCACGCGGATGATGCGGTCCACCTCATGGACTAGGAAGCCCAGGGTGCGCTTGCTGTACTCGGTCACCATCATCGAGCCGCCCAGCGGATCACCCGACACCGAAATGCCCATGACCTTGGCCAGGGCCAGCACCGGAATCACATTGCCGCGCAGGGAAATCAGCCCCTCCACACCATCAGGCATGTTTGGCGCCTTGGTGATGAAGGGTGTGCGCGACACCTCACGAACCTTGAAAACGTTGATCCCAAAGATCTCCTGGGTACCCAGGGAGAACAGCAGGATCTCCATGCGGTTCGAGCCCGCCAGCTTGGTGCGGGCATCAACAGCCTCAAGCAGCCCACGATCGACACGATCCATGTTCATGATGCTCCTCTGCGCTCAGACGGTCTTGGCCAGGTTCGCACGCTGAGTGATCAGGCGGCGCAACACTTCGGCTAGACGCTGGGGTTCGAACTTGGCCACGTATTCATCCACGCCAACCGAGCGACCAAGCTGCTGGTTGGACATGCCGGACAGGGACGAATGCATGATCACCGGCACGCCTTCAAAACGCGGGTCGGATTTGATCCTCTTGGTGAGGATATAGCCGTCCATCTCGGGCATTTCCACATCGGTAAGAACCAGGGCCACCAGATCCTTCACCTTGCGACCCGACGCTGCAGCGTAGGAAGCCAGCTTCTCGAGCTCGTCCCAGGCCGCCCGGCCATTGACCGTTCCGACGTAGCGCACACCCAGCACATCCAGAGTGCGCTCGATCTGCTTGCGTGCTACCGAAGAATCATCGGCGAAGTACACCGTGATGGGCTCTTCCGCCTCAATTGGCTCAATACCCTTGAACAGGAACTCGTCGTCGTAGCGAGTCGTTTCGGACAGCACCTTTTCGACATCAAGGAGCATGACCAGCTTGGGTCCCGGGAGTTCGGTGACGGCGGTCACCAGGCCTCCCAGGTTGGCAGTCAACATGTCGGGCGGTACCCGCATCTGCGACCAGTCGAGGCGCAGGATGGTATCCACGGCCTCGACCAGGAAGCCCTGGGTGTGGCCGTTGTACTCGGTCACGATCATGATCTCCCGGGGACTGTCGGTACCCATACCTGCATACTTGGCCAGGTCGACGACAGGGACCAGAACGCCCCGCAGGCTGACCATACCCTCAACAGACGAGGGCATCTCAGGAGCGGCCGTAATGGGAGGCGTGCGCATAACCTCACGGACCTTGAAGACGTTGATCCCGAAGGTCTCACGTCGTCCGGTGCGCGGATCCAGGCCAAGAGTGAACAGCAGGATTTCCAGCTTGTTGGTCCCAGCCAATCTGGTTCGCGCGTCAATGTTCTTGAGAAGTTCGGACATGCTCAATCTCCGTCTCAGACCCCTGCCGACCCGATGGCGCAGGCTCCGATCTGGAAGCAATATCGGCGGGTGGCAAACAATCTTGAGGCTTCCTGCCCCTTATGGCGTGCGGCCTGCACAAGAAAAAACGGCCCGCGGGAAGGCGGGCCGAACACTCTCACTGAAACAGGGGAACACAGGCTGGTCAGGCCCTGTAGCCAATCCGGAACCCGCCCCAATGGCGGCCATTGACGTAAACCGGAGCGGAGATGTCGTGCATGATTTCGCCGGTATCGCGGCGATAGGTCTGGATCAGGAAGGGCATCTCATGCTTTCCGCACTGCTTGCCCACCGGATCATCGAAGACCCGCTTGCTCCGGTTGCCGACAAAATCCTTCTCGTAGTCACCGGTCAGTGGTTGGGAAAAGCGTTTGTTGTGAGTTGGTACGTATCCATTCCGATCCGTACCGATGGCATAGACGGCCTCCTGATTCACGTCGAGCAGGCGCTCCTGGAGGAGCGGGAAGATGCGGTCGGTCAGGCTGTCAAAACGGGTGCTGTACTTCTGTGGCCGGGTATTTGCGAGCGGCTTGTAGGCATCGTCGAAGAGATCGGCTTCGCTTATCTGGCCGCCCGCCACGGCCTGCTCCAGAAGCATGCCCATCTGACGCGCCCCATCCCTTACGATGTCAGGCATCTTCTTATGCACCAGCATGGCCTGCTCGCCTGCAGCCCCCAGCTTAAAGACGCGGCTGATCTCCTTGAGATTCACCGCAAGCCCACTGAGGCTGGTGGCCTCGTCCAGGGTTTCCCGGGCTCCGGCCGAATTGCGACCCACCATGTCCATGATCTGTCGCACATGACCGACGATCTGATCGGCCTCACGGCTGTGGGCATTGATAGCAGCGGCGATCGCATCCACCTTCTCCATGGTCTGGCGCGCACCATCATTGATCTGCTGGAGCGAGCCCGCCGCCTTCTGGGCCAGTTCGGCACCCGCATGGGCCTGGGAGCTGCCCGCATCAATGGAGGCGATGGCGCTGCGGGTTTCCGCCTGGATGGCCGCGATCATGGTTCCGATCTCGCTCGTTGCGGAGGAGGTTCGCTCAGCCAGCTTGCGCACTTCATCCGCCACCACAGCAAAACCACGCCCCTGCTCACCTGCCCGAGCTGCCTCGATGGCGGCATTGAGGGCCAGCAGGTTGGTCTGATCGGCGATCTCGCGGATCACCTTGACGATGCCACTGATAGCTTCAGACCGCTCTCCCAGCGCTGAAATGACCTTTGCTGAATCCTCAACGGAGCGGGCAATCTGCTCAATCTCCCGGGAGGCACTCGTGACAACCTCAGCCCCTTTGACAGACAACTCCCGCGCCACCTGGGCATTGGTTGCGGTCTGGCTGGCATGCTCGGCAACAGCATTCACACCGGTCGTCATCTGCTCAATGGCAACCACCATGCTCTCGGCAGCCCCCTGCTGACTGCTTGACCCTTCTGCAACCCGCCCCGCATGCCCTGAAAGCAGATCCGCTGCTTCATGCACCCGCTGCGCGTCGAAGATGACTTTGCCGACGATGCCTTGAAAGCTGCCGATCAACTCATTGAAAACCGCCTCGACCTCACCCACCTGACCGGGAGACACAGCGACGCGGCGGGACAAGTCGCCGTCCTTGTGCATGGCCCGGATGGTATCGCGCAGTTCGATCAGGGGATGGACGAACAACACCCGGACCGACACCAGAAGGATGACGCCCACCGTGATCGAGAGTGCGACACAAACTCCGACGAAACCGGCAGAAAAGGATAGGCCAAACGCCAGGCCTGCCCCAAGGGCACCGCCCCCTGCAACGAGACCGGCCAGAATGGAGACAATAAGAACTTGCATGGTAATCGGCGATCCCCGCTCAACAGGAGAAGAAGAGCAGGCCTTGGAACCCACCCCCCGGAACCGGCGGGTAACTGCGTCGCCGACACCTTGTCTTCTAGCCCGCATTGCGCAGGCATCAAAGGTTTCGAGGCGTTTATCGGCGCGGTCCAGCTGAACTTTAGGACCCTTAAACAGACACGAGGAGGACTATTTCACACTTTATGACGTTCGTTCAGCTAGGCGAAAGAGAACGTCCACCCGATTGCCGACGCCACTGTAGCGAACATCGTCGCAAACCCGAAGCAGGAGAGGAATGCCACGGCCATGGCCCTTCAGGATGTCCTCACCGGACGGCTCGTCTCCTGCGGAGCGGATCTGTTGTTCGTGGTTGAAGCCCGGGCCGGTATCGGCGCAACTGATGTGTAGAACAGGAGGCTGGCCATCTCGCTGGCGCAGGGAAAGTTCAAACTCCACGGCCCCCATCTCGAGCCGCGCAAGGCGACGGGTCCGCTCGTCGAGAAACACATCCATTCCCTCGACCCCAGCCTTGAGAGAGGACGGCAGACGCAGGAGACCGTGGTCAAGGGCATTGTTGAAGAGTTCGGACAGCACCAGAAACAGGCGCCCTGCAAACGGCCGCACCCCTTCGAACTGCTCAATGGCGCCGAGAATGAGCGGAACCGCATCAAGGCGCTTGAGATCTGCCGCGCCCAGACGTAACACGAAGCGCCAATCACTGGCCGTCGGCGCCGCCGGAGAATCGCCGGAACTCACCGCGGGGACAGGTTGAGGCGTATCGGTCAGGGCGATGTGGGCAATGGAAATATCGTCCCTCGGGGGGCTTCCCCCGGTCAGTTCATGGACGATGTCGGTAAGCCGTGGCAGGCGCAGATCGGCGGGGAGATTGTTCAGTGCGGCGCCCAGCCCGTCCACCCCGAGTGCCTGCCCCGCGGCATCCTCAAGTTCGATCAGCCCATCGGAAAACAGCAGCAGATGGTCATGAGGATTGACCACGTGGGCATCCACGGTACCGTCGAACTCATCGTCGTCGACCACACCGAGGGGAAAGTGATGCCGGTTGAAATGCAGGCGGACTCCGCCATCGGGTCGGACCAGCAGCGGCCCGGGGTTCCCCCCGTTCCAGACCGTCACATAGCGCTCGCGGAAATTGACGGCGACAAGGGTGGCTGCGATGAAACGGTCTACCGGCAGCAAGGCACGCACCTTGCTGTTGATCTCGCGAGCAATGGCGTCGATACCAAAACCGCGCTCGGTCATGCGGTAAAAAGGTGCCGTGACGGGAAGCACGTTAAGCGATGCGGCGAGACCGTGGCCTGCGCCATCGGCCAGCAATACGTGGAGCACGTTACCCGGCGTCCGGGCGGCGGCGATGAGGTCGCCACTGAACTCCGCAGCAGAAGCAATCCAGTGTGACACTGCTGGATCGCCGAGCGCCTCCAGGTTGATCAGACGCTCCATCACGAAGCGGGCCAGGCGCTGCTCTTCTTCCTGCAGGCTGCGATAGCGGGCCAGTTCGCGGTTACGCGCCTCCGCCTGACGCTGCATGGCTTTCAAACGCAGAATCACGCCCAGTTTGGCATGCAGCATCTGGCGGGACGCAGGCTTGCACAGGTAGGCGTCGGCCCCGGCTTCGAGGGCACGCATCTGTGTCGCCTCGTCGAGACTGCCGGTAAAGACCAAACTGGGAATCCAGCTTCCACCCGTACGCACACGCACCGTCTTCAGTAACTCAATGCCGTCCATGCCAGGCAGGCCGACGTCGGTCATGAGGACGTCCGGGTAGGCTTGCGCGATGTGGTCGAGCGCCTCGGCGGCAGTGCAGACCCCAGCGACACGATGCCCCAGGGCCATCAGATCCCGACGAATCAGGTAGAGATCGTCGGGATTGTCATCAACTACAAGGATGAGGAGGGATTCGGCGTCGTACTCCGCCACCTTCAGACAATCGGGAAAAGCTTGCCGAAGTTGGCGATATCGAGAACCTGCCGAACACTGCCCTTGGCGTTGGCCAGGCAGACAGTCTTGCCAGAGCTCTTGGCCTTGTCACGCAGCATCAGCAGCATGCCGAGTGCCGAGCTGTCCAGATAGGCCACATTACCGAGATCCACCGCAACCTCGGTCGTGCCCGGACTGCCCAGCGCACGGTCAACGGCATCGCGGAATTCTCGATGGGAATTGAAATCAAATCTTCCGGAGAGCTGAATCCTGGCCTGACTCTGCTGGGTGCTGACGCTGGTATCCATTTCTGTTGCCTCTATTTTTTCACTGACTCATGCGACTCTGCCGAAATCGACCGGCCACTACCCCCAAAACCTACGCCTTGATGCCCCGCTTTTCCGTCATCCGCAGGCGACTCAGCACGCGCAGACCGACCTCCCGGAGAGGTGCTACTTCATCAAGGGCTCCAATGGCAGCCGCTTCACGCGGCATGCCGTAAACCACGCAAGACTCCTGATCCTGACCGATCGTCCACGCACCGGCTTGACGCATCGCCAGCAAACCCTGCGCGCCATCCTTGCCCATCCCGGTCAGGATGACGCCCACCGCATTGGCGCCCACCTGGGTCGCCGCAGACTGGAAAAGCACATCCACAGCAGGCCGGTGCCGGTTTACCGGCTCCGACTGGGCCAGCTCGCACTGATAGCCCCCCGCAACGCGACGCACCGACAGATGGGAATGCCCTGGCGCCAGGTAAGCAGTGCCAGGCACCACACGCTCGCCGTGCTCGGCCTCTTTCACGCGCAAACGACACAGGCCATCCAGGCGCTTTGCAAAAGACGCGGTGAACATTTCGGGCATATGCTGGACCATCAGAATCGCAGGCATCTGTTCCGGCATGGAACATAGCACTTCCTTGATCGCCTCGGTGCCCCCGGTGGACGCGCCGATCAGCACAAGACGCTCATGCAAAGCGCGTTCAGACACACTTCCCGTGGCACTGACAACCTGCCCGAGAGGCTCTCGCAGCAAGGGTTTCGGGCTCGGTGAGGCAGCTGCAGGAACCCTCGGCCTGGCACCGAAGGCACATCGCACCTTGTCACAAATTTCTACACGATAGGCTTCGATGCCGGCAGTTGAATCGAGCCTGGGCTTGGGAACAAAATCAACAGCCCCCAATTCGAGCGCCTGCAAGGTGGCCTCCGAGCCACGTCGGGTCAGACTCGAAATCATGACTACAGGCATTGGCCGAAGCCTCATAAGGCGCGCCAGAAAGTCGAGCCCATCCATCTTCGGCATCTCGATGTCCAGGGTCAGAACATCCGGATTGAGGGTCTTGATCATTTCCCGGGCGGCAATAGGATCGGGCGCAGTACCGACCACTTCCAGGTCGGGAGCTGAATTGATCACTTCACTCAGAACACTGCGCATCAGCGCAGAATCATCGATAACGAGAACCTTGATGACCATGCTTCATTCCAGTTGCGTACGGAGGCACACTCCGTCATCCAAATAGCTCAACGTCACCCTGAACATTGTCGCGTCGAAGTCGAGCTTCATATTCGCGCTCACGGGCAATAAGCGTGTCATTCTTCACACGGACCAGCTTTTTCATCATCACACGCCCGCTGACCGGAAAAAAATAGACCTTGCGGGGATAGATGTCGAGGAGATCCTGGGCCACCACGGGTATGCGTTCGGTCTCAAGGTAGTCGAGTACGAAATCAACATTCTTCTCTCCCACCTGCGCCTGCGACAGGCTGGCCAGCACCCTTCCGCCGCCGAACACTTTGGCCTCAAGGCTGCTGCGTCGGGCACCCAGTTTGAGCAGGTGATTGAGCAGCACTTCCATGGCATAAGCACCGTAGCGTGCCGAGGAGGACAGCACACCAAGTTCGCCCCCATTGTCCGGCAACATGAAGTGGTTCATCCCACCCAGGCCCTTGTCCCGATCACGGACGCACGCCGTGACGCAGGAGCCCAGCACAGTGACCAGAACAATGTCGGAGGTGGTTACGAAGTACTCTCCAGGAAGAACTTTGACCGCATCACAGCCGAACGTACGATCGAAGTAGCGATTGGTGGCCATGTGCTCGACATAGCCGGCTTCAGCGTGCACGGGGGGCCGTCCTTTCGTAAACCGTCCGCCCAAGAGAGCGGAACAGGTCGGCGGCGTGCAGGAAGCTCTCCGAATGCCCCGCGAACAGCAAACCATCGGGCTTCAGCAAAGGCACGAAGCGCTCCAGGATGGCGTGCTGGGTGGGCTTGTCAAAGTAGATCATCACGTTGCGGCAGAACATGGCATCAAACGGCCCCTGAACCGCCCAGCTCTTGTCCAGCAGGTTGATGCGCTTGAACTCGATCAAACGCTGCAGCTCCGGACGCACCCTGGCCTGCCCCTCCTGGCTGCCCGTTCCCTTCAGGAAGAAACGCTGCATGCGTTCGCGGGACAGACGCTCGACCCGATCCATGCCATACACACCCTTCTGTGCCGTAGCCAGAACATTGGTGTCGATGTCAGTAGCGACGATCTGCACTGGCGGGGTGAGCGTATTGAAGGCTTCACAGGCGGTGATGGCGAGGCTGTAGGGCTCTTCTCCGGTGGACGCAGCACTGCACCAGATGCGAAAAGGTGCTCTCGACACCTGCTTCTTCAGGCGCTCGGCCAGGATGTCGAAATGGTGCGCCTCCCGAAAAAAGGACGTCAGGTTGGTGGTGAGACTGTTGACGAAGGTCTCCCACTCATCCGGCTCACGTTGCGCACGATCCAGGTACTCGGCAAAGGTCCGGTCTCCCCGAGCCCGCAAACGCCGGGCCAATCGGCTGTAGACCATGTCCTGCTTGATGGGCGAAAGTGAAATTCCGGCATGCTTGTAAATCAGCTCCCGGACGCGCTCGAAATCACTGCTGGAGAATTCGAACTCGCGATCTGGCATGGATAAGGAAGGAGCACGCACCGGGGTAGCTGCGGGTCGCCCGGACTGCGCCGGACGAACACCCGCCGACGGCGCCGTGGCAACTCTGGGGGGAAGGAGTGGCTGCTTTTCAGACATGGCTCATGACTCTCTCAGAACTCTTCCCACTCATCATCGATCTCGCTCCCACCACCGGCACGACGCACCTTAGGCAGGGGAGCCAATGCCACTCGGGAAGCCGTCGAGCGGGACCGTTCGGGCAAGCGGGCGACATTGTCGGGGACAGGGGCGGCCTGGCTCTCAGGCACGCTACCGGCGTGGAGCCGGAACATGGCCACCGAACGCACCAGACTCCTGGCCTGATCCTCAAGGCTTTCAGCCGCAGCAGCAGCCTCTTCAACCAGCGCCGCATTCTGCTGGGTCACTTCGTCCATCTGACCCACCGCCTGCGTCACCTGCTCAATCCCGCTGCTCTGCTCCGAACTCGCCTCCGCGATCTCCGTCACCAGCGACGACAACTTCTGGAAGTTCGACACCACCTCCTCCATCGTCTGACCCGCCTCGTTCACCAGCTTCGCGCCGTCCTCCACCTTGTCAACACTGTCCGCTATCAGCGCCTTGATCTCACGCGCCGCCTGCGCACTGCGCTGAGCAAGGCTCCGAACCTCGCTCGCCACCACCGCAAAACCACGACCCTGCTCCCCCGCACGCGCCGCTTCCACCGCCGCGTTGAGCGCCAGAATGTTCGTCTGGAACGCGATCGAATCGATCACCCCGATAATGTCGGCGATCTTCTTCGCGCTTTCCTGGATCGAGCCCATCGTCTCGACCACACGTCCCACCATCGCACCGCCCTGCTCCGCAACCTCGTTGCTCGAGCCCGCAAGCTCCTTCGCCTGCCGCGCGTTATCCGCGTTCTGACGCACCGTCGCGTTCAGCTGCTCCATCGAGCTCGCCGTCTCTTCCAGGCTGCTCGCCTGCTCCTCCGTCCGCGACGAAAGGTCTGAATTCCCCGCCGAGATCTCCTGCGCCGCCACGTTGATCG
>Ga0073900_10002111_pt1 | contig 10604 bp, 11 predicted proteins | sample KloWWTmetKNB5Kit_FD_66666 | JGI IMG/M metagenome (GOLD analysis project Ga0073900, IMG submission 66666) | Active sludge microbial communities from Klosterneuburg, Austria, studying microevolution and ecology of nitrifiers - Klosterneuburg... | ecosystem: Engineered > WWTP > Aerobic digester >... | reverse complement strand
CAGGTTCAAGACAAGTTGCAGCGAAAACGGTACAAGGTGATAAAATCAGTTTAAATCAAGCCAACGTACAGCAATTGCAAAGCTTGAATGGTGTTGGTGAAAAGAAAGCGCTCGCAATTGTTGAATACCGTGAAAAAAATGGTGGTTTTAAAACGGTCGAAGAAATCACCAATATCAAAGGTATAGGGCCAAAGTTACTTGAGAAAAATAAATCAAGATTAATGCTCTAAATTTTTTTGAAAGATTCAGGTTGTCAATTAAACCAGTCGATCTGTTAAACTTCAACAGAATAAATTGCCCTTTTTGTGGCTTAGAGCTATGATTGTCGACAAAATATTATTTACGTCCTGACGTAGGAGACAGTCTCTTTTGCAAACTTTGCAAGCGTCAAAATGTGGTTTATCCACAGCTCAACTTCCTCCCTCAATTATTGATGTGCTTGATAGTCTAACCAAAGCAGGTTATGAGGCTTATATTGTGGGCGGTGGTGTTCGCGATATGATGTTAGGTCTGCATCCTAAAGATTTCGATGCCGTGACCAATGCAACACCCGCTCAGGTCAAAGAAGTCTTTGGTCGACGCTGCCGAATTATTGGAAGACGTTTTGAGTTGGCACATGTGTATTCAGGTCGAGAGCTGATTGAAGTCGCGACTTTCCGTGCGCCGCCAAAAAAAGCAGTGACCAACGCATCGGGTATGATTTTACGTGACAATAATTGGGGCACGATTGAGCAAGATTTCGCACGTCGAGATTTCTCAATTAACACCTTGTATTACCAACCACGCCAAGCAATTGTGCTCGATTTTTGTCACGCGGTTGATGATATTCAAACACGAACACTCAGATTTTTAGGCGAACCTGCGCAGCGTTTCGAAGAAGACCCTGTGCGGATGTTGCGCGCCTTACGTTTTGCGGCGAAACTGAATTTTCAAATTGATCAAGCTATTATTGACGTTTTCACGCCAGAACTCACACAACTCTTACGTGATGTTTCACCACATCGTTTATATGACGAATCGCAAAAGCTCTTTACGATGGGGCATCTTGCACGCGTATTACCAATGTTGATTGAATATGGTGTTTGGAAGCAATTGTTTGCTGAAATTCCGCCAAAGATCACCATTTTTATGGAACGTGCTGCACGCAATACCGATCAGCGAATTCAAATTGGTAAGACCATTAATCCTGCATTTTTCTATGCAGTTTTGCTTTGGGAATTGTTTTTAGAACGTTGTGATTTTTATTTAATTAAAGGTGTTGTTCCTGCCGAAGCGCGTGCGCAAGCAGGACTTGATGTGTTGAAACGCCAAGCAACCAGAACCATTATTCCACGTTTTGCAGAAACTTTTATCCGTGAAGTGTGGGAAATGCAAACGCGTTTGCTCCATCCAAAACCTCAACAAATTGAAGCTCTGGCTGGACATGCTCGCTTCCGTGCGGGATTTGACTTTTTGTTACTCCGTGAAAAATCGGGTGATAACAGCACAGAAGGCATGGGCGTGTGGTGGGAAGCCTACCAAGAAATGTCGATTGACAAAAAAGAAGCCGCAATACGCCAATATAATCGACAACGTGCCAAAGCGCGTCGTAGTAAATCTACGGATGTTGAAGAAGCCAAAGCGACTGAAATTGAACCTTTGGTGAATGTGCCTGAACCAAGAAGTCGCCGTGGTAAAAAAGAACGGGTCAGAGCAGATGAATCTGCAAATCGCTTTGTTGCAAAAGCAGCCAAAGATGCAAATCATATTGATGCAGACCATCCAATTCTGAAACGTAAACGCGTACAACGTGATTTAACCCAAGTTGTATTTGGGCCGACGCAATGACCATTCGCACCTACATTGGGCTGGGTAGTAATTTAGATGATTCGCAACAAATTCTCAGTGAGGCTGTTGCGAAACTCGCCGCGCTAGGTGTTGTAAAGGTTTCTCAGTTGTATCAAAGCCCACCGATGGGGCCGCAAGATCAACCCAATTATTTAAATGCAGTCGTTCAATTGGATACAGCACTTGAGCCGCTTGCGTTATTAGATCAATTGCAACAATTTGAGCAAGATGCAGGTCGGGTACGGTTACGCACTTGGGGCGAACGAACGCTTGATCTTGATCTGCTCATTTATGGGCAACAACACATACAAAATGATCGTTTAACTGTGCCGCATGTTGGTATTTTAGAGCGTGATTTTGTCGTTATTCCCTTGCTCGATTTAGATGCTCATTTACAGCTAAATGGTCATCACTTAAAAGATTTAGAACTGGTACAGCAAGCTAACTTGACTGTAATCGCAGACCAGTCTTGGGTAAGTGCCTAAGATTGTTTCGTTCTGGACAAGCCTGTAGAGGACATCATCATGATTAGTCTAAGTGACTTAAGAAAGTTTAAAGCCGATGGACGTAAGTTCTCATGTCTTACTTGCTACGATGCTAGTTTGGCAAAAGCAATGGAATTGGCTGAAATTGATACAATTTTGATTGGTGACTCTCTTGGCATGGTCATTCAAGGTCGAGATTCGACCTTGCCTGTGACGGTTGAAGATATGGCGTATCACACTGAGGCAGTACGTCGTGGCAATTCTCATGCGTTCATTCTGACGGATTTGCCGTTTATGAGTTATGCGACGCTTGAAGACGGGCTGAAAAATGCCAAGACCGTGATGCAAGTCGGTGCACAAATGGTCAAAATTGAAGGTGGTGCATGGCTCAGTGAGCTGGTCACCGTGTTGACCCGTAACGGTATTCCTGTCTGTGTGCATTTAGGCTTAACACCACAATCCGTTCATGTATTTGGTGGCTACAAACTTCAAGCGAGAACACGTGAAGCAGCAGATCAATTGATTGCAGATTGCCAAGCGGTGGTCGATGCAGGTGCAGCGGTGTTATTGCTGGAATGTGTACCCGCTCAACTCGGTAAAGAAATCGCGGAACGGTTTCCAAATATACCTGTGATTGGCATTGGTGCGGGAAATGAAACTGACGGTCAAGTATTGGTTGTGCAAGACATGTTGGGTTTAACCTTTGGTCGTGTTGCGCGTTTTGTGCGTAATTTCATGAAAGAGCAGGCAGGTGAAACAGCAATTATTGATGCGCTTAAAGCCTATCATGCTGCTGTGCAAGATCAGTCATTTCCTGCCAAAGAGCATACCTTCCAAGTTGAGCTTTAATTCATGAAAACTGAAACCACCATACAAGGTTTAGCTGCATCACTTGCACCCACACGAACGGCAAAAAAAATCATTGGATTTGTCCCAACCATGGGGAATTTGCATGAAGGTCATATCACGTTAGTTCGTGCAGCAAAAAAAATCTGTGATGTGGTGGTGGTCAGTATTTTTGTAAATCCGACGCAATTCGGCGTGGGTGAAGATTTTGATAGCTATCCACGTACCTTAGATCAAGACAGTCGCTTATTGGCAGAGGCGGGCTGCGATATTATTTTTTCGCCGTCAGTCGAACAAATGTACGGAACACAGCCACGTTTAACTCATATTCGAGTTGAGGGAATTACCAATGCGCTGTGTGGTCAATCTCGCCCTGGGCATTTTGATGGTGTGGCGTTGGTGGTGACCAAGTTATTTAATATCGTACAGCCTGATTATGCGTTCTTCGGTGAAAAAGACTATCAACAATTGGCAGTGATTCGTCAGTTTGTACAAGACTTGAATATCCCTTTGGAAGTGATTGGCGTACCAATTGTCCGTGCGGAAGACGGTTTGGCGCTGAGTTCACGTAATGGATATTTGTCGGAAGAACAACGTAAGATTGCACCCACAATTTACCAATTACTCAAGCAAGCCGAACAACAATTGCATAGTGGTCAAATGCTTTCACAAGTGTTAGCCAATATTTCGACGGAATTGACACAAGCGGGTTTTATTGTGGATTATGTCGAAGCACGCCAACCAAATTTACAAGCTATTGAACAGTTCGATCAAAATTTAGTGCTATTTATTGCAGCTAAATTAGGTTCAACACGTTTGATTGATAATTTACAAATCGACTTTAAAATATAAAAAATGAAGGGCAAAACGCCATGAAGCGTATTTTGATCGTTACAGGTCAGTCTGGTTCAGGAAAATCCTCTGCATTACAAGTGCTTGAAGACTTGGGCTATTATTGTATAGATAACTTACCCTTGGCGTTATTGCCTGAAATTGTGGCAAAACTTGATCGTGAAAATAATCTGGAGCAACTCGCACTGGGGGTTGATATCCGTAGTACGCGTGCCGATATGCAAGAGTTCGATCATGTTTTTGAACAATTGCAAAGACATGGTATGGTCGATGTTATTTATCTTAGTACGCAAGATCAGGATTTGGTTTCACGTTTCAGCTCGTCCCGTAGACCACATCCATTAGCAAATCGTTTTAATAGCTTGTTACAGTGTATTCAAGAAGAAAAGCAGCTCTTAATCCCTATCCAATTTCGTGCCACCGTACATATTGATACCACGGACAAAAGTGTCCACGATCTAAAACATATTTTGCTGACAAAATTAGGTCAGTCAGATAATTTAATTGTGATTTTACAATCTTTTGGTTATAAGCATGGCATTCCACTCGATACAGATTATGTATTCGATGTGCGTCATCTACCCAATCCACACTGGGATTTGGAATTAAGACGTTTTTCAGGCTTAGACGAACCTGTGCGACTTTTTTTAGAAAGCAGCGAACAAACCAGTGAAATGTTTGACGATATTTACAAATTTTTAGAAAAGTGGTTGCCAGCATTTGCCGAAGGACATCGCCACTATATAACGGTTTCGATTGGTTGTACGGGTGGACAACATCGTTCTGTTTATATTGTTGATAGACTCAAGCAAGCCCTTGAGGCAAAATGGACGGTACAAATCTTACATAGAGAAATGAAGCACTGGTCATGATAGATACCACCATCGATGTCATTAACAAACTCGGCTTACATGCTCGCGCCTCTGGCAAACTTATTGAAGTGACCAGCAAATTTCGCTCATCTATTCAAATTGGTAAAGGCGATAAGTTGATTGATGCCAAAAACATCATGTCTTTATTGATGATGGGCGCAGGCAAAGGTACGACATTGCGGTTGGTCATTGACGGTACAGATGAAGAACAAGCATTGCAAGAAATTGAAACGCTGTTCGCAGCAAAATTTTATGAGGCAGAGTAATTGTGGCACGTCAACCCCAGCGTTATACCGATGAAGATTTTGAGTCACTAGTAGGGCGTGCAAGCCGAACAGAACAGAAAAAAGCGGTACAGCGGTTAGAGGCTTTAGGTGAGCAATTGTCTCAACTAAACACCAAGCAAATTCAAAAACTTCCAGTCGATGAACGTTTAATTGATGCATTACTTGAAGTGCAAAAAATTAGTTCACATGAAGCGCGTCGTCGTCAATTTTTACGAATTGGTAAATTATTGCGTAATGAAGATGAAACCGTCATTTTATCTTACTTAACACCGCAACAAGGTGCTAAAAAGCAAATGCAATTGATGCGTTGGGTCGATCGTATGATTGATCAGGGCGATCCGATCATTAACGAGTTTAGTAAGGTTTTTAATGCGTCTGAACGTCATACTTTGCGTCAACACGTGTTACGTATTCAACGCGATATCAAGCAACAAGTGAGTGAAGAAGAGCTTGCTGCGTCGAAGTTAAAATTTGCAAACTACGTGCAACAGGTTGCCTTGTTATCTGACCAATGAGAACGGTCTGAAATAAGTTTAAACATTAGCTCTCAGATGATGAATCATTTGAGGGCTAATGTTTAATGATCAGCTGTTTTTCAGGGCGAAAGGTTTCATCCTGATTTAAACCTGTGTAAAATCTCCAATACTTTTTATCCACCGTTTTTATCTTTTGAAGCCATGTGCTTCGATCATAATCTCGCGGTGATATGCTCCATTGTACGGGGCATCACTCCTCAAGGATTTTTATATGCCAATTATCACGTTGCCAAATGGTGATCAAAAACAGTTTGATCAAGCCGTATCTGTAATGGATGTTGCGCTCAGCATTGGGCCTGGACTTGCAAAAAATACAATCGCAGGTCGTGTTAATGATCGTTTAGTGGATGCTTCAGATTTAATTACTGAAGATGCAACCTTACAAATCATCACCCCAAAAGATGATGAAGGCGTTGAAATTATTCGTCACTCTTGCGCACATTTAGTCGGTCATGCGGTGAAACAACTGTTTCCAGAAGCGAAAATGGTGATTGGTCCAGTTATTGAAGAAGGTTTTTACTACGATATTTGGATGCCACGTCCATTTACTTTAGATGATATGGCAGCGATTGAAGCGCGCATGAAGCAGCTGATTGATCAAGATTATGATGTCATTAAAAAAATGACTCCACGTGATGAGGTGATTGCAGAATTCACAGCACGTGGCGAAGAATACAAATTACGCTTGATTGCAGACATGCCGAATGAAACACAAATGGGCTTGTACTATCATCAAGACTATTTGGACATGTGTCGTGGCCCACACGTACCAAACACCAAATTTTTAAAATCTTTTCAGCTCACTAAAATCTCTGGCGCATACTGGCGTGGTGATGCGAAGAATGAACAGTTACAACGTATTTATGGCACAGCGTGGGCAGATAAAAAACAGCTTGCAGCCTATGTAAAACGTATTGAAGAAGCTGAAAAGCGCGATCATCGTAAAATTGGTAAAGCTTTAGACTTGTTCCACATGCAAGAAGAAGCACCGGGTATGGTATTTTGGCATCCGAATGGCTGGACGATTTATCAAGTGCTTGAACAATACATGCGTAAAGTTCAACAGGATAATGGCTACCTTGAAATTCGTACACCACAGGTTGTCGATTTCACGCTGTGGGAAAAATCAGGTCATGCTGCAAACTATGCAGATGGTATGTTTACGACGCATTCAGAAAATCGTAACTATGCCATTAAACCGATGAACTGCCCTTGTCACGTGCAAGTGTTCAATCAAGGTTTAAAATCGTATCGTGATTTGCCAATTCGTTTGGCTGAGTTTGGTTCGTGTCACCGTAATGAGCCATCAGGTTCATTACACGGCATTATGCGTGTACGTGGTTTTACGCAAGATGATGCGCATATTTTCTGTACCAAAGAACAAATTGGTCAAGAAGTTGCAGACTTTATTAAACTGACTTTAGATGTTTATAAAGATTTTGGCTTTGAAGATGTACAAATGAAGTTATCGACACGTCCAGAAAAACGTGTGGGTGATGATGCACTTTGGGATATTGCAGAAAAATCCTTAGCTGATGCTTTAGATGAAGCTGGATTGACTTGGGATTTGCAACCGGGTGAAGGTGCATTCTATGGCCCGAAAATTGAATTTTCATTGAAAGACTGCTTAGGTCGTGTTTGGCAATGCGGTACGATTCAATGCGATTTCAACTTGCCAATTCGTTTAGATGCTTCTTATGTCACTGAAGACAACGATCGTGATCAACCAGTCATGCTACATCGTGCAATACTTGGAAGTTTTGAGCGATTTATTGGTATACTAATTGAACACTACGCGGGATTCATGCCGCCATGGCTTGCACCTGTTCAAGCATGTGTCATGAATATTACCGATTCACAAGCGGAAGCCTGTGAGCAGGTGGTCGCAAAATTCAAGGAAAATGGGCTTCGTGTCATTTCAGACTTGAGAAATGAAAAGATCGGATTTAAGATTCGTGAACGTACCCTAGAGCGTATTCCTTATCTTTTAGTTCTTGGTGATCGAGAAGTGGAAGAGGGCACTGTGAATGTGCGTACTCGCTCAGGACAAAATTTAGGTACTATGTCAGTAGATGCATTTATTGATTTAGTGAAGTCTGCCGTCGCCGAACGCGGCCGGTATATTGTGGAGTAATAAAGATTAAACAGCCTGACCGTAATCAACAACAAGGTGCTAAAAGTAACCGCCCAGCCATTAACGATGAGATTCGTGCAACAGAAGTACGTCTTGTCGCTGCCGATGGCGAACAAAAAGGGGTCGTTTCATTAACTGAAGCGTTGCGTGCTGCTGAACTAGCCAATCTTGATCTCGTAGAGATTGTGGCAAACGCAGAACCACCTGTTTGTAAAATCATGGATTACAACAAGCACTTGTTTGATCTGAAGCAAAAGCAAAAAGATGCGAAGAAAAAACAGCATCAAGTGCAAGTGAAAGAAATTAAATTACGTCCTGCAACGGATGTAGGTGATTATCAAATTAAATTGCGTGCAATTTTACGTTTCCTTGAAGAAGGCAACAAAGTGAAAATTACCTTACGTTTCCGTGGTCGTGAAATGGCGCATCAGCAACTTGGTTTAGCGCAATTGCAAAAAATTGAAGGCGATGTGTCTGAATTTGGCGTAATTGAACAAGCGCCAAAAATGGAAGGTCGTCAAATGGGTATGCTCATTGGGCCGAAAAAGAAAAAGTAATTTTTCTTATAAAAAAAACACCGCATTTTGCGGTGTTTTTTTTATGCTGATGAAATTGTCTAATGCACTAAAATGACTTAAATGTTCACTTAAAATTATTGTTTCTTTTCGTTTTTGATCAGGCTTGTACCGATCGTTAAATGCTATAACAATCTATACGTTATCAAACGATTAAAAGAGTGAAGAATTAAATGATCGACCTATATTATTGGGGAACACCCAATGGACATAAAATCACCATTGCCTTAGAAGAAATGCAGCTTGAATATGTTCTTCATCCTATCAATATTTTAAACAATGATCAGTTTCAGCCAGATTTTCTAAAAATTTCGCCGAATAATAAAATTCCTGCAATTGTCGATCAACATGGCCCACGAGGTGAATCGATTTCCGTGTTTGAGTCAGGCGCGATCTTGCAATATTTAGGTCGAAAGACAGGCTTATTCTATCCTACAGATGAGCAAGAGCGAGTTGAAGTAGAGCAATGGTTAATGTGGCAAATGGGTGGATTTGGACCAATGTTGGGACAGAATCATCATTTTAATAAATTTGCACCTGAGCGCATTCCTTATGCAATTGATCGTTATATCAATGAAACTAAACGTCTTTATGGCGTGCTAAACAAACAATTAATGGGTCAAAAATTTGTAGCGGGTGAATATTCAATTGCTGATATGGCAATTCTTCCTTGGGCATTACGATATGAATGGCAGGGTATTCAACTTGAAGACTATCCTTATGTACAGGATTATATTGAGCTTTTAACGGCTCGTCCTGCGATTCAAAAAGCATTATCCATCCAAGTCTAATTTTTCAATCGTGTGTAAGTTTGCCTCATGAGTTATTGGTTATTGTTTATATCAGCTTTTGGGGCTGCGACTTTGTTGCCCTTACAGTCCGAAGCGGTATTAATAACCCTTTTAATACAAGGGCTTTCCAATCCTTTCTATCTCATTTTGGTTGCAACTATTGGTAATGTGCTCGGTTCATGCGTGAACTGGTGGTTAGGGTTGAAAATTGAACATTTTAAAGCTAAAAAATGGTTTCCTGTTTCAGAGCAGCGTTTAGTACAAGCACAGCAGATCTACCATAGATATGGCTATTATTCTTTATTGCTGAGTTGGACGCCTGTGATTGGTGATCCAATCACGTTAATAGCAGGATTGATGAAAGAAAATTTTTGGCGATTTTTATTGATGGTGATCATTGCTAAAGGCGGTCGTTATCTGACTTTATATGCTTTATATCTCGGGATTTTTTAAGTAAATGGGAAAGCGCTAGTCTTTCCCAAAACTTTTAATGATCAGAACCTTTGGTGATGTCGACTTTAAATAAATCAGAGGTTTTAAACCAACAATAGGTTACGACAGCAAGTGTCATACAACCACCGAACAGGGTCGCAGTAATCGTTCCCAAATATTTGGCAGCTAGACCTGATTCAAAAGCCCCAAGTTCGTTGCTTGAAGAAACAAACATACCATTTACGGCAGCAACCCGACCTCGCATATTTTCAGGTGGGAAGATTTGTAGCACCGTTTGACGAACCACCACTGAAATACTGTCGCAAGCCCCTGTCATTATCAGTGCAAAAAGTGAGAGCCACATGTTATTTGAGAAAGCAAACAGAATGGTGAAAATACCAAAGCCTGCTACCGCCAAGAGCATATTGCGCCACGCATGGTGCATCGGTGGGAATTTTGTTAGTGCAATCATGGTTATGAGCGCGCCAATCGAAGGAGCAGCACGTAAATAGCCAAGACCTTCAGGGCCGACTTTTAAAATTTCCTCGGCAAAAATCGGGAGTAGGGCGATCACACCACCAAATAAAACAGAAACAAGGTCGAGTGAAATCGCCCACAGCACAATTTTAGTTTTCCAAATAAAGCGGAAACCATCGGTCAAACTTTGCAGCACATTTTCTGTTTCCATCTTTGGGAAAGTGCGTTTTTGCAACAGGCTAATCAAAATAAAGCAGAGGGCTAATAAGGCAGTAACGGTTAATAAACTAGTTTCTCGACCAAGAAATGCCAACATAAAACCGCCGAGCATAGGGCCAATAATCACTCCACTTTGCCAGCCTATAGTCGTCCACGTTGCGCCATTGGCATAAAGTTCACGAGGAATTAAAAATGGCTTGAGTGATGTTGCAGAAGGGTTATAGAAACCACGAATGGTTCCTAAAGCAAAAATCACTGCATAAATACCCCA
>Ga0073900_10002110_pt1 | contig 10605 bp, 9 predicted proteins | sample KloWWTmetKNB5Kit_FD_66666 | JGI IMG/M metagenome (GOLD analysis project Ga0073900, IMG submission 66666) | Active sludge microbial communities from Klosterneuburg, Austria, studying microevolution and ecology of nitrifiers - Klosterneuburg... | ecosystem: Engineered > WWTP > Aerobic digester >... | reverse complement strand
CCCCCAGGTCGGCGGCGGCCCGCATCGCGACCGGCGTGGCGTTGACCTTGGGCGCGGCCGCGATGGCGGCGGCCGCTGCAGCAGCCGCAGCGCGCACATCCCGCTCGACAATGCGGCCGGTCGAGCCACTGCCCTTCAGGCCGGACCAGTCCACCCCGAGCTGCCCGGCCACTTTGCGCGCGCGGGGGCTGATGGTTGGGGTCTTCCCCGTCGGGGCCGTTCCGTTGCTGGACGCCGCCGGTTCCTGTGCCGGTCCCTGAGCTTGTCGAAGGGCCGGCGCAGGGACCGGCGCGGCCCGTTCGACGGGCTCAGGGACCGCGCCGGTCCCCGCACCACCCTCAAACGGCAGCACTTCGCCCGGCTTGGCGACATAGGCCAGCAGGAAACCGACCGGGATGCGCGCACCGGCGGCTGGGCCATTCGGGACAATCCGCAGGATCCCGGTGTCGAAGTTCTCGACCTCGGCCGTGGTCTTGTCACTCTCGACCACGTAGATGAGATCGCCGGGCTTGACCTCATCGCCGTCCTTCTTCAGCCACTCGACGAAGGTGCCTTCCTCCATCGTCCAGCCCAGGCGGGGCAATACGATTTCGACCGCCATGCCTACTCCTTGATCAAGTCGCGGATCGCCTGGGCGATGGTCTTGGGGTTGGGCACGATCGCGGCCTCGAGCGACGGGCTGTAGGGCGTGGGGGTGAACCCGCCATTCATCCGGCGGACCGGCGCGTCCAGCTCGTCAAAACCCTTGTCCATGATCTGTGCGGCGATCTCGGCCCCGATCCCGCACGGCTGGAAGCTCTCGTCGATAACCATCAGCCGGCCGGTCTTCTTGACCGACTCCAGGATCGTGTCGGTGTCGAGGGGCGAGACCGTGCGCGGGTCGATGACCTCGACCGAGATGCCTTCCTTGGCCAGGGCCTCAGCGGCTTCCAGCGTTTTGCGCACCATCAGGGTCAGAGCCACGACCGTGACATCCTTGCCTTCGCGCGCGATGCGGGCCTGCCCAAACGGGATGTAGTAATCCTCTTCCGGCTCGGGAACCGGGCCCTTCATCGCCATCAGGTTCTTGTGCTCGAGAAACAGCACCGGATCGTTGCAGGTCAGGGCCGTCTTCATCAGGCCCTTGGCGTCATACGGCGTGGTCGGGATGACCACCCGCAGGCCGGGGATGTTGCTGAACTGGGGCAGATAGCTGCCCGAGTGGTGGGTGGCGGCGCTGCCGCCGATCCCGATGCAACCCCGAATCAGCAATGGCATCTTCAGCCGGCCGCTGCTCATGTATTGCATCTTGGCGACCTGGTTGAAGATCTCGCCAAACGCGTCGAGGATGAAGTCGACCATCATGAAGTCGACGACCGGCCGCGCGCCGGTCATGGCCGCGCCGCAACACATGCCGACAAAGCCGCGCTCGCTGATGGGCGTGTCGGCCAGGCGCATCGCGCCGTACTTCTCGTACAGCCCAAGGGTGGTCCCGAAGTTGCCGCCGCGCGGGCCAATGCCCTCGCCGACGACAAAGATGGTGGGATCGACGGCCATCCGCTCGGCCAGGGCCTCGCGGGCGGCGGCGGTATAGGTGATTTCTCGCATTTTGGATCAGGCCTCCGCGTAAACGTGCTGCAGCGCGGTCGCGCCGTCGGGATAGGGGCTGTTCTTGGCGAACTCGGCCGCGTCTTCGACCACGAGCCGGATTTCCTCGGCGATCGCATCCAGTTCGCTTTGGGGCACGATGTTCTCGATCATGAGCTTCTGGGTCAGGATCTTGATCGGGTCGCGCTTCTTCCAGGCTTCGATTTCCTCGAGCGAGCGATACCCGCCGTCGCGCATGCCCTCGGAGTGGGGGCGGGTGCGGTAGGTCTTGGCCTCGATCAGGGTCGGCCCGCCGCCGGCCCGCGCGCGCTCGACCGCTTCGCCGGCCGCGGCGTGAACCGCCAGGACATCATTGCCGTCGACGCATACGCCGGGCATGCCGTAGTTCTCGGCCTTCTTCCACACGTCGGTGTTGCGGGTGGCGTAGCTGAAGGCGATTTCGGTGGCGAACTGGTTGTTCTCGCACACGAACACGACCGGCAACTGGTAGATCGCGGCCAGGTTGAGGCCCTCGTGAAAGGCGCCGTTGTTCGAAGCGCCATCCCCGAAGAAAGCCGCCCCGACATGCGGCACACCCCGCAACTTGAACGAGTAACCCGCGCCCGTGGCCTGCAGGATGCAGGGCGCGACGATGCCGCTGGTCCCCATCATCCCAACCTCGGGCTTGAACAGGTGCATGCTGCCGCCCCGGCCATGTGAGACGCCGGTCTCGCGCCCATACAGCTCGGCAAACAACTCGCGGGGCGAGACGCCCTTGGCCAGCGCGTGGCCGTGCCCGCGATGGGTGCTGAAGATCGCGTCGTTATAGTCGAGGTGGGCGCACACGCCCGTGGCGATCGCCTCCTCGCCGACATAGGTGTGGCATGCTCCGTGGATGAAACCGGCCGCATATTGGCGGGCCAGCCCCTCCTCGGACTGCCGAATGGTTTGCAGCATGCGGTACAACGCTAATGCTTGATCCTTTGTCACTTTCATGGCTGGTATCTCCCCTTGTAGACGTTCAAAATACGGGCCTGGCCCGTTTCGATATGCCGGCGCATTTCGTCCCGCGCTTCAACCGCGTCGCCGGCCCGAAACACGGCCATCAGTTTTTCGTGCGCGTCGATGATGCCCGGCAGGGCGTCATCGGCCATCAATGCCACGGTCTCATCGAGCAGGCGGGCCACCCGCCGGCGCAGGCTCGAGACCATCTCCATCAACACCCCATGCGCGGCGATGCGCCAGGTGGCGGCGTGGAACTCGGTATCCAGGCGCGACAGGCGGTGCCGGTCTCTGGCCCGGACGCCCTCGCGCATGCGATCCACGATCGCGGCCAGGGTCGTCTCCGCGGCGGGCGCCCAGTGCTGGGCCACCCGCTCGGCGACGAACTGCTCCAGCACGATCCGGATCGCGGTGATCTCCTCGACTTCGCTGGGCGGCGGCAGATACACGACTGCCCCGCGGCTGGCCGCGCGCTTGACCAGGCCTTCCTCGGTCAGTCGCTGGATGGCCTCGCGCACCGGCACCCGGCTCATCCCGAGCTGGCCGGCCAGCACCCGCTCCACCAGCAGATCACCCGGCGCAAGAGCGCCGGTCTGGATCGCCTCACGCAGCCGCTCGGTAGCCTGATCGCTCAGGGTGCGGGTCGTGATCGGATCGGCCAGCGTCGACGTCGCGGTGGAAGGACTGTCCATTGACCTGCGCGCGTTGTTGATGAATCTGTGCCGTTGGCCCGCTCAGGCCAGGATCCGGTCGACGTTGACCTTGCCCGCCGCGATGGCGTTCCGGAATATGTCGATGGTCTGGCGCACGCCATCCCCCAGCGGCGTCCAGCGCAGCCCGCCGATGGCGGCCTCGAGCGGCGCGGGATCGACATGCGGGGGCAGGGCCAGGGCCTCGGGGTTATAGGTGATTTGCCCCTTCATCTCCGGCGCGGCGGCGTCGATGGCGTCGACGACCGAACCGATGGCGGCCTCCGTGCCGCCCAGGTTGTAGACCGGCGCGCCCTTGACCCCGGCCCGGGCGGCCTGGATAAAGGCCCGGGCGCAGTCATCGGCGTACTGGAACACGACCGTCCCACCGTAGGAGATGCGATAGGCCCGGCCCGCCGCGGCGGCCAGCATGGCCTTGGTCGGGGTGGAGGTCATACCCTGGTCGCGGCCGGGGCCATACAGCACATACGGCCGGATGCCGATGCTGTTGACGCCCCAATCCTGGGCGTAGATGCGGGCGGTGCCCTCGTTGGCCTGCTTGAAGACGCCATACAGGTTGAGCGGGTATTGGGGCGAATCCTGATACAGCGTGCCGTCGGGATACAGATCGGGTCCGCCATACACGCCGACCGAGCTGGCATACACGAGACCTTGGATCTCGGCCTTGTGGCGCCGAACAGACTCGAGAACGACCGTTGTGCCGACCACGTTCACCCGCGCCCCGGCCAGCGGATCGGCCCGCACAAAGGGGACCTGAAGCGCGGCCAGATGCACGACGTGGGTGATGCCATTGGCGGCGACGGCCTGCTCAAAAGCCGCGGCATCGGTGATGTCGCCATGGATGAAATTGACCTTCGCCAGCGCGGCATCGTCCATGATCAGACGCAGGCGATGCGGCTCGCCCGGCAGATCGTAAGTCCAGACCGGGACGCCTTCAGCGACCAGGCGCTTGACCGTCCACGCGCCAATGCAGCCGAGCGCGCCCGTCACCAGGAATTTTTCAGCCACGTTTCACCTCGCTGACTTCATTGACTGGCATGCGCGGCTTCTCGCCCTTCAGCGCGCGCAGGATGTCCTCCGCCGCGCGGGTGCGCATGTCGATCTGGGATTCTTCCGAGTACCAGGCCGTATGAGGGGTGACGATGACGCGCTCGTGGCGCATCAAGGCTTGCAGGACCTCGTTATCGGCCGGCGGCGGCTCGATGCTGAGCACATCGAGGGCGGCCCCCTTGATGCGGGCAGCCCGGACCGCGTCCAACAAAGCCGCTTCATCCACCAGCCCGCCCCGGGCGGTGTTGACCAGGCAGGCATTTGGCTTCATCAGCCCGATCGTGCGGGCGTTGATGGTGTGGCGGGTCTTCTCATCCAGCGGCAGGTGCAGGGTGATGAAGTCCGATTGCTTGAAGAGCTCATCCTGGGTCACCGGCTCCGCGCCCGCGGCCCGAATCTGATCATCCGAGAGGAAGGGGTCGTAGGCGATGACGCGCATGCCCAGGCCTTTGCCTTTGCTTCCGGCGGTGCGGCCGATGCGGCCGAAGCCCATGACGCCAAGGGTCGTGGCGGTCAGGCGGTGAATGGGGCGCATCGCGGCGGATTCCCAGCGCCCGGCCCGGGTGTTGTCCGCGAGGCCGCGGATGCCGCGCATCAGGGTCATGACCAGGGCGATGGCATGGGTGGCGACTTCGTCGGTGCCGTAATCCGGGATATTGCCCACCCAGATGCCGCGCTTTGTGGCGGCGGCGGTGTCGATGTTGTCGATCCCGACGCCCAGGCGGCTGATCAGCCGGCAGTTGGGCATGGCATCCATCACCTCGCCGGTGATCTTCTCCAGCGCGATAACGAGGATGTCGGCCTGGCGCAGAATGGCCCGCGATTCAGCCGAATCGACACCATTGGAGTAGGCGAAGTCGACATCCTGGCCAGCCAGAATGCCGCGCTCGATGGGATTGCCCGAGGCATCCCCGAAGGCGTAGACGATATGGGTTGTCATTTGTCTCCCGTGGTCATTTGACCTGCCTTGACAGAAGTGAGAACGTGACGTATTGTCGGCAGTAAGTTGTTAGCAGTATACCAAAACAGAGGAGAAACTTGAAACTCATTACTTTCGCCCGCAATGACGCGCCCGCAACGCTCCGCCTCGGCGCATTGCGCGGACAGTCCGCCGTCGACCTGAACAAGCTTGATTCGCGCATCCCCGCCGACATGATCGCCTTCCTCGAGGGCGGCGCGGCTGCGATGGCCCTGGCAGCCAGCGCGCTGGCTGCCGCGAAGAGCAGCGACGAGATCGCGCCCGGGGCCTACACCCTCAAGGCGCCCATTCCGCGGCCCGGCAAGATCATCTGCGTCGGGCTGAACTACCGCGATCACGCCAAGGAGTCCGGCCAGGCCGTGCCCGAGTTCCCGACGGTGTTTGCGAAGTACGCCAACACCGTCATCGGGCCGGGCGAGGCGATCATCATTCCTCGTCTAACGGACAATGTCGACTACGAGGCCGAGTTTGGCTTTGTCATCGGCAAGCGCGCCAAGCACGTGAGCGAGGCCGACGCGCTGAGCTACGTGGCCGGTTACCTGCCGCTCAATGACATCAGCGCCCGTGACTACCAGGCGCGCGTCTCGCAGTGGACGCTGGGCAAGAGCTTCGACGCCTTCCTGCCGATGGGCCCGGCCATCACCACCGCCGACGAGATCCCCGATCCGCAGTCGCTGGACATCAGCCTGACGATCGGCGGAGTGGTCCTGCAGAAGTCGAACACCCGCGAGCTGGTCTTTGGCGTGCAGCAGCTCGTCCACCTATTGAGCGGGATCATGACCCTCGAGCCGGGCGACGTCGTGTCGACTGGCACGCCCTCGGGCGTGGGCGCGGCCCGCACACCGAAGCGCTGGATCCTGCCGGGCGAGACCGTCACGGTCGAGATCGCCAAGCTGGGCACGCTCTCGAATCCAGTGGTGAAGGAAAGCTAAACCAGCCGATCGGTTGAGCGCCTACCGAAACACATGCCGGATGGAATGCTCCCCGGCTCCGCCGGGGAGCATTCCATCCGGAGATGTATTTGGTTGGCAGCCTGCAAGGGGGGAGTATCGAGACACGACACCGCTAGCTCCATGCTGAGCGCACTGCGCCATTCCTGGCGCGGCGCGGATATCACTCAAAACCAACCGACATTGTTCGGAAAGATACGCCAGGAGAGAACCGAGATGACTACCCGAAAACCGGCGGGCATCAGCCGCCGCAAGTTCCTTAAGGCCTCCGCCTTTGGCGCCGGCGCCGCCGCCCTGGCCGCCTGCGCGCCCGCCGCCGCGCCGACGGCCGTTCCGCCCACCGCTGCCCCGGCCGCTCCGGCGGCCACGGCTGTCCCGGCCGCCACGGCCGTGCCCGCTACCGCCGTCCCCAAACCCGTCGCCACGGCCGTCAACGCGGGCGTCAAGCAGAAGGTGCGCTACCTGTCGTGGTGGTTCGAAGAGGGCAACCGCGGTAAGACCTGGGTGAACCTGGTCAAGGAATTCAACGAATCGCAGAAGGAAATCGAAGTCGTCACCGAGCAGATCGGCTTCGATCCGTACAGCACCAAGATGATCCTCGGCGCGCAAGCCGGCAAGCTCGACGGGGACATCATCATGGCCACCCCTGAGCTGGCCCCCCGCCTGATCCGGGCCGACGTGCTCTATCCGCTCGATGCGGTCCTCACCACCCACAACATCAAGGACCTGAGCTCCGCCCACGATGCGCTGCGCAAGGATGGCAAGCTCTACGGGTTGGATATGGTGACGGTCGCCTTCGGCATTCTCTACAATGCGGATCGCTATGCCGCCGCCAAGATCACCCCGGCCAAGACCCCCGAGGAGTGGATCGAGGTGAGCAAGGCCCTGACCGACCGCTCGAAGCAGCAGTACGGGTTCTTCTCGAACCATCTCGTCAAGGAAGCCTCGGACTTCTGGTTCCAGCTCGAAATGTGGGCCATGCCCTACGGCGGGGTGTGGGCCAAGGGCAAGACGCCCCTTCTGACCTCTGAACCGATCATCAAGGGCCTCAAGCTCTTCAAGGCGATGTACGACGGGGCGATGCCGCAGGGCGCCGATGGCCCGACCGGGCAGCGCCTGTTTGGGACCGGCGCGGTCGCGCAGGGCATGTTTGTGTCGGCGGCAGTCGGCGGCCTGAAGCCGGGCTTCCCCGATCTGTATCCGAAGCTGAAGAGCGCGCCCATCCCCTGGGCGAGCAACACCTCGATCGCCCGCATTCACCCGATGATGATCAACAAGGCCTCGCCCGTGCGCGATGCGGCCCTCGAGTTCGTCAAGTGGGTCTACAAGCCCGATACCTACCGGCGCATGGTGGAAGGCTGCGAGGACGTCATCTTCGCCCAGGCCTCGGCCGGGCGCAAAGAGTATCTGGACAACCTGCCCTGGCTGAAGCCCGGCTACGACGGAGTGAAGTACATCACGCCGTTCGACATCGTCGGCGATTTCGTCTATAACTTCGCGGAGTTGGGCCAGATCGTGATCACCAACTTCTCCGGCGCGCTCACCGGCAACAAGTCGGTGGAAGAAGTGATGGCCCAGGCCCAGAAGGAAGCCGAGGCGCTCGCCGCCCGCATCGTCTGATCGACCCTTGCAGCCGGGCTGCCGCGCCAGCGCGGCGGCCCAGCTGCCCAACGGATTGTTCGTGCGCGCCGTCAATGGACGACGCGCACGAACAATCCGTTTACCAGGCCGCCACCCGGCAGGCAAGACAACCCAAGAGGCCGCAGCCGCCAAAGATGGCTACGCGGCAACGGAAACGCGTATGAAACCAAGTTCGGGCAAGGTCCACCGCCGACTTCACCTGTTGCCATATCTCCTGGCGCTGCCGATTGTCTTGTACGAAGGGGTCTTCATCGTTTCCCCCATCGCCCAGGGAATCTACGGCAGCTTCACCCGAATCGACCTGGGCTCAGGCAAGCCGCAAATCTGGGTGGGTCTGGCCAACTACGCGCGCATGTTCGCCGACGATCTGTTCTGGCAGGCCCTGAAGAACACGCTTACGATCTCCGCGATGGTGATCATCGTCGCCCTCGTCGCCGCGCTGGCCACCGCGCTGCTGTTCAACCGCCCGTTCCGTTTCCGGGCCGGCGCGCGCGCGCTGATGATGATCCCCTGGGCTTTTCCCGAGGTGCCGGTGGTGATGATCTTCATCTGGATCCTCAGCCCGCAATTCGGGGTCGCCAACGTCATCGCCCGCCTGATCCCCGGCGTGACGGAGAATCCCATGTGGCTGCAGGACTCCAACCTGGCCATCGGCTCGGTTGTGCTGATCTCGGCCTGGAAGGCCTTTCCGTTCTACAGCCTGGTCATCCTGGCCGCGCTGCAAAGCGTGTCGCAGGAGCTGTATGACGCGGCCAAGGTCGATGGCGCGAATGTATTTCAGTTGTTTCGCAATATCACCCTGCCGGGCATCCTGCCAACCATCGAGGTCCTCCTGGTCCTGGCCGTGATCTTCTCGTTCAAGGGCTTCGCCCTGATTTTCCTGCTGACCGGAGGCGGCCCGAACTACGCCACCGAGACCGTGATTCTGCGGATCTACAACGCGGCGTTTCGCTTTTATGACTATTCCTACGCCGCGGCGATGGGCGTGGCCGGTTTCGTGATCTCGCTTGTGATTGCCATTGGCTTCATCACCATGCAGGCCCGCCGGGCCAGGGAGCTCGCTTAACGTGACGACCGCACAAACAACGGGGATGGCCTATCGCCCGCCCAGACTGCGCCGGGCGATCAGCAAGACCCTCCTCTACGTCGCCATCATCTTCGTCACGGCGATCACGATCTTTCCGATCTACTGGATGATTGTGTCGACGATTCAACCCAATAAGTACTCGCTGAGCTTCCCGCCGCCGTTCTTTCCGCAGGAGATTTCATTTACCCAGTTCGGCCTGTTGTTTGCCCAGCGGCCAATCGCCAACTGGCTGAAGAATTCGTTTGTGATCGCGACGATCTCGATGCTCCTGGTTACCGCCCTGTCGGTGCTGGGCGCGTACGCCCTGTCCAGCCTGCGCTGGCGGGGCCGCTCGCTGTTCGGGCTGTTCCTGTTGGTCACCCAGATGCTGCCGGAGATCCTGGTGCTGGTTCCGCTCTACATTTTGTACAACCAGTTGGAGCAGCTCAACTCGCTTCCGGCGCTGGCCGTCGTTGATGCGGCCTTCGCCTTGCCCGTCTGCATCTGGATCCTGAAGGGCGTTTTTGACGCGGTCCCGCCCGAGGTGCTGGACGCGGCCCTGGTTGACGGCTGTTCCGAGTTCAGCACGGTCTGGCGGATCGTCCTGCCCCTGTCCCTGCCCGGGCTGGTCGCCGTGGCCGTGGTGGCGTTTTTTGGCGGCTGGAATGAGTTTCTGTATGCAAGCATTCTGGTGGGCTCCACCGAGCTCATGCCCGCCTCGGTGGGTTTGACCACCCTGAGTGGTCTGTCGGGGGTGCTGGTTGAGCAGTACATGGGGGCCGGAATGATCTTTTCGATCCTGCCAGTCGCCTTCTATCTGTCCATGCAGCGCTACATCATCGCCGGCCTGAGCGCCGGCGCCGTGAAGGGCTGAAGCCCAAGGGAGGTCATCATGAGCCACGCCGCTCCGACTACCGCGCCGGTGATCACGCCCGAGATGCGGGCCCAGTTTGACGAGCAGGGCTACCTCGTGGTCGAGGGCGTCTTCGACGTCGACACCGACCTGGCGCCCGTCGTCGCCGACTACGCCGCGACGCTGGATGCGCTGGCTGAGAAGTGGGTGGCCGAAGGCGTGCTCAATAACCGTTATGCGGGCCTGCCTTTCGGCCAGCGCCTGATCAAGATCATGCAGGAGAGCGGGGCCAACTGGGGCCAGTATTTTGATATCTCGCTGCCCCAGACCCAGGTGTACGCGGATACGCCCATCCACATCAGCGAGCCGGTCTTCAACCTGCTGCGCCACCCGCGCCTGCTCGATATCGCCGAGCAGTTTGTGGGTCCTGAAGTGCTCTCAAACCCGATTCAGCACACCCGGATCAAGCCGCCCGAGCGGATGGTGCCGGCCCAGGCCAAGAACGGCCTGGTCGTCCGGGTGGGCTGGCATCAGGATCAGGGTGTGGCCACCCCCGAGCAGGACGAGGTGCCGGTCCTGACCGTGTGGCTGCCCATCACCGACGCGACGGTCGAGAACGGCTGCCTGGCCGTGGTCCCGGGCAGCCACAAGCGCGCCCTGGCCGATCACTGTCCCGGCACCGGGCCGGATGGCGGACTGCAGATTCCGTCCAAACTCATCCAGGGCAAGCCCGTCCCGGTCCCGGTTAAGCGCGGCGGCGCGCTGCTGATGCACCGCCTGACCATGCA
>Ga0073900_10002107_pt1 | contig 10616 bp, 9 predicted proteins | sample KloWWTmetKNB5Kit_FD_66666 | JGI IMG/M metagenome (GOLD analysis project Ga0073900, IMG submission 66666) | Active sludge microbial communities from Klosterneuburg, Austria, studying microevolution and ecology of nitrifiers - Klosterneuburg... | ecosystem: Engineered > WWTP > Aerobic digester >... | reverse complement strand
CCTCGCCCGACGGCTACGCGATCGTCATGGGCGCGGTCGCCACGCACGCGATCAACCCGTACCTGTACGCCAGGATGCCCTACGACGCGAACCGGGACTTCACGGCGATCACGCGCGTCGCCACCGTCCCGAACGTGCTGGTGCTCAATCCGCAGACCGCCGAACGGCTCGGCATCGGCAGCCTGGGCGACCTGATCGCCTACGCGCGCAGGAACCCCGGCAAGCTCAACTACGCGTCGGGCGGCAACGGCAGCGCCGGCCATCTCGCCGGCGAACTGCTCGAGGCGCAGGCGGGGGTCAGCATGGTGCACATCCCGTACGGCGGCGCGGCGCCCGCCCAGCTCGGGCTGCTCGCCGGGCAGACCGACCTGATGTTCGACAACCTGGCGTCGGCCACGCCGCAGATCCGCGCCGGCAAGCTGAAGGCTTTCGCGGTCACGACCGCGCAGCGCAGCGGCTTCTTTCCCGAACTACCGACCGTCGCCGAAAGCGGGCTGAAGGACTTCGACATCAGCACCTGGTTCGGCGTGTTCGCGCCAGCCGGCACGCCGAGGCCGATCGTCGACCGCCTGAACGCCGAATTCGCGAAGGCGCTGTCCGCCGCCGACATCCGCGAGCGGCTCGCGAAGATGGGCGCCGAGCCTTCGCCGCTGAGCCCCGACGCGTTCGCGGCCTTCGTGCGGGCCGAGCAGGCCAAGTACGAACGGGTCGTCAAGGCGGCGGGCGCGAGGATCGAGTAGCCGGCACCGCCTCGACATGGCGCCGCCGCGTCAGGCTGCGCCGGATTGTGGAATCCACGCATGGGAAGTTTCGGCCCGGCGCACTAAGATGACGGGCTTTCGCGCAGCCGACCCGGGGCACACCGGGGGCGCGGGGCGGCACCCCACGATAACGACGGAGACAGCGCCGATGCGCATACGCAATCACCGCGACTTCTGGTCCGGGATCATGTTCCTGGTGCTGGGGGTGCTGTTCGTGATCTTCTCGCAGGCCTACCAGTTGGGCACGGCGGCGCGGATGGGACCAGGGTTCTTCCCGACGATGCTGGGCGCGCTGATGGCGCTGCTCGGGCTGGCGATCGCGTGGCGCTCGACGGCCCCGGGCAATCGGGAGGAGCGCGTCGAGAAGGTCAGCTGGCGCGAACTCTTCCTGATCCTGTTCGCAGTCGGCGTTTTCGCGATCGCGCTGCCCTGGCTGGGCAGCGTGATCGCGATCACGCTGCTGATCGCGATCTCGGCGACCGCCAGCCACGAATTCGGCTGGAAGGAGACGCTGATCTCGATCGTGGTGCTGCTGGTGATGTCGGAACTCGTCTTCGTCAAGGGCCTGGAGCTGCAGTTTCCGGTCTGGCCGAAGTTCCTGGTGCAGTAGGCCGGAGCGCCCGAGATGGAACTGCTCTCGAACCTGGGACTGGGCTTCGCGACCGCGCTGACGTTCACCAACATCTTCTACTGCTTCATCGGGGTGCTGCTGGGCACGCTGATCGGCGTGCTGCCGGGGATCGGGCCGCTGGCGACGATCGCGATGCTGCTGCCGATCACCTACAAGATGACCGACCCGACCACGGCGCTGATCATGCTGGCGGGGATCTACTACGGCGCGCAATACGGGGGGTCGACGACCGCGATCCTGGTGAACCTGCCGGGCGAGATCTCGTCGGTGGTGACGACGCTCGACGGCTACCAGATGGCGCGCAACGGGCGCCCCGGGCCGGCGCTGGCGATCGCGGCGATCGGCTCGTTCTTCGCGGGCACGGTGGCGACGTTGCTGATCGCCGGTTTCGCGCCACCGCTGGCGGAGGTGGCGTTCAAGTTCGGGCCGGCCGAGTACTTCTCGCTGATGGTGCTGGGCCTGATCGCGGCGGTGGTGCTGGCGCACGGCTCGATCCTCAAGGCGCTGGCGATGGTGGTGCTCGGGCTGCTGACCGGCATGGTCGGCACCGACGTCAACTCGGGGGTGGCGCGTTTCTCGTTCGACATCCCCGAACTGACCGACGGGATCGAACTCGCGGCGGTGGCGATGGGCATCTTCGGCTTCGGCGAGATCATCGCCAACCTGGAGATGCGCGAGAACCGCGAGGTGTTCACGAAGAAGGTCGGTCGCCTGCTGCCGAGCATGGCCGAATTCAAGGCGTCGATCGCGCCGATCCTGCGCGGCACGGCGCTGGGTTCGTTCCTCGGCATCCTGCCCGGCGGCGGCGCGGTGCTGTCGTCGTTCACCTCGTACGCGATCGAGAAGAAGATCTCGAAGACCCCGGAGCGCTTCGGCAAGGGCGCGATCGAGGGCGTCGCCGGCCCCGAAGCGGCCAACAACGCCGGCTCGCAGACCTCGTTCATCCCGATGCTCACGCTGGGGATCCCGACCAACGCAGTGATGGCGCTGATGGTCGCCGGGATGATGATCCACAACATCCAGCCCGGCCCGCAGGTGATGACCAGCAACCCGGAGCTGTTCTGGGGACTGATCGCGTCGATGTGGGTCGGCAACCTGATCCTGGTGATCCTGAACCTGCCGCTGATCGGGCTGTGGATCCGGCTGCTGACCGTGCCCTACCGCATCCTGTACCCGGCGATCCTGCTGTTCTGCTGCGTCGGCGCCTACTCGATCAACAACAACGTCTTCGACGTGTTCGTGACGATCCCGTTCGCGATCCTCGGCTACGCGTTCCGCAAGCTCGACTGCGAGCCGGCGCCGCTGCTGCTGGGCCTCGTGCTGGGCAAGCTGATGGAGGAGTACCTTCGGCGCGCAATGACGATCTCGCGCGGCGACTGGTCGGTATTCGTCACCCGTCCGCTGTCGGCCACGCTGCTGGCCATCGCCGCGGTGCTGCTGGTGATCGTCTTCATGCCGGCGATCGCGAAGAAGCGCGACGAAGCGTTCGCCGAGGAAGAGACCTGAGCGAGACGAGGTCGGTCGTGGTCCCTTCACCGACGGTGCTGGCTTTCGACGTCTTCGGGACGGTCGTCGTCTGGTACGGATCGATCGAGCGCGAAGTCGACGCGCTGGGCCTCGGCGTCGACGCCGGCGCTTTCGCGCTGGCCTGGCGCGCCGGCTACCGGCCAGCGATGGCACGCGTGCGCAGCGGTGAACTCGGCTGGACGAAGATCGACGCGCTGCACCGGATGATCCTCGACGACGTCGTCGAGCAATTCGGCATCGGCGACCGGCTCGACACGGCGGCACGGCGCGCGCTGAACCTCGCCTGGCACCGTCTCGATCCCTGGCCCGACGCGGTCGAGGGACTGAGCCGGCTCAAGCGCCGCTACATGCTGTGCACGCTGTCGAACGGCAACCTCGGACTGCTCGCCGACATGGCCAAGCGAGCCGGCCTGCCCTGGGACCTGATCCTGTCGGCGGAGGTGTTCCGGCACTACAAGCCCGACCGCGAAGCCTACCTCGGCGTGTGCGAGGTGTTCGACCTCGAGCCGGCGCAGATGATGCTGGTCGCCGCGCACCACGACGACCTGGAAGCGGCGCGCGCCTGCGGCTGCCGCACTGCGTACGTCGAGCGGCCGCGCGAGTTCGGGCCGACGATCGCGCAGGACGTTTCGCCGCGCCCCGGCAACGAGTTGCACGCGTCCGACCTGCGCGACCTGGCACGGCAACTGGGTTGCTGACGCGATGATCGCTCCGTTCGACTGGTCGGCGCACTACCCGAGCGCGCGTGCGCCGGTGTTCGCGCGCAACGTCGTCGCGACCTCGCAGCCGCTGGCCGCGCAGGCCGGCCTGCGCATGATGCTCCGGGGCGGCAACGCGGTCGACGCCGCGATCGCGGCGGCCGCAGCGCTCACCATCGTCGAACCGGTGTCCTGCGGACTGGGCAGCGACGCCTTCGCGATCGTCTGGGATGGCAAGACGCTGCACGGGCTGAACGCGTCGGGTCCCGCGCCGGCGGCTTGGGACCCGGCCTATTTCCGCCGCAGGCATGGGGGCGCGGTGCCGATGCGCGGCTGGGACAGCGTCACGGTCCCCGGCGCGATCGGCGGATGGGTCGCGTTGCACGCGAGACTCGGCAAGCTGCCGTTCGCCGAACTGATCGAACCCGCCATCGAACTGGCCGAGCGCGGCTTTGGCGTGACGCCGATCGTGCACCGCAAGTGGACCGCACAGGCGCCGCTGCTGAAGGAGATCCCCGGTTTCGCGCAGGCGTTCCTGCCCAGGGGCCGCGTCCCCGCGATCGGCGAGCGATTCGTGTTTGCCGACGCCGGCGCCACGCTGCGACGCATTGCCGCGACGCACGGTCGCGACTTCTACGAAGGCGAGACCGCGGCGGCAATCGTCGCGCACGCTCGCGCGCACGGCGGCGCCATGACGCTCGACGACCTGCGCGGCTTCGCGCCCCGCTGGTGCGGCACCGTCTCGAAGGACTACCGCGGCTACACGCTGCACGAGATCCCGCCGAACGGCCAGGGCATCGCCGCGCTGATGGCGCTCGGCATGCTGTCGCACTTCGACCTCGCGTCGCTCGCGCCCGATTCCGCCGAGTCGCGGCACCTGCAGATCGAGGCGATGAAGGCGGCGTTCGCCGACGTCCATCGGTGGGTGGGCGATCCCCAGGCGATGACCGCCGTGACCGCGTCGCAACTGCTCGACGACGCCTATCTCGCACAGCGCGCCGCGCGCATCCGCCGCGGCCGTGCCGGCGCATTTGGGCACGGCCTGCCGCCGGCCGGCGGAACGATCTACCTGAGCGCCGCCGACGAGCGCGGCACCATGGTGTCCTTCATCCAGTCGAACTACATGGGCTTCGGCTCGGGCGTGGTCGTGCCCGGGATCGGCGTGTCGCTGCAGAACCGCGGGCACGGCTTCGTGGTCGAGGACGGGCACCCGAACTGCGTGGCGCCCGGCAAGCTGCCGTTCCACACGATCATCCCCGCGTTCCTGACGAAGGACGGACGGCCGCAGATGAGCTTCGGCGTGATGGGCGGCAACATGCAGCCGCAGGGCCACGTGCAGACGCTGGTGCGCATGCTCGATCATCGGCAGCATCCGCAGGCCGCCTGCGACGCGCCGCGATGGAAGGTCGGTCGCGAACTGTCCGTCGACGTCGAGGCGACGATGGAGCCCGGAGTCGTCGAAGAGTTGAGGCGGCGCGGCCACCGGATCGAGGGGCTCGCCGATCCGTACATGGATTTCGGCGCGGGCCAGTTCGTCTGGCGGCTGGACGCCTGCGCCGACGACACCGGTACCGTCGGCGCCGACTACGTCGCAGCGAGCGACAGTCGCCGCGACGGCGCCGCGGTCGGCTTCTGAGCAATCCGGGCGAAGCATCCCGACCCGATTTCCATTATCGTCACGTCTGCCGCGAGCCGGGACCTCGCTCGCGGCGCCCGCGATGCCGCGTCGGCGAGCGACGACGCCGGCATCCCCTGATCGAGGAATCCGCAGATGACGAACAAGCACTACGAGCCGGTCGCGCCGCACAAGGTGGCCTTCCTCGGCCTCGGCGTGATGGGCTACCCGATGGCCGGTCACCTGAGGCGCGCCGGCCACGCGGTCACCGCGTACAACCGCACCGCGTCGAAAGCCGACCAGTGGGCCGGAGAATTCGCATCCGGGGGCTCCGGCGGCGCCACGGCGGCCACGCCGCGGCAGGCCGCGCACGACGCCGACATCGTGTTCGCGTGCGTCGGCAACGACGACGACCTGCGCTCGGTCGTGCTCGGCGAGCACGGCGCATTCGCGGGCATGAAGCCCGGCGCCGCGTTCGTCGACCACACCACCGCGTCGGCCTCGGTCGCGCGAGAACTGCACGAGGCGGCGAAGCATCGCGGCCTGCACTTCGTCGACGCGCCGGTGTCGGGCGGCCAGGCGGGCGCGGTCAACGGCCTTCTGACCGTGATGTGCGGCGGCGAGCAGGCGGTGTTCGACCGCATCCGGCCGGTCGCGATGGCCTTCTCGCGCGCCTGCACGCTGGTCGGCGGCCCCGGCGCGGGCCAGCTCGCCAAGATGGTCAACCAGATCTGCATCGGCGGACTGGTGCAGGGGCTCTCCGAGGGCATCGCCTTCGGCCTCGCCGCGGGCCTCGACATGAAGCTGGTGCTCGAGGTCATCGGCAAGGGTGCCGCGCAGTCCTGGCAAATGGACAACCGCGGCAGCACGATGGTCGACGACAAGTTCGACTTCGGTTTCGCGGTCGACTGGATGCGCAAGGACCTCGGCCTGTGCCTCGACGAAGCGAAGCGCAACGGCGCGCCGTTGCCGGTGACCGCGCTGGTCGATCAGTTCTACGGCGACGTGCAGCGCATGGGCGGCGGTCGCTGGGACACGTCGAGCCTGATCCGGCGACTGCGCAGGGCGCGCTGAGCGGGCCGCCCGCCTCCGATGCGGCCTCCCCGGACGATTGACGACCACTGACCCAAGCAAGGATCTTCGATGGCCTACCAGACGACCGCCTCCGGGCTGCAGTACGACGACGTCACGCCGGGCAACGGCGACGAAGCGCGCGCCGGCCAGCACGTCCGCGTGCACTACACCGGCTGGCTCTACGAGAACGGCCAGTCCGGCCGCAAGTTCGATTCGAGCAAGGACCGCGGCGAGCCGTTCTCGTTCCCGCTGGGAGCGGGCCACGTGATCCGCGGCTGGGACGAAGGCGTGGCCGGGATGAAGGTCGGAGGCACGCGCCGCCTGGTGATCCCGCCGCAGCTGGGCTACGGCGCACGCGGCGCCGGCGGGGTGATTCCGCCGAACGCGACGCTTCTGTTCGAGGTGGAACTGCTGGGCCATGATTGATTCCCCGCCCGGCTCGCCGCGCCTTGCCGCCACGAGCAACTTCATTCGCGCGGCCATCGACGAGGACCTGCGCCTCGAGAAGTACATCGACCGCAGGTGGAGCGGCGAACCCGGCACGGCCGAGCGGCACCGGGACGCCCTGCCGGACCCGGCCGCGATCCGCACCCGCTTTCCGCCCGAGCCGAACGGCTACCTGCACGTCGGCCACGCCAAGTCGATCTGCCTGAATTTCGGGCTGGCGCGCGACTACGGCGGGCGCTGCCACCTGCGCTTCGACGACACCAATCCCGAGAAGGAAGAACAGGAGTACGTCGACTCGATCGTCGACGCCGTGCGCTGGCTCGGCTTCGAGTGGCGCGACGAGCAGGAAGACAACCTGTACTACGCCAGCGACTACTTCGACCACTTCTACCGGATGGCCGAGTGGCTGGTCGAAGCCGGCCACGCGTACGTCGACTCGCAGAGCGCCGACGAGATGCGCGAGACGCGCGGCACGCTCACCGAGCCGGGGCGCGACTCGCCCCACCGCACGCGCAGCGCGCAGGAGAACCTCCGGCTGCTGCGCGAGATGCGCGACGGACGCCACGCCGAGGGTGCGCACGTGCTGCGCGCAAAGATCGACATGCGCTCGCCGAACATGAACCTGCGCGACCCGGTGCTCTACCGCATCCGCTTCGCGACGCACCATCGTACCGGCGACAAGTGGTGCGTCTACCCGATGTACGACTACGCGCACCCGATAGAGGACGCGCTCGAGAACATCACGCACTCGATCTGCACGCTCGAGTTCGAGGACCACCGCCCGCTGTACGACTGGCTGCTCGAGCGGCTCGCCGACGGCGGGTTCTTCACGCGCCCGCTGCCGCAGCAGATCGAGTTCGCGCGGCTGAACCTGACCTACACGGTCACCAGCAAGCGAAAGCTGCAGCAGCTGGTGCAGCTCGGACTGGTCGACGGCTGGGACGATCCGCGCATGCCGACGATCGTCGGGCTGCGCCGGCGCGGCTACACGCCCGAGGCGATCCAGCTGTTTGCCGAGCGCACCGGGGTCTCGAAGGCCAATTCGTGGATCGACATGAGCGTGCTCGAGCAGTCGCTGCGCGACGACCTCGAAGGCAAGGCGTCGCGCGCGATCGCGGTGCTCGACCCGCTGAAGCTGGTGATCACGAACTGGCCCGCCGACCGCATCGAACCCTGCGACGCGCCGGTTCATCCGCAGCGCCCCGAGCTCGGACGGCGCAGTTTCCCGTTCGGACGCGAGCTGTGGATCGAGCGCGAGGATTTCACCGAGCAGCCGCCGAAAGGATTCTTCCGTCTGTTTCCGGGCAATCGCGTGAGGCTGCGCTATGGCTACGTGGTCGAGTGCACCGGCTGCGAAAAGGACGCCGACGGCCGCGTCGTTGCCGTGCACGCCGCGGTCTTCCACGACTCGAAATCGGGAACACCGGGATCCGATGGCTACAAGGTCAAGGGCAACCTGCACTGGGTCGCAGCGCAGGCCGCGGTCGACGCCGAAGTGCGCCTGTACGACCGCCTGTTCGGCCAGCCGCATCCCGACGCCGGCGGGCGCGACCATCGGGAGGCGCTCAACGACGGTTCGAAGCGGGTGGTTCGCGCCAGGCTCGAGCCGACGCTGGCTGGCGCGCCCCCCGAGGCGCGCTACCAGTTCGAGCGGCACGGCTACTTCGTCGCCGACCGCGTCGATTCGAAGCCGGGCGCCCCGGTGTTCAACCGGATCGTGACGCTGAAGGACTCGTGGGGCGGCGGGCGCTGAGCCTTCAACGGCCCAGCACCGCGTCCCCGACGAACGGATTGCCCGCTCGCTCGTCGCCGAAGGTCGACATCGGCCCGTGACCGGGCACGAAGGCCACGTCGTCGCCCAGTGGCCACAGCTTGCCGGTGATCGACGCGACCAGCGTCGCGTGGTCGCCGCGCGGGAAGTCGGTGCGTCCGATCGATCCCTGGAACAGCACGTCGCCGACGATGGCCAGCCGGCTCGGCGCGTGGAAGAAGATCACGTGGCCGGGCGTGTGCCCCGGGCAATGGCGCACTTCGAGAGTCTGCTCGCCGAACGACACGGTGTCGCCGTCTTCGAGCCAGCGATCGGGCTCGAACGCGTCGAGGTGCGGAAATCCGAACATCTTTCCCTGGCTCGGCAGTTGCTCGATCCAGAAACGGTCCTCGCGCTGCGGCCCTTCGATCGGCACCCGATGGCGGCGCGCGAACTGTCCCGCCTGTCCGCAGTGGTCGATGTGGCCGTGCGTCAGCAACACCTTCTCGAGCGCCGCCCCCTCGCTGCGCAGCGCCGCGTCGACGCGGTCGAGATCGCCGCCTGGATCGATCGCGGCCGCCTTGAGGGTGCGTTCGCAGACCAGCACCGAGCAGTTCTGCATGAAGGGGGTGACGGGAACGATGAGCAGCTTCATCCGCGCATTATCGCTCGGCCGGCCCGGTCTTCCTGGCACTCCAGGCGCGACTCGTCAGCACGTCGAGCGGGATGACCCGCAATGCCGCCTCGTGCGTCGCTTCGAGGACCACTGGCGGCGCGACGCCGGCCTCCCAGGCTTCCAGCCAGCGCGCGGCACACAGGCACCAGCGGTCGCCGGCCCTCAAGCCGGGGAAGCGCCATTGCGGCTGCGGCGTGACCAGGTCGTTGCCGTGCGCCGTCGAGAAGGCGAGGAACTCGTCGGTGACGCGTGCGCACACCGTGTGCTGGCCCACGTCGTCGGGCCCCGTTTCGCAGCAACCGGTTCGCTCGAAGCCGGTCAGCGGATCGAACGAGCAGGCCTGCAGCGGCCCTCCCAGCACGTTCCTCGGATGTTCCTTGTCGTCCATGGCTGCGCAATTTCCCCGGCCTGCTGTGGATCGTCCGTCTCTTATACCATCGCGGACAAAACCCTTTCGACTACCGATGCAGAAGCCGTTTCCTCCGTACCCGCCGATCGTCGAACTGCTCGACGAGTTCCAGCGCGGCACGCGTACGCCGCGCGACGTCGTCGAGGCCTGCTTCGCGGCGATCGACGCGCGCGACGGCGCGGTCAACGCGCTGCCCACGCGCGTCGATCGCGATCAGGTGCTGGCGCACGCGGATCGCATCGCGCGGCAGATCACGCGGGCCGAACCGGTCGGCCCGCTGGCCGGCCTGCCGTACAGCGCGAAGGACATGCATCGAACCGCCGGCGTGCGCACCACGTTCGGTTCGCCGATCTTCGCGGATCACGTTCCCGCGGACGACGACCCGGTCGTCGGCCGGCTGCTCGGCGCCGACGCGATCCTGATCGCCAAGTCGAACACGCCCGAGTTCGCCGCGGGCGCACAGACCTTCAACCCGGTGCTCGGCAAGACGCGCAACCCGTTCGACCTGTCGCGAACCGTGGGCGGATCGTCGGGCGGCGGCGCGGCCGCGCTCGCCTGCGGCATGACGATCGTCGCCGACGGTTCCGACCTCGGCGCGAGCCTGCGCAATCCGGCGAGCTTCTGCGGCGTGGTCGGGTTGCGGCCGTCCTCGCGCGCCGATCCGGCCTTGCGCGGCGGCGCCAACGCGTTCGGCACGCTGAACCAGATCGGTGCGATGGCGACGCGCGTCGCCGACCTGCGCTGCGTCGATCGGGCGATTCGCGCCCCCGCGGCACGCCGGCCGCTGGCCGACTGGCTGGCGAGCCTGCGGGCCGAATCGGCGGCGCGCCGCGAACGCGACACCGGCACGTTGAAACTCGCGTGGTCGATCGACTGCGGCGGCGCGATGCCGGTGTCGTCGCCGGTTCGCGACGCCATCGGGCGTGCGATCGACGCCCTGCGCGGCCACGATGTCGAGCTGATGGAAGCCTGGCCCGATTTCAGCGGCGCGGACGACTGCTTCCAGGTGCTGCGCGCCGAGTACTTCG
>Ga0073900_10002101_pt1 | contig 10624 bp, 11 predicted proteins | sample KloWWTmetKNB5Kit_FD_66666 | JGI IMG/M metagenome (GOLD analysis project Ga0073900, IMG submission 66666) | Active sludge microbial communities from Klosterneuburg, Austria, studying microevolution and ecology of nitrifiers - Klosterneuburg... | ecosystem: Engineered > WWTP > Aerobic digester >... | reverse complement strand
TCCGGGGGTGTCAAAAGACAGACGGCAGGACAGCCGACCTCTGATGTGGCGAATCCTTCCTCTCTATGCTTCCCCTCCCCTTCCTACAGCATAGAGAGGAAGTTCGCGTTTCTAAACGCTTTGTTCACAAACTGGGCTGAACAAGGCTCAACAGATGGCTGAACTTCTAAAAAATCCCCCGTCTAAATGTTCCCCTAAGAAGCGCCGACTAACGAAGCAGATTTAACGCCAGCTTTGGATAAAACTTTGTAGAATTCCCGCATTCTGAGCGCGATTGCGAGGCATGACAGGCGTGGTCGAGGCATGACCGCCTCATTAGCCCAATTAGACCTACATTACCACCAGATCATCTGCATGAACAAGCATGGGGGCATGCTGGTAGCCAAGAATTTCCTCAATTTCGCTGGATTGTTTGCCCAGGATGCGGCGCATGTCATTTGAGTTGTAACGCGCAATGCCGCGCGCCACTTTGTCTCCGCCAACAGAAAGAACGGTCACAATCTCGCCGCGATCAAATTCACCCGCCACATATTTTGCGCCAGCTGGCAGCAAGCTTTTCCCTTCACGCAAGGCCCGCGCTGCGCCGTCATCCACTGTGAGGGTGCCATTGGCGCGTTCGCTCAAAATCCAGCGTTTACGGCTTTCGATGGATCGCGCGACGGCTATAAACCAAGTTCCCACCTTTTTGCCGTCAGCCGCATCGGGGATCACATCTTTGCGCGCGCCATTGGCGATGACCGTGGCGATTCCGCTGCGTGTGGCCAGTTCGGCGGCCTGCAATTTGGTGGTCATGCCGCCGGTGCCAAGCCCGGTGCGGCTGGCCCCGGCCAGCGCGTAAACCGCGTCGTCAATTTGCGGCACAACTTCAATCAATTTGGCGGATGGGTCTTTGCGCGGGTCGGCGCTGAACAACCCATCCATGTCGGTGAGCATGAGCAACAAATCCGCGTTCACCACATTTGATACCAGCGCGGAGAGATTATCGTTGTCCCCCACCCGGATTTCCTCGGTAGCCACCGCGTCATTTTCATTGATGATGGGCACAATCCCGTTGGCCAGAATCGCTTCAAGCGCGTCGCGGGCGTTCAAGTAGCGCTTGCGGTCGCTCAGGTCGGCGCGGGTGAGCAACACCTGCGCCACTTGCGTCTCGTATGGCTCAAACGCGCCCTCCCACATTCTCATCAAATGCGTTTGCCCAACTGCGGCCAACATTTGTTTAACCGGCAATTCTGGCGGTGATTGGTCGTAGCCGAGCCGCGCCCGGCCAGCGGCCATCGCCCCGGATGAAACCACCGCTACCTCGTGACCGCGCTCTCGCGCCAGTGCCATCTGCTGAACCAGCTCCAACATTCTGCGCGGGTTAAGCGTTTTGCTGCCCGCGGTAAGCGTGCTTGTGCCAAGTTTTACGACAATTCGCATAGAAGAAGTGCAATTTTGAACGCGCGAAGTTGAAAATGGCCTCGCGCGTTCAAGGTCTAAAGTCCCCCAATCTCAAACGTTTTGCCCAACAAAGTGAAGATGACGGCCTGGCCGCCGGGTGGGCGGGAGTAGCTGAGCTGGAAGGCCAGCGTCTCGTTGGGTTGAATGCTCCAGGGCATGGCGGGCAGCGCCGAGTTGAGCAGGTTGGCCGTGCTTCCGCTCATCAACGAGGTGTCTTTTTGCGCCACGTTCAAGAAATTACTGGTCAGGTTGCGCACGGTGCCCACAATGCGCACCTCCGTGCCTTCGGGCGAGAGGCTGGCGTTCAGGATGGTTACCTCGGCGGTGGGCGCGGATGTGGGCGCGGCGGTGGGGGCCACCACCACCTGGCGGTAGGCCAGCGAAACGCGCGCTAAATACGGCGAGTTCGCCTCTTCCGCAAAATTCCATTCCAGCTTGCCGCCGGGTATGGTCGCAGGCACCTCAAACCCGGCTGTGCTGGTGATGGTTTGTCCGGGCGACATCGTCCCGTTCACCCATCCCGTTGCGCCGCCTGCCAGCGACCCTTGCGCCGAAAGCGCATATTTGGCGCCTGCCGCGTCAATCAGCGTGGCGCTAAACCCATCGGCGTTCAAAGTGTGTGTGGTGAGATTTGTGACCAGGAAGTTCACCTGATAGTAGTTTTTGTCCCCGGTCAGCCCGGCTTGCGGGCCTGGCACGATGCGGCTGCTGATCACTTTGACCTGCGTATCGCCCAGATTTACCGGAACGCCGCTGGAAACCAGTGTGTTTGGCGTGCCTTCATCGGTGTATTTGGCGATGACGATCCGGCGCTGGTCGCCACTTTCTCCCAACAAGACCAGCGTTATTTGCGGCGACACCTGATTTCGAAACGGCTCTTCATCATCATTTTTGATGCGCTGTTTTTCGGACACGCGGTAACGCTGGGGGCCAACGCTGGTATCCAGCACAATCAAATCGCCCACATTCAACGCGTCAAACACGGCCTTGTTTTCGTTGCTGGCGTGAATGCCCAGCACGTAGTTCACCAGCGTTCCACTGGCCCAGAACGCGGTTTTTTGCGCGTTGCGGTCATAGGTCCATTGGCCGCGCTCCAGCTTGAGCGGCGTGATGTTAAAAATACTGTTTTTGATGGTTAGCCGCGTGGGCGCGGCGGCGGGCAGCGGCGTTTCGTTTATTTTGATGGGGTTGGTCTGGGTGATGACCGAAGTGGGCACCACCCCAGCCGGTGTGGCGATTGGCCCCGGATTTTGATTGTTGGTCAGCAGCGCCAGGCTCAAAATAAAACAAGACAAACCGCACACCACAATCACGCCCAGAATGCTGAACAAAATCAGCGGTCGCCCGCGCGGGTCGCTCCAAAGCGCGTCAAATGGCCCCTTGATTCCACTGATGGCGGGCTTTAGCAACGAGCCAAGTGGTTTTTGGGCGGTCGGCGCAGCCACCTCAACAGGCGCGGCGGGGCTGCCCGCGGGCGGGGCGTCTTCCCATTTGCCAGAGTTCGCGCCTGATGGCGGTTTCCACTGATCGTTTGTATCGTTTTGCGGCGTATCGGCCATGCGCTTGATTATAGAGGGGGTTTGGCGGGGAGTTTTTTGGAGCGCATATTTTCTAGGCATTTTCATCGGCTTGTCGTGATTTGTCAGCCAGGGCGCGGCAATTACACAAATGGCAATTTGCGTAGAGGCGCAAAGTTTTGCGTCTCTACCTGCCCGTCTCCATCTGCGCGTCTCTACAATTTAGCTGAGGGCCAACAGAGTTGATATATCATCTGACTTGAATCATGAAATTAGGAAAGACATTACTCACGGCTGGCGGAGCATTTGTTGCGCTGCTGGCTGTTGCCAGCCTTGCGACCGCCAGCGCCCACACCAACCCGCCGGTTGTTGCCGAACCGAAATGGGACAGCCCCCAAACCCGCGCCACATTTATGCAGGTGTGCGGCGATTGTCACAGCAACGAGACCAACTGGAAATGGTATACCGGCATCGCGCCGTTCTCCTTGCTCATCAACCACGATGTGTTTGAAGGCCGTGAGAAATTTAACGTGTCTGAATGGGGTGCCCGCCGGATGGATTCGCGGGAGGCCGCCGAGCAATACCAAAAAGGCGAGATGCCGCCGCCGGTGTATATGCCCCTGCACCCAGAGGCCAAACTGACCGGCGCGGCGCGGGATGAATTTATCAAGGGTTTGCAGGCCACCTTTGGCTCTGGCGGCGGGCCACGCACGCGCCCTTAGAAATTATTTTTTAATTCAACCCGGACTCCGATTTTCGCCGGAATTACTTTGTGCGTGGTATTCACGCCTTGACGCTCAACGGCAGGCATCAGCCGCCGGATTAATCCACGTCCTCCTCGCGAAAGCGGGGATGGCGGCAACAAACGCACATCTGGTCAGAGCGATTTACTCAAAGCATTGCGCGATTTCGTGTAATTGAAAAAATAGTTTCTTAGCACAAAACAGATTCCCAGCCATGCACCCATTACTGGAAAAACTGGCGCAGGGTGACATGCGCACCACCGGGCGCAGCGATGAAGTTGTGGCCGAGGCGCTGGCCGCGCCAGACTTATTTTCTGTTTTGGTGGATGGCTTGCGCGCGGATGATGCGGGCGTGCGTATGCGCGCGGCGGATGCCATTGAGAAGATAACCCACGCTCGCCCGGAATTTTTAACGCCGCACAAAAAAGAATTCCTTCGGGTAGCCATCACCAGCACCCAGCAAGAAGTGCGCTGGCACATGGCGCAAATCATCCCGCGCCTAAATTTGACCCGCGCAGAACGCCGCGCCGTTTTGGCTGTGCTGGCCGATGGCTATCTGGCCGATAAAAGCGCCATCGTAAAGACATTTGCCATGCAGGCGATGGCCGACCTGGCCGAACAAGACGACACGCTAAGAGAAGAGGTCATCGCCCGGCTCACACCCATCCCCCAGACCGGCACACCGGCCATGCGCGCCCGCGGCAAAAAATTGTTAAGCCGCCTGAGTCGCGGGTTATGATGGGATGTGTGAATCTAAATTGACATGGCGTATTTAATTGACGGGCACAACCTGATTGGGCAAATGCCCGACATGAAATTGAGCGACGCGAACGACGAGGAAAAGTTGATCGCGCGGCTGATGGCATTTCTGGCGCGGGTTGGTAAAACCGCAACCGTGGTTTTTGACCCGCCCCGGCATGGTGTGCAAGAACGGCTGAGCCTGCGCGAGGCGCGGGGCAAGCTCACCGTGGTCTGGACGCCGGTTGGGCGCATTGCAGATGATGTGCTGCGCGATTTGATCTCGCTGGTGAAAGATCGGCAGGGCACGCTGGTGGTCACCTCGGATGCGGCGGTGGCTGGGTTTGCGCGGGTGTCTGGGGTGCGGGCCATCTCCTCTCAAGATTTCATCAAACAATTGGCGCTGCCCGCCGCCGGCATGGCAGACAGCAAACCCCGCGCCAGCAAAGCCGATGCCGATGAATGGGCGGAGATTTTCAAAGAGCCGGAGGGCCGCCGCGAGCTTTTTGTCGCCCCGCCAGAACAGCCATCGCCCGCGGAGTTAAAACGCCAGCGGCGGATGGAGCAGCTGAAAAAGCAAACGCGCGGCCAGCGCTCGCTGAAGTGACCCGCCATTTCCATTTGGCGAAATCTACGCGATAATTTGCCGCATGGCCGGAAAATTTTACGACGACCTGCGCGTGGGCATGGTGATGGAGCACGCCAATGGCCGCACCATCACCGAGATGGACAATGTGTTGTTCAGCGCCCTGACCATGAACACCCAGCCGCTGCACCTGAACGAGGATTACGCCAGCAAAACGCAGTTTGGGGCGCGCATTGTGAATGGCTTGTTTACGCTGGGGCTGGCGGTGGGGCTGACCGTGAGCGAGCTGACCGAGGGCACGATCATCGCCAACCTGGGCTACGACAAAGTGCGCCACCCCCGGCCCGTGTTTCATGGCGATACGCTGTATGTGCGCAGCGAGGTGGTCGCCATGCGCGAGTCGCAATCCAACCCCGCCGCCGGGTTGGTGACGCTGAAACACACCGGGCGCAATCAGCGCGGCGAGGTTGTGCTGGAGTTTGAGCGCACGGCGATGTTCATGAAGAAATAAGAAATGAGAAATAAGAAAGTCGCATCGCCAATTTTCTTGTTTCTTATTTCTCATTTGTTATTTTTGCAACCATGAGACCCAGACGATCTTTGCTTTTTATCCCCGCCGATGACATGCGCCGGATGCAGAAAGCGCCCACGCTCAACGCAGACTCCATCATTCTTGAGCTGGAGGATGGCGTGGCGTTGAACAAAAAGGCCGAGGCCCGCGCCAACATTGCCGCGCTGGGCAAAGCCAATTTTGGCCGTGAGCGGCTGGTGCGCGTGAATGGTCCATCCACCGAATTTTTTGAGGACGACCTGCGCGGCACAATTGACACCCAGCCCGATGGCTATGTGGTGCCAAAAGTGGAGAGCGCGGACGATGTGCGCCGCGTTTGCGCGTGGCTGAATCAGGCCGAAGCGGCGCGGAGCTGGGCCGCACAAGCCATCCGCCTGATTGTGCTGATTGAAACCCCGCGCGGCGTGATGAACCTGCGCGAGATTGCGGGCGCGGATGAGCGGCTGGACGCGCTAGTGTTTGGCGCGGAGGATTTGGCCGGGGCGATGGGCGCGCGGCGCACGCCCGCCGCGTGGGAGGTGTTTTACGCCCGCAGCGCCATTGTGATGGCCGCCACCGCGTTTGACCTGCAAGCCATTGACATGGTGAGCAATGCTTTTGCGGATGTGGCCGGGCTGGCCGAGGAGTGCGCGTTTGGGCGGCAGTTGGGCTACACCGGCAAAATGTGCATTCACCCCAAACAACTGGAAATTGTGAACGCGGCGTTTACGCCCACGCCCGAAGAAGTGGCCTACGCGCGGCGGGTGGTGCAGGCGCACGAGGCCAACCAGGCGGGCGGCAAAGGCGCGTTTGCGCTGGATGGCAAAATGATTGACATGCCCATCGTGAAGCAGGCTTTGCGGGTGCTGGCGATGGCGGGCGAATAAAAAATCTTAGCGTTTCAGCATCACTTTGGCGGTTTCAAAATCTGCTGGCGAGGAAGAATGTTCGTGGAAAATTTTCCATTGACCGTTTGTATGGCGAAGGGCGCTGGTGATGCGGTTGTGCATGGTGCGCAACTTCTCTCCCTGCGCAGATACGCCGCTGAATGAGACAAACGCATTGACGATGGCAATATCGCCAGAGATGTTGATTTGCGCATCAGAAAATTCAACTGCCACGCGCTCATCACCCAGAGAATCAAACCAGCCCTCGGCCATTTTGCGCCAGGCGGCCAAACCCTCATACGACCATTCGCCCCACATGTCAAACACGCGCACATCATCCGCATAAATTGCGCAAAAAGCATCCACGTCTTTGGCGTACACCGCGGCTTTGTAGGCATCCAGCGCCGCAAAAATTTGCTTTTGTTGGTTTGTCATTTTTCTTTATCCAAAATAAGGCCGCGGGTGTTCTCTTGGGCGCCAACATGCGCCGCGCTCCACGCGCGTTTGCGGTTGGGCAAAAACAGCCCGCAGATGGCCGCCGCGATGGGCAAGGCCACAATGATGAACATGGCGTTGGTCAGGTTGGTTTGCTCGGCCACCCAGCCCATGAGCGTTGTGCCAATGCCGCCCACTGCAAAGACAAATCCCAGCGCCAGCCCGCTGCCCACGCCCGCATTTTTGGGGAACAGCTCTTGCGCCATCACCAGCATGGGCGGCCAGGCGGTGCCCGCCATAAAGCCCACCAGCGGCGCGACCAAAAACGCGCGGTTGTCGTGGAGCAAAATCATCAAAAGCATGAGCGGGGCAGAGACCAGCAACGAGGTCATCATCACCCGCCAGCGGCCAATGCGGTCGGCCAAAATGCCGCCGGTGAGCGACCCCAGCGCCAGCGCCAGCAACATGGCCGATGACATGGTGCTGGCGGCATCCACGTTAAACTGCCCGACCTTGATAAAAAACTGCGGCACAAACGCGGTGAATGAGGACTGCGCCGCCGCGCGAAGCGACATCACGGCCATGAGCGCGAGGATAGCCGTGAGCGTGTAGGCGGGGTTGAGCGTAATCTTCCACGGGCTGCTGGTGATGGGTTTTCGGGCGGTCTGCCCAGCCGCGCGAGACGTGACGATATACAGAGCCACGCTCAAAATAAGACCCATCAGCCCCATGACCGCCGTGCCGTGCGTGCCAAACGCGCCCAGCAGGGCCGCGGCCACAATTGGCCCCAGCGCATAGCCGCCGTTGCCGCCCAGCATAAACACGGCCACGCCCGCCGTTTTGCGGTCGCCAGAGGCCACGTTTGCGCCGCTGGCCCCTTGCGGGTGAAACGCCGCGCTGCCAAACCCGGCCAGCGTGGTGATGAGCAGCACGGCGGGGAACGAGGTGGCAAAACCCACCAACGCGTATCCGAGCGCCATCCACAAAAGGCCGCCCACCGCAAACCACCGCCCGCCGTAGCGGTCGCTGAGCAAGCCAAAGATGGGTTGGGTGAGCGAGGTGGAGAGCGAATACAGGCCAATCACCAAACCCACCTGCGCCAGGTCAAGATTGAGCGCCCGCGCCATGAACACCATGACGATGGGCAACGCGCCAGAGAACAGGTCTATGCAAAAATGCCCCAGCGACAACGACCACAAGGTGAGGTTGGTGAGAAGAGACTTCATTTCAATTACGAATTACGAATTACTAATTACGAATTACTAATTGAACGCCACAAGCCGCGTAACTAGTAATTCGTAATTAGTAATTATTCTCTGTCTGCCTTGCCGCGGAACGAAATGCGGATGGGCGTGCCGAGAAAGCCGTAGCGCTCGCGGATTTGGTTTTCCAGATAACGCTCGTAGGCAAAATGCACCAGCTTGGCATCGTTCACATGAAACAAGAAGGTGGGCGGGTTGATGGCGACCTGTGAGCCATACAGCACCTTGAGCCGCTTGCCGGCGTGGGTGGGCGGGGCGTGCTTTTCCATCGCCTCGCGCACAATGGTGTTCACCTCGCTGGTGCTGATGCGCATGTGACGCGCTTCGAACACGCGCATGGCGGTGGGCAGCAACTGGTCGCATCTAAACCCGGTTGCCGCCGAGACGAAGATGATGGGCACATACGACATGAAGTTAAACTTCTGCTGCGCCTCCTGCATAAACATTTCCATCTTCTCGGTCAGCAGACCCAGCCCTTTTACCGGCTTAGCCAGCCGTTCCACTTTTTCCTCGCTCTCAATCAAATCCCACTTGTTCACCACAATGATGGCGCTCTTGTTGGCCTCCAGCACATAGCCCGCAATGTGCTCGTCTTGCGCGGTGATGCCCTGATAAGCGTCAATCATCAGCAGGGCGAGGTCGGAGCGCTCGATGGCCTTGAACGCGCGGAGCACGCTGAACTTTTCCACGCCCGGCTCAATGGACCCGCGTTTGCGGATGCCCGCTGTGTCAATCAGGGTGATGCGTTGCGCCCCAGACATGTCTTGCGTTTCGAGCGTGTCGTCGTCCCAGGTTTGCTTCTCTGGCTGCTGCTCAACAAAATCAATCACCGTGTCAATCGCATCGCGGGTGGTGCCTGCCACATCGCTCACAATCACGCGCGGCTCGCCAATGAGCTGGTTGAACATGGATGATTTGCCCACGTTCGGGCGGCCAATCAACGAAATTTTGATCGTGTCATCCGGCGCCTGAATATCTTGTTTAGGGATGGCGGCCACCACCGCGTCCAGCAGGTCGCCGGTGCCATCGCCGTGCAAGCCAGAGGTGGGGAACACCTCGCCAAAGCCCAGGGCGTAAAACTCGGCGGCGTTGTTGCGCATGGTTTGCGTATCGCCTTTGCTGGCCGCCACCAAAATGGGCGGCGCGGTTTTGCCCGCCCGCTGGCGTTTGCCCACCAGCTTGCGCAAAATATCGGCCACCGCTTCATCCACCGAGGTGAGGCCGGTTTGCAAATCCACCGTGAAAATGATGACATCCGCATCGGCAATCGCCATCTCGGCCTGCTCGCGGATCTCGCGCACGAACTCTTGCGAGTCCTCGGCCAGCACCCGCGTTTTGTCGCGGATGGCCTCCAGCGGCTCAATGCCGCCCGTGTCAATCAATGTAAATTCCGTGCCGTTCCATTCCACCGGCGCTTGAATGCGGTCGCGGGTGGTGCCGGGCCGGTCATCTACCACCGAGATGCGCTGACCCACCAACCGGTTAAACAACGTGCTTTTGCCCACATTTGGACGCCCAACAAGGGCAACTAAGGATCGTGACATTTGTCTATTCTAATTGCTACTGAGTGGTTAATGGTTGTTGGTTATTGCTTAACGCGCAACTGCTCAGTTTTTGGCATGTTCAGGATTCATTAACCAACAACCATTAACCAGCAACTAAAATAGCCCCCAATGAATATCTCTCAGGTGATGGCGCTTGCGCCGATGACGCCCGCGCAGGCGGCGCAGTTTGTGCGCTATTACGAGCTGCTGGCGGAGTGGAACGCCAAATTCAACCTGACCGCCATCACCGATGAGGCGGGCGTGCTGGCGCGGCACTTTGCCGATTCGCTCTCGGTCTTGCCCGCCGTGCCTGCATCGGCCAAAACGCTTTTGGATGTGGGCACCGGCGCGGGCTTCCCCGGCATCCCAATCAAAATTATGCGGCCAGAGTTGGATGTGACCCTGATGGACAGCACCCAAAAAAAACTGGGGTTTTGCGATGAGGTCACGTGCGCGCTGGGGCTGGCGGGCATCCGCACGGCGCACGCGCGCGCAGAGGAGGCCGCGCATGATGCGCGTCACCGCGAGCGCTACGACGCGGTGGTGGCGCGGGCGGTGGCGGCCATGCCCACGCTGGCCGAGTATCTTTTGCCATTTGTAAAAGTGGGTGGCGTGTGCATCGCCATGAAAGGCTCCGATGCAAAAGAGGAAGCCGCGCAGGCCGGGGCGGCCATCAGCACGCTGGGCGGCAAGCTGGCGCGGGTGGATGAGGTCACGCTGGCGAACTTGCCAGACAAACGCGCCTTGATTGTGATTGACAAGATCGCGCCCTCGCCCCCCATTTATCCCCGCCAGGGCGGCAGACCGCGCTCAAACCCGTTGTAAATATTCTCTGCGATTGAAATCGCACCTTGCGGGCATTCTACCGAGTGTCGGCCTGCGCCGACACGGGCTGCGTCCGCGCAGGCGGACGCTCAGCCAA
>Ga0073900_10002100_pt1 | contig 10625 bp, 9 predicted proteins | sample KloWWTmetKNB5Kit_FD_66666 | JGI IMG/M metagenome (GOLD analysis project Ga0073900, IMG submission 66666) | Active sludge microbial communities from Klosterneuburg, Austria, studying microevolution and ecology of nitrifiers - Klosterneuburg... | ecosystem: Engineered > WWTP > Aerobic digester >... | reverse complement strand
GTTCTGCATTGGCTACAATTGCGGACTCGATGAGGAAGCGAAATACGCGACTAACCTTCGCATTGAAGTAGGGCGGGACCGCTGGATCAGGTTCATCCGGCTCAATTCCTCGCTACTTTGCCATGGCGAAGAGCGCGACGACCAGCCGGAGCTGGTGATGGGCGAACGTCAATTCGTTATCCCCCGGCACGCAGGTGAGGAAAACGTCGTCCTCGTCCATCATCCGCTGAACTGGTACAAGGATGCTGTTGATGTGCGTCAGTATGTGCGCAGCCGGGCGCGGGTGTTGATCTCCGGCCACGAGCACGATCCGAAAGTCGAGGTCGAGGAGGTCGAGGAGGGCTGCGATCTCATGATGCTCGCAGCCGGCGCCGCTGTCCCGTTCAGGTCGAATGACATCTTCACCTACACCTACAACGTCATAGAATTCGACTGGGACGAGGGCACGGACAATCTCGTCGTCACAATGCACCCGCGCACGTGGAACCCAGTGAAGACCTGTTTCGAGCCGGATAACAAGCGGCTGGGCGGGAAGAAGCCGCGTTTCACGCTAGGTTCGCCGAACTTCAAGAAGATCGGTCAGGTTCCAGTCCGTCCGGGGCAGATAGCGGATGTCGTTGAGGATGATTCTGCGGCTGAACCGGTCGTCGAGTTGGTCCCCGCCGAAGGCTTTGAGACCAGTGCAGAGGAGACACCGCCAATGCCGCCGGATGCCGAAGGCTACGAACTCGCCCTGCTGCGATTCTTTCGCGACCTCTACGAAAACGAGCGGCTGAAGATCCTCGTCGAACTCGATGCCATCCCGGCCGAGTCTAACGAGCGGATCAACCAGGGCTTGGAGCGCAGGCTATTTGACTGGCTCGCCCGGGAAGGCAGACTCCCCGATTTGATTTTGATGATCGACAGGCTGATAGGCGAACGAGACGAGAGGGACGCGTAATGGACAACCTTCCAGTACACATGAGGATTACTTCGCTCACGCCGACGAACGAGGACGTCGATGCGCGGCGGACAACTATAGGCGAGCTTTCGGGCGTGTGGGGCAAGATTAGCAACATCGGCGAGATCCTCTGCAAGGCGGAGATGATCGCACAGTCACTGGGGGGTGACGGCCAGCCCAATGAGAACCTTGGTATGGAAGTGCAGGAGGGATTGCAGAAACACGCATCCGCCTTTCTATACGAGGAGAGCCCGCTTGATGTCGGCGTATGTGCCGGTCTCGCAATCGTATCCATTCTTCGCACAGCGCCGAGCACGAGCGGGTGGACCACCGCAGATGTCTATTCGAACGCCGTATGGTCGGCATTGGCTTTCCAGCCGCCGGTGACAGAGGAGAAGCGCGAGAAGTTGCGTCGCGAGGTGCTTGATCTTGCGCAGCAGCGTAGCCGTTCGGCTGCGAACAAGGTGCGTGAACGAAGTGTGGTTCCAGACATGGGCGACTTGACCGTTACGATTGCTCAGGAAGGCAATCCTACCACGACGTTCAAGAAGGCTACTGGGGGCACCATTGAGGCGCTCCGCCGTAACGCTACACTTGATCGAGAAGAGTTAGACTTCCTGTGGTGGGTGCTGTTGAATCGCAGTCGGCTGCTTAAGCGCCCAATCGGCGCGATGGCCGAGCCGTTGCGCCTCGTCGCCTCCGGTATCGAAGCAGCAAGCCACCTGCGCCGGCTTCCCGCCGACCTGCACCACGATCTCGTGCTCCGCACAGTCGAAAAGGACCCCGAGCTCGATCTGAAGGAGTTGATAGGGGTGATCGGCGAAGACCGGACCTTGCTTGCAGCCTCCTTCAACGCGAGTCGCGTTGCCGATCACTCGTCCGTATTTCCGCTCCTCCACGCCCTCACCACAGGCAAAGTCGATGCTACAGGATCCGGCGAGAAGCGAAAGGCATCTACATGGGCTGGCCGTGCCCTGCTTGAGGCAGGTCTGAATCGTATGTGCGATCAAGGGATCATGAAGCTGTGAGCTCCGCTTGCAGTTTCGATGGTTGTGCGGTCGGAGAGACTGGTGTGTGTGCACTGGAGCGTGATCCGGTCACCTGCGAGAACCGGATCGGCAAGGCGGCGGCAGTGACCACTGGTGTTTCGGTCGATGTAGTCGATCCGTCCGACCCAACTACTTTGTCAGCTATAGGCTCACCCGTGCTCGAACGGCCGACTGGCACCTCCTCATTCCCTTCGAGCCGAACTCTCGGTCCCGACGCAATCTCCAAGATGATGGCCTCGCGCTACGTGACAGTAATCGGTATCCTTGGCGATCCGGAGTCGGGCAAGACTGCCTGCCTTGCCAGCCTATACCTGATGATCTCGAACGCTGAACTGGCAGGATGGAAATTCGCCGACAGCAAGAGCCTAATGGCTTTCGAGGACATCGCGCGCGGCTCGCGTGAGTGGAATGCGGGGAACCCGCCCGAGCAAATGACTGTTCACACTGAACTGTCCGACGAACGGCGGCCCGGGTTCCTGCATTTGCGCCTAGTCCGAGATTCGGACGGCCGGAGGGTCGATCTGGCTCTGCCCGACCTACCAGGGGAATGGACTACGGAGTTGGTCAGCACCTCGCGGACCGATCGCTTTGAATTTCTAAGAGCCGCCGAGGTGATCTGGGTCGTGCTAGACGGTCGCGCGCTTGAGAATAAAGAGCGTCGGCAGGGCGTCATATCGCGGGTAGGCCAGCTTGCTGGTCGGCTTGGGACGCTTTTCAGCGGTGAAATACCGAAGCTGATGCTCGTGATCACTCATCGCGATTCCGGTGAGCTGTCGGCCGCCGTCACGACCCGCCTCACGGCGGAGTTGGCGAAGCGCGACGTGGCAGCAACCGTCCTGGCGGTTGCGCCGTTCTCCGATAACGACGAGCAGGTGAAAGCTGGCTTCGGCCTCGACGAACTTATCGCGGCCTCCACTACCAGCGACCTGCCTGCCATGGAATTCTGGCCCTCCTCTGACCCTGTGGAGGGCTCTCGCTCATACATTGGGTACAGGAGGGATCGGTGAACCGCTCGATCGTGCTTCTTGGCGGTCCCGACTCCGGCAAGACTAACTTCGTCGGGCGCGTTTGGCCTGCGCTCGACGCCGGAACCGGCCGATTGCATGCGGCCGTGCAGCCCGAGGACATCCGCTTCGTCCTCGATGTCGCCGATCACTTGTATTCCGGCAACTTCGCGCCGCGATCCGAGCACGCTGACGACCGGCGCGACTTCGAGGTGGTCGTGGCGGCCGAAAAGGGTGGAGAACAAACGACGATTGTGATTCCCGACATCTCAGGGGAATTATGGCTGAACGCAGCCGAGCATGGCGAAGTCTCGACATCGCTGATGGAGGAAATGCGTTCGGCCAACGGGGCATTGCTATTCGTCCGCGTCAACTCGGAAGCTGACATCCGCCCTTTGAACTGGGTGACTTCGAAGCAGCATCTCGCCAAGCTTGGCAATGCCGAAGATCAGGGGCTCCCAACCCAAGTCATGCTGTGCGAGCTGCTTCGATTCCTTGAGACCTCGCTATCGAAACGCCCGGACGGCCAGCCGCCTCGTGTCTCCATCGTGGTCAGTGCCTGGGACATCATCGATCAAGAGAAATTCGTGATGGGACCGAAAGCTTGGCTCGAACGCGAGTATCCGCTGCTCGCGGGTCGCCTAGATGACATTGAGGGGATCGATCTGCGGGTCTTTGGCCTCAGCGTGGTCGGCGGTGATCTAAAGGCCGACGAGAATTGCCGAGACGATGTGCAGGAGAATGGATTGGACGGTCGGGGATGGGTAGCCGTGCAGGATGACGAGGGCATCTGGCACAAGGATCCAGATCTGACTCTGCCAATTGCGTGGGCGGTCGGTAGCTGACCGTGATCATCGTCGAGCGTCAAGTCCATGGATACCGGCAAGGGCATCAGCTCCTCGCCGCATCTGCGCAGCTTCCAAAGGAGGACCAGTCGGTCATTGATCGGCTGTCTGATGTCGCAGGGCCGCTACGTCCACGTGAAAGGTTTGAATCCTATCTGACGGCCTATCCACTCCCGAGTGGCGAAAGCTTCGTGCTGGCGCGGACATGGCAGGACCTGACGGTCGCCCGCGCCGGATGCGTGCGGACCTTGAGTCTGATCATTCCCATGAAGGGCTGGGCAGAGGCTGAGGGGCTGTCGGCCTATCTCGAACTGGTAGACATCGATCGGCTTCCTGACGCCAGCGACGCGACCCGGGTCGTTGTGCAGACGACGTCGCCGGAGCCTCTTCCGCCCGTACCAGGGTTTGTTGGTAGTGAGCTGCTGGAAGCGCTTTTCCTCGAAGAGTCGAGACCGGTTGTCGTTCTTGATGCAGTCGCTCCCGATCTTATCGCCACGCGCCTGCTTACCGCACTGTGGCCTTCGCTTCGCCGGCAATTTGCGTTATCGACATTCGCGCTGTCACCCCGCAAGGTCGCGGGCCGCGATTTCGACCTAGTGTTCGCGCCGAAGGATGCGCGGGCGAAGTTCGCGGATTGGAACGGTCGCCGTGTGGATGGCCGCTCGATTCAGGGTGGTCGGCATCGGTGGACCGATACGATCGTGTCCCGAGTTTTCGACCAACCCTTTCCGAAGTTGCTCTCCGCCAACGAGATTGGATTGGTTGGCGGAGGCGATCAGGACATCGATAACGCAGCCGCGTTTCGCATCGCACTGCTTTGGGACGAATTGGTCGCGAAGCTGCACACCACGCCGACGGCGGCGCTTGGGCTATTGGACATAGCCAACTCCGGCAAAGTCCGTGACTCTCTCGCCCTTGAAGCGGTCGAGCCGTCGATTGCGGATGCTGCGCACCAGGCTTCCGTGACTTTCCCCGAGGTTGAGGCATGGAGCTTCCTCGGCGCCATCGCCCGGAAGCTTCAGGGACGGTCGATGCCCAGGGGCCTAGCTGCGGTCGCCGAGGCGGTCGAGCAGCTCGCTGCGCGTGCGCCGGAGGGCGCCGTGGCGCTTCTTTCACAGGAGGATCCGCGCGGTGTAGCCGCCGACCTGCTGCCGAGGATTGCGTCGGGCATTGGAAACACGTTCACGGACCGTTCGCAGCGAGCGCTGCTCGAAGCTGATCCTGCGGTGCTGGGGCGGCTGCTGGCCCAAGGTGGGTCTCTGATCGGGCGTATTGCCGATGACCGCCCACTAGTCGAACGCCTCGAACTGGTCCTCCCGCAGCTGGATTCTGCCACTCTCGATGTGATTTGCCGGGTATTGTTGCCGTTTTTGACAGAGGATTGGCAGATTCCCGCCGCCGAACCTCTGCTCGACCGGCTGGACGGGTCGCAGTTGGTGATGGAATTACGGCACCTTGGTGAGGTCAACGACTTTGGTGCGGAACAGCTCTCCGGATTGGTTTTGGACAAAGCGCTTTTCGCCTCTTCAAGAATGGATGTGCGGGCGGCGCTTGTATCGCTTTCACCCACTGCACGTCGCGATGTCATGATTACGCGGACACTAATTCCCGGCGTCGAAGATGCGCGTTGGCTCGCGGACAGCGATGCGCTCGATCTGGCAGCAGTAACTGCGATGCTGCTCGATCTGCTGCGTCAAGCCGACGACCGTCAGTTCGCTGCTATACTCATTGACCAGCAGGTAGGGGAGCGCGCGATCGACATGCTGGCGACGCGGGCTCCCGATCTGCTGCTACGTGCCGTGTCCGGCGATGTTCTTCCGATCGCGAGGTTTGTCACAATCCTGCCGCGCGTACTCGATGGGCTGGCCGACGACACAAAGGTGAAACTTGCAAAGCATGCTCTCAACCGTTGCCTCGGCTGCCGCTTCGGCGATGGCGAGGTTGCGTTCCTAGCATCGATGCTCAGCACAGTGGGAGACCAACTTGATGGCGCGTGGGCTGCCCGAATCGGCTTGGAGAAGAACGTCGATGCGGTGATTGCCAGCCGGAACATGGTTGCCTTTGGGAAAGCAACACATCCGGCGAGGCTTCGGTTGATCTGGTCGATCGCGGAGGTAGCTCAGATCCTGCGGGATCGTCGCGGCTTCGATCTGAACAAGGAGGCGGTCGAGGCCTGCGCAGCCTTCATGTTCGACGCTGAGAAGGTCGCGCCAAAGGCTCTCTTGGCGGCTGCAGGCTACCTCTTGCCGACGCTGCTGCGTTCGCGCAACCAGCCCGTATCGCTGATGATCGCAGCGGCGTTCCCTCCTATGCATCGTGAGTTAGCGAAGTCTGACGACGTTCCCGAAATCTTCAAGTTCATACCTTTTCTAGACTGGGATCGATGCAAGGCGGCACGGCGTGAGCTCGTCGACGCCTTTATGTCATCGACGTGGCCGCCCCACGACCTCGCCCTGACCGCGTGCCGCACCAACGAAGTGGCCAAGATCTTGCGGCGAGTGGCCAAGCAACACAACGGTGAGACTTACATCAAGCGGATCGCCTCCGACCTCGATAAGCTGCCGGAAAACTGCAGGAAGGCCGTCAAAAACGTGATTTCTCAGGCGCAGGCCAATCCTGCGGCGAAGTACGATTGGCGCGATTGAGCACGTCGTCGTGAGCGTTCGGACAAGCTAAGGTCGCCGTCTCGCGCTATCCGGCAAGTGTCATCTCGCCATGCCCGATCAGGGTGATAGGGTCGGGTTTGTCGGGGGGATTGCCTGATCGGGCGTCATGTCCCTGCCCAGCGGTTAAAGATTGCACATGCCCGAAGATTAGGCAGATGCGACGGGAAAGGCGATAGGCAGCCGATCAGGGCTCATCATCATTGCAGGTGACCACCCGCGAGACCGTGCGCCCCTGCGGCGCGTTGCTGGCCAGCACGACCCGGAAGGGCTGAAGCGGATTGCCAGTCTTGACCACCGCGGTGTCGCTGAGGATGCGGTCGGCCACCTGCGTCGCGACGCGGTTGGCGTTCTCGATGCTGCACAGCTTGGCACGCTTGGCGGAACGCTTGGGAGAGACTGGGTCTGTCATGGTCTTGCTCTGATGTCCGCTGTCATGTGGCATGGGGCGCAAGCGGCGCAGGAACGATCGTCCACGCGCGCGTCATCAGTGAGGATATGCGCACCCCGACGCCGTCGCTGGCCCGGCGCAAGCTTACCTTTTTGCCCGCTTGCACGACCCGGAAGCTGCGTTCGGCTTGGCCATCGGTGAACGTCAGCGCCTCGGGCAGGACCAGAGTATCGCCGGGGGCGGGTTTGCGCCGCGTGGTGAGCGCGAGACGCTGGCGGCATTGCTCGCGCCACTGCGCCGCGTAGTCGTTGCCGGGTGGCCCCAGAAGATCGAGGATCGAAGCCGGGCAATCGTATTTGTAGGGGCCCATCATTTCGTCCTGGTCCTTGTAGGCGAAGAGGTAGCCATCGCGAGCGGCGGGATTCCATTTGATCAGGCAGATGATCGCGAATGTCTGTTCCGGGCCGTCGGCCGTGTAGCTCTGGCAGGCGGCGTAATATGCGTTCGAGCGAACGGTCGACTTGAGCACGCGAAGGCCCTTGTCCCGGCCCTTCTCCGGGTCCGGCGTATAAGTGCATTGGTTGTCGAGGTAAGCCTTGGGCGTGGCAAAGGTCGCCATGCCGGATCGGGTCATCGAGAGCCAGCCCATGAGGGTTCTCCTATACGAGTTCAGGTTGTCGGCGCGTAATCGCAAGGCCCGTTTCCCGGGTGACGAGCGCTGTGAAGCGGACGGGATCGACGAGGACGGCGATATCGCAGAAGTTGTTGTGCTCGCCCCGGTAATCCTGGCGACCTTTGCAACGGCGGAACATGACCTCACGGCCGTGTCCGAACGAAGAGGTCGTGACCTGGATGTATATCTCGTCGGCGTGGAGGGTGATTTCACCGGAGACGGCTGGGCCTGCCATGTTGTTGCGGAGGTCATATTGATCATGATCCAGCCCCAGATGGCGGGCGGCGATGCGCAGCGCCGAACGGGCTTCGCGGTGGAAGGCACGTTTGGCTTCCGGGTCATAGCTGATCCCGCGGCGGGCCAGTGCGACAAGCGCGGGCTTGGACTTCAGTTCGTCGATCCGGGTGAGGCACTGCCGGCGCAAGGGCAGATCTTCCTCATATGTGGCATCGGCCGGATTGCCGAGTGCGATGCGCCCGACATGCCGGGCGAGGAGGATGGTTGCCGGGTCGCGCGCAGCATCAACGCCTGCATTGCGTGCATCCTGCATCGCATCAACCACGGCCTGGGTGGCGGTAGCGATCGTGCACAGCGCGTCTGGTTGGAGGGCACGGCGATAGCGAAAATCGAGGTCATAGTTCATGGCGGCTGGCTCCTTGACGCACTTGGGCGCAGCCCTTCGTCCCCCCTCCCCTCACCCTCGGAATCCGCGTCAGCGGGTACGCTCGTGTTCAGGCCGCCTCGCGCACCGACTCGATGAGCGCCGGATCGAACTGGCGTAGCCACTTGACCGCCTGTTCGGCCTTGGCCGCAGCGTGAAGGATCGCGGTTTTGTCGGCGCGCAGAATTTTGGCCCAATGGTGAATGTAGGAAGCGTGGCTGTCGTGGAGTTCATTCGGCAGCCCGTATTCGGCGCACAGAATCGACTGCGCCAGCCCGGCGAGCAGCTCTTCCGCCGCGTATGCGTCGTCCCCGAAGCGCTTGCCGAACTGACGATCGAGACGCGAGCCATGGCCCGTGGCGTGACCATTATGCCGATATCGGCATAAGTCGCATAATGCCGTAACCCGGATTATGCCGCATGGCGTTGGCCAAGACCTTGTTTTCCGGCCATCCACCATGCGGCACCTCGGCATAATCAGAGCCCTTCGAGGAACGCGAGGAGATGATCGTCGGGCTGGAACCGGCCTGTCGGCACATCCGGAGCGGCGACGCGCGCGAGTGCCTTTTCTTTCAAGCGCATGTCGGCGTGGATGTAGACCTGCGTCGTTTCGACCGATTCATGACCGAGCCACAGCGCGATCACGGCCTGATCGACGCCATGGTGGAGTAGGTTCATCGCCGTACTGTGGCGCAGCGTATGCGGTGTGACCCGTTTTGCGCCGATGCTTGGGCATGTGCGCGATGCCGTCAGGCAATGCTTACGCACCAGATGTTCGAGCGCGTCTCGGCTGAGCCGTTCGCCACGGATTGATGGGAACATTGGCAGATCGCTGTCGCCATGATCGCCGATCCACGCCTTCAGGATTTTGGCCGTTTCCCGCCTGATCGGTGTGGACCGTTCCTTTCGTCCCTTGCCCATGCAACGAACGTGTGCACCGGTGCCAAGTACGACGTCCCTGTTTCGCAAGCTGATCAGTTCCGATGCCCTGAGGCCCGTCTGCACCGCGAGCAGCAGCAGGGCATGATCGCGCTTTCCCACCCATGTCGAGCGATCCGGTGCCGCCAGCAGGGCGGCGATCTCGCTCGCATCGAGGAACGTGACGGCACGCTTTACATAGCGCTTGTTGGGCATCGCGAGGATGCGCTGGCAGTGCAGCATCCATGTGGGGTCGGTCATCGCGACGTAGCGGAAGAACGAACGGATTGCGGCGAGCCTGGTATTGCGGCTGCGGGCGCAGTTGCCGCGCGTCGCTTCGGTGTGGGCGAGGAAGTCGGCAACCAGATCGACGTCGATATCTTCGACTGTGATAGCGACCGGTGGTTTGCCTAGTCGTGCGCCGGCATAGCGCAGCAACAAGCGGAACGTGTCGCGATAGCTCGCGATGGTATGACGGCTCGCTTCCATCTGGACGCACAGCCGGTCGGTGAAGAAGCGCTGGATCAGTGCGGGCAAGGTCATGGCGGTCATTGCTCAGCCTCCCCGCTAAGGCGCGTGGCGCGCGCCATCGCCAGTTCCAGCAGTTCGGGCACGGCCTCGATGTACCAGAACGTGTGGTCAGGGTTGGCATGGCCAAGCCAGGTCGTCAGCTTGATCATCTCGCGTGCCGGATCCTTGCCTGTGCGATACCAGTCGATCATGGTCCGAACCGCGAAGGTGTGACGAAGGTCATGTATGCGTGGTCCTTTCCCGTGCAGCTTGAACCGCGAGTATTCCCGCAGCCCGATTGTTCGACTGACCCGTGCGAAGCTGGCCCGCGCCGACCATTCGCTGAGCCGGTCACCGTTGCATCTGACGAAGAGCTGCCCGGGCGCGCGACCGAGCAACCGGTCACGTTCGGTCGTGTAGGCGGTCAGCCGGTCCACGACAGTCGGATTGAGTGGCAGCAGGCGCTCCTTTCCCAGCTTGCCATGCCGGACACGCAGCACTCCGGTTGCTGCATCAAGGTCGTCGGTATCCAGCGCCAGCGCTTCGCTGATCCTGAGTCCCGTGACAGCGATCAGGCCGAAGAAGGTCGAACATGTCAGCCCACGCATCCCGTAGGTGGAAGGCAGTTCACTGGCCGCTGCGATGATGCCCCCGATCTCGGCTTCGCTGTAGATGTATGGCCGTTTGCGCGTTGTGCGGTCGGGCAACAACCCGCGCGGCGGCGCTGCATGCGCCGGGTCGACACTGCTCAACCAAAGAGCGAACAGCCGCACCATTCCGAGCCGGGCAGACCGGGTGGATGACCCGGCAATAGGCTGGCTGGCGTCCCAGCGCAGGAACAGGTCGGGATCGACATGCTTCGCGCCCGTATCGTCGGCAAAGCGTATAAAGCGGCGCAGCACACGTTCGGAAGTCCTGAGGTCATAGCCGAGGCTACGGCGAACGGCGAGATAGCGGTCAAGCTGGCTGGC
>Ga0073900_10002098_pt1 | contig 10633 bp, 12 predicted proteins | sample KloWWTmetKNB5Kit_FD_66666 | JGI IMG/M metagenome (GOLD analysis project Ga0073900, IMG submission 66666) | Active sludge microbial communities from Klosterneuburg, Austria, studying microevolution and ecology of nitrifiers - Klosterneuburg... | ecosystem: Engineered > WWTP > Aerobic digester >... | reverse complement strand
TTAATCTGCCAAGATGTGAAACCCATATTGGCTTAATTTTATTTCCGTCGGGTAGTTGAAATAACTTATTTTTTTTAACCAAATCGGCCCCATATGAGTTAACATTTTGCCCAATCAAGGTGATGTGATTGTATCCATTTTCCGTTAAACTTTTTACCTCAGAAATTATCTCTTCAAAGGGTCTTGAGACTTCTCGACCTCTGGTAAAAGGAACAACGCAAAAAGTACAAAAATTATTACATCCGTTTGAGATTGGAACCCAAGCATGTTTTAAATCTTTTCGGATAGCAGGATATGAAAATCCGACTTCCTCGAGTGGTAAAAATTCGTCAACTTCAGGTAGCCAATATATTAGTTTTTTTAATGCTTTACCAGTTGGATCGTGTGCTGCCATTCCTACCATACAACCTGTTAGTGTAATTTTTGCCGATGATTTTTGAGATTTAATATTTGTTATTAAACCTCTAACCCTATCTTCGGCACTTTGCCTAATTGAACAGGTATTAATAATAATTTCGTCTGCTTGTTTTAAAGTATTAACCTCTTTAAAACCTCGACTGTTATAAAAACCAGAAATTCTCTCTGAGTCGGCGTAGTTGGCTTGACAGCCAAATGTTTTAATAAAGTATTTAGGAGTTTTCTCCGCTTTTTTTATTTTCATTTGATCCAAATATCCAAATTCCTTTTGATGAGTATTTTAGCGAACTTACAGGCTTGGCGCCAATTAATTCACTTTTTAAAATTTTTTTATCTCTAACTTCGGCTCTTAGTAAGGCTTTTCTTAGACCACCGGAACCGTTTTCAATTCTACGAGCAATTCTCATAACAGTATCCGTTCCAACCCCTGCTTTACTAGCAGCTTGACGAACAGATTGCCCTTGAGATAGTAACCTCGCCACATACCACCTGTGAGATATCATTCTTAATTCTGATTCTGTAAGCAAATCAGAGATAAAAGACTTCCAATTGTCTCGAGATGAAGAAAGGTCCGTGAAAATATCAAACAAAAACTCGACTTCAGATAATGATTTTTTATTAGCTTTGGAAAATTGAGGTTTTGCCATATGTATGGATACAGTTATTTAAGCGCAATAATAAACCATTATTTAAAATAATTCAACTAAATGTAAATTATTTAATGTGTTTTTTAAGACTTTTTCCAGCCGTAAAGCCAGGAATTTTATGCCCAGGGATATTAATCTGGCCACCAGTTTGAGGATTCCTTCCTCTTCTTGTTGCTCTTTTCCTAACTTTAAAGGTCCCAAAACCAGTCAATACAACCTTATCTCCTTTTGCAAGGGAGTCTCTGATTGCAATTAACATTGCGTCAACTGCACTAGTTGCAGCTTTTTTGGTTAAGCCTGCTTTTTTAGCTACTTTTTCAATTATTTCGTTTTTTGTCATTGAAGCCTTTCACCTCCTTGGTGAGGTTAATTATGAGATTTATACTATTCTAACAAACTTTTAGTTAGTTTGGTCAGATGCTCTTGTTTCTCTGATGACGGTAACTTTAATTTGTCCTGGCCTCATCGCAATTTCTGTCTCGAGCCTTCTGGCTATATCATGGGCTAGGGTATTAATTCCTTTATCGTCAACCTTTTCAGGCCTCACAATAACCCTAACTTCGCGACCAGCTTGAATTGCAAATGATTTTTCTACTTCAGGATAAGAGTCTGCAACTTTTTCAATATTAGACAATCTATCAATGTACTCTTCAACTGGTTCATGTCTAGCACCAGGACGTGAACCGGATATTGCGTCTGCAATGTAAACAATCATCGATTCTACAGAAGAAAATGGTTCATCTTCATGATGTTGAGCAATACAATCAATAGCGGCTTGAGGAACACTGTATTTCTTAGCAAGCTCAACACCTTTGGTAACGTGAGTTCCGTCGGTCTTGGCAACGATTTTACCCACGTCGTGAAGTAAACAACCAAGTTTGACGATATTCACATCAGCACCGACTTCGTTAGCTAAAGCGATACCAATCTTGGTCTCTTCTAGAGTGTGAACAATCAAATTTTGCCCGTAGGAGAATCGGTATTTAAAACGCCCAAGCATTTTGACCAAATCTGGATGTAAATTATAGACTCCGACAGCGTGGCAAAGCTTTTGTCCTTCTACAGCCATAATCTTTTCTAATTCACTCTTTGTTTGTTCGTATATTTCTTCAATTCTTGTGGGTTGAATTCTTTGATCTTTAATTAGGCGTTCCATTGTGACTCTGGCAATTTCTCTCCTTACAGGGTCAAAACAAGAAAGGCGAATTTGATTTGGTACATCGGTATCAAAATCAACATCAACACCAGTGATAGTTTCATATGTACGAATATTGCGACCCTCTTTGCCAATGATTCTACCTTTTATATCTTCTGATGGTAAATTCACTACAGAAGTTGTGTACTCTGCAACATAATCAGTCGCACCGTGTAGCATTGAGTCAGTTAGTATTTCTCTGGCTTTTTCATCAGATTTTTCTTTAATTGTCTCTTCTGCTTCTTTAATTCTTTTTTCTATTTCGTCGGATAATTCCATTTCCAAGCTCGAAAGTAGTTTTTGCTGAGCTTCGTTCTTTGTCATCCCTGCTGATTTTTCTAAAGTTTTTAGAAGAGCTTCACGATCTTGTTCAAGTTTATTCTTAAAATCTTCTATTTCCTTTGCTCTTTTGTCTAAATCTATGTTTTTTGATTCGGTTTCAGCAAGAGCACGAGTTATTTCTGCTTGTTCTCTTAAGATTTTTTGTTGTAATTCTAGAGATTTTCTTTGCGAATCCTTAAGGTCATTTTCTACTTGTTTTTTCATTTGAAAAACCTGATCTCTGGCTTCAAGAATGATTTCTCGAGCCTTTGACTGGGCTTCAAGTACTACTGTGTGTTGTTCGACAGAAACAGATTGAATTTTTACTGTTTTACCATCTGATTGGCTTTGGAGTGCTTGTGATTGTGACGAAACTACAGCTGTGACACTTCGTTTTTTGACTGGTGCTACAGGTTGAGAATCTTCGATTGTTTTAATAAATTTTCCAAATATTGACATTTTTTCTCCTTATTTTTGGAGAAATCTGAAACCAAAAGGTCAAAATAGATTATGCCTGACTAAAAATAAAAATCAGGTGAGATTCTAAACAATGAGAAAAATCTGTTTTCTTTCCAAGAACCATAATTCTATTACTTTTGATACAAATTTCGCGTACCTATAAATTTGAGGTGATTTTAGACTTTTTTTAGCTTTAAGTCAATCGCTTTTTTGGAAATTTCATATTCGAAACCTCTTGAAATCAAATACCTGATTAAGTTGTTTTTTACTTTAAAGTCGATTTTGTCTTTTAGGTTTATATTTTTAATTTTTTTTTCTAAACATTTTTGGGCTAAGTCAATTTCTGTCACTTCTGAAGCGTTTACAATTTTGTTAATTATTTCTTTATCTACTCCTTTTTGAACTAATTCCATCTGAATTAGTTTTTTGCCTTTATTTGCCTTTTGTCTGGATAATAAAAACCAAGATGTAAAAGCTTCGTCGTTTATTACTGCTAGTTTTTTAAGTTTTTTAATAATTCTTGAAGTCTCTTTTTCGCTTTGATTTTTTCTTTTTAGATAGTCAATTACTTCTTTTTCCGAATGCGGCCTTGAGGTTGAAAATCGAAATACAAGATCAAAAATATTTTTATCAATTTTTGATTTTTTTAGTGATGTAATTAGTGATCTAGAAATCTCATCACCTAGTTTGATTTTTTTGGTAAAAACATCTTCAATATTTACTGAAAACGCATATTTTCCATCTAGAAAAATATTAACTAGGTCCTTTCTCCTAACTTGGGCAGAAATCTTGGTAACCTTTGGCATCTACGATTTTAAATTAAAAGCCTCGCGGATCTTTTTTTCAATCTCTGTTGATTTTTTAGGATTTTCAAGGAGAGCTATTTTGGCTGCTTCTTTGCCTTGACCTAATATTTCACCATCGTATTTGTAAAATGAGCCAGATTTTTCAATTATTCCTAGTTCGTTGCCAATATCAATAAGACTACCTTCCTTAGATATTCCACTGTCTCCCATAATATCGAATTCTGCTTGTTTAAAAGGCGGAGCTACTTTGTTTTTTACAACTTTAACGCGATGACGAGAGCCTATTACTACTTCACCATCTTTTATGTTTTCAATCTTTCTGGAATCAAGTCTAATAGTCGAATAAAATTTAAGTGCTTTGCCACCAGTGGTTGTTTCTGGATTGCCAAACATTACGCCAATTTTTTCTCTGAGTTGGTTGGTAAACACAACTACGGTTTTTGACTTAGATATAGCGCCAGTTAATTTTCTTAAAGCTTGTGACATTAGTCTTGCTTGAAGACCCATCACAGAGTCACCCATTTCACCTTCTATTTCTGCCCTCGGGACAAGAGCGGCAACTGAGTCAATAACAAGTACGTCAATTGCACCTGACCTAATAAGGGTTTCGGCAATTTCTAAGGCTTGCTCGCCAGTGTCAGGCTGGGAGATAAGCAATTCATCAAGATTAACTCCTATTTGTGAAGCTCTTTGTGGATCAAGAGCGTGTTCAGCGTCAATAAAGGCTGCAGAGCCGCCTTTTTTTTGAGCTTCTGCAATTAAATGTAGGGCGATTGTTGTTTTACCTGAGGCTTCAGGTCCATATATTTCAATGATTCTTCCGCGTGGAAAACCGCCAACTCCAAGAGCAAGATCTAGTGCAATTGAACCAGATGGAATTACTTCAATATCAAACTTTGGCCCATTTTCTCCCATTTTCATGATTGATCCTTTGCCGTATGATTTTTCAATTGAATCGATAGCGTTTTGAATTGCTTGAAGACGTGCTGAAGAATCAGAATGAGAGATAGTTTCTACAGGAGAGTTGTTGCTTTTTTTTGTTTTCATTTTTTTTATTTTTTTTATACTGTGCTTATTCATACTAGCAAAGAAAACCCGAATGTCAATACGTTTTGAATATTGATGTATTGATACACTGGTACAAATTAATTAAACAAAACTTACAAGAAAAGTTGTAAAATATCAAAGCTAAATTTTCGGGGTGTGGCGCAGCTGGCTAGCGCGCAGAGCTGGGGGCTCTGAGGTCGAAGGTTCAAGTCCTTTCACCCCGACTTAATTTTATTTTTTAGGAATTGGGGTGGGTTGAATTTGATTTTTGATAAGAAAAGATTCGACTATTTTGTTGGATGGCATTTCCACTTGATCATCTGATTCTTGAGAAAGTATGTAGTAGTTGTGATTAGTAACATCAGTTCCTCCTTGAAAAATATTGACATAGGAATCAGCGTTTTTAACGGCCGATCCGGCCTTAAAATATCTCATTCCTCCAGTTTCGTTTTTTTTCGCTAACCAGCCAATATATTGTTGGCCTTCGCTTGGCTCTTTGAGATTATTTATCTTGACATACAAAGTAAACGACCCACCAAAAAACGAAGTGTGTGCTTTGCCGGTAAGACCAAAATTATTTACATCGACAATGTCGCCTGAGTATTGATAACTTAGCTCGTCTGGACTGAGAATTTTTTCATATTTTGATCCGGAATTTTGAATACCTTGTGCTTGTGAAATTGATTTGGTCATATTCTCAATTAAGATAAAACCAGCCATTATGACTGCCACAACAACAACTAATAACAAAATAAGTACATTACCTTTTTGGTTCATTGTCTAATTTTTAAAAACATAGAACATTAAGTCAACTGGTTGAAATTACAAAATAAAAAAGTAAGGAGTACTAAGTGTTTGGTGTTGACCAACCCTTTTAGTCAAGCTTTACAGCTTAGTACTCCTTAGCGAAGAAATTAAAACTCTAGCGATGCCGGTCGCTTATGGTCTTACTATGGCACTTCTGATATTGCCATGTACCTGTTTGAGATCCCAGACTTGTACAGCGACTCGTTCGTTTCAAAGAAGACGTCGACCTGAGTGAACTCGAGGTGACCTCTATCCTCACAAACTACGATGCCAAAGCCAGAAATCTCCAGTTTTTGGCCCAGTTGCCATTTGGCACCACAAGCTGCGGCACCGACGTAGACGGCCTGACCGGAAGACATGTTTCCGCAATATCCTCCACCGTCCCAGATTGGGAAACCACTAACCTGACGGCAGTAGTAACCAGTAACTTTGCCCTGAACCTGTACACCGCCAGTTGAGGCTGCAGAAACTGCCTGAGCTGTTTCTGGAATTGGTGTTGCGATTCTTGGCTGAACCGTTGGTGGCACCGTAGGCTCAATGGTAGGCGTGTTCGTGACCTCGACAACCAGTGTTGGTGTTGAGGTAGGCAAATCAGCCTGAGTTGCGACCTCTGACACTTGAGGCGTCTGAGGTGAAATCTCCGCAGCTGCTTTGGGGAGCTGTTCGGACTGAGATGGAACGCAGCTGGTCAAAAAAATTATGACTAGCAGCATGACTCCGACCGGCCGCCAAAGATCTTGCAGCTGGTTTTCTGCGTGCTTTTGCGTAAACGCTTGGCGCACAAAATCCTCCTGTTACTTCATTTGGTTACCCGGGGCAATTTTTGGGGAAGAAACGAAAAACCTCTGGTAAGATTTTAAAAATCCACACAGAGGAAGCGTACTGAAACTTCCTTTGCACCCAAGTTGAGCGTAGGGTTGCGGATGCTTGCTGACTTGCGGTGGAAGAACCGCGGACTTGCTCTCACCTTTTAAATGAGAACAGTTTTGGCATCACTATATTTTAATTCCTGGCTATTTTACCTATTTTCTGAGTTTTGTACAATCCGCAACGAAAAACTACTATTTTTTGTTGATACTGGACGACCCTGAGGATTGCGAATTCTCTTGTATGTAAGATGTGGGAACTTCTTTAAAAACTTGACCGCTTTGGGTAGTACAGCTTGCGTTCGGATAATCGGCTACAACAATGCTGGACTTAAGTTTGGCACACTGAGTAAAACTACTTGCTTCAGTATCGGAATCAGACATGTTTTTGATGTCGTTATGTATATAAAAAGCTGCAAGGCTAACAATTAAAAAAATAATACCGAGGAGGATTAAATATTTCTTCAAACCTATTTCTGCTGAATCCTTGTAGCAATTCCTGCAACAATCCCACCAATTAACTGTGCTGAAAGAAACAGACCTAGTACGTTAATTGCTGATTGAATGTTTGCTGTGTCAACTGCAACAGCACTCAATGTGATTGCAGGGTTTAAAACTGCACCTGAAATTCCACCAACTGAGAATACTCCCGCCATAATTACGAGACCGATGGAAATACCAAAATATTGGTTATTTTTTACGGCTTTAGCTGATACTGCAAGAACTACGAATGCCAAAAGGAAAGTAAACACCAACTCTGAAGCGAATACTTGAGCAGTAGATGCTTGCGGATTAGGCGTTAGGGTAAACGGTGAGCCAATAATTAATGCAAAGGATACTGACGCAAGTACGGCACCAACTATTTGCGATAAACAATAAAAAACTAATTCTTTTGAGTTAATTCTTTTGCTAATAAATTGCGCGATACTAACTGCTGGATTATAGTGTGCACCGGAAATATGACCACCTGAATAAACAAGTGCAACTAATACAGCACCGATTGCGAAAGGGCTTCCAGTGAGAGCTGCGACCAAAGTTAAGAAGAATGTACCAAGAATTTCTGTAAAAATTTTATTTTTGTTCATAAGTAAAGAATACCAAATTGCTTGACGGGACGCGATTATTAGTTTTTAGCGTTTGACGAATAGTACTGCATTAGGCACATCTCTGCCAGGCCCTGCTTTATAGCCACCTACCCAAAAGGCGGTCGATCCTCCACTGTCTAAGTTAAGTGAGTTTTGAATTCCCAAAGTATGTAAAACTTTGGCAGCCTCAGCAACAGAAGCTGAGTAAACAACGCCCATAAAAACTTTATTACCACTTGAGCCAACAAAACTCCTATTAGCCTTGCTTGTTTTTTTTGCATCTGAATCACCGCCAAACAATAATTGACCGTTATGAGTAAGAAGAGGCTGGTTCGCGATTACTCCATCTACACTAGTGTCTCTACCCCATTCTAGTGATTGACTAACAAATCTTGATTGTGAAGAAAAAATTACTGCTGGAACTGTACTGTAGACATTATTATCAGAGTTAAAATAGGTTTTATTTTTGTTCATGAGTAATGTATCGAATGAGTTTTTCTTATCTGAACAACTTGGATAACTTGCTGGACAAAAATAAGAACCATTAATTGCCGCATATGCTCCACTTCTAGAAGCGTAATTTCCGACTGACATTACAGGGCAATCATTTCGACAATCTCCATCTGAAGCCGTATCAACAATAACTTTGGTCGATCCTAGGTCTGCTGTAACTATATCTACTACAAAACTTCCAATATCTGTGGATACTTGTTGTCTTCTGTACCCTGAATCAGGCGTTGAGTTTGACGAGGTCAGATTTGCTGTTGATACTGAAGCAATTGTTGAAGCGGTGAGTTTGTCGTTTTCTGTTTTGATTAAAGCTCTTGTTTCGGTGATTTTGGTTTCTGCATCTGTGTATTTTTTATCAGCCAAAGATTTGAGTATGGTTGAAAATTTTTCATCGATTTTTTGAGTATTAATTTTGGCAACTCTTAGATCAACAATATCTTCATAAACCACAACTGCCTCATTAAATGTTTTTTGAATATTTTTTATTTCTGTATTTAGCTCATTATTTACTTTAATTTGATCAGAAATTTCTAGATTAAAAAGAACTTTACGTGTTTCCTCCAAATCTTTTTGAAGTGCTACTATTTGAATTGATGAGTTATCGAGGAGCTTAGTAGTTTGCCCGTTTTTGACAAAAAGGCTATAAATAGCAAAAATGGCCACCAAAATTAAAATCAATGAAACAAAACTAAGAATAATTAGACGAAAAGAAAGCGGCTGAAACCTTTTAATATTTTTTGATTTCATGAGGCTGATTATTAGTCTTTTAACTAATCAACAATTTTGGCTATTTCTGGATATTTGGTTTTGAAATTCTGACTTAAATTACAACCGTTCATACATTCAGGAAACCACCAACTTATTTGCCCGTTCTTCTTTTCAATTACTAATCCCGAATATCCACCAGATTCATAAACAGCATTAAATAAATAAGGGAATTCTGCTTTACTTACATTAGTGTTGGGTGAAATTGTAATTGAAACAACAGGCTGGCCTATCTCATTAGTATGGTATTCAATATAAGGATCGATAATCCTTGCTTGAATACCTAATTTATCTCCGGAAGGCATTGCCCCTTCGGCTTCAAACACAACGACAGGGACTTTTGTTTTTGATGAAGTGGAGGTTGGAGTAGGAGTTATATTTTGGGATAGTTGAGGGTTTGGAGTCGCCTTAATAGTTGTTGTGGCGGTGGGGGTGGCGATGGTTTTGACTTGCGAGTCAGAAACTTTGTCGGATAATTTTTGGTTTTGATAAAAAAGATAACCAACGGCAGAAAATAAAACCGTACCCACAACGATAAAGGTTACGATGAGAATAATGTTGCCTTTGGATTTCATTAGCTTAATGATGACAAAGAAAAGCTGGTTTTGCAATTTATTTTGCCTGTCAAAGTCTTTTTGTAGCGACACATGGCAAGCAAGCACCTTGTCTTTTTGGTCTAGTGAAATATAATGGCAGATGTATTTTATGCAACTACTGCCAAGTTTTGATGAGGAAAAAAAGTCCCTGATTTTTACAATTATTGTCTGTGCGTTTTTAGGCATATCGTTTGTTTTGTTTGTTGTAGCCTACAGGAATTTAAAGGCTGAGAATTCGTTTCTAAAATCACAAGTTGAATCTGGGGAAAAAGCTGAGACAGCAAAAAAACCCCAACAAGAAGAGGTGGCAAGTAGTGCAACTAGTCAGTTTGAATCTGAAACAAATAAAATTGAGACCAATTTAACAATACCCGTTTCCCCTACACCTACTTCCGCTGTAACTGAGACTACATTACCTACTCCGACAGCGATTCCTACTCCGACACCAATACCTTTTATAACCACAGCTACTTTAAATATTGAACCAGCCAACGGTGATGTTTGTGGAACTAATTTTAAATTTCGAGGCTATATTACCTCAAGTGGGCAGGGTTCTGTTGCCTATAGATGGAAAAGAACCGACGCGGAAAATGTAACAATGGAACCGTATCCAACGGTAACGTTCGAATCCGCTGGAACGAAAGAGGTTAATTATTATTTGACTTTGACAAAAAATACTGACGCTGAAGCATGGTTTGAGATAACAAGCCCTGAGTCGGTGTCTTCAAACAGGGCGAGATATATTCAACAAAACTGTTAAAAGTAGTTTTGGTTATTTTTTGTAGATACTTTCGGCCTTTTCTTTAAGCGGCCCCCACCACCATTCATTCTCTTTATACCAATTCACAGTTTCTATTAGTCGATCATCAAAATTTTTCAAAGGCTCCCAATCGAGCTCGTTTTTAATTTTTGACCAATCAAGAGCATAACGTCTATCGTGACCTGGTCTGTCAGCAACAAATTCTATTTTATCCTCGCCTAACCCGAGAATACTTAATACTTTTTTGGACACTTCTAGGTTATTAATATCTTCAGTTGTTCCTCCAATACAGTAAGTCTCACCTGACTTACCTTTTTCTAAGATCATGTCGATTGCGCGACAATGATCTTCA
>Ga0073900_10002094_pt1 | contig 10658 bp, 10 predicted proteins | sample KloWWTmetKNB5Kit_FD_66666 | JGI IMG/M metagenome (GOLD analysis project Ga0073900, IMG submission 66666) | Active sludge microbial communities from Klosterneuburg, Austria, studying microevolution and ecology of nitrifiers - Klosterneuburg... | ecosystem: Engineered > WWTP > Aerobic digester >... | reverse complement strand
TTATCTAGAAAGTAATGCTTTAAAAAATTATGCTGATACACAAAACACAGATATTATATTACAAAAAAGAGCTTTTGGTACTACTGTGCTTACAAAAAGAAAATCTAATTCTCCTGTAGCTAATCCTTTTGGTGTATTGCAATCTATTAAAAAAAGAATTATAAATAGTTATGGTGAACGAGTAGAAGATATGAGAGATGGACAGCTTCAAGGTATAAATATTAAATTTACAGAAGAAGCTGAAAAAATTACAGATGAACTTATAAAAAATAAGTCTAAAGTTAAAGAAGATGTAAAAAAAGGATCTGAGATTACTCCACAACAAATACAAAAAATATTTTCTAGTAATAGAAGTAGTATAGTAGCTATGAAAGAAGGTAATGATTATGTTGTAAATGGTGAAGTATATCCTACATATGAAGATGCTTTAAATGCATCTAAACTTGAAGATTCTCCTCTATATTCTATAGAAGAAGATGCTGCATTACTTAAAGAACAACAAGCTAATAGTAAAAGACTTAAAGAGTTTACTAAAAATAATTCTCAAACTTTTTATAATCTTAATAAGTTAGATGCAAAAAGAAAAGCAACAAATAATACTTTAAATGGTATACTTAGTAGAGCATTATCTAATTTAAGTGTAGAAACAATAGATGAAAATGGAGTTGTTACAAATAAAGCTATAGAAGTTAAAAGTTTAGAAGCTTTTAAAAATTGGTATGAAAATAATCCAAAATATAAAGGTGAAAAATTTACTCAAATAGGAGCAGCCTTATTATTAGATGGTATATTAGCAGCTACTAAAGATGATGGCGTTACATTTGCTGAAGAACATTTACACTTTATTGTAGAAGTAATAAAAGATACTCCAGAAGTACAAGAACTATTAACAGCTACAAATGAGTATGGGTTTAGATTATTTGAAACTACACAAGTATATCAAGATAACTATAGAAAATATACAGAACAGTATAAAGGACAACCTGATGTTAAAAATAAAGTAGATAAAGAAATTCTTGCTAAACTTATAGCTCAGTATATGTATGATAAAAGAGCTTTAAATGGTATAAGAAATAGATTAAAAAGACTTTTAGATAGAGTTATAAGAATATTTTATAAAAGTGCTAAAGGATGGGCTAAAAAATTAGATGATTCTATGTATCCTATAGAAATAAGAAAAGCTTTAAATCTTATAGATAATAATTTAGAACATAGTAAATATATAAGTGATACTAAACAACATGTAATAAAATATGATCCTTCTAAAATAGAAGGTGTAAAAGCAAATCCATCTGATAATTTAACTGCTATTAGAACTCAGTTAGAAAATATGAAAAAGAGACTAGACCAGATAATAAAATCTGCTCCTGTAGCAGGTAAAGACTGGACTAGATATAAAGAACTATTTAATAGAACAGTTATTAAAAGTGCAGAAGATAATGTATCAGAACTTAGCTTAGAAAGAATAGCTGAATTTAAAAAAGAAGTAGAAAAAGCTTTAGCATTAGATTCTGGTAATCCAGAATTACAACAAAAATTAGTAGACACACAAGAATTAGAAAAATTATTTAATATTTTTGATAAAAATAGACAAGATGTTTTTCAGTTGTATAATATAGAAGCTAGAATATCTAAAATAAATAAAAGTATAGCTCTTAAACAATATGAAGAAGGTTTAAATTTCTTTTTATTTGGTACAGGTAATATGAAAGGTGCATCAGATCCAGATACATATGATTATAATCAGTATGGTGCTATTTTTGATTTATATAAAGCGTTTTCTAAAGTAATTGGTTTTACTGGTGTTCCAGGAGAAAGCACTGTTGATTCTAAAAATACTCTTTTATCTATGGTTAGACCAGAACATATAGCAGAAATGAAAGAGTTATTTGATAGTTATGCACCTATTTTACATATAGTAGAAAATTACTATATAGAAAATGGTAATAAATTATTTGATGGCGATGATGTAAGAAATGCAAAAGTAGCAGAAGCTTTAAGATTATCTAATATGTACATAGATACAATAAGAGATTTTATAGATAATAATGAAGTACACCAACATGCTAGAAATAACATAGAAATAGAAAATTTTAGATTTATAGGTAGAGAAGATTTAATATCAGATATTACTTCTAAATCTGGAGCTAAAATTTATACAGATTTATCCATGATGAAAAAAGTTATGGGTTTATATCAACACGCTAGTGAAGCATGGTTAAGAAAATTTCAACTAAAAATAAATTCTTTAGAAGAAAAAGAAAATGAGCTTAACTATCAAGATAGTAATAATTTATATAATAGTTTAGTAGCTTTAGGATATAAAACTTTAAAAGGGTCTAAAATAAGAGAAGTATTTTATCAATTAGATTCTAAAGGTAATTCTACACATTATTTAAATACAGAAAGAGATATAGCTAAATGGAATAAAGATAAAACAGAATTTACAAAAGAAATACCTAGACTACTACAAAATCATGTAAGAAGTATGGGTTATAATGTGTATATACCTAACACATATGAAGAGTTAATGAAAATATTTACTCCTATATATACATTAAAAAAAGAAGATAAAGCTAGTTTACCTAAAGAACTTACAGAATTATGGAAAGTAAGAGATCACTATAGTGAATTATGGGGAGCATGGCATGAAAGTAATACAGAAGAATTTACTCAAGATGAAGCAGATGCTTTTTTAGCAGAAGCTAAAAATAAATTATCTTTATATCATTATAAAAAATTACAAGAATCTAGTATAAAAGAATATACAAAATTAGATGGTACTACTGTTACTTATTTTAGTGGAGCATTAACAAGACCTAAAGCTATGAATGCTAATTATTTTAACTTAAATAAGCAAGAAAGAGCTATGGCAGATTTATTTGTTAAAGCTGTAAGTGATAAAAAATTACAAGATAATCCTGAAAAATATACATTTGAATGGTTAGCAAGAGCACCGCAAATTAGTGCTACAATGATGGATACTTTTACAGGTGGAGGTAAACGAAAAGTTATTAAAGATAAGTTAGCAGGTATTTTTAGTCCTAGACTAGATGATGATTTTTATAATGTAGATGGTCAAGGTAATGTAATAAAATTACCACCTGAAAGATATAATAAAAAACTAGATGATCCTAAATTACTTACAAATGATATTATAAGATCTTTTGCAATATATAGTGCAAATATTAATCATAGAAAAGTATTTATTCCAGAATTAATGGAATTACAGGGTATGGTTGATATGGTATCAACTGGACAGGTAACTACGTCACCTTATGCGTTTAGTTTAAAAAATAGTCTTACTACTAAAAGTGGTAAAGGATCTACTTTAGAGAGTGCTATGAATAATCTTATGGATACTGTTGTTTATAAAAATACAACAGATAAAACACCATATTCAACTTTTTTAATAGCTGTTAAAAAATACATTACCTCTTTAAACCTTGCTTATAACATGCCATCATTTATTACTTCATGGATATCTGGAGAAATAGATAAAGGTGTAGCTGCTAAAATAGGTGATAATTATGGTACTTGGGAGTACATGACAGGGCAAAAAAAATATGCTAAAGATTTACCTAGTATAATGAAGGACTTTGAAAATCCTACAAAAAAAACTGTATTAGGAGCACTTTCTGTAGCTATGGGAGTAGGTAACAGTACTGTAGATAATTTCTCACTTACAACTACTAGTAAAGGTATTAGAATGGCTATAAGCTCTGTTGCACCTTTTAGTGGATGGAACGCTACTGAATTATTACAATCACTTCCACTACTTGCTACATCAGCAGAAACAATAAGACAAGTAGATGGTGTATGGTATACAAAACCATCTTATGAAAATAAATTTTTTAAAATACCTGTAGGTACAACGGATAAGAAAAAATTTATAGAAGACCAGAAAAAAAAGTGGAGAGAAGGTAAATCATTTATAGATACAATAAAAGTAGATAATGGAAATATCACTTTTCAAGATGTACCAGAAAATATAGTTAACTTATATTTTTTAAGAACAAGAGCTATAATATCAGAAATGTCTCAACAGTATACATCTGATACATATAAAGGTAGTTTGCATACAGATTCTATTAGTAATCTTTTAGGTACGCATAGTACATGGTTAATGCTTACTATGGATAAAATGTTTGGTGCTAAAATAGATAATTATTTAACAGGACAAACACAATCAGGTTATTATACTAAAGAAACTCTTAGATATTTAAAAGATATAATGTTACAAGGTAGTAGAGAATTATATCATAGTTTAAAAAATAGTTCTTTAGATGTACCAACTGTAAAATATATGATGAATCCTGATATAAATTTTGAAAATAGACATAATATAAGATCTGTAAAAAGAATAGGTTTACATTTTGGTGTTATTATTGCAGCTAGTGCAGCTATGTATATATTTGCAGGATTAGCATTAGGAGATGATGATGATGAAGAATTATCTGTAGCATTACAATTAGCTTCTTTATTGCTTATGAAGGTAGGTATAGAACAAAAAGCTAAATTATCTATAAATGATATTTATGAAATAGCTAATAACCCACTTGCTCACTTAGAAGGGTCTTTTAAAAGGTTTCAAGTATTAGATGCATTATGGTCTGTAATTAGTAAAAATGAAGAAGATTGGGAAGCATATACACAAGATGGACCATATAAAGGAATGCCTAAATGGTCTGTAAGTTTAGCAAAAAGTACTCCTTATTTTAAAGGTATCTTTGAAAATTATGCTGCATGGTATTTAAACCCTATGCTAGGTGGTTCTTTAACAGGAGATGTAAGTGAACAAGCTAGATCTTTTAGACAAAAAAGTGCTGCTCTTAAAAAATATGTTGTAGAACCTACTACAGTTGGAGAAGTAAGAAATATAGCAGGAGATTTTCCTTTTGCATTACCTGCTAAAATAATTGGTAATACAATAGGAGAAAATGCATTACAACTATTAGGAGAACCTTATTATAAAAATTCATCTATATTTAATATGAAATTACCTAGTAAAAAGGCAAATTCTGATGAAAAATAATATTATAAGAAGATATTAAAAAAAGAAGGAGATAGCAAAAAACTATCTCCTTTTTTATTATAATAATTCAAAACTATAATCCATATCTTCATAATTATTATTATCTAACCAGTATTGTATTTCTTCTTCTGAAGATCTTTCTAAATAAGATTCTATGCTACAAAATAATTTAGGTATATTATCTAGTATTTCATATACTGTTATAGTTTTTATTCCTGTTAACATATACATATCATTATCAAAAAGTTCTTTCTCATACTCTATTGTATAATATAATATTTCACTCATTATTAATTTTTATACAGATACTGCATTTGTACTACCAAAACCACCTTCTCCACGTACAGTTTCAGTTAAATTATCTACAACTTCCATAACCATAGGATCTCTTTCCATCACTATAAACTGAGCAACTCTATCTCCTATTTCATACTGAGATGTACTAGGAATCCATTTAAATCTAGCTTTAACTTCCCCTCTGTACCCAGAATCCAGCACTCCCACAGCATTTGAAAGTATAAGTCCTGTATCAGAAATACTACTTCTAGGAAATATAAGCATTACACTATTTTCAGGTATCTCAAATGCTAAACCAAAACCATATTCTATATAGCCATGAGTATTTTCATTTACAATTTTTTTACTTACAGCTGTAAGATCCATACAAGCATCACCTGGTTTTGCATAAAAAGGAATTACTGCCTCTTCTACTAATTTTTTTATTTTTATATTCATTATATTTTATTTATTTTTATATTCATTATATTTTTTATTTTTTAGTTATTACCAATCTATATTTATTTGATAATTACCTGCTTCTACTAAACCTTTTTCATATAAATCATTTATAATCATATCTATAGTAGGATAAAAATTTCTTTCCCACCACATTTCTAATGCCCAGTCTTCACTTCTCTCAGGTATAGGTTGTTTAGGATCTCTTTCTAACCATGCTTTAAAACTAACACCCATTTCACTAGCATTTACTATTTCAGGTATAGTATTATTCTTATAATCTTCTGGATTGTTTACAGGAATTGTAATATATTGTATACCCCTATCTCTACATCCGTCTTGTTGTTGAAGCATATAAGGTCTATTATAGATTTCTTGTACTAGTTCGTCCCAATCCTGGACGTCTATTTGTTTTATATTATTTACTTTAAGCATCTTTTCTTATTTTTAATAATAACTGTTGTAGATATTTTCTATTTACTTCTCTAGGTAATTTAGTATTTAAGTTAAACAACTCATCTACTTCTTCTTTAAGGGTTTCTGCTATACTTATAACCTCTTCATAAGTATATTTACCATTTCTTATATCTAATAACTGTTCTCTTTCAGGTCTAGCTAATATAAGACCTTTATTTAATGCTATATCTTTAGCTGTATAAAGTAATCTTATACAATGTGAAAGATTTTTGCTATCATAATTATTACCATTTTTAGCATTATCTTCATATCTAAGTGGATTTCTTTTTTCTAGCCACATAGAATATTCCCGAAAATCTTTACAGTGTGTACTATAGGCATTTCTATCAAATCTAAGATATCCTAAATGTCTTGCATCTTTAGGTATATTTCTTACCTGCACATCATTACTATTTTCTCCTATAATACCACCTTTTTGTGTACCTAAACTATACATACTAAAAATATCTGGAAAGTTATTAACAGAAGCTAGTCCTATATCGCCTGGAAAACATCTAATAGTATGTTTATCTATTTTACACCAATCTAAAAATTTAACACTTTCTTCTTTTTCTAGCAATACATAACAAAAATCTAATGGCGTTTTTCTAATAACTCTATCTTTTTCCCAGTTAGTTTTCTTATTCATACCTTTAGCTTTTACTATTTGACTATGAGCATAACCTAAAAAAGTATGTCTTAACTTAGTAGTAAGATAAGGTGTAATATCAGGAAAATATTCTTTCCATTTATCTGTTGTAAAAGTAATTTTATCACTACCTAATATATCTAGGATGTTAGGATTTGCTTTAGATGCTAATTCTATAAATCTACCTATTTCATAATAAGTTGTATCTTGTTTATCATCACTTATTTGTTCTATATACTGTCCTGATAATATCATATCAGTAGGTAAGACATAGACACCTTTAATGTCTATATCACTACCTTCTTTATTTGTACCATATAAATGAGAACCTACTATACATTCATGAATTATCCATCCACTTTTTTTAAGTTGTTCTACTGTCATCTTTATTCTTTTTACATTCTTCTAAAGTATCTAATAACCAGTATCTATAAGATTCTAAAAAAGAATTGTCTACTTCTAAATCATATAATTTTTCTACTAATTTTAATGCCTTTTTATTACTTTTTTAGTCATAATTATTTAAATTTAGCAGTTATTATTCTGTATTTATTTTTCCATGTAGGTATATCAAATAAACACTTATCATCTACATAGACATCTGCACTAATCTTTCTACAATCAACACCATATAATTCTATAAGATGTGGGAAGTTTGTATTAAAATAGTGATATTTTATACCTCTATCTCTTAAAAACTTTATAGCAGCGCATGCAGATTCATTTGTTCTACATGTGTTTATTACTATACCATAACCTTCATCATATAATTTGTTTATATACTTCTTAGCACCTTTTCTTTCTTTACCTACTTCTGGATAGGATACTTCACAAATTGTTCCGTCAAAATCCACAGCAGCAATAGCTTTATATTTACTCATTTTTATTTATTTTATATCTATCATCTAAATCTTTTCTAAAAAGAAACATATATGAAATAAAAAGTGCATTGCAAGCAATATGACCTACATGCTCTAATTTACTTTCTGGATCATTATCTTCTCCTTCTAAAAATGCGTGAGTATGTCTTAATAAACTTTCACATATTTCTGTGTATTTTAAACCCTTACACCAGTTAAAAGGTGCATATTTTTCTGCACCAAACATTAACACTCTAACCATAGGTTCTAGTGCTTTAAATGGTACATAAGACCATTTTAATTTACCTTCATTATATCTACTTCCTGTTTCTACATTCATTATATTTTATATTTTATTTTAGTGATAATAACTTATACTTCCACAATATTTACAAACTTCATGACTTAAATTATCAGGTTTATACCCTTCATAACCAGGGCAACCTCTAATAGTAAATGGATACTTATCTTTTCCATAGTTTTTAGGTGGTGATTGAGCCATAGCTTGCTTAACTTCTTCTTCTTGTCTTTTAGTTTGTGCCATTTTTAAACTCTTCTATTAATTGTTTACTAATTTCTTCCTGATGTTTTATCCATAATTCATTAGCTCTAGTAATTACCCACATAGCAGTTTTAAAAGGTCTATCATCTATGGCTTCTACAAGATCTTGCATCTGTTGTGCAATCTCTCTTATTTCTAACTGAGCATGTTCACTATTTCTTAATCTAAGAAAATTAGCAAAAGATCTTAAATTAAAAGTAACATCAGCCTGTATTTGAGAATTATAAGTTTTAAAGAACCTAGCTGATTCTTTAGCTCTTTTTCTACCTAATACTGGCGTTAATTCTTCTAAGCATTCATGATATAATTTATTGCATTCTTCTGTGATTTTTTTTAATTTACTATACCATTTCCAATCTAATGTTTCTGTATCGAATAATTTATAACTACTTTTCCAATCTTCTGGTAAGTAAAACTTATCTTCTTTAAGTTCCTTATACCTTGCACTTTCTGCATTCATAGAACTGATTCTATGCTTTAACAGGTGTATATGAGTAGCTATATCACAATTAACTAAAAAATGTACAGTTGCTTTTTCATAGGGGGTTTCATGTCCCTGAGACCACAACTGTATTAATAAATTTGGTATTCTTTCTATTTTTTCTACACTTAAATCTCTACTTGTACTAGTCCAAGCACTTTGAGCTATTACAGCGTCTGATCCATAATATCCTAATAATTCTACTGTGTTATTGTTCATCTTCTATATTTACTTCTTCTTTTTCTTGTTTCATATTGTATTCAAATTTATAGTTTTTAAATATTAAATTTTTATTTTTACATACTCTAGAAACATTACTAGTATTTGAATTTAAAAATTTAGCTGTTTCAGTAACACTATCAAAAGTAAATAATACTGCGAGAGTGTTAGGATCTAAAATATTTACACTTTTTGTTCCTTTTTTAACTACTTTAGATATACATTCTCCTAAATATACATCTTTAAAGACATAACCAAAACATTGTGTTATTTTATTTTTAATTCCTTGATCTATACAGCCTTTATCAATACCTAGTTCTAAAGCACATTGTCTTCTTGACTCCCACATCTTATAGAATGAACCATTCATCATATAAACATATACTTGTTTACTAAGATGATTTAATGCACCTACTCTTAACTTTAATTTATCTGATATTAATTGTTTTTGTTCTTTAGTCATCTTATATCCTATAGAGCCATCACCTCCATCAGTTAGATTGCATAATATTCCTCTATTGTTTTTTCTACCATATAATTTTATATACTCTATTTCTTTCTCTTTTATAAATTCATAATCATTAGATTCTAAAATTATTTCTACTTTATACGTAGTTTTATTTATTATATGTTTCCATATAGAATTTCTACCAGATTTAGTATAAGCTCTTCTATAAATAATAGAATTAGAAGTACTTTTTAAATCATTTTTATTTTTAGTACCTATTCCTATATAGAATATTTCATTATTATCTAACCGAGTATGACTATATAGATAATGTTTATTATTCATTCTTATTAGTTTTTAAATAGTTAAGAATAATTTGTCTAACTAAAGTAGCAAATAATAAACCTTGTTCATCTGCTATAATCTTTAATTTGTTATAATCTTCTTGAGATATATAACTTTGGATTTGCTTCTTCATTTTTATATTTATTTGATGAAGTGCAAAGGTATAAATTATTTTTAACTATTTTAAACTATAAATAAATATTAACAAAAAATTAACACTTATTCTAAAGATTCTATATCTATAATTTCTTTTTCAGCAATATCATTTTCCGCTAAAATAAAGTTAGGTGATTTTAACTTAAATATTTCATTTGTTCTTTCATTTCTAATACATATACCTTCATCTACTTTACAATCTGGTAAGCTTTTATTTAAATAAGTTTTAGATAGACAATCTATTATATTTGTTTCTTCAAAACTATATGCAGCATCTAAATTAGTATAGGTACTAACCCAATATTCATTTACATATTTAATACCGTATTTATTGCAATAATCTTTTACTTGTTGCCAAGAAAATTCATAAGCAATACTATCTATATTTGTTTGTGTAATTCTATATACAAATATTTCATGTTCAAAATCATATGTATAATCTTTACCTTGTATTCCATCACCTACTATCTCATAATATAAAGTAATACCTTTTTCTAAAGAAGGTTTAAGTTTATTAAAAGCTTTCAACCAATAATCTTCTTTATAATATGATTTATTAGGGTTATTATAAGTAGATAACTGTTTACTATTAAATATACCTTTAGGAAGATTGCTTTTAGGTTTACCAGAACTGTATACGTAACCATATTCTGTAGTTGGTATGTTTATACCAAACCATATTAAAATTCTTTCTATAAAACTTAAACTATGT
>Ga0073900_10002085_pt1 | contig 10686 bp, 9 predicted proteins | sample KloWWTmetKNB5Kit_FD_66666 | JGI IMG/M metagenome (GOLD analysis project Ga0073900, IMG submission 66666) | Active sludge microbial communities from Klosterneuburg, Austria, studying microevolution and ecology of nitrifiers - Klosterneuburg... | ecosystem: Engineered > WWTP > Aerobic digester >... | reverse complement strand
CAGGAATTCGGATACCGGCACCGGATGGTTCATTGACAGACATAACATGCATCTTGAAAGAGAAAGTGACCTTGGAGTTGATCAATTCAACCTTTAAGAAATATGCCGAAAATGAAATGAAAGGTATTTTAGAATATACAGAAGATCCAATTGTTTCCATTGACATTATAGGAAATCCAAATTCGTGCATTTTTGATTCGCTTTTGACTACAGTGCTTGATAAAATGGTAAAAGTGGTCGGCTGGTATGATAATGAGGCCGGGTATAGTAATCGATTGGTCGAATTGTCAGAAAAAGTAGGTCGGTTAATAGACAAATAGTCATTTGAAAATAGTATGATAATAATCTCCTGAAATAAATTTGCAGTTTTTAAATTTTCTATTATATTGCTGATTATTAGATGGTTAATGGAATAAAATTTGGTTTTCCGTTAATTTTCAATAAAAAGTTAATTAGGAGTTGGCCAGGACTTTCAATTGGTTTCTCAAAATTTACAATACTTGGGTCAAAATAAAGTTGGAATTCAGGCTTTAAAAGGACAATCAATAAATTTTTTATTGATTTAATATTATATTAAACAATTTAGAATCTTATTAATCGTTTATTTGAACAGAAAGTATAGTAACTCTGTTAAGCATTAGATCATTGAATTCAGCAGAGCTACTTTTTCCAAGTGGTACAATATTTGGAAAGGCATTAATAGATGAGTTCAAATTAGTATTTTAAAAATTATTTCATCATGATTAACAATTCAAAACGTAAAATTAAGTCAGTTAAGCAACCCGTTGCCGACGCAGTAACGCGTATAAAAGTGCAATTAGACCATAAAACCCTGATGGTTGTACACAGTATGGCCGCATTTAAGATGTGGAAGAAGCGTTATCCGCTGGCAAAAGTAATAGCCTGAGTGCTGACTATTAAAAGCTTACGACAAAACAAATTCAAGGTCTCTTCTCCGAGACCTTTTTTATTGCTTTTTTTTTATTTTTTTTTCAAGAAATTTTGCATATTAAAATCGATTTTCTACATTTGCAATCCCAAATTTTAAGGGGGACAAAAATTGTTCATTGAAATTCAAATTTGCCGATGTAGCTCAGTTGGCCAGAGCTACTGATTTGTAATCAGTGGGTCGGGGGTTCGAATCCCTCCATCGGCTCCAGTTCTTTATCAGCACTGGTTTTAGGACCATTGAGAAGGGGAGATACCAGAGTGGCCAAATGGGACGGACTGTAAATCCGTTGCGAAAGCTTCGAAGGTTCGAATCCTTCTCTCCCCACTCTGAACTGTTTGGGCTTGATTGGGAAACTGATCAAATTTGAACGACAAGCGGAAGTAGCTCATTTGGTAGAGCATCAGCCTTCCAAGCTGAGGGTGGCCGGTTCGAGCCCGGTCTTCCGCTCAAAATCTCTGTTGGCTTTGACTACAAGCCAATGTAGCTCAGTCGGTAGAGCACATCCATGGTAAGGATGAGGTCACCAGTTCGATCCTGGTCATTGGCTCCGGGGTGACGAGTAAAGTTAAAGGCGTTTTCGGATGTCAGTAACTGATTAAAATTTTAGTGCAGGGTCCGGTAATTACAAAAGGTGTTTGCCGGATGTAATTCAAATTTACTCCTGCTGTCTTAAACAGAATTAAAATCCTGAAAGAGCGATCTTGACGGATTCTTAATATATTTTTCGGTGAATAGTTTGCAAGATCTTTTTGCCGGGAGAATTGAATTAGGATACCGGATACTGTGGAAATGAGCTTCCCTCTTCAACAGTTTAACGATATTAAAGTACAACTTTATATAAACTCAACAAAACATTAACCTCTAATAACTAATTGCAATGGCAAAAGAAAAATTCGACCGTTCCAAGCCCCATGTAAACATTGGGACAATCGGTCACGTTGATCATGGTAAAACAACATTAACAGCAGCCATCACTACCGTATTGGCATCTAAAGGCTGGTGCGAAACACGTTCATTTGATTCAATTGATAACGCTCCTGAAGAAAAAGAGCGTGGTATTACCATCAATACTTCACACGTAGAATATCAAACTGCAACTCGTCACTATGCTCACGTTGACTGTCCTGGTCACGCTGATTATGTGAAGAACATGGTTACAGGTGCTGCCCAAATGGACGGTGCTATTCTAGTTGTAGCAGCAACAGATGGTCCAATGCCACAAACACGTGAGCATATCCTTCTTGCTCGTCAGGTAGGTGTTCCAAAGATCGTTGTATTCATGAACAAAGTGGATATGGTTGATGATCCTGAACTTCTTGATCTGGTTGAGATGGAAATTCGTGATCTACTTAGTTTCTACCAATTCGACGGAAATGCAACTCCAATCGTTCGCGGTTCTGCTTTAGGTGGTTTGAACTTAGATGAGAAATGGGTTCCAAAAATTCTTGAATTGATGGAAGCAGTTGATACATTCATTCCAATTCCTCCACGTGAGGTTGACAAACCATTCCTTATGCCGGTAGAAGACGTATTCTCGATCACAGGTCGTGGTACAGTTGCTACTGGTCGTATCGAGCGTGGTGTGATCAACACAGGTGATGAGGTTGATATCATCGGAATGCAGGAAAAAACAATCAAGTCTACATGTACGGGAGTTGAAATGTTCCGTAAGATCCTTGATCGTGGAGAAGCTGGTGATAACGTAGGTCTATTGTTACGTGGTATTGAGAAAACTGATATCCGTCGTGGTATGGTTGTCGCAAAACCGGGTTCAATCACTCCTCACACTGAATTCAAAGCGGAGATCTATGTATTGAAAAAAGAAGAAGGTGGACGTCACACTCCATTCCACAACAAATACCGTCCTCAATTCTATCTTCGTACGACTGACGTAACAGGTGAGATTACTCTTCCTGAAGGTCGCGAGATGGTAATGCCTGGCGATAACGTAACTATTTCAGTTGTGCTTATCCAACCGGTAGCTATGGATAAAGGTCTACGTTTCGCGATTCGTGAAGGTGGCCGTACTGTAGGTGCAGGACAGGTAATTGAGATTGTTAAGTAATTGAAATAATTCCAATAAACCACAGGTGGCATTGCCATCTGTGGTTTACTGCCAATTAGTAACAATAGTAAACGGGTGTAGCTCAATTGGTAGAGTAGTGGTCTCCAAAACCATTGGCTGGGAGTTCGAGTCTCTCCACCCGTGCTAATCCAAGAGTTCCCATGGAACTCGAAAAAACTTCAAATGAGCAAAATAACCGCTTATATAAAAGAAAGTTATACTGAACTGGTTGACAAAGTCAGCTGGCCAACACGTGAAGAACTGCAAAGCAGTGTAATCATCGTTATGGTCTCGACTGTCATCATCGGAGTAATGATCTTCCTCATGGACGCCGGGTTTCAGGCAATCATGAATCTATTCTATAAAATGATCGGATAATACCAATTACCATGGCAGAAGCACAATCACAAAAGGAACTGGTCCGCAAATGGTATGTTGTTCGCGCCATCAGTGGAAAAGAAAAGAAGGTAAAACAGTATATCGAATCTGAAATAAACCGATTAAAACTAACCGACTATGTCGCTCAGGTTTTAATTCCAACTGAAAAGTTCTATCAGATAAGAAACGGAAAAAAAGTCAGTAAAGAGAGAAACATTCTTCCGGGATATGTATTGATCGAAGCTGCTTTGACCGGTGAGATCCCTCACATCATTGAAAGTGTCACCGGTGTGATCTCTTTCCTTGGTGCTAAAGGCGAACCACCTGCTCCTTTACGTCAATCTGAAGTGAACCGTATTCTCGGTAAAATGGATGAACTGGCAGACAGCGAAGCTGTAATGTCGGTTCCTTACGTTGTTGGAGAGACAGTAAAAGTGATTGATGGTCCATTCAATAGTTTCTCAGGAGTTATTGAAGAGATCAATGAAGAGAAAAAGAAATTGAAAGTAATGGTTAAGATCTTTGGAAGAAAAACTCCACTGGAACTTAGCTATATGCAAGTAGAAAAAGAATAAACGAATTGATTCAAATTCCTAACGATCGGCGATTGCTTCCAATCCTTCTCCGCAAGCTCTGAAGAAATTGAATCAGCTCCTAGTAAATAATCAGTTAAACAAATAGGTAATCGGGTGAAAAGTCAATACTGATCATCATTTACAGAATTTAAAATTCCAATGGCAAAAGAAATAGGCACATACATAAAATTGCAGGTAAAAGGTGGAGCAGCAAATCCTGCGCCTCCGATTGGACCGGCATTAGGTGCGAAGGGTGTAAACATCATGGAATTCTGCAAGCAGTTCAATGCACGTACGCAGGATCAACCCGGAAAAGTTTTACCTGTAATCATCACCGTTTATACAGATAAATCGTTTGAATTCGTAATCAAAACACCTCCTGCAGCAGTTCAGTTAATGGACCTTGCAAAGATCAAAGGTGGATCAAAAGAATCTAACCGTAACAAAGTTGGTTCGGTAACTTGGGATCAGGTTCGTTCAATTGCAGAAAACAAAATGCCTGACTTAAACTGTTTCACAATTGAATCAGCAATGAGCATGGTGGCTGGTACTGCACGTAGTATGGGAGTTACTGTAACAGGTGACAGTCCACTTAAATAAGAAATATTTTTTCGGGAGTCGTAAAACGAAAATCGAAAAACAGTTTATAACAGAAGGAGGGGGCGATCCTATCAATCCCGTTACTACTTCAAAACTTTAATTCAATGGCAAAAGTCAGTAAAAAAAGAAAGCAGGCGATAGCTAAAGTTGACCAGACAAAGTCATACTCACTAGCTGAAGCTTCTAAGATCATCAAATCGGTAACGTATACAAAATTTGATGCATCAGTAGATTTAAGTATTCGTTTAGGTGTTGATCCTCGTAAAGCCAATCAAATGGTTCGTGGGGTTGTGACGCTTCCACACGGAACAGGAAAAACAAAAAAGGTACTAGTACTTTGTACTCCTGACAAAGAAGCGGAGGCGAAAGAAGCCGGAGCTGATTTCGTTGGATTAGACGACTATATTCAGAAGATCGAGCAAGGTTGGACAGATATCGACGTAGTGATCACTATGCCAAGTGTAATGGGTAAAGTTGGTAAGCTAGGTAAAGTACTTGGACCACGTAACTTGATGCCGAATCCGAAAACCGGAACTGTTACTACAGATGTTGGTAAAGCAGTTAGAGAAGTGAAAGCCGGTAAAATTGATTTCAAAGTTGACAAACAAGGAAGTATTCATGCTTCAGTTGGAAAAGTATCATTTGATGCTCAAAAACTGGAAGAGAATGCATCTGAACTTCTCAACACGATCCTTAAATTGAAGCCTTCAGCTGCAAAAGGAACATACATGAAGAGTGTATATCTTTCAAGCACAATGAGCCCTTCAGTGATGATCGATACTAAATCAATTTCTTAATTAACCGAAGGGTTTAATCAACTAACACATTACAAAAATGAAAAGAGAAGAAAAAGACGTAATCATTGGAGAGATTGCGGAACTCCTCAATAAATATCCAAACGTTTACATTGCTGATACATCAGCATTACCGGTTTCTAAGATCAATGATCTTCGTCGTCTTTGCTTTAACAAAGACGTGAAAATGCTGGTAGCTAAAAACAAACTTATCCGTAAGGCAATGGAGAAAAACAATGCCGATGCATATGAAGGTATGTTTGAAGCATTGAAAGGCACAAGTGCTTTATTGTTTTCAGAAGTTGGAAACAGTCCTGCGAAATTGATCAAAGATTTTCGTAAGAAAGGCGATCGTCCAATTTTGAAAGGCGCATATATCGATACAGCTGTATTCTTAGGCGACAATCAATTAGAAACACTTGCCAACATCAAATCTAAAAATGAACTTATCGGTGAGATCATCGGTCTGTTACAATCTCCTGCTAAAAATGTTATCTCCGGTCTTAAAAGCAGCGGTGGTAAACTTGCAGGAATTCTTAAAACATTATCTGAGCGTCCTGCATAAGGATAAGCTGTTAATACCCTAATGCTTCCAGTACCAATAAACAATTAATTAATTAACGAAAAAACAAACAAATTAAATTCTATAAAAATGGCAGATTTAAAAGCATTCGCAGATCAGTTAGTTAACCTGACTGTAAAAGAAGTTAACGAACTAGCAAAGATCCTTAAGGATGAGTATGGCATCGAGCCTGCTGCTGCTGCTGTAGCTGTTGCTGCAGTTGGTGGTGGTGGTGAAGCTGCTGCTGAAAAAACATCTTTTGATGTAATCTTAAAAGCACCGGGTGGAGCAAAACTTAACATCGTTAAGCTTGTAAAAGAGATGACAGGATTAGGCTTGAAAGAAGCTAAAGATCTAGTTGATGGTGCACCAAAAGCAGTTAAAGAAGGAGTTTCTAAAGAAGAAGCAAATTCAATTAAACAACAGTTAGAAGAAGCAGGAGCTGAGATTGAAGTTAAATAAGGTATCGGCTGCTAATTGCTAATATTTATAGACCTTACCGGACCAAAAATCGGGTAAGGTCTATATCCTTTTTTAATAGGTGATTCTTCAGACGTGTTGAATACCATTAGAAATTAACTTTTAATCAAAAAAACCAAGCTCCCGTGTCTAACAATCTTATTCAAAAAAATAGAATCAGCTTTGCAACGATCGGACAATCGATCGATTATCCGGATTTTCTGGATATACAGCTAAAGTCTTTCCAGGATTTTTTCCAGCTTGAAACCACTTCCGACAACCGACAAAAAGAAGGTTTGTACAAAGTTTTCAGTGAAAATTTTCCAATCACTGATTCAAGAAATAATTTCGTATTAGAATTTCTCGATTACTTTATCGACCCGCCAAGATATTCTTTGGAAGAATGTATTGAGCGTGGACTTACTTACAGTGTTCCACTGAAAGCAAAGTTGAAATTGTATTGCACAGACCCTGAACACGAAGATTTCGAAACGATCGTTCAGGATGTGTATTTAGGAACAATTCCGTACATGACACCAAAAGGTACATTCGTTATCAATGGTGCTGAACGTGTAGTTGTTTCTCAGCTTCACCGTTCACCCGGCGTTTTCTTCGGACAAAGTCGCCATGCTAACGGTACTAAACTTTATTCTGCTCGTGTAATTCCATTCAAGGGTTCTTGGATCGAATTCGCTACAGATATCAACAATGTCATGTATGCATACATCGACCGTAAGAAGAAATTCCCGGTTACGACTTTGCTTCGTGCCATTGGCTACCAAACGGATAAAGATATCCTTGAGATCTTCGGTCTTGCCGATGAATTCAAAGTGACTAAATCCGGAATTAAAAATGCTCTTAATCGCCGTCTAGCTGCACGTGTTTTGAAAACATGGGTGGAAGATTTCGTAGATGAGGATACTGGTGAAGTAGTTTCTATCGAAAGAAATGAAGTGATCATCGAACGTGAAACCGTTGTTGAAGATCATCACTTAGAACTCATCGTCGAATCAGGTGTCAAGTCGATCATCCTCCATAAAGAGGATGTGAATACAAACGATTACGCAATCATCTACAACACGCTTCAGAAAGATACATCGAATTCTGAGAAAGAAGCCGTTGAACATATCTATCGTCAGCTTCGTAATGCGGAGCCACCTGATGAAGAAACAGCTCGTGGAATTATCGACAAGTTATTCTTCTCAGACAAACGTTATGATCTGGGTGATGTAGGCCGTTACAGAATCAATAAAAAACTTGGTCTTGAAATCGCAGATGATGTGCGTGTTCTTACCAAGTCCGATATCATTGAGATCATCCGTCAGTTGATTCAGTTGATCAACTCAAAAGCGGAGGTCGATGATATTGATCACTTGTCAAACCGTCGTGTACGTACCGTTGGAGAACAATTATATTCTCAGTTCGGTGTCGGACTTGCACGTATGGCTCGTACTATTCGTGAAAGAATGAACGTACGTGACAATGAAGTGTTCACTCCGGCAGATTTGATCAATGCGAAGACTTTGTCTTCAGTTATCAATTCATTCTTCGGAACCAATCAGCTTTCTCAATTCATGGATCAGACCAACCCACTTGCTGAGATCACTCACAAGCGTCGTTTGTCTGCACTTGGGCCCGGCGGTCTTTCTCGCGAAAGAGCAGGTTTCGAGGTTCGTGACGTTCACTATACGCACTACGGTCGTTTGTGTACAATTGAGACTCCGGAAGGTCCGAACATCGGTTTGATCTCCTCACTTTGCGTTTATGCTAAGATCAATAACCTTGGTTTCATTGAAACTCCATATCGTACTGTTACGGAAGGAAAAGTAGATGTTGAAAAAGGAGTTATTTATCTGACAGCAGAAGAAGAAGATAATAAAGTAATTGCTCAGGCGAATGCTAAGATCGATGATAAAGGAAACTTTATCGATCTTAAAGTGAAAGCTCGTGAATTAGGTGACTTCCCGGTTCTTGAACCATCGAAGGTAAATCTAATGGATGTCGCTCCTAATCAGATCGCATCAATCGCCGCTTCACTAATTCCATTCCTTGAACATGATGATGCCAATCGTGCCCTGATGGGATCGAACATGCAACGTCAAGCTGTACCATTACTTCGCCCTGAAGCTCCAATCGTAGGAACAGGGCTTGAAGGATTGGTTGCACGTGACTCTCGTGTATTGATCAATGCAGAAGGTGATGGCGTGGTTGAATATGTTGATGCTCTTGAAGTAACAATTCGTTATAGCCGTAAGGAAACCGAAAAGTTAGTAAGCTTCGAAGATGATGTGAAAACATACAACCTTATCAAATTCCAGAAGACAAATCAGAATACGTGTATCAACCTGAAGCCAATTGTTATCAAAGGCCAAAAGGTGAAAAAAGGTCAGGTACTTTGTGAGGGCTATGCAACTCAAAATGGTGAATTAGCACTTGGACGTAACCTACAGGTTGCTTTCATGCCTTGGAAAGGAAATAACTTTGAGGATGCAATCGTGATCTCTGAAAGAGTTATTCGTGAAGATATCTTTACATCAATTCACGTTGATGAATACAGTCTTGAAGTACGCGATACAAAACGTGGTATGGAAGAACTTACGGCTGATATTCCTAACGTAAGTGAAGAAGCAACACGTGAACTTGATGAGCACGGATTGATCCGTGTTGGTGCTGATGTTGTAGAAGGTGATATCCTGATCGGTAAGATCACTCCAAAAGGAGAAACTGATCCTTCACCGGAAGAGAAATTACTTCGCGCGATCTTTGGTGACAAAGCAGGCGATGTGAAAGATGCTTCGTTGAAAGTTCCACCATCTGTAAAAGGTGTTGTGATCGACAAACGTTTGTTCTCTCGTGTTGTTGCAAAAGATAAAACGCAGAAGAACGATGAGAAAGTTCTGATCGAAAAACTCGATAAAGAATATCAAATTGAGATCGCTGATCTGAAAGAAAAACTGATCGATAAATTATTCGTACTCGTTAGCGGAAAAACTTCTCAGGGTGTTACTGACATCTTCAAAGAAGTGATCATTGCTAAAGGAGCGAAGTTCACTCAGAAAATGCTTTCTGAAATTAACTTCGACAACGTTAATGCTGATAAGTGGACAACTGATAAAGAGAAGAACGATCAGATCAAGCAATTACTGCATAACTATACTATTAAGTTCAATGATATTTCAGGATTGTTCAAACGCAAGAAATTTGCTTTGACAGTCGGAGATGAATTGCCTGCAGGTATCGTTCAATTAGCGAAAGTTTATATCGCTAAAAAACGTAAGCTGAAAGTAGGAGATAAGATGGCCGGTCGTCACGGAAATAAAGGTATCGTTGCCAGAATCGTTCGCGATGAAGACATGCCATACCTTGAAGACGGAACACCGGTTGATATCGTTCTTAACCCACTTGGTGTACCTTCTCGTATGAACCTTGGTCAGATCTATGAAACGATCTTAGGTTGGGCTGGATTAAGATTAGGATTGAAATTTGCAACTCCGATCTTTGATGGTGCATCAATTGAACAGATCGATGAATATGTAACGAAAGCTAATCTTCCTAAATTCGGAAGTACTTATCTATACGATGGTGGAACAGGTGACCGCTTTGATCAGCCGGCAACAGTTGGTGTGATCTACATGCTGAAACTTGGTCACATGGTCGATGATAAAATGCACGCTCGTTCAATCGGACCATACTCTCTCATCACACAACAGCCGTTGGGTGGTAAGGCACAATTTGGTGGTCAGCGTTTTGGTGAGATGGAAGTTTGGGCACTCGAAGCATTCGGTGCAGCAAATATCCTACAAGAGATCCTCACAGTAAAATCTGATGATGTTATTGGCCGTGCGAAAACTTATGAAGCAATTGTTAAAGGTGATAATCTTCCTGTACCGGGAATCCCTGAGTCATTCAACGTATTGTTGCATGAACTCCGTGGACTTTGTCTGAAGATAACACTTGAATAAGGTTGAATGAATAAATAAAGTGTTGAACACTTTTTCATCATTCATTTTAATCATCAACCAAAAAAATAACAAAGATGGCAAGCAGAAAAGAAATAAAAATTAAATCGAATTTCAGTAAGATTATCATTAGCCTTTCTTCTCCTGAAAATATTCTGGAGCAGTCAAGTGGCGAAGTGTTGAAACCTGAAACCATCAATTACCGGACATATAAACCGGAGCGCGACGGATTATTCTGTGAGCGTATCTTCGGTCCGGTAAAAGACTGGGAGTGTCATTGCGGTAAATACAAACGTATCCGTTACAAAGGAATCGTTTGTGACCGTTGTGGAGTGGAAGTAA
>Ga0073900_10002079_pt1 | contig 10704 bp, 7 predicted proteins | sample KloWWTmetKNB5Kit_FD_66666 | JGI IMG/M metagenome (GOLD analysis project Ga0073900, IMG submission 66666) | Active sludge microbial communities from Klosterneuburg, Austria, studying microevolution and ecology of nitrifiers - Klosterneuburg... | ecosystem: Engineered > WWTP > Aerobic digester >... | reverse complement strand
TGGCATTTGGCACTTGGAGCTATGTTTGTAGCTGCTTTAGTACAAATTGCGTTTGGACTATTGAAATTTGGAAAACTAGCAGATTTTTTTCCACTTCCAGCCATCCACGGCATGCTTGCGGCAATTGGTATCATCATCATTGCTAAACAATTGCCTGTTTTATTAAATGTTAATCCGTCTCTTGTAGCAGGGAAAGGTCCTTTGTCTTTATTGGGTTCATTGCCGACAATCGTGGCAAATTTGGACCCAAGAGGTGCAATGATCGGCGTCATAAGTCTTGCTATTATGTTGGGCTGGCCATATCTCAAAAATTCTGTTATTGGTAAGATTCCAGCGCCTTTGATGGTACTGATCATTGCTGTCCCTGCTGAGTTGATCATGGATTTTTCGCATACCGAACCTTCATATGCATTAGTTCACATAGGGAATTTAGTTGAAAATTTGCATCTCAATGTTGATTTTGGCGGCTTCAATATGCCAGGTTTATTTATTAAGTATGTTATTATGTTTGCACTTGTTGGTACACTCGAGTCACTACTTACTGTTAAGGCGATAGACCTTATCGATCCATACAAGCGAAAATCTAACAATAATCAAGACTTAATCGCCGTTGGTGTTGGAAATGCCATTACAGCAATTCTTGGTGGATTGCCAATGATATCCGAGGTGGCTCGTAGTTCTGCCAATGTAAGTAATGGCGCTAAAACCCGTTGGGCCAATTTTTTTCATGGATTTTTTATATTGATATTTGTCTTGGTAGCTTCGCGATATATCGAGATGATACCAAATGCAGCACTAGCAGCCATGTTGGTAGCAGTAGGTATTAAACTAGCGCATCCTAGAGAATTTGTACATACTTTTAGTGTAGGCAAAGAACAATTGGCTATCTTTTTGGTGACGATATTTTTTACCTTGTTTGAAGACTTATTAGTCGGTATTGCAGCAGGTATGTTGCTGAAAATCATCTTACACATGTACCATGGCGTGCCATTGAGTGCCTTATTTAAGGCGCCGACAATCATCTCTTTTGAAGGTGATAATTACCTTGTTGAGATCGATAAGGCAGCCATTTTCACCAATTATGTTAGAATAAAATCAAGATTAGAAAGTATTCCTCCTGGATTTAATGTTACGATCGATTTACAAAATACAAAATTGACTGATCATTCTGTGATGGAGAATCTCCAACACTTTAAACATGATTATGAAGCATCAGGTGGTACTGTTACGATAAAAGGTTTGGAAAATCATAAGCCTTTATCTAAACATGAATTGGCAGGTAGGAAATTAGTAAATTCTAATAAATAAATTGACCTATTTTGAAATATATGATATTGTGGATACTAATTTTTAGTGCCACTGGTACAGCTATAAGCCAAACCATCAAAGACGGTAAGTTGTTTATCAATGATTCAGGAGATCAATACTTGAAATTGTCATTTGTTTCGCAGTTTTGGGCGCGAACAGGCAACTATAATCCAGGAACAACAATATTTGGTAATGCAAAGAAAGGTGGAACAGATTTAGGAATAAGGCGATTTAGACTCCAGTTATTTGGCCAATTGTCAGAAAAAGTATTTTTTTATAGTCAATTTGGAATAAATAATTTCAATTCAATAGGTGAACGGAAGCCTTCATTTTTTGTTCATGACATTTATACAGAGTATGAAATGATCAAAACCAAATTGTCGGTAGGGATTGGATTGTCGGGATGGAGTGGATTGGCTCGCTTTAGTTCACCTTCAGCAAGTACAATTATGGGTTTAGATGCACCACTATTTCAGCAAGCAACCAATGATGTGACGGATCAATTTTTAAGGAAATTAGGTGTTTTTGCCAAAGGTAAATTTGATAAGTTGGACTATCGCGTTTCAATTACTCAACCATTTGCTTTCCAAAAATCACCTATTTACACAAGTATTGTCACTAAAAATTCTAATTTTTCAAGTCGTCCACCACATTTTCAGTTCAATGGATATTTCCAATATCAATTTTTGGATCAAGAAAGTAATTTGACGCCTTATACAACTGGAACTTATCATGGCAAACGGTCTATTTTTAATATTGGTGGTGGCATAGTATTTCAAAAGAATGCAATGAATCATTTAAGTCCATCGCTTGATACCGTGTATACGAATATGCTACAATATGGTTTGGATGTATTTTGGGATGCGCCACTGACATCAAATGGAGCATCTATAAGTTGGTATTCAAATATAACGCACTTGGATTTTGGTCCGGGATACATTAGAAATCTTGGTGTCATGAATCCTGCAAATGGCAGCGCTGACCTTACCGTAATTAATGGTGGTGGATATGCTTACCCGATGTATGGTACTGGAAATGTATTTTATACACAAATAGGGTATAAATTCAAAGATAACCTCTTGGGTAATTCCACATTAATGCCATATGCTTCTTGTCAAATTGGTAATTATAAAAGACTTCCAGAATCAATGGTGCATTATTCATTGGGAATCAATTATTTACTGAATTATCATAAGTCAAAATTAACCTTTGCATACGAGAACAGACCTGTATTTTATGATACTGAAAAATCGATTTTGAGAAAAGGGAACGGCATTCTTCAGTATCAAATATTTTTTTAAATATTAAATAAAAATGAATTATACAACAAACATATTCAAAGTAGATAATGTCCTTCACCACTTGAAGCATTATCTACCAGCGCAAGCTTCACTCAAAGATTTTATTCATCATAATACCCTGCATGCCTTCCAAGATAGAAAGTTTTATGATGCACTGACACAATCGAGCAAAATATTCGGTTACAAAACTAGCCTATCATTAATGGAATACAGGGATTTATTTCATGAAGGTAAAATTTCTGAATCCATTATATTAAAGGCCATTGGTGAAAAGAAAGGCAGCGAACTACCAGAAGTGTGGTTTGATAAAATGTTGAATGGTGCATATAAAGATACGTTTGCAGGTCGGCGTAGTCATCTTCGCAACAACTGGAAAGACCTATATTCTGTCGATTTAGACTTGGCCATTCAACCATTTTTATTTAGATTCTTATGTAGTTATCTAGATCAAGGGATCGCAATCTGGAGCTTTCCAGTGTGGAACAAAGGCTTTCTTACTACCATCAGAGAGATGGAGCGAAATACATTTATTAGCTTTTTCAAAACGCCAAGAGCCAAACAACTCTTGATGGATCGTAGGTGCGAAATCAGCGATTTGCTTGCTATCTTAGTTGGTGATGAGACATTGTATGAGCATTACCTGTTTGATCAGCAATTTGCACATCCGGGTTGGTCGGGCTTCGTGTCTGTCGTCGAAGATATGCCGCAGACCTTAATTGATGCCAGACGCATTTCTTTGCAGGACTTCATTATTTTTGAGTTATTGTTGGAGATAGATACGTTAGACCAAAAATTTGGTGAAAACTGGCTTCCACTTGCTAAACGTATAAAAGGTCATGTTGAGCCGTTATTTGCCCCTGTACAGATTACTGAATATCATGAAATACTGCATCTGTGGCAGGATGCGTACGAATGGACGTTTTATGATCAGGTTTTAGGTGGTATTTTGGCTAATCCAGAAAAGGAAAATACATCAGAGAAATCTGGTTTTCAAGCCATGTTTTGTATTGATGACCGCGTATGTTCGCTTAGGCGATATATAGAAGAAATCGAACCAACAGCACAAACTTTTGGGACACCTGGATTTTTTGGTGTAGCTTTTTATTACAAGCCCATGAATGGTAAATTTTCTATGAAGGTTTGTCCCGCGCCCATGAATCCACCTTATCTTATCAAGGAAGAATTGGACAATAAAAAGAATAAGAAGGATTTTCATTTTGCTGATTATACACATTCCTTATTTTTTGGGTGGCTCATCACGCACACGATTGGATTTTGGTCAGCTATCAGGCTTTTTATCAATATATTTACACCAAGACTGAGCCCTGCGACGACACTATCGTTCAGGCACATGGATAAGCATTCTCGGCTTACAATTGAAAACTCTGATCCGCAACTCAAAGAAGACGGATTGCAACTGGGTTTCACCATTACCGAGATGGCTGATAGGGTAGAAGGTTTACTAAAGAGTATTGGGTTGGTAAAAGATTTTGCGCCTATCGTTTATGCTGTCGGTCATGGTGCGAGTAGTGTCAATAATACGCATTATGCCGGCTATGATTGTGGTGCTTGTTCGGGAAGACCTGGATCCGTAAATGCGCGTGTCATTTGTTATATGGCAAATCATCCTGAAGTAAGGCAAATCTTGAGAAGTAGAGGCTTAGATATTCCATCAAAGACGATGTTTTTGGGTGCCTTGCATGATACCACAAGAGATGAAATCGAATTTTATGATGATAACTTTGCGGATGTAGCACAAACCGAATTGCACAAACACAACAAAAAAGTATTTATGCAAGCCTTGGATTTGAATGCTAGAGAACGGGCTAGGAGATTTGTCACCACGAGCAAAAGACATGATTTAAAAAATTTGCACGAAGCCGTCAAAAAGCGTTCGGTGTCTCTTTTCGAACCACGGCCAGAGCTAAATCATGCTACAAATTCGTTGTGTATTGTAGGTCGTCGGGCATTGACCAAAAAATTGTTTCTAGATAGACGTGCTTTTCTCAATTCCTATGATTATTCGATCGATCCTGAAGGTAATTATTTATTTACGATTCTTTCGGCTGCTGCACCTGTATGCGGTGGTATCAATCTGGAGTACTACTTTTCTCGTGTGGACAATCTCAAACTCGGTGCAGGTACCAAACTTCCGCATAATGTCATGGGATTGATTGGTGTAGCCAATGGTATAGATGGAGACTTGCGACCTGGTTTGCCCAATCAAATGGTAGAATTGCACGATCCTTTGCGGCTACTTACCATTGTAGAGCACAAAGAAAATGTCATACTGAAAACCATACAACGCACACCACAATTGTACGAATGGTTTATCAATGAATGGGTGCATTTAGTATGTATTGACCCCGAAACAAAAGCTATGTCAAAATTTGTTGATGGTGCTTTTTATCCTTATTCACCTGAATATATACCTGAAACGAAGGCAGACCTTGCAAATTATTTCAAAACTGAAACGGGCAATTTGCCTGTGTATTTACTAAAATCTTGATGGCATGGAAAGGATATTGGAATTATTAATAGTTTGGCCATTCTTGGCATTTTTTATATCGCTATTTCTGCCCAAGGAGAATGAAAAACTGATTTCAGGGTTTACTTTTGGTGTGGTAGGCATACATTTTTTTACGATACTAGGCTTGCTCATTTATTGGATTAGCCTTGGATTACCAGTACTAAATCTGAAAGAGTTTTCTATCTATGAAAGCGCCGATATGGATTTTTTTATTGACTTCTATTTTGACCATGTTACCGCAGTTTATAGTCTCATTGGTGCCATGCTTACATTTCTGGTGACTACTTATAGCCGTATTTATCTCCATAGAGAGTCTGGGTACAAGCGGTTTTTTTATACCATCTTGTTCTTTTACGCAGGCTATACGCTCGTTGTTTTTGCAGGCAATCTGGAGACGTTATTTATTGGCTGGGAAATCTTAGGTTTGACGTCATTTCTTTTGGTTGCTTTCTATAGAGAGCGCTATCTGCCAGTTAAAAATGCGTTTAAAGTTTTTTCTATTTATCGTATAGGCGATGTAGGTATTATACTTGCGATGTGGGCGAGTCATCATTTATGGCATGAGAATATCACATTCGCCAAGATTCAAAATTATGAACTTGTACATCACCATTTAGAAGCCCATTCAGTTTTTGGTCTTTTTATATCCATCATGTTGTTGACAGCGGCATGTGCTAAATCCGCTCAATTTCCATTTTCATCTTGGTTGCCAAGAGCAATGGAAGGGCCTACACCATCGAGCGCAATATTTTATGGATCATTGTCTGTGCATTTAGGATTGTTTTTGTTGATTAGGACGATGCCCTTCTGGGAACATCAATTGATTGCCCGTATTATGATCGGGGCAGTAGGGATTTTTACTGCCGCCATTGGTGCATCCATAGGTCGTGTACAATCATCGGTCAAAAGCCAGATTGCCTATGCATCCGTGGCACAGATTGGCCTAATGTTTCTTGAGGTCGCTTTAGGATTTAAAAATTTTGCCTTATTCCATTTTGCTGGAAATGCTTTTTTACGTACGTACCAACTTTTGGTTTCTCCTTCCGCAGTGAGTTATTTGATAAGAGAGCAATTTTACCACTTTGTTCCCAAGCATGAACATATTGAAACCCATTTCAGCAAAAAAATGGAATATACCTTGTTTTTGTTGAGCATCAAGGAGTACAATATGGATGATTTACTGGATAAATTACTCTGGAAACCATTCAAGAAATTGGGTAACCTACTTCGATTTATCAATATCAAAAACGTATATTATATCACGATTCCTACCTTTATAGCAGGTGTGCTGATACAGCTTACTAGATATAGTTTGCCACCTTTTTTGGTAGAAAAATTGCCTGAAATCTTTGCATTAATTGGATTGATGTTGGTTTTTAGGGCATATTCTGGACGATGGAATGTTTTTGTGGTATGGACCTTGTTGCTGATGAATCATTTTTGGGTAGTTTTAGCGATTTCATTTAATGAGCATCTTACATTTTATGAAATATTTTTCCATTTGGCTGGCGTAATTCCTTCGGGTATATTAGGATATTTTGTTCTTTGGAAAATGACAAAGCTGGAACCTGGCGTAGATTTGAATAAGTTTCAAGGTCATGTTTTTGAGCACCCACGATTGGCAGCTTTATTCCTTTTAGCTTGTCTTGGAATGGCAGGATTTCCCATTACCAGTACCTTTGTAGGCGAAGATATTTTGTTTTCGCACATAGCTTACGATCAGGTGTTTTTGGCTTTTTTCCTAGCACTTGGCTTTGTAATCTCCGGTATTGCATTGATTAGGATGTATGCAAGGATTTTTCTTGGTCCACATGTCAAAAGGTATCACGCTATCGCACAACGTTCATCGTAGATTTGTAGCCCAACAACCACCTTTTCAGGTAATGAAAATAAAATTCATTATCTTTGCACTTTAATTATTAAGTCTGATGAGCAGAAACGGTAGGGTATTAGTAGCGATGAGCGGTGGTATAGATAGCACTGTCGCAGCTATGATGCTGCACGAACAAGGTTATGAAGTGGTGGGTATTACCATGAAAACATGGGATTATGCCAGTGCTGGCGGATCCAAAAAAGAAACCGGATGTTGCTCGCTTGATTCGATCAATGATGCTAGGCAAGTGGCAGTAAATATGGGATTTCACCATTTTATTGTGGATATAAGAGAAGAGTTTGGTGATTATGTTATCGATAATTTTGTGGAAGAATATATAGCAGGTCGTACACCCAATCCATGCGTACTGTGCAATACCCACATAAAGTGGAGTGCGCTGCTTAAAAGAGCTGATGCTATGGATTGCGAAACGATAGCGACAGGGCATTATGCGGTAATTAAAGAACATAATAATAGGAAATTTATTTCCAAAGGTCATGATGATCGAAAGGATCAATCTTATGTATTGTGGGGACTTACTCAGTCATGTCTCGAACGCAGTTCGTTTCCTTTAGGGCATTTTTCGAAAACAGAAATACGTCAGATGGCCAAAGATTTTGGTTATGAAGAATTGTCCAAAAAGGCAGAAAGTTATGAGATATGTTTTGTCCCAGATAATGATTACCGCGGCTTCTTGAAACGCAGAGTACCTGGTTTGGAAGAATCTGTAAAAGGTGGTACTTTCATCAATGCCCAAGGAGAAGTTTTGGGTAAACATGAAGGATATCCGTTTTACACAATCGGACAGCGCAAAGGCCTTGGTGGCGGCTTTCTGAAACCGATGTTTGTCACCGGTATTATACCAGAAACCAATACCGTGGTTTTGGGTGAGATCGACGAACTCATTCGAAATGGAATGACTGTTGGCCAAATAAATATGATGAAATATGAAGCCATAACGGATGGCATGGAAGCAGCAACCCAAGTGCGATACAATGATGGCGGCGTGATGTCTGCTTTACATCAGATAGGTGATGAAGTTAAAGTAGAGTTTTTTGCCAATGTACGTGGTATCGCACCAGGGCAATCTGCTGTGTTTTACGAAAATGATGACGTCATAGGTGGTGGAATTATCAAAAATAGTTCTTTTGCGCCAATGAGCTAATTTGTAATCACAATAAATCCAAAGGATGAACGTTTCTATTCTAAATTAAAATATTATGATTAAATTTAATGTGTTTGCCTTAATTGCTGTTGCCGTATGTCTTTCATTTTTATCATGTAATAGCGAAACAGAGACCATTGATACAGCAACATTTGGTTACGGATATTTCCCACTAAAGAAGGGCAATGTTTGGGTTTATGCTTCAGACAGTATCATATTTACGAATGGTGGCGCTCGAAAAGATACCTTTCATGCTCTAATCATGGAAGAAATAGGTGATCCGTTTCTAGATTTGAGTGGTGATACTATCTATAAATTAAACCGATTTTTTAAAAGAAATGAAGCTGATCCTTGGCAGAGAATAAATACTTGGACTATCCAAAAAAATAAATCTAATGCTATCAGGACAGAAGAAAATATTAAGTTTGTAAAATTGGTATTTCCAGTCAAAGAAGGATTAAGATTTGATGGCAATGTATATGTGAATGAAGATTTGAAAGTTGAGGTAGGCGGAGAAATGTTAGAGCCATATGATAGCTGGAATCATCAAATCAAATCCTTAGCTACAGACATTTCTTACAAGGATAAAACAGTGAAAAGTCTTCATGTCAATCTAGTGGACGAAACTTCCATTATCGACCGAAGGAAAGCGGATGAATATTATGCAGATGGTATCGGCTTGGTCAAAAAGGAGATTACCATCTTGGACTCTGATGGTAGCAAACCCAATGATCCTTGGGAAACTAAGGCTAAAAAGGGATTTATTCATACCTTGACATTAATTGATCACAAATAATGTCGTCATTGAGCACTCAGTTTGTAAAAATAGGTACGATTCTTAAGCCTGTAGGTACTTCAGGCGAGTTAAAAGTAGAGATCGGTGACGAATTTATCGAAGATTTTGTAGCATCGCCTCATATTTTCGTCAAGATAAATGGCGCTTATGTACCATACTTTATTGAGAATATAAGAGAAAATAATTACATCCTATTTAAGATGGAAGAAGTGGATTCGCCAGAAGCAGCTTCAAGATTTACTTTGAAAGATATTTTTCTAAGGGAAAAGGATTTGCGTGAAACAGAAACAATCAGAGAAAGTACTAAAACTGGATGGATCGATTTTGAAATTTGGAATGAAAATGTGCTTGCTGGTGTTATTGAAGATATTCAGATATTTCCAGGGCAAGTGATGGCAATGATGCGTAGGAAAGGGCAATTGGTTATGATACCTTTGGCAGACGCTTTGATTAATGAAGTATCAGAAGCACAAAAAAGGATATATATGTCGTTACCTGAAGGAATTTTATAAGGAAAATCCAATATTGACTTATATTTTACATTTTGACGAATTGTAGGCAATTGTAAGCAACAGTATCGGAATTTGTATTAGATTTGCATCAGCGTGCAGGTGCAAGTATGTAAGCAGATGCTAAATCCATGTTTTCGCCTGTCGATATGTTTGTATTTTTTGCAATGGATGTAGATTGGATGAGTGCAGTGTTATCTTCAAACCCTAAAAAGTCAGAAATCTATATAAACCTAAAATTTTATATGTGAATTTTCGCTTTTTGATGTTCATTTTGCTGATATGGCTTTGTTCATATCAGGCAAAAAGCCAGAACTTTTATTTTAAAGCCCATTTTGGGACAATGTATTACCAAGGAGACTTGGCACCTAAACCATTGGATTTGAGTTTTGGGCCTGGTAACCTATGTTGGGGCATTTCAGGTGGATATGGTATTACTGATTGGGCTACGATCCATACTAGATTTATGATAGGACGATTGTCGGGCGATGATGCATTTGCTGACGATATAAGTAGAAAAGAACGCAATCTAAGTTTTGCTTCACCACTTTACGAATATGGCCTTTATACAGATCTCCTTGTAAATCAGCTATGGAAAGGCCTCAATAAATACAAAATAAATTTATACATCACTGCAGGGCTAAACTATATCCAATTCGATCCACATGCATATTATAAAGGTGCTTGGGTACAATTGCAACCCTTAGGTACAGAAGGCCAAACAATACCTGGTTCTGGTAAGAAACCGTATTCGCTATCTAGTATTTCTAGGTTTTATGGTCTTATTGTGGAGTTTGACTTGTCTAAGCGCCTGTCTTTTGGTATGGAAGTCAGTCCACGAAAGGCAAACACCGACTATCTCGATGATGTGAGCGGTACCTATGTGAACTACAACGAAATGGTCGCTGCTGGCAATCCACTTGGCGCTGCGCTTGCTAACAGAACCGGAGAATATCTGAATACTGGACCCGTTTTATTGCCGACAGGTACAGGTAGAGGCCGAGCCGATAAACAAGACTGGTACACCCATTTTGGCTTGTATTTCAAGTATAGATTGGGCAAAGGTAAATTTGTACCTGTATTCAACTTGCCTGATGATTCGATGCCCAAAGAAGAGCTTGAACAAAAACAGTAATGTAATCACTTCAAAATTCACTACCTTTGCGGTATGAGACAAGAAAAACCCATAATGCACGGCCTGAAGGTGATACATGAAGACAAT
>Ga0073900_10002077_pt1 | contig 10713 bp, 8 predicted proteins | sample KloWWTmetKNB5Kit_FD_66666 | JGI IMG/M metagenome (GOLD analysis project Ga0073900, IMG submission 66666) | Active sludge microbial communities from Klosterneuburg, Austria, studying microevolution and ecology of nitrifiers - Klosterneuburg... | ecosystem: Engineered > WWTP > Aerobic digester >... | reverse complement strand
GCTAATACTTCTGTTACAGGTTACTTTAAAGCTTACTTTGAAGATGTAGAACTCGACAACAATATTGGATATGCTGATCCGGTTTATGGAGAAGGTAGAAGACAAGAAGCTTGTCAGGTTTTGCAAGATATTGGAGAGATGTTGATGTTGGATACGACAGAGGTTACACCTGATATTAATTTCATGAGAAGTGACACACCAATGCCGCCAAACGCCTTAGCTGGAGCTTCTTCATACTCAGGATACTATTCAACAAATCCAGACAATGGTTCACTTCATAAACATATAATTTCAAGACAAGATCCAACACCAGGAACAGGTGATTTTGATGCTCTCATCATCACCAACTTCACCGGCAACACTCAATGGGATGTAGACTCAAATCTAAACTCCTCAACATACGATATGTACTCCGTGCTATATCATGAAGTTTTACATACACTAGGCTTCCGTGGTTTTCTACCTGCTGTAATACCAGAAACAAATGTGCCGACAATATTTAACACTTTCAGCTCATTTTCTTACCAAGACAACACCCTACAAAACAGATTCATTACAGCTATTACAAATCTACTAAACGTGCCAATAGGAGCACCATCACCATGGTTTACCACCAACCAAGTAGTCTACCAAGGTGTTAAAAACATAGTAGGAGCTACTCCAGATGCAATCAAACCGGTTTACAGTCCTTTAAACTGGCAACAAGGATCTTCACTATCTCACTTTGATATGGACAGAGCTCCAGGAGAAACATTTGTTATGCATCCTAGTATTGGAACAAATACAGAAAGGCAAATAGATGATGATGAAAAAGATGTGTTATGTCATTTAGGGTATATGGTTGAGGGTGAGTGTGAAGATCCTACGCCAGTGGCGGTTGATGACTTGGTTGTGTTAGATGGAACGGAGACAGTATGTATCGACTTATTAATGAATGACACAGGTAATGGTGCTGGTTATCTTAGGTTAAATACTCTAGAGTTTACATCAATTCAACTTGGAGATCTGATTGAGTATTTTACCGGATTGAACTGTGGTGGAAGCACCCAAAGTAATCCTTTTGAGGCAAGTTCAATACGTCTTACTCCAACAAATAATTCAGCCGTTCGAGTTTTTACTTATACAAATAAAAATATTTATATGGATAGTAATAGAATCTCTTTTCCAGCTAGAGTTATAACCACACCTTCTTGTGAAAGTATTACTGATCCTGAAGAGTATGTTTGTAATGGGGATTTTAGTGTAGCAATTCCATATATGAATTTAAATTTTGGTTTTTCTCAGATTTTCTGCGATCCCTTGTGGGAAAACGCTCCCGGAGGTGATTTTGTTCTAAATGTGTGCAATCTATATGGTACCCCAGATGTTATTCATACAGATTTAACGTCTGGGTTTTCATCTATAACTTCTCCAGCTCCAGCCAATACAGATTTCCCATACCTAAGGTATTGTTGTCTAGAATCAGCAGTTATGAAACTGAAAGAGCCTGTTATTCCTGGACAGGAATATGTTTTATCTTTCAGGTACGCGATTAATAATCCAACTCTAAATTTAAACATGAAGTTTTTGTTACTTGATGATTCTCCAGAGATTGATAATATAAATACTTCAGGAGACCTTATTTTTTTAGATCAAAATCAAATTGTCTATGACGAAAATATTACAAATTCAAATCCTTGGGTTTGGATAGAGGTTGAGCAGAATTTTACTGCAGATAGTCCTTATGAATCATTAGTTTTTTTTAAAAGAGATACAGCATACAACATTGCCCTGGGGCAATGTTGTTGGAGTGCATTCGACAACATCTCCATTCGCCGTGCAGACGCCCCACCTCCACCGCCAACCCCCACAGGAAAAATAACCGGCACAACCTACCAAGACCTAAACCAAAACGGAAGTTACCAGTCAACAGAACAAAAACTCCCAAACCTACAAGTAGGCCTCTTCCAAACAGGTAACCCAACACCAATACAAACAACCACAACACAAGACTTACCCAACCAAGGTAAATACACATTCAGCAACCTTGTAGATGGAACATATTACGTAGCTCTAATGGGTGAGAGCTTGTATCCACAAGTAACACAGCCAGGCGTAAGCACAGATCCATTCCCAACATACAATCATATGTATGAGGTTACTTTGGCAGACGGGCAGATAGTTGAAGATAGAGATTTTGGTGTTACATTAAATGGAGACATTGGACCAGTTTTAGGTTGCACCGACCCGCTAGCCATAAACTACAATCCTTCTGCAAACACGGATGATGGTTCTTGTGAATATGCCATCCCAGGCTGCACCGACAAAGACGCTCCAAACTGGAACCCAAACGCAACTCTAGACGATGGCTCATGTGAAGGTGAAGCAATAATAAAAGGAATAGTATACGAAGATCTAAATGGAAATGGAAACTATGATCAAAACGAACCAGGAATCTCTAATACACAAGTAGGACTATACATTCCAGATCAATCAACACCAACACAAATAACATCAACAGATGGTTCTGGATATTACAGCTTCATCAACGTCTTTGAAGGAGACAGATATGTTGCTTTAATAAACGAATCTACATACTCTGGTATATCAGAACCTGGAATTATAAACGGATTAGTTTCAAATCACTTTCATGTTCACGATATAGAGGTTGATACCAATACAGAAGTTTATTACGCAGACTTTGGTGTAATAACAAATGGCCAGATTGCAGATATAGGTATAAGGAAATTCTTTGCAGACTCTCAAATATCTTTAATCGACAGATTCATGACTTGGAGAATAGATGTGACAAACTACGGACCAAACAATGCAACAAATATCAATATTTCAGATGTAATACCTCAAGGTTTAATATATGCAGGACATAACCTTGTTGCTCCAAATACATACAACAGCGAATCTGGAATTATAAACATCCCATCTCTTGCCGTAGGTCAAACAACAACAATAACTATCAGAGTTAGAGTTCCATTAAATGCTTGTGGATTAAAAACAAACACAGCTAGTTTACTTTCTTTGAGCCAGTTTGATTTAAACCAATCAAACAATCAATTCTCTTCAACAAAAGATCTTGGTAATTGTGTTAGAAAAATACCAGGAACTACCTTACCTGGTATTTCGGGGTAGAGTTGACAAAATAATTCCATATGCTATAATCTAGAGTAGGTGATGTCTTTGATACAGGGGGCTTGTCAGACATAGGAGGGATCCTAAAAACAAGCCTACGAAGGAGAAATCCTTCCTTATAGAATAGATTTGTCGTTTAGTCGACGTTTTTCTATGACGCGACATGTGTACTCGAGAGCAATAGATAAATAATATTTATTGTTAAGCGCTGGTCTGGCGTTTCTCGTGGAAAAAGACATTGGTCTTAGGTGAAGGTGCAGGGTTCGCCCTGCACCTTCCAAGGCCAAAAACCAAAGTACATTCTTCCTGAAAAGGAAACCCTATATTTGTCCCAGAATATTTTTTTTGGAATTTTATAGGGAGAAGCCCGGCGCTCATCAGCTCGGGCTTTTCTCTTTTTATGGAAGGCTTGCCCCCACACCCACTTTTTTATAGCAGACAAAGTCTGCGTTAAAAGCCATACGCTTTTAACAATAAAAAAGTGGGTGTGGGGGCTTGCCAAAAACTCCCTCAAATGCTAATATCACCGGGTAGCTTATTGGATGCTTGCATTGTTAAGTATCCCTTGGTCCGAAATAAGCATACTATTCCTGATTCTTCAGGGTAATTATAAACGGGCCGAAAGGCCTTATTTTTTTTAAAAAAAATGTCAAAATCAGATAAAACAATTTACGAGATTGGATACAATCTAATCCCAACAATTTCTGAAGAAGAAGTTGCAAAAGAGGTTGGAAAAATAAAAGAAAACATAACAAACTTAGGAGGTTTTGTTATATCAGACGAATATCCAAATCAAATCAAATTAGCATACGAAATGACTAAAGAGATTGATAACAAAAATGTTCGATTTAACTCAGCATATTTTGGTTGGATAAAGTTTGAAATGAATCCTGAAAGTGTTTCAGAGATTAAGAAGATGGCAGATGGTGGAGCTAACTTTTTAAGACACATAATCATAAAAACAGTTAGAGAAAACACAATCTACACACCAAAAATCACAAAACCGACAAGAAGACCTTCATCAGATGATATGGCTTCTAGCGACTCTGTGGCTTTGCCAATAGACGAAGCGGCTGTAGATAAGAAAATAGACGAATTAGTCGAAGAAGAAGCAGCCTTGTAATACATATTGCTTTTGTTTACAATTAAGTTAGTTGTAAATGCTGAACGTTTTAAAATTAATTAAATAGATTTAAAAATCTATAAAAATAAAATGTATCTAAATAAAGTAATGTTAATAGGGAATTTGACTAGAGACCCTGAAATGAAGTCTCTCCCAACAGGTATGAAGGTTACAAACTTTAGTGTTGCGACAAATAGAGTTTGGCGCGACAAAGATGGAGCTAAAAAAGAGTCTACTGAATTCCACAACATCGTTGTTTTCGGTCGCCAAGCAGAAACAGTTGCTCAATATATGAAAAAGGGAAGCAACATTATGATCGAAGGAAGACTACAAACTCGAAGTTGGGAAGCGGAAGGAAAGAAAAATTACCGAACAGAAATTATCGCTGATAATATTCAATTCGGTTCTCGAGGTTCTTCTGACGGTTCTAACTCATCTTCTTCATCATATTCTGGAGCTAAAAAAGAAACAGGTTCTGAACAAAAAGCACCAGACCTAGATACTATCGAGTATCCTGACGAGGATGATATAAATCCAGAAGATATACCATTCTAGAAATTAAAAGTTATAAAAGTAAATTATGCAAGATTTTTTCTCATCAAATAATGTAAAACACATCGACTACAAAGACGTTGCTGTTCTAAAACAATTTCTGAATCCAAGTGGAAGACTTATCTCTCGAAAGAGAAACGGTCTAACTGCTAAGAATCAAAGAAGTTTGGCAAATGCCGTAAAGAGAGCAAGAGTAATGGGACTTATTCCATTCGTAGTTAGATAAAATCAAAAAGACCGCCGGCTCTGCCGGCGGTCTTTTTGATTGACGAAATGTTTAAATTCTTGTATATTTACCGAGAAATAGTAACCAATAAAATAAGTCATCATGCTAACGACTAAAGGACGTTCCCCACAAGGACAATTCCTTCGTTCATTTTCAGCAACATTTCACGTAATGCATCCTGAGTATTACGTCTTTAGCTTCGCGGGTTGGAATCCCATACAACCCCACTACGATCCGGTTGAAGTGAGAAAGACATGGCTCAGGTCAGGGGGGCACCAACATCTTTCAGTAAGCGTGTTCTCTCGTCAAAAGTATCTCGTATTCCCGGATCAATGCGTAGACTTCTCTTTAGAGTTTAGTTTTATTGGGCGTGATTTCGGTCACCCAAAAATGCAGAATCCGACCGAATTTGCTATCCTTGAACAGGTCTTCCGTGATAGCGATTTCATTATCACGATCATGCGCGCATTCTTAAAGGTTCGACGTAAAGAGAACCATGCTAAGGATGAAGAGGTCGCAGTGGAGAAATCACATAAGGTCACGATATCTTTTCAGTTTGAGGGTGTTAGCCTAAAAGAGGTAAGACTCTATGGCGTACTGGTATATGATACTAGTGAACCCTTGATGGATGTCACAGAGGGAATAGTGACCAAGGAGGACTTTAGGGCGTCTCTTCTTGGCATGGCGAAAGCTCTTGCCAAACGTCTCAAAACTACAGCATGATCTTTTGCTGGGTATCAATTCAAAGCCCTCTGCACGGAAAGTGTAGAGGGCTTTTCTTTTTAGATTTTTTACTTACTATCTCTTTCTACGTATTGTCCTGTTTCTGTGTTTACGATAACTCTGTCTCCGACGTTTATAAACATCGGTGCAGTTATGTTTGTTCCTGTTTCGAGTGTGATAACTTTGTTTCCACCTGTTGCGGTGTCGCCTTTAATATTCGGTGGAGCTTCTGTAACTTCAAGAGAAACTTTGTTTGGCACAGATACACCGACTATTTTTTCTTCTCCTTCTTTATCTGTGTAAACTTTCAGTTCAAGTTCACTATTTTCTTTTGCCCATTTCATAGAATCTCCTAAAATATTCTCTCCTAGGAAAAATCTATCTTTTGGATTTGTTGGATCGCAGAAACAATATTCTCCTTTCTTTTGAAAAATATATTTTGCGGGTCTTCTTGAAATATCTGCTTCTTCTGCTTTTTCAGAAACGTGAAAAGAGTATTCAACAACTCTTCCAGACATTAGGTTTTTTAATTTGGTAGCGTTTACAGGCTTTCTTTGTTGTTTTCGAAATACATGAGATGAGATGACTTCATATGGTTCACCTTCATGTACTATTATTTTTCTTTCTCTTATTTCGTTGTAGTCGAGCATATTACAAATTTTTCAAACCTGCTTTGATTTCCTTTAAGATTTCGTCGCGAGTTTTTTTGAATTCCTTATCTTTTAATATTGTCCTTGTTGCATCATATCCTCGGCCAAGTTTAACTTCTGCCTTTTCGTCGCCACCCGGTAGGTAGCTGTATGAAGCACCAGACTTTTTTATAATACCCATCCGCTCTCCTAAAGCAAGCATTTCACCTTCAAGAGAGATTCCTTCACCATAGATAATATCAAATTCTGTTTGTTTGAAAGGTGCTGCAACTTTGTTTTTAACAACTTTAACTCTCGTTCTAGATCCCACAACTTCATCTCCTTTTTTAATTTGAGCTATTCTTCGGATGTCCATTCTGACTGAAGAATAGAATTTCAAAGCCTTTCCTCCCGTTGTTGTTTCAGGATTTCCAAACATCACTCCAATCTGCATTCTGATTTGATTGATGAAGATAATAACAGTGTGAGTTCGAGCCACTAGAGCAGTGAGCTTTCTTAGAGCTTGAGACATTAAGCGGGCTTGTTTACCGACGTGGTGAGCTCCCATATCGCCCTCTATTTCATCTTTTGGTGTTAGAGCTGCAACTGAGTCAATAACGATAACATCGATGCTTCCAGAGCGAACTAGACTTTCTGCAATCTCTAAACCTTGCTCTCCTGTATCTGGTTGAGAGATCAAAAGTTCTTCTATTTTAACACCTAATTTACTTGCGTAATCAGGATCCATTGCATGTTCAGCATCAATAAAGGCACATACTCCGCCTTTCTTTTGAGCCTCGGCAACGATATGAAGAGAAAGAGTTGTTTTACCTGAAGATTCTGGTCCAAATATTTCTATGATTCTTCCACGAGGAACACCGCCGATACCAAGAGCCGCATCCAAACCAAGCGAACCTGTCGGAATAACATCGATGTTAACTTTCGGAGAATCTCCCATCTTCATAATAGAACCTTCACCAAATTTTGTTTGGATCATTTTAATAGTGTCGACTACGTTCTTTGCATTTGTTGCAGCGTCGCCTCTTTCCTCGACCTTCTTAGTTGGTTTTTCTTTTTTCTTTGCCATACAAAATTATAACGAGCCTTGAGAGCTCTCTAAACTAATAACTTCTTCTTCTCTGATTATATCAAAAATCTGTTTTGTTATCTTGCCAAACTTGTCTTCTGCACTGACCGTAACTATATTGTAACCCGGAAGCAGCACAAGATAATCAACGAAATCACCATCTTGGTTAAGGCTAACCTCACGTCCGTTTACGAGTAAATGTTTCGCTCTTTTGGCATTTCCTGTAATTTGTAAAGTTCCATCATTGTAAATCTTTCCATTTTCAATTCCTTCTATTTGCAAGTCTATCCCACCAGAAATAAGACGAGTGTTTTTAATCGTATAGGATACTAAAAAGAAAATGAAACCTATTATTAAAGTATTTTTAATAATCTTTTTCAGACTCCTCTTCTTCATCAGATTCAAGATCTTTGTCATTTTTGTTTTCATAATCGTTCGGTAAGTCACTTCCACCATTTACTAATATCTCTCTTGCTTTCGATCCGTTTGCTTCTCCGACAACTCCAGCTTCTTCGAGTTCGTCTATCAACCTCGCCGCTCTAGAGTATCCTATCTTAAGTCGTCTTTGAAGATATGAAGTAGAAGCTTTCTTACTTCCGATAACAATAGCTCTAGCTTCTTCGAACAAATCATCTTGGTCACCGTCGCTTAAGTTTCCACTATCGAAAATAGTAGATTCACGACTTATGCCAACTTCGCTTAGGTTAATATCGTCAGGAAGTTCATCTTTGTATTCTTTTTTCAAATATCCTGCGACCTTTTTAACTTCTTCTTCGGAAATGAAAGCACATTGGATTCTTTCTGGTTGGTTCATATCTCCAGAAGAGTAGAGCATATCTCCAGCACCCAAAAGTTTTTCAGCTCCAGCAGAATCTAAAATAGTTCTAGAGTCTATTTGCGAAGAAACTTGAAGCGCGATTCTAGCAGGAACGTTCGCTTTGATTAATCCAGTAATAACGTTTACAGAAGGGCGTTGAGTCGAAAGAATAAGGTGAATACCGACGGCTCGAGACATTTGTGCCAGACGAACGATTCCAGCTTCGAGCTCTCGTGGGAAACTCATCATAATATCAGCCAACTCGTCGATAATAACGATTATGTAAGGCATATTTTCCATTTCTTCGTCCTTCTCTTTCTTTTTGTTGTAAGATTCAATATCTCTAACAGCGTGACCTTCTAGAATATCGTATCTTCTTTCCATTTCTCCAACAGCCCACTTCAGTGAAATAATAGCTTTCTTAGGTTCTGTTATAACAGGCGTTAGTAGGTGAGGGATGTTGTTATACAAAGTAAGCTCAACTCTTTTTGGGTCGATCATTATGAATCTTAAATCTTGTGGTCCGTTTCTGTATATAAGAGAAGTTATAAGAGCGTGAACAGCTACTGATTTTCCGGCACCCGTCGCACCCGCGATTATAAGGTGTGGCATTTTAGCAATGTTTGCGTAGTGAGCTTTTCCAGAAACACTTTTTCCAAGAGCTACAGTTAAAGGTTTTGGATTTTTTTGGAAAACATCTTCAGACATCAAGCTTCGGATATCTACGAGAGCTTTTACTTGGTTTGGAATTTCAACTCCAACTAAAGATTGTCCAGGAATCGGAGCCTCTATTCGGATAGCTTTCGCAGCTAAAGCCAGACGCAGTTCATTTGAAAGGGCACTGATTTTTGCCAACCTGACACCTTGAGCTGGTTTTAGAGAATATCTTGTAACTGTTGGACCAATAGTAACCTCGTCCATCTCTACATCAATACCAAAGTTCGCCAGAGTTCTTTTTATGATCACTGAGTTTGCTTTTATATCGCCCGTGACAACTTTGTCGTTGTTTTTGTTTAGAAGAGAAAGTGGGGGAGCTTTGTATTCTTCAGAAGATTTAAAATTTGCCATCATTCCTAGACCATCTTTGTCTTCTTTGACTGGAGCTGGTTGTGGTGTTGGCATCGGTTCTTCTTCGTCTTCCTCGTCATCTTCTTCATATTCCTCTTCATCTTCATAAAATTCATCTACATCTTCTTCGTCGTCATATTCTTCATCTTCGGATTTTTCTTTTTTGCCGAAAAGTTTTTTGAAGAATCCTCCGATAGATTTAAAACTTAAATGTTGATCAAAAAGCAAGATTAAAGATATAAAAACTAAAGCCAACAAGAACAGAGCCGCGATATAAACATCAAAAAGTTGAATAAAAGGCCAAGCAGAAACATTTCCTAAGATTCCCGCATTGTCAGACCCTGCGACAATACTGATAAAGCCAAGTCCAGATAGCAAAAACAAAATCGAAGCTATCATATTTACTAGACCCATTTTTTGTTTTTCTACTTTATATATAGACACACCGACAAGCATCAAGATTATTGGAAGTAGAGCATAACCCACGCCGAAAAGTTTCTTTAAGTTTTTAAATGTGAAATCTCCCGCCACACCAGCCACTCCAAATCCAGCAAGAATAAAGAACAAAGAAAAAACAAACAAAACAATAACCAAAATAGTTTGCTTAGTTTCTTGTTTTAAATCTATCCCCAAAAGACTAGACTCTTCGTAGTCGTAATCCTCATCTTTTCTTTTTTTTGAAGTTTCTTTTTTTGATTTATTTTTAGGTTTTCTTCCCATAGATGACAATATTGTATCACGAATACGTTTATTTATATGTGAATATTTGGTTTTTTCTGTGTATTTATCTAAAAACTTTTCGCCCTTGCTTTTAAATTTATTTAAAAATTTGACATAACTTTTTAAAATCATATATTTGTCTTTATCTTTGTCTTTTTCACTCAGATATATATAATGGACAAATAAAAGACACAGATTACCAGGTAATTTATATAAAAGACAATGGACAATAATACAAATCAAAAAGACAAAAGTCTTTCAGAAAGCCAAATAAAAACTATAGGACAAAAGCCCTCTCACGAAGCTGTCTTTATGACGATGTCCAAGAAGGCAGAGAAAATCTCAACTGCTCTTTATATGGTTACAGACCTTATAAACGTCAACGATCCTATAAGACAGAGAATACGAGAATGTAGTATTGAGTTGATAGCCGAGTCAAGATCAATGACTCATGCTTTTTCTGGTGACATATATTTCTCGATAGCCCGAGCTGTAAACAAATCTTGGGAAATAGTGTCTTTGATTGAAGTTGCTTCATCTGTCGGTTTTGTTTCTGATATGAATGCTAGAATTTTAAAATCAGTTATCATCGAACTTATCTCATCTTTAAGAGACAAACAAAAAAGAGAGAGCTTTACTCAA
>Ga0073900_10002074_pt1 | contig 10722 bp, 10 predicted proteins | sample KloWWTmetKNB5Kit_FD_66666 | JGI IMG/M metagenome (GOLD analysis project Ga0073900, IMG submission 66666) | Active sludge microbial communities from Klosterneuburg, Austria, studying microevolution and ecology of nitrifiers - Klosterneuburg... | ecosystem: Engineered > WWTP > Aerobic digester >... | reverse complement strand
TTTAAATCTTACTTGACATGATCCTCCCGTTTCTTTTTATTGCACCCACCGAAAAAATGGGTAAAGGGGTGTTCACAGCTGAAGATATTGATGCCGGTACAGTTATTGAAATTTCCCCGGTTATTATTATGGGTCTGCAGGAAAGGAAACTGCTCGACCAGACATTACTCCATGACTATATTTTTGAATGGGGCGATACAAAGGAGCAATGTTGTATGGCGCTTGGCTATGTAGCTGTTTATAATCATTCTTACCAAAGCAATTGCGAATATGAAATGGATTATATGCAGGAGCTAATAAGTATCAGGACCGTACGAAAAATAGTAGCTGGTGAAGAGTTGTTTATTAACTATAACGGTAATTGGAATGACGCTGCAACAGTCTGGTTTGATACGAAATAAAAAAACCGTCTTACCTGGGCAAGACGGTTATGAAATAATTTTAAAAAAGTTTATTTATTGAAATTTGATTTGCCCTCTAATTTCGCCTGCCGGGTAAGCAGCTGTACGAATATTTACATAGTACATTCCATTCAATAAATCCTGTTCTTTAACAACAGCACCATCAACGAGCAGGGTGCCTTTATACGTTCCACAGGAAGTGATACTTACAGTAGGACACCTGACAATGGCTGAAGTGGAAAAGGTTTGAACAAGTGTTGGAGAAGCAAAGCCGGTTGGTGCCAAACCATGTATGCCAAAACCAGTAACTGCACCAGATAGACCGGACCAATTTATGGTGTAAGTCAATATCCTGGTTTCTTTGGTATAAAACACATCCATAGAACCGAGGGCAGGTGAGGCTGATGGCGGTGCTTGCTGGGCGCCGGTCAATGGTATTGCGGTTTTCTGAAAATCCGTAATTTTTTTCAGTTCAGCATCTGGTTCACAAGATGTAATTACGAGTAAAAATGAAAGTAAAAGCAGGGGTAAAGCAGTTAGTTTAATCAATTTCATGATTTTCGGTATTTGTGGTAAAAATAAGAAGTTTTTCTAAATGGCAATACTTTTCAATAAATAGGTAAAACCCTGTGAGTAAACTGTTTATTTGAGCTTACTTTTTATTTCCTGCAGTTTGAGCAAAGCTTCCACCGGGGTCAGCCGGTTGATGTCAGTACCCTCCAGCAATTTTCGGATCTCGTCAAATGTTTCACTATGGGCATCAAAAATGGAAAGCTGCATTTTTGGGGCTGATATTCCTTTTATTTTTTCATCCATATTTTCTGCCTTTCCTGTTTCATGGATACTCTCCAAATGTTTTAGTATTTCATTTGCCCGGTCAATCAAAGACGGGGGCATCCCGGCCATTTTAGCCACATGTATACCAAAACTATGGGTACTGCCGCCACGGGCCAGTTTGCGCAGAAAAATGATCTTATTCCCCACTTCTTTATTGGTGACATGATAATTTTTTACTCTCGGAAACTTATCCTCCAGTTCATTCAATTCATGATAGTGGGTGGCAAACAGCGTTTTCGGCTGATGCGGCGAGTTATGTAAATGTTCAGCAATACTCCAGGCAATGGAAATACCATCATAAGTGGAAGTGCCTCTTCCTATTTCATCTAACAGAATCAAGCTCCTGCCTGTAATGTTATTAATGATTGAAGCAGTTTCATTCATCTCCACCATAAAAGTGGACTCGCCGCCGGATAAATTATCAGAAGCTCCGACCCTGGTGAATATCTTATCCGTTAATGATATCCTGGCTTCAGCTGCGGGAACAAAAGAACCAGTATGTGCCATGAGTGTAATCAGCGCCGTTTGCCGCAGCAGGGCGGATTTACCACTCATATTTGGCCCGGTCAGTATAATTATCTGTTGTTCTGCTTTATTCAATTCAAGATCGTTGCTGATATATGGTTCTCCAACCGGGAGGTTTCTTTCAATTACAGGATGCCGTCCATCTTTTATGATCCATTCATCGCCGGTGTGCAATTGTGGTTTTTTATACTGATACTGGATGGCATTGTGCGCAAAGCAGCAGAGGCAATCCATAATGGCCAGCAGGTTGCCGTTGGTCTGTACTGGTGCCAGATAATCAAAAAGCTCATTCAGCAATGCTTCATATAACTCCCCTTCAATCTTCAAAATCTTTTCTTCGGCTCCCGTGATTTTTTCTTCGTATTCTTTTAATTCGGGAGTAATGTAACGTTCAGCATTGGCCAGTGTCTGCTTGCGCATCCATTCAGCCGGCACTTTATTTTTTTGGGAGTTGGTCACTTCCAGGTAATAACCGAAAACATTATTAAATCCAATCTTCAACGAACCGATACCTGTTCTTTCTGCTTCTTTTAATTGCAGTTGCGTTAAATATTCTTTTCCACTGAATGCAATTTTCCTGAGTTCATCCAGTTCATTGCTTACTCCGCTGTTCATCATACCCCCTTTAGCAGCAAGGGCCGGAGGATTCTCAACGATTTCTTTAAATATTTTTTCTGCTATATAAGGACAGGGATTCAGTGCATCGCCCAGTCGTTTCAGGTATTCATTGGCTGATGATAAGCATATTTGTTTTACTGCATCTGCCTGTTTCAGGCCCCTTGCCAGTTGCAATACCTCTCTGGGATTGATTTTTTTCATAGGGATCTTGGAAACCAATCTTTCGATATCTCCACATTGTTTGATGTGCAGGCTGATCTTGTTCCGCAGATCCGTTTCTTTTATCAGGTATTCAACTGTGTCTAACCGTTCATTTATTTTCTGGATATCTTTTAACGGGAAAACAATCCACCTCTTTAGCAACCGGGCACCCATTGGTGAAACGGTATTGTCTAAGATGCTGAGCAGCGTATGATTTCCTTCAGAGTTACCATACACTAATTCAAGGTTCCGGATGGTAAACCGGTCCATCCATAAGAAATCATCACGATCTATCCGTTGTAATGAAATAATGTGCTGCAGGTTGGGATGTTCGGTATCCTTTAAATAATGGATAATGGCTCCGGCAGCAATCAAGCCATTTTTCAGTTCTTCAACACCAAATCCCTTTAAGGAATGGGTTTGAAAATGTTTCAGTAGTGTATCTTCTGCATAAGATGCATCAAAAATCCATTCATCTAAAGTATATGTGTATATCTTACTATTAAAATATTCTTTGAATTTCTTTTGCTGGTGCCGCTGGAAAACAACTTCTGCAGGCTTAAAACTTTGCAGCAATTTATCAGCATATTCCCGGTCGCCTTCGGCAATAAAAAATTCCCCCGTTGAAATATCAAGAAAAGCCAATCCGTATTGTTCGTACTGAGCACCGGTCGAAGTATCTGCAAAATGAACAGCTGCTAAAAAATTATTGCTGTGATGCTCGAGCAATTTATCATTTACAGTGGTACCGGGAGTGACCATATCTGTCACTCCTCTTTTTACAATGCCCTTGGCGAGTTTTGGATCTTCTAATTGGTCGCAAATAGCCACCCGGTGACCAGCCTTAACCAGTTTATGCAGATAGGTATCCAGGGCATGGTGGGGGAATCCTGCCAATTCTGATGAAGCTGCCGCCCCGTTATTTCTTTTGGTTAAAGTAATGCCCAGTACCTGTGAAGCCAGCACCGCATCCTGTCCGAAGGTTTCATAAAAATCTCCTACTCTGAACAGCAAGATAGCATCGGGGTATTTCTGCTTGATGGCCCGGTGCTGCTGCATCATTGGTGTATCGGAACTCGCTGTTTTCGCCATTGCATGTCCCGGTTTATCGGGAGACGACAAAAATAAGGAAGTGTTTATGTAAGATTTTCTCTTTCTGCATCTGTTAAAAAATAAAATTTGCCATGAAGAAATTTCTCCTGTTAGCCGGGATAGTACTTTCCTGTGCCGTATCAAACGCCCAAAACACTCCAAGCGAAAAATGGGATACAGTAAGAACCGATGCCGGTATGAATAACGCTACTGTTTATTTTGGCTACGGCGCCGAACTGATCCATGAATCCAAAGTCAAAATGGATGCGTCCACCAGAATAATTGTTATCAACCAGCTTAGTACCAATGTGGATATAAACAGCCTGCAGGTAAGTGTGCCTGAAGATGTTGCGCTTTTATCACAACGGTACAGTGTATTTTATCCAGTGCCACCACCTATAGTAAAAGTAAAAGAAGTGGAAAGATTGGAAGACAGTATCCTGCTGGTGCAAAAAGAGATCAGCCGGTTGGATAATTTGATTGTTATTGACCAGGAAATTCTGACCAAAACAGGATTACTGATAGAAACTACTGTCAATAAAACAAATGAAAAGCCTGTTACCAGCGATGAATTACTGAAGTTGCTGGAATACTACACAGCCAAAATTGAAAAATCAAAGACCAATATTTATAATAATAAACAAACCATCAACCAATTAAATGTCCGCATTGCAGAGATCCGGAAAAGGATTGCTGGCATTACTGCAGTGACTCCTGTTAAGCAAAGACCGTATGGCCAGGTAATGTTGCAGGTGATGTGTAAGCGTTCAGGTGAAATTCCTGTTGCGCTGTCTTATTATACTACCAATGCAGGATGGACCGCCATGTATGATGTAAGGGTAAATTCAAAGACCAATAAAGTGAAAATGGTGTACAAAGCATCATTGACCCAAACCACTGGTATTGACTGGAAGAAAACAAAGCTCACCTTAAGTACAGGAACTCCCAACTTTGGTGTATCCGCCCCTGTTCTTACACCCTGGTATCTTCAACTATATGTGCCGGGTCTCTACACGGACCTGCAAAGGAGGGCAGCGCAGGGCAATGCAGCTAGAAATATAATTCAGTCTTATGCAGAAGATGAAAAACTTGCCGAAGTAGTGGTAACAGATGCGGCCGGGCAGTATAAAGTAAAAACACTGAAGGATCAAACCATTGACCCAAGCACACTGCAGCAGTATACCACCCTTACACAGGGACAATTGAATACCAGTTTTGAAATTGATTTGCCTTATGATATTGCCAGTGATGGCCAGTTGAACAGTGTAACGATTAAGGACCAGGAGATTGATTGCACACTGAAAAACTATGCCGTACCAAGAATGGATAAAGATGCCTACCTGCTGGCCGAAGTTGCCGACTGGCAAAATCTTGACCTGCTGCCCGGCGATGCGAATATCATCATGGATGATACCTATATTGGAAAATCGGTAATTGATCCCAATACTACGGCTGACACCTTAAATCTTTCATTGGGCAGAGACAAGCGGATTGCGGTTAAACGTTCTTTGGTGAAAGAGCAAAGCAGCTTAAAAACAAGCGGTGGTAATACAAAACAGGTGTTTACCTATGAGATACTGGTGAAGAATAATAAAGTGACAGATGTGAATTTATTACTGAAGGACCAGTTTCCGCTTAGTAATATCAAAGAGGTGGTTGTAACGCTGGAAGATGGCAGTGATGCCATGATAAATACCGAAACCGGTGTGCTTACCTGGAAGATCCACCTGAAACCCGGGGAAAGTAAAAAAGTAAGATTCAGCTATAGTGTGAAATATCCGAAGGATAAGAAGATTGTGAACCTGAAATAGCGGTTCAATTTGTACATAAAAGTTAATTGGTTGATTGGGAGATTTTACCCGGTTAACCAATTAACTTTTTAACTAATCCCTACTTTTGCGCCATGCGAAAACTGAGCATGGAGGAACTGGGGCGAAAATCCGTGGAGGAGTTCAAAGCTTCTGATAAAACTCCCATTATTGTCGTACTGGAAAATATCCGCAGTGCTTATAATGTAGGCAGTGTATTCCGTACTTCAGACGCTTTCCTGGTAGAAGCCATTTATATAATAGGCTATTCAGCTAAACCTCCTCATAAAGAAATAAAGAAAACGGCCCTCGGAGCTGAAGAAACAGTGGACTGGAAGTATTTTAAAACAACTGCAGAAGCTATTGAAGAATTGAGGGCCAAAGGTTTTAATGTATTTGCAGCCGAACAGGCTGAAGGCAGTTATAAACTGAATGCGATCGGTTTTGAACCTGATGAAAAAATTGCTGTTGTTTTTGGAAACGAAGTAACAGGGGTAGAACAATCCACGATCGCTTTATGTGATGGCTGTTTAGAGATTCCTCAGTTAGGAATGAAGCATTCCCTGAATATTGCAACCGCAGCGGGAGTAGTATTGTGGGAATTGATCCGGGGCAGAATTATGTTGAATGATAAATTGTAAATATTGAATGAGTAAAATAAAAAGTTATCTAAGCCTGATTAAATTCTCCCATACCATCTTCGCGATGCCATTTGCGTTGATTGGTTTTTTCGTGGCGCTGATAAAGATAGATTATGCAACATCGGTAGTTCCGGGCTGGCATACCAAAATTTATCCACCCTCATGGTTGAAAGATGATAATTCAATTGGATTTAGTAAGGATTCATTGTTAGGAAAAATATTTGCAGGTAGCAATCCAACCTACATAGTAATAGTCTATTTCACTTTAGTTATCCTCTGTATGGTCTTTGCACGCAGCGCAGCTATGGCGTTCAATCGTTATCTCGACAGGCAATATGATGCTGAAAATCCAAGGACTGCGGTAAGAGAAATACCGGCAGGGGTTATTTCTGCAAAGAATGCATTAATCTTTACTGTTATCAGCAGCTTGCTTTTTATTGCCTGCACCTATTTTATAAATAAGTTGTGTTTTTATTTATCACCTGTTGCGCTGGTAGTGGTGCTTGGTTATAGTTACACCAAACGATTTACCCCGCTTTGTCATTTGATCCTTGGTCTTGGTTTATCCCTGGCACCGATTGGGGCCTACCTCGCCGTTACAGGTCAGTTTGCATTATTGCCCATTCTTTTTTCGCTTGCTGTTATATTCTGGGTCAGTGGCTTTGATATTATCTATGCCCTGCAGGATGAAGCGTTTGATAGATCGCAACAACTTTATTCTATTCCAGCCTGGCTGGGTAAAGTAAAAGCACTGCGGATTTCTGAATTGCTTCATTTATGTAGTGCGGCTGCTGTTGTTTATGCAGGTATTTACGGTCATTTTGGATGGCTGTATTGGGCAGGCACGGTTGTATTTATTGGTATGCTGCTCTATCAGCATTCAATTGTGAAGCCAACTGATCTGAAAAGAGTTAACCTTGCTTTTATGACCGCCAATGGTATTGCTTCAGTAGTTTTCGCCATCTTTGTTATAGCAGATTTATTTATCAACTCATAATCCATTGCCAAGAATTATTTGTATAGACTACGGACAGAAAAGAACCGGCATTGCCGTTACAGACCCCTTGCAGATCATTGCCACGGGTCTTACTACCATTCATCCGAAAGAGTTGATTCCTTTTCTGAAAGACTATTTTTCAAAGGAACCGGTAGAACTGATTTTAATTGGCTGGCCTACCAACTGGGATGATTCTGCTACCCATGCCACTGCATTGGTAGAGAAATGCATTAAGGACCTGCAAAAGCATTTTCCGGAAATGGCCATTAAAAAAGTGGATGAGCGCTATACTTCCAAAATGGCCAAAGATGCTATGCTGGAAATGGGGCTCAAAAAAATGCAGCGCCGGAACAAGGCCCTGGTGGACGAAATCGCTGCCACCATCATGTTGCAGGAATATATGCGGGCAATTGGTTAATTGCACCGGTCAGGGTAAATTTGCAAAATGATTTTACCTATTGTAGCATACGGTCACCCGGTTCTTAGAAAATTAGCCACCGATATTACATCCGGTTATCCTCAGTTGGATAAATTCATTGCAGATATGTGGGAAACCATGTATGCCAGCAGTGGGGTTGGCCTGGCGGCCCCGCAGGTGAATAAAGATATCCGTCTGTTTGTTGTCGATACACTACAGATGTTTAATGGCATGAATGAAGAGGAGCAAAAGGAATACCCGGATGCCCCGGGAATAAAAGAAGTGTTCATTAATGCACATATTGCAGAACTGGAGGGTGATGAATGGCCATATAATGAAGGATGCTTAAGTATTCCAAAGATCAGGGAAGATATTTACCGGCAGGAGAGTGTGACACTGCATTATTGTGATGAACATTTTCAGGAGCTGACGAAAACATTTACTGGTCTTTCTGCCAGGGTTATACTCCATGAATACGATCATATTGAAGGGAAACTTTTTATTGATCATATTTCACCGTTGAAAAGAAAATTAATAAAGGGCAAACTCAATGATATTTCTAAAGGCAAAGTGAATGTGGACTACAAGATGTTGTTCCCCGGCTGATCATTATGAAGCATCTCCTCCTCTTATTACTATTTATAGTAAACTGTTTTCTTTCTGTTGCACAGGAAGAAGATTCTCTTGATGACCAGCGACTGGCCAAAATGATCAGTCTTTCCGAAGTTATTATCCGTACAGATCTGAATGTGGCCAGGTTCATTAACCAGGTAAAGAATGACACTACGTTTTATAAAGCCTTTCGCAACCTGCACCTGCTGGGATTTACAGCCTGGAATGATATACGAATAAAAGATAAAAAGGGGAATATTAAAGCAGCCCTGATGAGTAAGACAAAGCAAACAAGGGCTAATGGCTGCCGGTCTATGGATATATTGAATGAAAATACCAGCGGTGATTTTTATGAGGGCGATGGCGGTTATAATTATTATACCGCAGAACTGTATGCAGGGTTATTTTTTACTAAAGGTTCAGTTTGCGGGGAAACCAATATTGTAAAAGGAATTGATTTCAGGCCCCGTTCACAAAAAGGGTTGGCGAAACACAAAGAACAACTCAAAATGCTTTTTTTTAATCCTGGTAAAAAAATACCCGGCATCCCTTTCATAGGAGACAAAATTGACATATTCGATCCGGAAAGGGCAGCGTATTATGACTTTTTAATTGATTACGGGGATTATGAAGGTCAGTCCTGTTATGTTTTTTCAATCAAAGCGAAAAAGGAATTAGGGGGCAAAACAGATAAGATTGTTATTGACAGCATGGTTACCTGGTTTAATACAAGGACAATGGAAGTAATGGCCCGTAATTATGACATGAGTTATAATGCCGGCGTTTATGATTTTGACATCCACATGGAAGTGGAGATGACAAAATTTGGTGATTATCTTGTTCCTAAATTACTCCGGTACATAGGCAACTGGGACGTGGCTTTTAAGAAAAGGGAAAGGGGTTTGTTTACGGCAACGCTTTTTGATTTCACCAACTAACTATTTTTTATTGCCAGTTGTTGAAGCATACTTTCTCCATTTTTCAATCACTTTTTCCATATCCTCCGGAAGTTCTGTATCAAAAAACATTTCTTTGCCACTTGTCGGGTGAGTAAAACCCAGCGTTTTGGCATGCAGTGCCTGTCGCTGACATATCTGGAAACAGTTGTCTACAAATTGTTTATACCTGCTGTATACTGTTCCTTTTACAATTTTATCACCTCCGTAAAAATCATCGTTGAAAAGGGGGTGCCCAATATATTTCATATGCACCCTGATCTGGTGGGTGCGTCCGGTTTCCAGAATACATTGTACCAGGGTAACATAACCAAATCTTTCGATCACTTTGTAATGTGTCGTAGCATCTTTCCCATGATCGCCTTCCGGGTAAGCTTCAAATAATTTTCTGAATCGCAGATTACGGCCCACATGGGCAATAATAGTTCCTGCGTCTTTTTCCATATCTCCCCACACCAATGCTACATATTGTCTTTTTACTGTATGATCAAAGAATTGTTTGGCCAGTTGTCGCATGGCCTTATCTGTTTTGGCAAGGACCAAAAGGCCACTTGTGTTTTTGTCAATCCGGTGAACCAGGCCAAATCTTGGCAGAATGTCTTCAGAAATAGCAGGATTTTGTTGTTGTAAATAATAAGAAACTCCATTTAAAAGCGTACCCGAATAATTACCACTTCCCGGGTGTACCACCATACCTGCCGGTTTATTGATAATCATCAGATCTGCATCCTCATATACAATATTCAAATCCATTTTTTCCGGAACAACATCTGTTTCGTCCGGGCTCATATCTGAATAAACTATAATAGAATCGAGCGGCTTAATTTTATAGTTTGGCCGCACGGAAGCTCCATTTACCATTACCATTCCTAAGTTAATAGCTTGCTGAAGTTTGTTACGGGTAGCGCCTTCAATCCGGTTGGTCAGAAATTTATCAATCCGAAGTGGTTCCTGGCCTTTATCTATAGTGATAGTGAACCGTTCATAGAGTTCATCACTACTATCCTGTATTTCGGGATTTTCATTTTCCAATTCGTTTTGCATAAGCGGCAAAGGTAAAGGATGGTTTTTTGTTGGTAAATTTGCTTTTCTATATGCGTAAAGAACAGATAATATTTCAAGACCTGGGAAAGATGCCATACCAGGCAGCCTGGGATTACCAGGAGAAGCTATTACAGGAAAATGTGAAGAGAAAGTCAACAGTGGGGGGGCAACAACTCACCGTAAATCATTTACTTTTTGTGGAACATCCCCCTGTTTATACACTGGGCAAGAGTGGCAACATGGATAATGTCCTGATGAGTGATGATGAATTGCAGGCAAACAATATTGAGTTCTTTCATACAAACCGGGGAGGCGATATAACTTTTCACGGCCCTGAACAGATCGTTGGTTACCCGATACTGGACCTGGAAAAGTTTTATACAGATATCGGCAAATACCTGCGGAATATTGAAGAGGTGATCATACTGACTATGGCAGCATACGGCATAAAAGGGGACAGGTCAGCTGGTGAAACAGGTGTATGGATAGAACCAGGAGTGCCGGGAAAAGAAAGAAAGATATGTGCTATTGGTGTTCGTTGCAGTCGCTGGATCACTATGCATGGGTTCGCA
>Ga0073900_10002073_pt1 | contig 10725 bp, 14 predicted proteins | sample KloWWTmetKNB5Kit_FD_66666 | JGI IMG/M metagenome (GOLD analysis project Ga0073900, IMG submission 66666) | Active sludge microbial communities from Klosterneuburg, Austria, studying microevolution and ecology of nitrifiers - Klosterneuburg... | ecosystem: Engineered > WWTP > Aerobic digester >... | reverse complement strand
TTATCAAAGCGAGCGTCCGGCTATTGTTTTTGAAGAAATACTTTCCGTTAAAAATGAACCTCGGGAAAATGCAACAGAGGCTTTTGTGTTGCATGAAGGTACAAAAGTTTACGTTCGTGAAACGGTAGAAAATTGGAAAAAAATTCAACTTTCTGACGAAACAGAAGGATGGGTTCAAAAAGAGGCAATTAAAGAGTTGAAGTAGTTTCCTGGTCACTGTAGCAATCCGAAGTCATTGTCAATAGCTCACTAAAAGACTACCGTTTCTGATAGTCTTTTTTAGTTTGGTTTGAATAATATACTTATTTCTTCACAATTATAATTCAATTCTTCCATTTTTGGAGTGATCTTCTTCACCGCATGCTTCTTTACAATCCACTTTTGGTTCTCATTCCCCCAACCCTTTTCCTGAATTTTTTGGCTATTACAAAATCTAAATTCATTACAACTTTTTATGGTAAGTAATAGTTAAACCGCACAACCAAAACTTTAACACAACTTAACCAATAGATAACTAACAATTTTTCTTACTTTTATAGAATAGGTTTACTTTTACTAAAATTTTTGTACTATGAAAAAACTAATTCTACTTTTGCTCACAACTTTTACTTTAAGCAGTTGCAACAAAGACGACGACAAGCCTAAAACCGAACTAGAAAAACTACCACCAGCCACACAAACAGGTGCACAAACCTTTGGTTGCTTAATTGATGGAAAAGCATTTGTACCACCAAAATTCGGTACTAACGCACCTAATGCATTTTACCAGCTTGTTGGTGGAGCTTATACATTAAGTATTTATGGTAGTACCGATGGAGGGCCAAGTCTCAAATCTATAAATATAGGATGCCTTGACATGCCTTTAATACAAGAAACTTCTTATCTATTAAAAGAAGAATTATCAAATAATTATTTTGGTGAATATAATATTGGAGGAGGAATTACCTTTAGCGGTGCAACGACTACAGCAAAACCAGGAACTCTAACCATAACACGCTTTGACCCAACTAATTTTATTATTTCTGGAACATTTAGTTTTAAAGGAAAAGAAATAAATACCGGAGAAACAGTAGAAATTACCGAAGGACGCTTTGATATGCAATACACAAATTAGAAACTTTTAATCTTAAATATTTATGAAAAAAACTTTATATTCTTTAAAAAGGATTATAATCCTATGCTTGTTAGCCACTAATTTTGCAAGTGCACAAACTGTAAGCACAGCTTACGCCACACAAATCAACGCAACCTTTGCTAACCTTGACAAGACTAGAATACCCCACAAATTATTGGTTGATTATGCTATGGAATTTGCGGAACTTTCCGGTTATAATGGCATTTTAACAGCCGAAAATATTGTTAATCGTGGACAATACACTTCCATTTACAATACACTATTAATGTCAAGAGTTAATTCAAATGTGACAGGATTAGATTAGTTAGTCCAACTACATTTAGAACCAATTGGGAAAATTTACGCAAACCCAATAAAATTGTCTTAAGTGGTTTGTATTACAAATACAGTGAGTTTAAACCCAACGCACCCAACAATACCATTACAATAACCAATGGCAAACTATATGATAAATTTATAAATGTTGTGTGGCAAAATCCTTATAACGAGAAACAAGTTTTTGCAATGACATCACCAATTATTAAATTTAATAAACTTGCTATGCAAGTGCAATTACCAAGTAGCTTATGGTATACCAATCAAGCTAGTACTGTGCAAAGTATTACAATTGATTTTAGTGATGGATTAGGTTATCAAACTACTACTTTTGGTCAAATAATAAATGTAAACTATACTTCGCCAGGTTTAAAAGAATGGAAATACAAACTAACATTAACCAATGGTCAAGTTTTATACAGTCACAGTAAAATTTTTATTGATGCCAATGTTACTGTTGTTAGAAAATCATTTGCGAACCGTTTTAACCAACAATAATTATGAAAAATATAATTTTAATAATCATCACTTTTTTCACTTTAATTAGTTGTAATAAAGATGAAGAGAACGCTATTGCAGAAATAGACAAATTACCACCTGCCACACAAATTGGAGCAAACACTTTTGGATGTTTATTAGATGGAAAAGCATTTTTGCCTGGAACTGGAAGTAATCCACTCGACTGTGTGTACCAATTTGTTAATGGTGGTTTTTATTTTACTTTACAAGCTAATAAACGAGATAACTTAAATAATAGAATTACTATAGTTCTTGCAACTAATAATCTTCAAATTTTAGAAGGTAATACCTATGTGCTTTTGGATGAATCAATTGGAAATGCTGTTGGTAAATACTCATATGCAACTAATTCTACATACACTTCTTCAACACACACAGGAGAATTGACAATTACAAAACTTAATGATCAAATAATTTCAGGAACTTTCAGATTCGACATTATTGATTACCAAGGAACTTTGCGAAGTATTACCAATGGACGTTTTGATATGCAATACACAAATTAACACACAAAATATGAAAAAACTAATTCTACTTTTGCTCACGGCTTTTACCTTAAGCTGTTGCAACAACGACGATGACAAACCACAAAACCCTATAGACCAATTACCACCAGCAACACAAACGGGTGCAAACACATTTGGGTGCTTAATTAATGGTGAACCTTTTGTAGTATCAAACAAATCAAACCAAACTGCAATATATCAAGGAGGTGGATTATTAATTGGAGGACAAAAAAGTATAGATAATAATTTTTCTCAAGTAAGTATTTTTATAAGTGAAACAAGTATTGGAGAAATAATATCTGAAAATAATTCATACGTATTAAATTCTAACTCTGTACCAAAAGGAGAATATTATATAGAAAATCAAAACTGTTTTTATTTTACATCAAGTAATTATTCAGGTAGTATAACAATAACTAAATTAGACAATATCAATTTTATAGTTTCTGGAACATTTGAATTTAAATCAATATCTGATAACTGTGAAGGCATAATTGATATTACTAACGGTAGATTTGATTTACAATATATACCCTAACTTTTAAAATCTATAAAAAATGAAAAGAATTTTATTACTCTTACTCACAACTTTTACTTTAAGTTGTTGTAACAATGAAGATGACAAACCACAAAACCCTATTGACCAACTACCACCAGCCACACAAACTGGTGCCAATACTTTTGGTTGCTTAATTAATGGTGAACCTTTTGTAGTATCAAACACTTCACAACAAACAGCTATTTATCAAGGAGGAGGAGTACAATTTGGAGCAGGAGGTGTTTACATAGTTGTTTTAGACCCTTTCGAAATCGGTGTTAATTATCAATTTATGGATTTGGGACAGGGTCAAGCAAGAGTAAGATATTTTGAAGACCCAAACCCGCAATTAGGTTGTCACTATGAATACAACGATACATATCAAGGTACTGTAAGATTTACCAAAATCGATACAGTAAACTACATAATATCAGGAACATTTGAGTTTTCAAGTGTAACTGATAATTGTGAGAATATAAATATCACAAACGGTCGTTTTGATTTACAATATATACCATAACTATTAAAATCTATAAAAAATGAAAAGAGTTTTATTACTCCTGCTTACAACTTTTACTTTAAGTTGCTGTAACAATGACGATGACAACCCTCAAAATCCATTAGACCAACTACCACCAGCTACACAAACGGGTGCAAACACATTTGGGTGCTTAATTAATGGTGAACCTTTTGTAGCATCAAACACATCAAACCAAACTGCAATATATCAAGGAGGTGTTTTACAAATTGGTGGAGGCATTGATAATTCTATTATGGATAAGCGCATAAGTATCAATATTAGTGCCCCAATAAATTTAAATACTCCATATGATTTGACTTTATTCCCTAATAATTTAGCAATATTTGTTAATAATGGAGAAGGTTGTTATTATGACTATGATCACACTACCTCTGGTACTTTAACAATAACCAAATTTGACCAAACTAATTTTATTATTTCTGGAACATTTAATTTTTCTACTCAAACAAATGAATGCGAAAATATAAATATTACTAATGGTCGTTTCGATTTACAATATATACCATAACTCTTAAAATCTATAAAAATGAAAAAAATTCTATTATTTCTTGTGTTCTTGGCTACATTTTTCAATATGCAAGCTCAAAACACGGCTTATGCCAATCGTATGCAGTATATTTTTGGTAACATAGACAAAACCAAAGTAACCACTGGTTATCTCAAAGAATTTGGAGTGCGTTTTGCAAATATTGAAGCTTGCAATGGAGCATTAAATACCTCTAATTATGTTACTCCAAAAGAATGGAATGCACTATATAATTCGCTTTATTCTATGCGTGTTGGAACTGTTGCTCAGAATATGATGGCACCTAGCGTTGTAAATACCAATTTAAAAACGGCACAAAACAACTCCATTGATATTCTAATTGCAGTACAACATTCAATTACCAACAATATAAAACCAATGCATATACTAATGGTGATGTAATCATTACAAACGATAAAATTTATGATGTTGCTGGTAGAAACCCTTACGATAGTAAAACACTATTTGCTATTACGCCATTAAAACAAAACCTACAAGGTAGTAATTTTACTTTCAAACTACCGAGTAATTTAATTTACTCTAATGTTGGACATACAATAAGTCAAATTACTGTTGATTTTAGCAACGGACAAGGATATCAAAATGTAGCTGTTAATGAAGTTAAAAATATATCTTATACATCAGGCGGAGAAAAAACAATAAAAGTAAAATTCCAATATACCAATGGAACTATTGTTGAAAGCCATTCCAAAATTTTGATAGACTATATTAATCCAACTCCAAACTCACAAGCTCGCTTTAACGGTTTTGGTAGCGATATGTTTTGGGTAAACCATGCGGTTACAGGAAACAATTGGAATGGTAGTGCTGCCACAGGTCTTGTAACTATTGAATTAGCACCTGGGCATACACAGTTAACAAAACCATTAATTATCATTGAAGGTTTTGATCCTGAAAATAGTTTTAATTATTTGGATTTAGTAAATGAAGATGGTCCAGGTGGATTGCGTGTCAGAATTAGTGAAAACGGACAACCTTTACTCACACTCAACCAAGCCATTGAAGATGAAGATTATGATTTGGTTTTTATCAATTTTGTAAATAGCACCGATTACATTCAACGAAATGCGTATATGGTTGAAGAAGTTATAAGACAAATTAACCAACTTAAAGTAGGAAACGAGAAAAATGTTGTCTTAGGTATGAGTATGGGTGGTTTAGTTGGTCGTTATGCTTTAAGAGATATGGAAATTAATGGAGAAACGCATGAAACTAAACTTTATATAAGTCATGATAGTCCGCATCAAGGTGCAAATGTTCCTCTAGCGGCACAAGCACTTGTGAGGCATCTAGTTGGTGAACAAATATCACTACCAGTATTTTTAAGTTTATTTATTGTTCCTATTGTAGATTTAGAAGACAACGTTGATGGGTTAAGCGACGGCTACGCTTTATTACAATCGCCAGCAGCACAACAAATGTTAATTTATCAACTACAAGGTACTGGTACTAGTCTTTCAGTAAATAATAGTTCATTAAACAGTAGTTTCTTAAGTGAATACAGAACTATGGGTTATCCTCAACAAAATAACATTAGAAATATAGCCATTGCAAACGGTTCAGAATGTGGAAATCCACTCAATTTTAATCCTTATGCAGATATAGTGAATGCAAATATACAAGTAGATTTACCTTTCTTTTTGTCAAATATAGCATTAGCAGTTGTAAATGGAATTTCCATAAATCCATTTAAAGTTATAACATCAGTTTTAAGTACAAATACAGATTTAAAAGCACAATTTACGCTTAAAGCTTTACCCTCACTCGAATCAAAACAAATTTACAGAGGTAGAATATATATTAAAAAAACAATTTTATTTCTTATAAATGTAAACGAACCATTAATTAATGAAAAAACTTTAAACTCTGGTTCAACTATGTTAGCATTAGATAATTCAAACGGTGGTATTTATGACATAGAAACATTTGCAGAAATACCAACTCAATTTGCACAATATGTTTTACAACGACGCTTTAACTTTATCCCTGCTTACAGTAGTTTGGATATAGGGCGTGGTAATGTATCTATTTTACCAACTGATTTAATAAAACAATATAGTCCATTAATGCCGCCTCCATCACCTAAAAATGTTCCTTTTAACAATTTTTTCACAAACTCCATTACAAGTGAAGGTCATATACAATTTACACTTAATAATGGTAACTGGTTAGAGAATGAACTTAGTGATAACCCTATAATATCTTCATGTTTAAACTTCTGCTCCAACGCTCAAATTACTGGCAGTAGTATACTTTGTACAACGGGCACATATACAGTAACAAACGAAGCTACAATCGTAAACTGGTCTATTTCAGAAGGAAATGCATTAGTAACGTTTAGTACAAATGGCAATCAAATAACAATTAATCAAGTCAACCCCAATCAAAGTGGGTATATTACTTTAAATGTTAGTTACAGCAATGATAGATGTGGTTCAGCAACACCGGCTCCAAAAAGAATTTGGGTAGGCCGTCCAGATGTGCAAGACCAAAATATTTATGGTGGTTATAACAATGTTCCTTATAACACAACAACTACTTATACTGTCACTACTGTACCCGGTGCAACAAGTTATTATTGGACACTCTCTAATCTTTCAACTAATTGCGGATGTACCACAAATAGTTTAGGACTAACAACATGTCCCAATGGTGTTGTTTTACCAAAGTTTGCACCAAATAACACATTAATTATCACAACAACATCCCCCACAGCAACAGTTAATTGGGGTAATTGTATCGGAACTTACTCTGTTGATTGTGTTGCAGTAAATAGTTGTGGAACAGATGGTATTTATTATAAGAACGTTAATGTGTATAATCCAAATGGAGGCGGTCCAGACCCCTGTGAAGGTTCTCTTTTAGTATTCCCAAATCCAGTAAATGCAAACAGCGGAGAGCCTGGAAACATTTCGATTGAAGTGATTTATCCACCAATTGATCCGTGTGATGATATTCCTCTTGGAAGAATTACTAATAATAATGATGTAAAAATTTATGATTTTTACGGAAATATAGTATTCTCAAAAAGATTTGACTCAGATAAAATAGAAATATCAAATGTCACCTTAAAAAAAGGTCATTATATTTTAAACGTGTTTACATCAAAAGGGTTTTATAAAAAAGAAATTATTGTTGTTAGATAAACAACACTATTTTTAAAAGCAAACAATAAATACCTTATTAATTGTTTGCTTTTTTATTGATATTTCTCAAGTAATTTTTTTATGAATAGTTAAAATCAACTAGTTGTATCATCAACATTTGAAGTAGTTTCCTCGTAACTCTTTTTTACGTCATCGATCCAATTGGTAATCATTGGCATCAAAAAGGCTGTTGTAGTTAAAATTGGTTTGTAGAATATTGATTTCTCTTGTTTTTCTTTAGAAATAAATTGATTTTCACTATTTATCTTTTGAACTAAATTCAAAAAAATTCCAATTAACAAAGCTGTTTTCAGCACACTAAATATTCCGCCGGCTAATTTGTTTACCCAACCTAAAAAAGCAAAATCGGCTATTTTAGTAAATATTTTTGCTAATAAATGAACTCCAATAACTACAAAAATTAAAGTCAATATAAAAGCAGTAATTTGAATGGTTTGCGGATTCCAACTCACAAAACCTTCTAAAAAAGATTTCACTAAATAGGAAAATTTAATTGCAAGAAAAACACCCAATATAAACGAAATAATTGAAGCGATTTCTACAAAAACACCATTTTTGATTCCATTGTATAAACTAAAAACAAGCAATATTCCAATTGTAATATCTAAAAAATTCATTTCTAATTTTTTACTAAAATAGTAATTTAGATTTAATCAATATCAACTTCTTATCTTTGCAAAAAAAAGCAGTTGATTGGTTAGTCAAATTTTCCAATATTCAACCGTTAACTTCAAGGCTATGTCAAGAGATATTCAATTAAAAGAACGTTGGGAAAACGTTGTCCAACTATTATCAAATCAATTTGCAGAAGGCGAAATACTTGATTTAGATGCCATTATATATTTAATTGGTGTTCAAGAGTTGGGTAAAGTAAAACAAACTTTCAAAAAAGACGAAAAAATTGAGTTAATGCACATTGCAATTTGTCGATTATTAGAGCCTTATGGTTATTATGAATTTGAATTTTTTGATAATGATGGTTGGCCTCATTATAAAGTAAAAGAAGTGTTACCGCCACTAAAAGCAGGCGAACAAGCCGTTTTGATGAAAGACGCCATTGTAAATTATTTTCTGGAAAGAGAACTAATCAATTAATTCATTTTATTTTGAGATCGGACAAGTTGCGACTAGTCCCTATTAATAAATTTTCCCTAAATTTGTAGCTTTATAGCACGAACGATGATAGATAAGATTAAAGAATATATTGGCGAAGCTCAGGCTTTTCAAACAGACAACAAAGAAACTTTAGAACAATTCCGAATAAAATATTTAGGAAGTAAAGGCTTGTTGAAAGACTTGTTTGCCGAGTTTAAAAATGTTCCTAATGAACAGAAAAAAGAATTCGGACAGGTTATTAACACACTTAAGAATACGGCCGAAGAGAAAGTAAAATCTATTTTAGAATTACTGGAAAGTAAAGAAGAAACCGTTGGTCTTTTTGGCGATTTGACTCGTCCGGGAGAACCTTTTCCGATAGGTTCCCGTCACCCGATTTCTTTAGTAAAAAATCAAATTATCGATATTTTTTCCAATATAGGGTTCAACGTTTCTGAAGGTCCTGAAATTGAAGACGATTGGCATAATTTCACCGCCTTAAATCTCCCGGAATATCATCCGGCACGAGACATGCAGGATACGTTTTTTATTCAAACCAATCCGGATGTTTTATTGCGAACGCACACGTCTTCGGTTCAAGTGCGATATATGGAGAACAACAAACCGCCTATTCGAACGATTTCACCCGGAAGAGTTTTCAGAAATGAAGCAGTATCTTCTCGTTCGCATTGTATTTTTCATCAAGTTGAAGGATTATATATTGACAAAGATGTTTCGTTTGCCGATTTAAAACAAACACTTTTATATTTCACCAAAGAAATGTTTGGTAAGTCAAAAATTCGTTTGCGACCATCTTACTTTCCATTTACTGAGCCAAGTGCTGAGGTAGATATTTATTGGGGTTTAAAAACCGAAACGGATTACCGTATCACTAAAGGAACCGGCTGGCTAGAAATTATGGGTTGCGGAATGGTTGATCCAAACGTTTTGAAAAACTGTGGCATCAATCCTGACGAATACAATGGTTTTGCTTTTGGAATGGGAATTGAACGTATTGCTATGTTATTATACCAAATTGGCGACATTCGTATGTTCTATGAAAATGATGTGCGTTTTTTAGAACAATTTAAAACAAGTATATAAATTTAACCACCAAGACACCAAGAGCTCACAAAGAACACAAAGATTGAATTGTGAACTTTGTGCCTTCTTAGTGTCTTCGTGGTAAAGCATAAAAAATGAAATCCGACATCATCATCCCAAAAGTTGAAAATGTATTTATGGCCGCTGTACAGGAGTGGAGCGATGACTTTATGGATAAGGTTTGGTATGTTTATCTTGTAAACGACAGTGATTTTGATTTAGATAGCGTAATGGTTGTTTCCAAAGCTTTCGGAACGATAAAAGGAGAAATGAAAAAAACATCTTTGCTGCGTCATGCTTTTATCAAAGTTCCATCTGTTTCAGTAATAAAAGAGGAAATGGTTGAGCAAAGTGTCTTGGCACTTAACAATGAATTTATGGTGACTTATTTTATTGGAAACACGTTATACGATAAAAAATTTATTTTCAGAACCAACACTATTAACGAACGGGCTACTGAAGAAGTGCCTATACTGTTTGTGAATGGTGTAATTGTAAAGTAAATTTAGTCTTTCTTCGAAGCAATATTTTTTTCTTTCCACCAAATATAACCCATAATAAAGATTCCAATCAAAAAGTGTCCAATGGATTTCAAATAGAATTGAGACGATTTAATTTGATCTATAACAGCAACTTCTTTGCTGTAAAATAACAGCATGAAGAGTGTCATAAATGTTCCCCAATAAAAGCCTATTTTTAATTGAAATTTCCAGCGGTTACTCATTTAATCCAGCTTATCCGTCAGTTTTTTAAACACACTTTTAGGATCTTTCCCTTCGTATAAAATTTCATAAACTGCATCAATAATTGGTGTTTTTGCTTGATAGTTTTGATTCAGTTTATAAGCACTTTTCACGGCATAATAACCTTCCGCAACCATGCTCATTTCCATCATGGCACTTTTTACGGTATATCCTTTTCCAATCATGTTTCCAAACATTCGATTTCGGGAAAATACAGAATAACCGGTTACTAATAAATCGCCTAAATAAGCAGAATCATTAATATTCCGTTTCATGCGGTGTACTTTTTTGATAAACTTTTTCATTTCACGAATGGAATTACTCATCAATAAAGCCTGAAAATTGTCGCCATATCCTAAGCCGTGAGCCATACCGGCCGCGATGGCGTAAATATTTTTTAACATGGCAGCATATTCCGTTCCGATAATATCATCGGAAATTTTTGTTTTGATGTATTTACAGGATAAATTTTGAGCCACCACTTTTGCTTTTTTTGCATCAGCACATGCAATTGT
>Ga0073900_10002064_pt1 | contig 10750 bp, 10 predicted proteins | sample KloWWTmetKNB5Kit_FD_66666 | JGI IMG/M metagenome (GOLD analysis project Ga0073900, IMG submission 66666) | Active sludge microbial communities from Klosterneuburg, Austria, studying microevolution and ecology of nitrifiers - Klosterneuburg... | ecosystem: Engineered > WWTP > Aerobic digester >... | reverse complement strand
CAATATACTATGGGGTATTAATCCAAATTTCTCTGGGCTATTCCCCGCTCGAAGGAAGGTTCTGTACGTGTTCCGCACCCGTTTGCCGGTCGCCAGCATCTGTATTGCTACAGACCTGCTGCCCCTCGACTTGCATGTATTAAGCCTGCCGCTAGCGTTCATCCTGAGCCAGGATCAAACTCTCCATTGTAAATGATGTTTGATACTGACATTTTAAAATTCTCAAGAGAAAATTAACGTGTCAAATCGAAATGTATTTCGCTTGACTTACCTATAATTTTATTCCGATGGCTATCGGAATAAAGTGCTATTGTTTCCCAACTTTCAAAGATCTTTTGTCCCTCGCTTTGCTCGGGATGACAACCAGTTTTATCCAGTTCCCATTCCCCGTTTTTTGAACGGGAGTGCAAAGGTAAGGGCCATTTTATTTCTACCAAATTTTTCTTCAATTATTTTTCAAGAAAATCAGAATCTTTTGGCGTGAAAATCAACTTGTTTTGTGAAGAACTAACCTCATTTTTTTTGAGGCGGACGGCAAAGGTAAGATATTGTAAATTACCAGCAAACTTTTAGGCTCAGTTTTGTTCACATTTGCCTCACATTTGTTTTCACATTTCTTCAGAGAACTACCCGTTTTATCCGAACGGGCGGCAAAGATAAGGGTGTGACATTTACTATCCAACTCTAATTGAAATTAATTATGCTAAAGCATAAGGAAATGCAGTGCTGTTATAGGTTTCAGTGCAATTTTTTTTTTATCAAGATCCCGCCCTGAATATTTAAACTGAATGGCAGGCCTGTTTTAAAATCCTTAGTCTTGGTAAATTAATGTAAAAAGCCCTACAAATGCGGGAACAAGCCTGAAACCGAATAAACTCAATATAAGTTTAGATTATTGTCAAAAAACGACAAACGAAACTTATTTTTCGTGCCCATATTTTGAATTAATTGCAAGATAATCAGGTGGATAGACAACAGAAATCAAAAACAGACCATGAGCAGGAACAGCGAAACTAGCTTTGGTACAGTCCTTAGACTCAATTATTGCCCTGAATTCCTCAAGAGACAACTTACCCCTGCCTACCTTAAGCATTGTTGCCGTAAGAGCTCTAACCATTCCTCTCAGGAAACGATTTGCCTTTACTTGATAAACAAGATTATTATTCTCTGACAACCATTCACTTTCCTGAATTAAGCAATTAAATGTTTTAACCTGAGTATTTCGCTTTGAAAAAGAAGTAAAATCGTGATACTCCTTCACAATTGCTGCCGCTCGCTGCATCTTATCAAAATCCAGTTTGTAAGGGAAGAAGAATGCCCTGTCTTTTAAAAAGGGGTCTTTGTGCTGATAAATATAATAATTATAACTCCTCCCAATAGCATCGAAACGGCAATGAGCATCTGAAGCCACTTTCTGAAAACTTTTTACGACAATATCTGAGGGCAGTATGGCATTCATCTTATATATGAAATGCGGATTTATTTTCCCTTCATAATCAAAATGAAAAAAATTTTGCAATGCATGCACACCGGCATCGGTCCTGGAGGAGCCCGTCATTACTAGTCTATGTTTTTGGAGAATCTTAAAAGCTTTCTCAACTTCTGCCTGTACTGTGTTTGCATTATCCTGAAGCTGAAAACCACTGTAATCAGTGCCTTTGTAAGAAAGCTCTAAAAAATAACGGGTCATATTTAGCAGTCAGATTTCAAATAGTTGTACAAAAGAAATGCTGGTTATTATCTTATTATTGCTTTGAAACGATTTATAAAATATTCGTCCTTTAATTCTGATTGGAGAGTGATAAAGCTGGCTTTATCAGAAACATGCTTATAGGCTGCATCAAAGAAATTGTATTTACCCTCATCATTTAAAAAAAGTGTACTTAAATTTTTTAATTGCGCTGTAGTAAAGCACTTTATTTTAAAATACTTTTTTGCTTCAGCCACCATCTCTTCATCACCTTCTGCTGCGGCCATTGCTTTTCGTAGTTTGAAAAAATCGTTTTCGTCTGCTGTGGCAGGGCAGTTAACTAATGCTACAGGCTTTTCGACTGGTGTTTCAGCTGCAACAGGCTTTTCTTCCATCTTAGGTTGTGGCTCAACTGGTTTCTCTTCCTGTTTTTTTGGAGCTTCTGTTACAATATCAAGGAATTTTTTTTCTTCTTTTGGTTCTGCCATTTCCACACCAACTATTAGCCTGGGATTAGGAATAAGAAGGCGAATCGTATCTCTCGTTCCATTCTCATAATTATCAATGAAAACAAGACCAAAACCTTCAGTTGTTGAACTCTCTGATCTTTTTGTAACTACTGATCTTGTATATTCTTCCTCCAAACTTTCCTTTGGCGTTTCGCTGACAGGTACCGGTTGTTCAGAAACAATCTTTGGGTCCTCCTTTTTAATGGCCAATTCAACAACTGGCTCCACGGGTTTTGAAACAGGAACTTCTTCAATCACCACCTTTCCTTCTTCCTTGTTTACCTCTATGGAATCAATTATTTCTGCAGATTTTGTGATAGCAGGCTCTTTGATTGCCGTTTTAGGGTCTTCTTTCTTTTCAGCTTTTATTGTAACAACGTCTGCAGTTTTAATAACAGCTGGTTCCCTGATCTCCTTTTTTGTTTCTTGCTTTTTTATAACTTCAACAGCTACTGATTCTGTTTTAGGAGCAGGCTTTTCTTCCGGTTTTTGCTGAACCTGTTTTTCTTTTAACGAAGGATCGTCAGAAGCTTTGGAAAGAATTTCAGTAAAAGCAGAAACATCTTTATTATCTGTTTTTACTTTATCAGCAACTTTAGCAATACCTGTCGCAGACATTTGTACTGCCAATGTTTGTAAATCAAATAGTCCCCATCCTTTATCTCCAAACTCTTTCAGCAGAAAGCCATGATCCTTCCTGTTTACAGCAACTGTAAATACCTGTTCAGGCCATTTATTTTGAGGGAACCCCACCTTGAAACTATAACTGGTATCCCTTAGTTTAGCAAGAATCAGATAACCAGAAGCGGAAGAACTATAAATTTTATCGTCCATTTTTACAAAAAAAGGCTGTTCAGGTTCTGATTGCAGGTAAACAAAATATACTTTCTGGGCTGAAGTTGTTAGTGAAGTGGCCGCAAAGAGAAAAACCAAAAGAAGTTTATTCATTTTTCCGGAATTGGGTTGTATAGCAAATTTAACTTAAATCCCCTGAGATAATTCAGCATGGTGACAACAACTTGTTAAATACCGTAACCTTTCATCCCAATTATATCACTAAACAATGCCTATTATTATAAATTTGCGGCACACAAATCAATTATATGAAGAAAGTATTGTTCACATTGTTATTAATCCTCCCGGGATTTGTATTGCTTGCACAGACCAAACCGTCTGCTGATACTGCCTGGAAAAAAGAATACAGGGAAACTGCCACTAAAATCAATAACCTGGTACATACCAAACTGGATGTAAAACCTGATTTTAGTAAATCGTACCTGTATGGTAAAGCGTGGCTTACCTTAAAACCCCATTTTTATAGCACTGATTCACTGACCCTTGATGCGAAGGGAATGGAATTTAAAAAAATTGCCCTTTTGAAAGGCAACCAGCAGGTACCCCTGAAATATGAATATGATGACTGGCAGTTGCGTATTAAATTAGATAAAAGCTATAAAGCCGGTGAAAGTTATACCATATATATTGACTACATCGCCAAGCCTGACGAATTTGAAGAAAAGTATGCCAAAGGTGCAATGCTTGGAATAAAAGGTATGTATTTTATCAATCCTAAAGGTGAAGAAAAAGACAAGCCCACACAAATATGGACACAAGGAGAAACAGAATCCAGTTCGGCCTGGTTTCCTACTATTGACAAAACCAATCAAAAAACCACCCAGGAATTAACCGTAACTGTTGACAACAAATATGTAACCCTCAGTAACGGCAAACTCGTATCACAAAAGAAAAATAAAGATGGCACCAGAAGTGACTATTGGAAAATGGATCTGCCGCATGCGCCCTACCTTTTCTTTTTAGGTGTGGGTGAATATGCTGTTATTAAAGATAGCTGGAGAGGCAAAGAAGTAAATTACTATGTTGAAAAGGAATACGCTTCTGTAGCCAAAAAGATATTTGGCAATACCCCGGAAATGATGACTTTCTTTTCCAAAATTACCGGTGTTGATTACCCATGGATAAAGTATTCACAAATAACAGGCCGTGATTATGTAGCCGGAGCGATGGAAAATACAACTGCCACCATTCACCAGGAAAGTGCACAGCAGGATGCAAGAGAATTAGTGGATGGAAATAATTGGGAAGGGACCATTGCACATGAGCTTTTTCACCAATGGTTCGGTGATTATGTAACTACAGAAAGCTGGAGCAACCTGACAGTGAACGAATCGTTTGCTGACTACAGCCAGACACTTTGGGATGAATATAAATATGGAAAAGATGCCGGTGATGCAGAAAATTTCAACGGCATGCAGGGGTACCTGATGAGTGGAAGTGAGAATAAACAACTTGTACGTTTTCATTACAAAGACAAAGAAGATATGTTTGATGCGGTGAGTTACCAGAAAGGTGGCCGCATTTTACATATGTTGAGAAACTATGTAGGCGACAGTGCTTTTTTCAAATCACTGAATAATTATCTAACAACAAATAAATTCAAATCTGCCGAAGCCCATCAGCTGCGCCTGGCATTTGAAGACGTAACCGGCCGTGACCTGAACTGGTTCTTTAACCAATGGTATTTTAACAGTGGTCATCCCAGTGTAGATATAGATTATCAATACGACGATGCTGCCGGAAAAGTGAATGTCATTATAAAACAAACACAGAAGAGCGGAAAGATATTCTCCTTACCGCTGGCAATTGATGTATATGATGGGGCAAATAAAAAACGCTATATTGTTTGGGTTAAAAATGGGGTAGATATTTTTACTATTAGTTATGCAAAAAGGCCTGACCTGGTAAACGTGGATGGAGATAAAGTGATACTCTGGGTAAAGAAAGATAACAAGACGCTTGATAATTATATTCACCAATATACACATGCCGGTAACTATCTTGACAGAAGAGAAGCTATTGACTTTGCGTCAAAAAAACTGGATGATCCCAAGGCTGTGGAATTAATTAAAACAGCCTTGACAGATAAATATCACGGCCTGAGAAATTTTGCTATCAGTAAGGCGGATCTTAAGAAAGAAGCAGTGAAAACAGGATTTGAATCTGTATTACTTAACCTGGCCAAAAGCGACAAATATGCCACAGTGAGAGCCAGCGCTATCCAAAAATTGGGCGATTATAAAAAAGCGGAGTATGCCGACCTGTTTAAAAAAGCGGTTACCGATTCTTCCTATACAGTTGCCGGAAATGCACTGGCTGCTTTAATTAAAGTTGATCCTGCCACATCATCAGCATTGGTAAAACAACTGGCTGAAAAACCTTCAAAAGGTATTTTGCAAGAAGTGGTGATGAGTGAAATATTAAAGTCCGGGGATGAGTCAATGGCAGAAAAGATCATTGGTGATTTTGCAAAAATGCCTTTAAGCCAGGGTAAATTCCAGGCATTGAATGGCCTGGCTACCTATTTATCAGCTATTAAAAATGCTGAAAAGATTAAATGGGGTGTAGACGAGATTGTAAAATTCAGGGATGCTATTCCTGAAAACTTCAAGAATCAAACAGATCCGTTTATTAATGGTATGGTATTAAAAGGTATTCTCGCTGATAAAACCAAAAAAGCAAAAGAAAATGCTGCTGATACTGCATTGCAGGAACTGGTTGAATATATAAAAGCAAAACTGCCCGAGGCAGATAAAAAGGGATTTTAGTAGCTATAATCCTGTAAAATAAAAAGCCATCCTTTCAATAGGATGGCTTTTTGTATTTTATCGAGTTTCTTCTTACCAACTACCACTAGAACCACCGCCGCCAAAGCTACCACCGCCAAAGCCTCCAAAACCACCTCCACTGCTTCCTCCTCCGCCCGACCATCCGCCACCACCTGACCAACCACTACCACGGCCTGTCCAGCCACCAAATCCACCGCGGGAAACATAAGTGCCGCCGCCTGCCGCCCCAGAACCAAAAATGACCAGCAAGAGAATGATGATAAAAATTACTGTCCAGGTACTCAGACCTTTATTCTTCTTGCTACCATAATTTGCCGGAGCTTTATACCTGCCTTCTGCAGCTGCTATTAAATCATCGACGCCTTCATCCAAACCCCTGTAATAATTATCTTCCTTAAAGCGGGGAGTAATGGTATTATCAATGATACTTTTTGATGTTAAATCGGTAATGGCTCCCTCTAACCCATATCCAACCTGAATGGTCATCTTCCTGTCTGCTTTGGCAACAAGTATTACAATACCATTATTAAAATCCTTGTTACCCACTCCCCACTTTCTGCCCAGTTCAATGGCTGCATCCTCGATGGAATAACTATCGGTAGATTCTACAATAACAACAGCAATCTGGTTAGAAGTTGAGTCATCGTATTTTACAAGTTTTCCTTCCAGTGCCTCAACCTGCTGAGAAGTAAGTGTCTTAGTATAATCATTGACAAGCTTAGGAGGGCTGGGAGGAGTAACAATAATTTTCTCCATTTGCGCAGCAGCAAATAAAGAAAAATGAAGGGTTAGTATTAATAAAAGTCTTTTCATGAAAATCAGCTGCCAAATACGATATGATCAGGCAATTCATTTTTATCGGTATCACTATCAAAGGGGAAATGAGTTGTCAGCGCCTCTCCTATCTGTATCACACATTCTGCTATACCTTTAGCATAATAGTCTTTGTTGAAGCTTTGAATCATTTCAGTAACTATCTGATTCCAATAGTCCTGGCCTGTCTGTTTATAAATTCCTTCATCAGCAAATACAGCTAACTGATGGTCTTTAAGGGCCACATAGACCAATACAGCATTCCGTTGTTCTGTTTTTTCCATTTGTAAAGAAAAGAAGACTTCTGCCGCCCTGTCTATTGCATCCATAAAACGACAATGTCTTTCCACAAATACCCGGACTTCTCCACTGGTCCTTTTCTCCGCCTGGCGGATCGCTTTTACGATCAGCCGGTTGTCTTCTTCATTGAAGAGCGACTTATTCTTATTCCATGAAAAAAGTTTCAACGGATTATAGTTAATAGTTAAAATTTAATTTCCACTGTTTTTTCAGTTCCGGTATCTGCGACAAAACCTTCCTTCTTTTTGAATCCAAAAATAACAGCCACCAGGTTAGATGGAAAACCCCTTACCTTTTTATTATATTCTGCCACCGCTTCATTAAAATCATTGCGGGCCACTTTTATTCTTCTTTCTGTTCCTTCCAGTTGTGTTTGCAAACCAGCATAAGCGGTCGTACCTTTTAGTGCCGGATACTTTTCAATCTGAATGATCAATCGGTTAGCAGCAGCTGCCAATGTATCCTGCAATTGTTTTTGCTTTTGATAATTTTCACCTGATATTTCATTATCTGACAAACCATTTATCGCTTTGCTTCTTGCCTCTGTAATTTTCTCCAGGGTAGTTTGTTCAAAATCTGAAACCCCTTTCACGACATTCACCAGGTTTGGGATCAGATCAATCCTGCGCTGGTAAGTGTTTTGCACCTCTGACCATTGGAGTTTAACCTTCTCCTGTTTATTGACAAAAGCGTTATAAGAAGTGATTATCCAGATAGCAAGAACAAGCAGGATAGCACCGCCAACTATATAGCCGGAAAATTTCTTTTGCTGCATATCAGCTATTCTTAGAATTCTACTTTTGGAGCTTTCTCGGCACCTTCATCCGCCTTGAAACCTTCTTTTGCCTTGAACCCAAACATACCTGCCAGCAAGTTCACCGGGAATGATCTTACCTTGGTATTGTACGTATTGATAGCATCATTAAAAAGCTTTCTTGAATTACGGACATCATTTTCAATTCCTTCCAATTGTCCCTGCAACTGCAGGAAGTTTTGGCTGGCTTTCAGATCAGGATAGTTTTCCACTACAGCCAGCAAGCGGCTCAATGCACCAGACATTTGTCCCTGTGCTTCCTGGAATTTTGCCATATTCTCCGGAGTTAACTGGTCAGCTGTTAGATTGATAGAGGTGGCTTTGGCACGGGCCTCCACTAATTTTGTCAATGTTTCCTGTTCAAAATTAGCGGCACCTTTTACTGTATTAACAAGATTACCGACGAGGTCAGATCTTTTCTGATATTCAGTGTTTACGTTGTTCCATGTTTTTTTAACTGTTTCATCCTGTTTGATGACGGCATTATACCCATTGCATCCCCATACGCCCAGTATGAGCAGCAAGCCAAGTACAACTAAGATGGTGAGATTACGGGTTCCTTTCATGTTAATGGGGTTTTGTTTAGATATTAAAAATAGGAATTTTGTTATTGCCATTCGCTGATTTTCGGCATATAGCAGCTGGCAGCCGGTAAATGATCATCAAGAGCCGGACTGGTCACAAAAAAGCCCCTGATTTTAAACAGGGACATTTTTATATTTTTTACGGGTATTGCAACCCTTCTGTGTTTTAAGATTGCACGGCAGCAATCCCCGGAAGAACCTTGCCTTCAAAGTATTCAAGCATGGCACCACCACCGGTAGACACATAGCTTACTTTATCTGCAAAACCAAACTGGTTAACGGCAGCTACAGAATCGCCGCCACCTACCAGGGAAAAGGCTCCGCTTTCTGTGGCTTCTGCGATAGCAACTGCCACAGCCCGGGTACCTTTCTGGAATTTTTCCATTTCAAAAACACCCATGGGGCCGTTCCATAAAATGGTTTTTGATTTTTTGATTACTTCTGTGAATATACCAGCTGCTTTGGGGCCAATGTCAAGTCCCATCCATCCATCGGGTATAGCATCACTGGGTGCAACGGCTGTATTTGCATTTGCATCAAATTTATCAGCAATAACAGAATCTTCCGGAAGATGTATACTTACATTTTTCTCTTTTGCCTTCTGCAGAATTTCAAGCGCTGTTGCAAGGCGGTCTTCTTCACATAAAGAGTTTCCTATTTTACCACCCCTTGCTTTCATGAAAGTATAGGCCATCCCTCCGCCAATGATAATATCAGTAGCTCTTTCCAGTAGATTTTCAATGATCAGTATCTTGTCACTAACTTTTGCGCCGCCTATTATTGCTACAAAAGGTTTCTCAGATTTATGCAATACTTTCTCAGCGCTGGCAACTTCGCCTTCCATTAATAAACCAAACATCCTTTTTTCTGCCGGGAAAAACTCAGCAATGATAGCCGTAGAGGCATGAGCCCGGTGCGCTGTACCAAAAGCATCATTTATCCACAGATCGCCCAGTTTCGATAATTTTTCTGCAAACACTTTATCTCCCTTCTCCTCTTCTTTATAAAAACGCAGGTTCTCGAGCAACAATACTTCGCCGGGACGAATCATTCCTGCAGTTAAATAAGCCTGTTCGCCAATACAATCATTGGCAAACAATACGGTTGTTCCACCCAATAATTCACTCAGGTGTTGTATCAAATGTTTTAATGAATATTTTTCTGTGGGGCCATCTTTGGGTCTTCCCAGGTGGCTCATCAGGATAACACTTCCACCATCATTCAATATTTTTTTAATCGTAGGAACAGCAGCCCTCATACGGTTGTCATCTGTTATTTCATACTTATCATTCAGTGGTACATTAAAGTCGACACGGATAAGTGCCTTCTGACCTTTAAAATCATGAGCAGCGAATTTTGACATAGTATTTTTTTTGAAATGAATGAATCAGGCTAATGCTGATGTGCTTTTTCAGCCTGCGTTTCCCGAAATAATATATGACCTGCAACGGTAGCCATCACTTCATCAGTAACATCTTTACCCCCATTCAAATTGGTACGAATGCTCTCCAATGTATACTTTGGCCCAAAAGGAAGTCCCCACCATCCGAATAAAGCCGAGATTATTGTAAAAGGCAGCCCCTTTGATACTATTCTTTCCCCTTTCCTCACCAGGTAGACGCCGGAGGTACGCTTGAATGTTATAACCAAAAGCGATATTGTGAATGCGAAGTATACAAATTTTCCTCCTTTTTCAGCTTCTTGCTGCAAATCGTATGCAGAAAGCCCCTCAATATTCTTAATCTTCATAAAGCCGCTTAAAATACCGCAGCAAACTGATGACCAGTTTACTGCGGTAATAAAAAATTACTTACCGATCAACTTAGCAAAATAATTCACTGTTCTTACCAGCTGACTTACATAACTCATTTCATTATCGTACCAGCTTACTGTTTTTACCAGTTGTTTATCTCCTACCGTCATAACTTTTGTTTGTGTTGCATCAAACAGGGAACCAAAATGAATACCGATGATATCGCTGCTTACAATCTCATCTTCTGTGTAGCCAAATGATTCATTCGCTGCTTCTTTCATTGCCGCATTGATCTCCTGAATCGTAACGGGCTTATTTAAGATAGAAGTAAGTTCTGTCAAAGACCCGGTAATAGTAGGCACCCGTTGTGCACTACCATCCAGTTTGCCTTTTAATTCCGGTAATACCAGGCCAATAGCTTTTGCAGCGCCGGTGGAGTTAGGAACAATATTAGCTGCTGCTGCCCTTGCCCTGCGTAAATCACCTTTCGCATGAGGCGCATCCAGTGTATTCTGGTCATTGGTATACGCATGGATTGTAGTCATAATACCCGTAACAATCCCGTATTTATCATTCAACACTTTGGCCATTGGAGCCAGGCAATTGGTAGTACAGGAAGCACAGGAAATGATAGTTTCAGTGC
>Ga0073900_10002063_pt1 | contig 10752 bp, 6 predicted proteins | sample KloWWTmetKNB5Kit_FD_66666 | JGI IMG/M metagenome (GOLD analysis project Ga0073900, IMG submission 66666) | Active sludge microbial communities from Klosterneuburg, Austria, studying microevolution and ecology of nitrifiers - Klosterneuburg... | ecosystem: Engineered > WWTP > Aerobic digester >... | reverse complement strand
ATAGAAGAAAAGGTTCAAAAGGGTGTTAGAATCACAAATGAAGACGCTCTTTATCTATTTGAAAATGCTTCTTTGAGTCAAACAGGTTTTCTAGCCAATATAGTCAATGAGAGAAAATCGCACGGGAGGGTCTACTTTAATAGAAATTTCCACATGGAACCCACCAATGTATGTGTTTATAGCTGTAACTTTTGTTCCTATAGCCGACTCATCAAGGAGCGCGGCGATGGTTGGGAACTCACCATGGATGAAATGATGGAGCAGATTTATGCCTATGACGATAAGCCGGTGACAGAAGTGCATATAGTAGGCGGAGTAATGCCCCAGTATGATGTGAAGTTCTATTCTGGTCTATTTAAGCGAATAAAAGAACACCGGCCAGAACTTCATGTGAAGGCACTTACTCCGGTCGAATATCATTATATCTTCAAGAAGGATAAGATCAGTTATGCTGAAGGAATGAAACTAATGAAGGAAGCTGGTCTTGATAGCATACCGGGAGGAGGAGCTGAAATCTTCCATCCAGAGATTCGGATGCTGATTGCCAAGGACAAGTGCACAGGAGAACAATGGCTCGATATACATCGAGAATGGCACAAACTTGGTATGCGCTCTAATGCTACCATGTTATACGGTCATATAGAAAATTATTTCCATCGCGTCGATCACCTGGCGCAACTTCGAGATCTTCAGGACGAAACTGGTGGATTTCAGACATTTATACCACTTAAGTTTTTAAATGAAAATAATCAAATGTCGGATGTGCCAATGACTTCTATTATTGACGATATGAAGACTTATGCCATCAGTCGTATATACTTGGATAATTTTGATCATTTGAAGGCATATTGGCCTATGTTAGGGAGAGAAATGGCCCAGTTGAGCCTAGCCTTTGGAGTAGATGATTTAGATGGCACTATTGATGACACCACCAAGATTTATTCAATGGCAGGTTCTGAAGAAAAAACACCTGCTCTTACGACACAAGAGTTAGTTAAAATGATCCTCGATAGCCATAAAATTCCAGTAGAGCGCGATACGCTATATCATGAGGTAAAAGTGTACTCAGCCTCAGATATTAAGGAAGAAATATTTAATAAGTATGTTCAATTACCTGTTATTTAGTTAAAAAATATGTCAACTAATTCATTAATAGAGTGGAGCGATTTTGAAAAATTAGATATTCGCACAGGTACGATCTTACAAGCGGAGGAATTATCAAATGCTATAAAGCCGGCCTATAAATTGTTAATCGATTTTGGCGTTTTAGGTCAGAAGAAATCTTCTGCACAAATCACTCATTTATATCAGCCACACGAGCTGATAGGAATGCAAATTACGGCGGTGTTAAATTTTAGTCCTAAGCAGATAGGCACTTTCATGAGTGAATGCCTGGTTCTTGGAGTCGTCGGTCGGGGAGGAGAGGTCAATCTTCTTGTACCAGATAAATTATCTGAGAATGGACTTAAAATAGGTTAATTAATATTTTTTTGAAACAGTAATTGACTCAATATCTGCATTCCATTTACTGCATTTTCAGATATAATTTCCAATTGTTCTTTTAATATAGTCATTTCATAATTCATCTCAGGTCTGGGATCAATGTAGTATATTTCGCAGTGCTTTTTCACAAACCCCACTAACGAAGCGGCTGGATAGACCTGCAACGAAGTACCGATAACTAACACTATGTCAGCTCTTTTTACCACATCCACGGCATTTGCCAGTAGTGGAACCTGCTCCCCAAACCATACTATATCAGGCCTCAATTGCGCTCCATCCTCTGCTAAATCGCCGTCGCTTATATCTTCTTCCCAGTAGTAAGAAAGAGAATTATCGTTGCTGCTTCTTGCTCTCATTAGTTCGCCATGCAGGTGAATTACTTGTGTAGAACCGGCTCTCTCGTGTAAATCATCCACATTTTGAGTGACCACTATGACTTCATAATCTTGCTCGAGTGAAGCAATAGCAATATGAGCGCCGTTAGGCTTAGCAAGTATTAATTGGCGACGTCTCGCATTGTAGAAATTAAGAACTAATTGTCGGTTTTTTTGCCAACCTTGAGGTGTCGCCACTTCGTATACATCATGCCCCTCCCATAGTCCGCCTGCATCACGAAAAGTACTTAGCCCGCTTTCCGCACTGATGCCTGCACCTGAAAGCACTACCAACCGTTTTTTCATTTCTCTATTCTTCGGCATTTAATGAGAGAAAAGCATGTCCAAGATATTTTATGATATCTGAAGCAATTAATGATGAATGCCCTAAATCTATTGCAGCGAGATCGCCCGCAAGACCGTGTATAAATACACCAATTCGGGCTGCCTCTGCCGGAATATATCCCTGTGCCAATAACCCCGTTACAATCCCCGTCAACACATCGCCACTGCCCGCAGTAGCCATTCCATAGTTTCCAGTTGAATTGACAAAATAATTTCCATCTGGTAAATAAGAAATGGTGTCAGGTCCTTTTAAAATTATGATTATTTGATATTCTTTCGCTTTAGCTAAAGCAAACTTATGCAGTTCTTTCCCCTGTACTATACGGCCAAATAACTTTGTGAATTCACCCATATGAGGGGTCAAAATAGTGTTGGCAGGCAGTTGAGACAAAAATTCTGGGTATAGGCCGAGTATTTTTAAAGCATCTGCGTCCCACACCATGGGGCAGTGTGGTTTATTGAATAATAATCGCCGTACCAAATCTATTTGTTTCGTATGCTGACCCATTCCGGGTCCAATTCCCAGCGCATTAAATTTTTTATAATCCTGAGTTAACCCAACTGAATAGAAATTTTCGTCCGGTTCTATAAGCGCCTCAGGAAGTGAGCCTTGCAGAAACTCTACCGCGCACTTAGGAACATGTAGGGTCACAAGTCCACATCCACTTCGGAGTGCAGCTTCACCTGCGAGTCGCATACACCCGACCATGCCATATTGACCTCCTACCATCAATACAGAGCCCTTTAGAAATTTGTGTGCATATCGGTTGGCTTTGAACAACTCGGATTTGACTAGAACCCTATCTACATATATACCGTCAGAGATTTGATCTGCTTTTTCGAAGCCCAAGTCACAAAAATGAAACTTGCCAATGTGGTCTTCTTCATAATAAAGGAAATAAGCTAGTTTTAAACTTCCTAGGCCGATGGTATGATCACACTTCAATGCTCCCTCATACAGTGTTCCGTCTGCACCCACGCCAGTAGGTATATCCACTGCAACTTTTATAGCGGAATTTGCATTTATTGTTCTTAACAGTCCTTGTAGCGCAGGTTCAAGTGCTCTATTTAGGCCGGAACCGAGAATTCCGTCTATAATATAGCATTCTGGTATGAGACTGATAGCATCAAACTGGTCTGGGTCATATGTCATAAGTCGAACTGAAGTAAAGACCTTTTTAGACATCTCTTCAAAATTGGAAGATATTATTGGATTTACATGAAGGCAATACAATATTACTTCAATCCCTTTTGAGGCAAGAACGTTGGCTGCGACAATAGCATCTGCACCGTTATTACCATTTCCGGCCAAAATGATTACCGGTAATCTCTTTTTGAATACTTTTATTAAAAAAGCATCAGCAAAAGCAGCACCGGCTCGATTTATCAAGTCAAGATGTGTAAGATTCTGTTTTTCGCAAGTTAACTTTTCTATTTCTCTTATTGTGTGTATTGGATATATGTTCATTTTTACTTATATATAGTTCATTATATATTACACATAAAAGTAATTTTTTTAGCTTTATTGTTAAAATATATTAATTTTGTTACTCTAAATTTATAAACCCATTAAACTATCGGCTTATGAAAATAAATGTCTTACTATCATTTTCAGTTTTGGCATTCTGTTTACTGGGCAAGTTCCAGGCCTCAGGGCAAAATGAGATTCATTATTCTATGTTTTATAATGCTCCTCTTAATTTGGGGTCGGGACTAACTGGAATATTCAATGGCGATAATCGCTTTAACGCTAATTACAGAAGCCAATGGCGGACAGTTCCTGTTCCTTACACTACAGTATCTCTAGATTATGATCAAAAGATCTATCCGAAAAGGTCGGGAAAGTATTTTTTTGCCGCTGGGGGTAATCTCAACTACGATTTTGCAGGAGATGGTAAGTTTTCATTGTATAATTTGAATTTATTGGGCTCCTTTACTTACTTTATTTCGCCTAAACTGATGCTTACTCCAGGTATTAATATTGGAGTAGGTCAGAGGAGTATTCAGTCCAAAGGATTCAATTTCAGTGATAGTTGGGATGGAGAACAAGTCATTACCAATCCGTCAGGCGAACAGGTAAGCCTGGGCGACCGTTCATTTTGGTATCCGGAAATAGGTGCCGGCCTTAATTTTCGGTTTCAGCAAGATCTTCGTACCCGTGTAGACATAGGGGGTAGCGCAAATCACTTGAATAAACCTCGGATGAACTTTTATGATGGAGATAAATCTACACTTCCGGCAACTTTTGCTGTGTATGGTTTGGGAAGTATTCGGGTAGCTAATCCTATAGACATCCTTCTAAATGTAGCTTATCGAAAATCTTCGGAATATCATGAGACAGTTTATGGTGCATTAGTGAAATTTTATCTAAATACACAGAGAGGTAAAACATATGCTGTTGCAGGTGGTGTAGATTTTAGAACAAAGGACGCCTGGGTTCCTACATTTGAATTATATGTCAACAACTGGAAGGCTGGTGTGAGTTATGATATCAACAATTCACCATTTTTGATTGCATCCGACAAGAGAGGTGGACTTGAATTATCACTACAATACATCATGACGAAGGTCAGGCCATTGGATAATAACAAATTCTGTCCGGTTTACTAATTTAAAAATGAATCCCATGAAATTAATACTTAATTATTTGAGTGTAGTGTTCTTTGTCCTATTGTTGTCCAACAACGCAGTAGCTCAATACACCACCAAAAAACAACATATGAATGCCGCTGAGAAAGCTTGGGCGGCAAAGAACTACAAAGAAGCATTAGTCAATTATCAGGAAGCTTACGAATTTGACCATACCGACGCTTATGTAACTTTTAAAATAGGTGAATCTGCAAGAATGTATAACTCTTATTCCAAAGCAGAGATATATTATTCCCTCTTGCAATTACTTCCTGATAAAGATACTTTTAAGCAGAGTGTCTTCTATTTGGGCGAAATGCAGATGCTTCAAGGTAAGTACCCCGAAGCAGAAACAAATTTTAATCTCTTTATTACGGAAAACCAAGGAGATAATGCTGAACTAGTTGGACGAGCAAGGCAACGCTTAGAATCCATCGAATGGGCTAAGAAAAACGCGGCTGATTCGGCTACTTACTTTACCATTGAGCATATGGGCTCCGATATTAATACCCCCTATTCTGAATTTGCTCCTTATTTAAAGAACGATACACTGTATTATTCATCCAACCGCTTTGAAAATCCAAAAAATAAATGGTTGGTCGGTAAAGTTATAATGAAAGACTCTACCTCTAATGATACCCTCGGAGCTCCTATAAATTATGATAAGTCATTGCACACAGTCAACTTGACATTCTCACCGGATGGAAAGAAAGCCTATTTCTCTGTATGTAATAATCTCAATTATTCTGAGATAAGATGTGAACTATATTCAATAGATATAGTAAATGGAGTAATGGGAACACCGAAGAAATTACCTCAACCCATCAATATGGAAGGTACTACTTCGACTCAACCTTCCATAGGCAAGTTAGCTGAGACAGGTAAGACGTACTTATTCTTCACTTCTGATCGACCCGGTGGAGTTGGTAAAGATGACATATGGTATAGTGAAGTCAATGGCGACAGTTACGGTACACCGGTCAATCTTGACGTAGCAAATACTGCTGAGGCAGATATTACACCTTTCTTTCATGAAAAGAGCAGTACACTGTACTTCAGCTCTTTTGGTCAAAAAGGATTTGGAGGTTATGATGTTTACAAGACTCAATTCATGAATGGAAAATGGCAACAAATAGAACAAATGCCGGCCCCACTGAATAGTAGCTTTAACGATATTTATTACATGGAAGCACCTGACTCAAAAGTTGCTTACTTTGCTTCTAACCGTACAGGTACTATGTATCTTGAACCGAGTGACGAAGCCTGTTGTAATGACCTTTACAAGGTTAATCTCCTTAAGGTTAACTTACTCGCTTTCGTATTTGAAGCTGCTTCACGTGATTCTCTTCCTGGAGCTCAACTTGAGTTGCTAATGAGAGATGGAACACCTGTCGCTACAAAACAGTACGATGCTTTTGCTTCTTATATCTTCCCGCTGGATAATCAGCGTGACTACATGGCTATCGCTAGTAAGCCGGGTTATTTTCCGGATACAGTATATTTTTCTACTAAGGATCTTAAAGATAATGCTGACATCGTCAAATTATTTTATTTGAGATCTAGAACACTCGAACTGGATGTATTGACCTTTGCAAAGCGTACAGGCCTGCCATTAAATGGTACAACCATCCGGATTACTAATCCGACAGGTTCTGATAAAGAACAGATGGTCCAGCTTCCGGAGTCTACCAATCAATATTTGGCACCCTTAGTCCGAAACCAAAGATACCTGGTCATAGCTACCAAGAAAGGATATGCACCTGATTCAGCTTGGGTGGATACCAGAAATATAGCAGATAATATCACGAAGCTGACCCAGAAACTCTATTTAGGTAAAGGGAATTTGGAAGATTACTTGCCCATTGAGTTATATTTTGACAATGACGAGCCGGGCAGAGCTACCAGGACACTAACTACAAAGAAGACATTCCCTGAGACTTATACGCCATATTATAATAAGAAATGGTTGTTCAGAGATAAGTACACCAAACCACTTAGTGGTGAACAAAAGATTCAGGCTGAGAAGACCATGAATAACTTTTTTGATAATAAAGTTAAAAAAGGTAATGACGACCTGATTGCATTTACAGAAGCATTGGATGAAGTATTGGATCGTGGTGAGACAGTCGAGATTGTAATCCAGGGATTTACCAGTCCACTGGCTTCCTCTGAATACAATGAAAAGTTGGGCGCCAGAAGGGTAAATTCTGTTGTCAATTATCTGCAGAAATCTTATGGTGGATCTATCGCCAAATATATAAATAGCGGCAAGTTGAAAATATCTCAGGTGAGTTATGGTGAATCCAAATCGCCGGCGGATGTGGTCAGTAGCTACAGTGATCTTCGAAATTCAGTATACGGTGTACCCGCTTCAAGGGAACGACGTGTTGAGATTGTTAACCTTAATCGTTCAAAATAAATTGAAACTGATATGAATTCAATTTTTAAAATATATAAATCAAAACCAATCTTGAAGGTTTTCAAATTCATTATTCTGGCAATACTTCTTGTCGCCGGTACTCAACAAGCCTGGGCTACCCACATAGTGGGTGGTGAGATTACTTATCGATGTCTCGGAAATAACAAGTATGAAATAGTATTGACAGTTTACAGAGACTGTTTCTATGGCGATCCAAATGCCACCTTTGATGATCCAGCCTGGTTGGCTTTCTATAAAGGTAAAGATAAGACACCGGCCAATATTGGGCTTGATGGCGTACTCTATGTTCCTTACAATAGTAATGATACCCTGGATGGACAACTTACATCTGAATGTAAAGTCTTAGGTCAGAATGTGTGTGTACACAGAGGGTTGTATCGTACCATAGTTACTTTGCCTCCGATAGAAGGAGGATATGTAATTACCTATCAGAGGTGTTGCCGAAATCAAACAGTTGAAAATATTATTGATCCACTGAATACAGGTGCAATTTTTACAGTTACCATCACTGAGAAAGCCCTGAGATCATGCAATAGTTCTCCCGTGATCAATGATTGGCCACCCATCTATATATGTGCGAATAAACCTCTAAATTATGACCACAGCGCTACTGATGTTGATGGCGATACAATATTATACCGTCTCTGTACTCCTTACCAGGATGGATCTACTGTAGATGGTCGTATTTTCCCTCCACCACCTCCTCCATATGATACGGTAAGGTGGAAAGCACCCTTTTCATTACAGAATTTGTTGGGCGGAAGCGATCCATTGAAAATTGACTATCGAACCGGTCTCATCACTGGTACTCCACCTACAGTGGGTCAGTTTCTTGTCGGTATCTGCGTAGATGAATTTAGAGATGGCGTGTTACTTTCACGAATTAGACGTGATTTTCAATATAATGTGCGTGAATGTATCAATGAAACTATTGCTTGTTTTAACCTTCCGGATACTATTTGCAATACCAATGAGATAAGATTTAATAATTGTTCTTCGGGAGCGATAGAGTATCACTGGGAATTCCCTGGTGGCACGCCTTCCTCTTCCACAGAAGAGAATCCACTCGTTACTTATCCTGATTTTGGTACGTATCATGTGAGGTTAATTGCGAGATTGGATTCAAAGTGTGTGGATACTCTAGATAGAGATATCGTCTTAAGTTCAGCAACTATTCAGTCCCTCTTTGCAGTTCAGGTTCCGACTTGCGGCGATGTAGCTACGATTAAGACGATAAACAATTCAATAGGTGGTTCAAACTATCAGTGGTATGTAAATGGTTCAAATGTCCAACTAAATAGTAGTGACTTTGCACCTACATTCGAGGTACCGGCAGGCACATATAAGATTACATTGATCGCATATCATATGAATGGATGCAGTGATACAAGTGAATTAACCCAACAAGTTAATACCCTTAGTGACGTAATCAGTGTTAAAGATATTTCCACTTGTAGTGATTCTACCTTTGCACTAAATCCAAATCCGAATCCTAATTATATCTATACCTGGTCACCTGCAACTTATCTCAATGACCCGAATAGCCCTAATCCAATTGTTACTAATCCGCTTACATCCATCGATTATTATGTAGATATTTTCGATGCTATATCCTCATGTACTTATAGAGATACAGTCAGTGTAATAGTAGTTCCGATCCCCGCTTTAGCTTTTAGTTGGACTAATGATTGTGGTGTACTTAAAGTCGACTTTCAAAACTCCAGTTCCGGTTCTACTTCATATCTATGGAAATTTGGAGATGGAAATACTTCGAATGATCAGAATCCGACACATACCTATGCTCAGTCAGGTACATATACCGTTACACTTGAGAATACTGCAGGTTGTATCAGATCATTCTCTCAGCAAGTAAGTGTAGATCTCATAGATATTGCGTCTGTTAATGATTCATTTTTCCTTTGTGATGAAAGCATTATCAATTTAAATCCGAATCCAATAACAGATTACGAATATGAGTGGAGTCCAGCAAATTTGCTCGACGATCCTACCAGCCCAAATCCTAAAGCGACCGTAACCGAATATACTGTATTTACTGTGAAAGTTTCTCATAAGACTTTCAGTGACTGTTATGTAATCGGTAGGGTAGCGGTAGATGTAGCTCAAGTATCAGCAGATGCCAATGGTGGTAATTTGATATGTGAGCAAGACTCAATCCCACTTCATCTAAATATATTGAACGGACCTGTTAACCCAACTATTGAGTGGACACCTGACGTGAGAATCTTGCGTGGTCAAGGTACTCCGACATTGGTAGTTTTTGCTACTGAAAATATCACGTATCACGTTAAGCTTGTATTTTCAAATGGTTGTATTATCGAGCGTGATGTTCCGGTAAATGTCAGTGATTTTGGCGGTACTGTTTATATTACAGCAGATAGAGACACTATCTTTGATGTCGAGAAAATTCAGCTAAATGCTTATCCGAAGGGATTAAAGTATAAATGGACTCCTACAACAGGTTTAAGTGACCCAACCATTGATAATCCTATCTTTACACCACCTCCGGGCATAGCAAAAGACTATACATTTAGTGTAGAAGTAACTAATGCAGATGGATGTATTCTTTCTGGTTCGATTACACTTACTGTAAGAGAAACACAATGTAATGAAAAGCATATTTTTCTGCCGAATGCATTTTCTCCTAACGGTAAAGGTGATCCCCGTAATGAGAAATTAAGACTGCACAATAATGGCGTGGTGGATAAGATGAACAAACTTGTCATCTTCAATCGCTTTGGACAAGAGGTGTTTACTACCACTGACCTTAATTTTGAGTGGGATGGTACTTTCAATGGCAAACAACTTGATCCAGATGTATATGGTTACTATCTTGACGTACTTTGTATCGGAGGAGAGAGATTTATCAAGAAAGGCAATGTAACTATCATTAAGTAATAGAATATATTTTTAGTAAGAAAAGATTGGGATATTTTCTCAATCTTTTTTTATGTCTTTAATGTCCCATAGAATATTATGATATGTCATATTTCCATATATGTAAGTGATATTTATAAATAGTATCCAAAGTGTATCTTCACAGATGATCTAAATATTTTCATTAATGTATTTCAGTATGATAAGGGATATTTAGTGTAGATTTTTTTGACGCTCTCAGAAACGCCTTAAGGATCGTTACTATCTAATTGGCGAGAGCTATTGGCTAGTGTTGGCAGCTACTTGAATATCTCATATGAGACACACAAAGTGTATTGTAGAGCGTAATTTCTTAAGTTTTCTTCATTTCTTTAATAACCTCAGGAATATCAGCAAATATTTTAAATATGTTGTTGGTCTTGATGATACATAGATAATTAATTTAAACTGTCTGGAAGATTTGAATACGGTTGTAACTTAATGACTTATCCTGATCGTAAGTGAAGTATTGGCAACTACGATTATTAGTGATTATGACTTTATGCCTATAATTAATATTATGTTAAA
>Ga0073900_10002049_pt1 | contig 10792 bp, 7 predicted proteins | sample KloWWTmetKNB5Kit_FD_66666 | JGI IMG/M metagenome (GOLD analysis project Ga0073900, IMG submission 66666) | Active sludge microbial communities from Klosterneuburg, Austria, studying microevolution and ecology of nitrifiers - Klosterneuburg... | ecosystem: Engineered > WWTP > Aerobic digester >... | reverse complement strand
CAATGTAAACTCCATGATAACCGTGCCACCGGGAGAAGTGATGCGTTGAGTCTGTCCGAAGGACGAGAGTGCGTAAAATAATAGTACAATAATAAGTTGATTATTCATAAGACGATTGCTTTTTGAAATTAAAACTTTGATTTTGAAGTGATTTAAAAACATATTGTTATTTTCTTCGCAAGCCATTGATCTTTAATACTTCAGCTTTTTTGAGTCCCGTTTCCGATAGCTATCGGAATGGCTACGAAACTCAAAAAGCGCTTCGTCTTAAAAATCAAGCACTTACGATTAATTTTAACACATATTATTAAATGACTTCTATATAAAAAAAGATAAAAATATAGATCCTTAGCTATTGGCTAAAGTGACAAAGATCATAAGAATATATGATTGTAAGTCAATATGGGATTTAATTTTCGTAATCAAAAATTATCGTTTTATAAGTTGTAAATTTTTTTAACATTCTTTTCTATTTGTCCGCTTTGAAAAATAAACATCAATAGATCAAAGACACTATTTATGTCAAAAAAATGATCATCAACATGTTAAAAAATTTTATTATTAGTGTTCTTGTGCCTTTAAGGACGATTCATATTTTTCGGAGTAGAATCATACAATATGGAGCATGATGAAAAACAAAAAGTATTAAATATTTGCTAAAAGAGCTGAATTTTTTAATTTATTTTACACATTAGTTGTTATTACATTGGTTACAAGTAGTTAATCATTAAGTACTTAAATTTATTTTTATGAAAAAGTTCCTATTTTTAGCAGTAGCGATTCTTTTCTCGCATTTTACTATTGATGCGCAATATTTTGGTCGTAACAAACCGAGGTATCAGACTTTCGATTTTAAGGTGGTGGAAACGCCGCATTTCAAAATACATCATTACCTGAAAAATGATCAAATGGTGGATTATGTTTCCCGGGTTTCGGAGCAATGGTATGGAAATCACCACAAAATATTCGGTAAGGATATTCTATTTAAAAACCCGATAATCCTGTATAACAATCATGCAGAATTTCAACAAACCAACACCATTTCAAGTGATATCGGTATCGGTACCGGCGGGGTAACAGAAGCATTGAAAAACAGAGTTGTCATGCCGATTACTTTCTCACTACAGACCACCCATCATGTTTTGGTCCACGAAATGGTCCATGCATTTCAATATAACAATATTTTGACCGCAGACTCCACCTCATTACAGTCATTGGCAAACACCCCTTTGTGGATGATAGAAGGTATGGCAGAATATTTTTCTATCGGCAGAAAAGATGCATTTACAGCGATGTGGATGAGAGATGCTATTCTTAATAATAATTTGCCGGAAATCAGCAAAATGAATAATTTTAAATATTTTCCTTACCGCTATGGTCAATCTCTAATGGCTTTTCTAGGTGGTTTTTACGGAGATGATAAGCTCAATAAAATGTTTATGAGTACTGCTCAAAATGGTTTGGAAACGGGATTTATAGAAGCATTCGGGCATGATACTAAAACGATAAGCAATATGTGGCATTCTGCACTCAAAACACACTACGCTCCTTTTTTAACTGACCGTAAAGAAAAACCTCAGGGCAAAAAACTGATCTCCGAAGACAATGGAGGCAACTTGAATGTATCTCCATCTCTTAGCCCGAATGGTAAGTATGTGATTTTTCTTTCAGAGAAAGACCTATTCAATACAGACCTATATCTGGCTGATGCATCCAAAGGTAAAATAATAAAAAAAGTAGCCAGCCTTACCCAATCCGGTGATTTGGATTATATAAATGTACTGGAGTCTTCCGGTGCGTGGTCTCCCAATGGTAAAGATTTTGCGTTTGTAGGTGTACGAAAAGGAAAAAATGTATTGGTGATCAAAGATGCAGACACAGGTAAAAATGTACAAACGGTTTCAGTATCCAATCTTGATGCCTTCGTAAACCCTGTCTATCACCCTAATGGTAAAGAAGTGGTTGTTACCGGACTTAAAGATGGTCAGCCGGATTTATACTCCATCCATTTAAAGACACAGAAGGCAACCCAACTTACCAATGATATGTATAGCGAAAATATGGCGAGTTTCTCATCTGACGGCAGTAAACTTATATTTTGTTATGATAAAAATAGTATTGTTAATGGTCGGTACGATGGGAAATATACTTATGATATAGCTGAAATGGATTACCCGTCCGGAAGTATCCGTATTTTTCCCTTCTTTCATGGTGCGGATAATCTGAACCCTGTATTTGACTATGAGGACAATTTCTATTTTGTAAGTGACAGAGACGGTTTACGCAATCTATACAAATTTGACCGGGACTCCGGAAAGATTTTTCAAATGACTGACCTTTTGACTGGTATCAGTGGAATAAGTGGTTTTTCACCTATGATTTCAGCCAGTAGTAAAAAAGACAGAATACTCTATACTCATTATTATAACAGTAAATATACCATCTATGAAGCTTCCTCCGGAGAATTATTAAATAAATGGATAGAAGATACAAAAGTGACTGATCAGAACATGGGCATACTTCCTGTATCCGGATTAAATAAGAACGACATTGTAGGTACAAATTTTAGAGAAGCGGATCGAACTTTAAACTCCATGGTGTCAAACTCAAAAAAGTCTAACTACAATCCAAACTTTAAGCTTGATTATATCGGTGGCGGAGGTGGTGTGGGGGTAGGTGTAAATAACAACTCTTTCCGAACTGCGACCGGATTGCAAGGTGGTGTGGATATGCTCTTTGGTGATATGCTGGGCAATCATCAGTTATATTCCCAAATTGCTCTAAATGGAGAAATTCTTGATATTGGCGGAATGGTCAGTTATATCAATCGTAAAAAACAACTTGCCTGGGGTGTTGGACTTAGCCATGTCCCGTTAAGGACGGGTTTTCAAAGCTTCGAACAGGTGAATATAACATTGGGAGGTATCGAAACTCCAGCCATCAAAGCATCGACCAATCTAATACGTATTTTTGATCAGAGTCTGAATATATTCACACATTACCCCATTTCATCAACATTGAGATTGGAAGGTGGAGTCGCCGGAACCCACCGCAGCTTCAGATGGGATGAATATAATGATTACTATATCGGAAATCAATTCAGTGGGTATCAACTGGTAGGTACGGACAAAAAAAGAATTCCCACAGGCGATGAGCTGCAAATTGATCAATATTATACCATTCTGAAAGGGTCGGGTGCAAACGCAAATATTGCAGTCGTTGGCGATAATTCATATTTTGGTGTAACTGCCCCACTTGCAGGACACCGATTCAGGGTTAGTGCAGAACAATATATAGGTAGTGATACTTACACTGGACTATTGGTAGATGGTCGTAAGTACTTCTGGATGCGTCCCGTAAGTTTTGCTTTCAGAGGTACATCATATTTTAGGTGGGAAAAGGAAACCAACTCCGTATATCCGCTATATCTTGGAAACATGGGTTTTGTAAGAGGATTGGGTTCTATTTTAGCCAGCAATGTGGAAGAAATAGGTCTTACATTCAGTCAGTTGCTCGGATCAAAAATGATGATTGGAAGTTTTGAAATCAGATTGCCATTTACAGGACCCAAAAGACTTTCCCTGATACCTTCAACTTTTTTACTCACGGACCTGAATCTGTTTATAGATGCAGGAGTAGCTTTTGACAATTTTAGTGATTTTTCTACCGGTAAGTTGATAGATTTTATAGTTAGGGATGAAGATGGAAACATTATTCTGGATGGGAATGGAAATCCTATATATGAAGTCAGAAATGCAAAACCAACATTGATTACTTCTGTGGGTATCTCTATGAGGCTAAATCTTTTTGGAGCCCTTATCGTTGAGCCTTATTATGCTATGCCATTGATTGACGGATCAAGATTCAGGTTTGGGTTAAATCTTATACCGGGATGGTAGATTCAATAATAAAGACATGTTTTTCTATTTAAAATTGATTTTCAATACATTTAATATTACATAATATTGATATGTGTTAAAATTTATTAATTAAAGTGTAACTTTGTATATCCATTTGATGTTAATTTCGTTTTACGCTAATACATCTATTAATTTAGTATCATGATTAAAGTTCAGTTTAGATTATTTTATACTTTTTTGCTTATTATATTTTTTATGTTTTCTGCTGCAGGTCAGCAAAAATATCGACTGGCTGTAGAGTATTACAATTCCGGAGAGTATGAAAAAGCCGCACAGATATATGAGTCACTTTATAAGGAAAGTCCGAATAATAAATCTTACTTTAACTGGTACATCCAATGTCTAATTGATCTTAAAGATTATGAAAATGCCGGAAGAATCACACAAGCGGAACTTAAAAAAAATCCCAATGATGTTTCATTATACGTTACTTACGGAAATTTACTGGAAAGACAAGGTTTTAATGATAAGGCCAATGCAGAATATCGAAAAGCCATCAATAATCTAAACCCTGACCCAACCAACATCACCAATCTTGCCAATAATTTTACCAATCTTGCCAAGTATGATCTGGCAATAGAAACCTATCTGAAAGGTGAAAAACTATCCAATGTAGAAAATTTATATGTTTATAATCTTGCAGATTTATACCGGCGTCAGGGTGATGTCAAAAATATGATAAAATACTACCTTATTACGGTAGAAAAGGAGCCATCTAGTGCCAATATTCAGACTAGTTTACAAAGGTTTTTATCGGAAGAAGACTACCCTGAATTGCAGAAGCAGCTGTATCAGAAAATTCAGGAAAAGACGGATATTCCCCATTATGGAGAATTATTGCAATGGACTTTTACTCAGAAAAAAGAATATGACAAAGCGCTTAGGCAAGCAAAAGCACTGGACAGACAGTTTGAAGAAAATGGTAACAGAGTATTTAATCTGGCTGATGTGGCTTTTAAAGACAAGGACTACAACACGGCTATAGACGCTTATCAATATATAGTAAATAACCATGGCCGAAATACGAGCTTTTATCTGGATTCTAAAAGAGGTTTACTCAATAGCAAAAAAGCAAAAGTAACGGAAAACTTCAATTACAGTAAAGAAGATCTCCTGGTTTTAAAAATGGAATATGTCTCCTTCCTGAATGAATTGGGTAGAAACACACAAACAGCCCCTTTGATGCAGGAGTTTGCAGACTTTGAAGCATTGTATGTAAATGAATTGGATACTGCAATCATGATCTTGGAAGAACTCAGAAATTTCGGAGGATTACCCCCGGATGCCATAGCAAAAGCTAAACTTGCACTTGGGGACTATTATCTTATGAATGGCGACAGGTGGGAAGCCAGTCTTTTATTCAGCCAGGTAGATAAAGATTTTAAAGAAGGGCAAATTGGCGAATATGCCAGAGAAAGAAATGCCAGACTTTCATATTATGCAGGAGATTTTGAATGGTCACAGGAACAGTTTAAAATATTGAAAGGAGCTACTTCAAAACTTATTTCAAACGACGCCATAGATATGTCGGTTTTCATCCTGGATAACCTCGGTATGGATACTACAGAAGTTACCCTTCAGATGTTTGCCCAAGCAGAATTACTTACCTTCCAGAATAAATATATCGAAGCAATACAAAAACTTGATTCCATAAAAATCCTGTTTCCCGAACATAGTCTCGATGATGATGTGTTATACACCAAGGCTCAGATTTATAAAAAACAGCGTAGGACTGCGGAAATGATAGAGATGTATCAAACGATTATCGAAAAATATCCTGAAGAAATACGGGCTGATAATGCCATATTTGAACTCGCAGAATTGTATGAAACAAAACTTAATGAACCTGAAAAAGCAAAGGTTTTGTATGAAAAACTTTTTGTCGATTATAGCAGCAGTACATTTGCCGTAGAAGCCAGAAAAAGATTCCGTATATTAAGAGGCGATGAACTGTAGTATATGAAAATTCTTTATAATGTTACCATCAAAATAAGTACAGACCTTCATATAGAATGGTTGGAATGGATGAAGCGGGTACATATACCTGAAGTAATGGCCACCGGATGTTTTGAATCTTACAGGATCACCAGAATATTGGGTGATGATGATGAGCATGGAGTAGGTTTTGCTGTACAGTATGTCTCTGCTGACATGGATATTTTTAATATTTATCAACAGCAACATGCAAAGCGACTCCAGCAGGAACATAGCGACCGATATGCCAATCAGTATGTGTCTTTCAGAACATTGATGAAAATAGAAGCTGAAGGCTAAATGATGATTAAAACTACCCGGCAAGAGGTAATATTATAGCAAATATAGTTTCTTCATTGGGTTTGGAAGATTTTACATATATTTTTCCTTTGTGATATTCTTCAATAATTCTTTTGGCCAAAGACAATCCAAGTCCCCAGCCCCTTTTTTTGGTAGAATATCCTGGCCTGAAAACCGACTTAAATTTATGTGAAGGAATACCATGGCCAGTATCACTTAGCTCTATACAGACGTAATTATTTTGCTTAAATACCTTGCAGGAAATGGTCCCCTTTCCATCCATGGCATCCAGAGAATTTCTTATAAGATTTTCTATCACCCAAGCAAACAGGTGTTTATTGATCATCGCAAATATTTCCGCATCCGGTGCTTTGAAATTGAAGACTATTTTCCGTGATGCCCTCCGTTGCAAGTATTCCTTTACTTCATACAATTCAATAAAAATATCTGCAGGTTTTAATACCGGTTCAGAACCTATTTTTGAAAATCTGTCCGCTACCAGCTCCAGCCGGTCTACGTCTTTGGTCAGTTCGTTGAGTACATCCAATTGGTCGGGCTGGTCTGCATAGTTGTCTTTAAGATATTCTACCCAGCCCAAAATTGCACTTATGGGTGTCCCTAACTGGTGCGCTGTTTCTTTGGCCATACCCGCCCAAACTCTGTTTTGTTCCGCCTTTCGGGAAGAATTGAAAATGAAGTATCCAAGCGCAATATACAGACCCACCAATAAACCTTGAACTACCGGAAATAACTTAATGTAAGTGAGCAAAGGAGAATTAAAACAATATATATATTTAGCATAACCTTTTCCTGAAATAGGTACTTCACCTGATGCTAAAAATTCATCTCTCTTCTTTATGAGAAATTCCTGATTATTCAGATTTTCTTTTTTAAAATTCAGCCCTTCCAACTCACCATTTTCGTCTTCATAAATGACAGGGAGTGGGAAAGAGTCCTTAACGGTATTGATAAATTCCCAGTAATTTTCATCATAAGTTTCCTGATCATTAAGTTTTATTAGTCCTTTGATCGCTTCGGTATACAAAATGATATTTTTCTCTTCATTCTTTTTTAGTTTTTCTGCTAAAAAATTTGAGTATATAATGGTAGCTGCAAGAATGGCTGCACCGAGCACCATCAATACGAACTTCCAATAATTATTACTGCTGAATAATGACATCCTTATGCTTGTGTCTTAAAAACGGCACAAATTATACCAATTATTGTATAACTAAGCAATAAAAAAGCCATTTAGTTACGCAGACTAAATGGCTTACAGTATTTTACATCCTATTGTATTAAAATAAACTTACCGATGTGCCTATCATGAATGTATTAAAGTCATAGTTTGGATTGTCCTTAAACAGTTTAGAAAAGTTATATCTAACTATCAGATCAAATCCAGAAATATCAAGACCTGCTGTAGCTCCATATATCCAATTATTAAGATTGTAACCGGCATATCTGTTTTCGTGAATCGTTTCACTACTGGTCTTTAGATGAAATTTCTGGACTGTATGTATCCTGTATCCGGCATACCCGCCCAATTCAAGTTTCGTTTTTTTGGAAAGTGAAAAATTGAGGCTCAACGGTATATTGAGATAACCAACATTTAGCTTTGGGTTATCTTTTGCATCAGGCACTCCGACAAATTCTGGATTTTTGTCAGCATTTATGGTCAATCTGAGATCATTTTCAATTTTAAATCTGTTTTTAAGAAAACTTATTCCATAATTGATGGCAACTTTACTATCCTTACCACCTAATCTGGCACGTCGTGTTAAACCAAAATCCCAGTACCAGGAACCACTGGTATTGATTTCAGGAGAAAGTATACCATTCGGCGCGTCAGTAATCTGGTGAAGACTATTGATGCCAAATTCTATTTTTAAGTTAGTGTTAAATTTCTTTTTAAATGGCATATATTTGGATAAACCTATGCCACTCTCATTTTCATTTTCGGTTTTGACCTCTGTATCACTCCAGGTAAAAACGTCTTGCGTCTCTATTTTGCTTTCGTCTTCCGGCACAATAGTATCCGGAAATGTTTGCTCGATTATTGTTTCCGGAATTACGATATTATTTAGTTCTTCTTCAAGTGAAGCAGTTATTGCGTCCATTTGGTCCAATAAATTTATTATTTTTACTGAATCTGTGTAATATCTCATGGACAGATTATAATCCTTAATTGATGCTAGATAATACCTTAAATTGTCCAGTCTGATTTGCTCTTCAGATTGCGCATTTACCATTAACGAAAAGAGTACAAAAAGAGCGCTCAGAAGTAAATTTACCTTTTTCATTTCTATTGTTTTGATTTTAAATAATTAAATATTACTAAGCATAACAATGTCAAAACTTAAAAAGTTAAATTCTACTAGATTTTTTATAAAATCAGATAAATCCCCATGATTCAAAAATCAAAAACAAGAATGATTAAATCATGGGAATGTCGTATTGCTTTAAAATTTTATTCAGGAGCACCAGCTTGAATCCAGCATTCAACTTTAGTAATTTTGTCAACAGAAAGTTTTGCAGCATCCTGAGGCATAGCTTCAACTCCTGAAAGATGTTTGATAGATTGGAGTACTTTACCATTAATACTGGCACTTTTCACTTTTACGTAATTACTGAGATCCAAGCCATCTGCCGGAAAAATTGCACTGTGGCAACCTGAAATTGCACAGGTCAAATTGATAATAGGAGCTATATCCCCGGTGTATGTAGGAGTAGTTCCGGAGCAGTCTACTTTTGTTTCTTCATCTTTTGAACATGATGCAAATAGCAATAAAAAAGAGATTGAAAGTGTGGAAAATATCTTAACGTTATTCATGCGGAATTAAAATTTTTCCCAAAAAAACGAATTAAATTCCAAATTCAGTATCTTATCTGTGAATTAAAAAATAATAATTGGCAGATTGGTCTTATTTTTGCTCCCTTATAAAGCAGACAAAAGATAAACACAAGATGGATTTTAAAAATTTGATAGCACATTGCAAAGAATATGGTTTTATATTTCAGTCAAGCGAGATTTATGATGGATTGAGTGCAGTGTATGATTATGGTCCATATGGGGTGGAGTTAAAAAATAATATAAAAAGCTATTGGTGGAAATCTATGGTTCAAATGCATGAAAATATTGTGGGTCTGGACGCTGCTATTTTTATGCATCCAAAAACCTGGAAGGCTTCAGGGCATGTCGATGCCTTTAATGATCCTTTGGTGGATAATAAAGATTCGAAAAAAAGATACAGAGCGGACCAGTTAATAGAAGGATATGCTGAAAAAATTGAGGCCAAAACGCTGAAAGATATAGAAAAGGCAAAAGCAAAATTTGGTGATTCATTTGAAGAACAAAAATTCAGAGAGACAAATGATCGGATCATAGAGAGACAAAAACAAATCGATGCTGTTCTCGACAGATTGGCCAAAGCAATGGGAGCAGGAGATATGGATGAACTGAAAGCCATGATCGACGATTATGAAATTGTATGTCCTGAAAGCGGTTCAAGAAACTGGACAGAAGTCCGACAGTTCAATTTAATGTTTAATACACAATTAGGAAATATAGCAGGGGAGGAAGGAAAATTATATCTGCGTCCGGAGACAGCACAAGGCATTTTTGTCAATTTCCTAAATGTTCAGAAAAGTACCAGGCAGAAAATTCCTTTTGGTATAGCACAGATAGGAAAAGCTTTCAGAAATGAAATCGTTGCCAGACAGTTTATTTTTCGTATGCGTGAGTTTGAACAAATGGAGATGCAGTTTTTCATCCGTCCTGGTTCAGAAATGGAATGGTACAAATACTGGAAAGAGACCAGACTAAAATGGCACAAAGCTTTGGGAACTGACTCATCAAAACTTAGGTTTCATGATCACGCCAATCTCGCGCATTATGCCAATGCTGCCGTGGATATCGAATTTGAGTTCCCTTTTGGATTCAGGGAGTTGGAGGGCATACATTCAAGAACAGATTTTGATTTGAGTCAGCATCAGCTTTTATCAGGTAAAAAGCTTCAGTACTTTGATCCTGAATTGAATGAAAGTTATGTCCCTTATGTTTTGGAAACTTCCATAGGTTGTGACCGTATGTTTTTGGCCATGATATCAAATACACTTCAGGAAGAAACCGTACCGGATGCAGACGGGCAGGATTCTGTAAGGACCGTGATGAAACTTCATCCGGCGTTGGCACCAGTTAAAGTAGCTATACTTCCATTACTAAAAAATAAAGAAGAACTTACAAAAGTGGCTATCGATATATATGATCGTCTTAAGTTATCGTTCAATTGTCAATATGATGAAAAGGATGCCATCGGGCGACGATACAGAAGACAGGATGCTATTGGAACTCCTTTCTGTGTAACCGTTGACTTTGAGACGCTCGAAAATCAAACAGTTACTATCAGAGACAGAGATACTCTGAAGCAAGAGAGAATAAATATTGCTGATATCAAAAGTATTGTCGAAGGCAAAGTGTCAATGGAAAATTTATTGATGTAATGAAAAACCAAAGAGTAAAGTGTAATTTTTAAATGCTTTTATGAAGGTATAATTTTTTGGTTTGAAACGATGATTCCCTTGTCTTTCTTAGAGAT